>Ga0318536_10000212_pt1 | contig 15392 bp, 8 predicted proteins | sample GRESIP117b4f28_FD_203481 | JGI IMG/M metagenome (GOLD analysis project Ga0318536, IMG submission 203481) | Tropical soil microbial communities from Luquillo Experimental Forest, Puerto Rico - GRE.SIPMG.117b4f28 | ecosystem: Environmental > Terrestrial > Soil > Tropical forest > Bulk soil... | reverse complement strand
ATTCACGGTCTTGCCCAGCTTTAGCCGGTGGCCAGCCTCGGGCATCGGGTATTTGAGCCCACTGGCGCAGTTGAACAGCACAACCTGGTCGGCCGGGAGGATCCGGCCCTCGGCGAGCGCCTGTTTGTACGCCGCATAAGTTGCTGCGGTTTCGGGACAGAGCAGCAGGCCTTCCTCGGTCGCGACCTCGCGCCAAGCCTCGCCGATCGCCTGATCAGAAACAGCGATTGCGAACCCGCCGCTCTCGCGCACCGCACGCAGGATCAGAAAGTCGCCGACCGCCTGGGGCACGCGAATCCCGGCGGCGAAGGTATGCGCATCCGGCCAGCGCGGGGCGTGCTCGACGCCTTCCTTCCAAGCCTTGACCATCGGCGCGCAACCCGACGCCTGGACCACCACCATGCGCGGCCGCTTCGGCCCGATCCAGCCGATGGCCTCCAGCTCCGCGAAAGCCTTCCACATGCCGATGATGCCGGTGCCGCCGCCGGTCGGGTAGAAGATCACATCGGGCAACTGCCAATCGAGCTGCTCGGCGAGTTCGATCCCCATCGTCTTCTTGCCCTCGATGCGATAGGGCTCACGCAAGGTCGAACAGTTGAACCAGCCGACTTCCCGCTCGCCTTCGCCGACCAGCCTGCCGCAATCGTCGATCAGCCCGTCGACGAGAAACACTTTCGCGCCCTGCATCGCGATCTCCCGAATGTTGACCGCCGGGGTGTCGTCGGGACAGAAGACATAGGACTTGATGCCGGCGCGCGCGCAATAGGCGGCCATCGCCGCTCCGGCATTGCCGTTGGTCGGCATGGCCATTGTGCCGACACCGAGCTCCTTGGCCATCGACACTGCAAGAGCCAGCCCGCGCGCCTTGAACGAGCCGGTCGGCAGCCGCCCTTCGTCCTTGACCAGGATCTCACCACCCTTGGTCAGACTCGCGGCGATGCGGGAAAGTGGGACCAGCGGCGTCATCACTTCGCCAAGCAAGAGAACATTTTCCGGTCGGCGCACCGGCAACAGCTCGCGATAGCGCCACAGTGTCTGCGGCCGGCTGGCGAGTGCGGTGCGGGGTAGTGCACGGCGAACCCCGTCGAGGTCGTAACGCGCCAGCAATGGCCGCCCCGCCTTGGACAATGTCTGCAAAGTGTCAGCGGGGTAATGCTCGCCGGTCAGGCTGCACTCGAGATGCGTAACAAAGGTCGGCAGATTGCCGCCCGTCCAGTGATAATTTGTCATCCAATCCCCTTCGCGCCGGCAGAGCCTTGCGACAGGGTACCGCGGGAAGTCGCCCGTGTCGAAACCCTCTACTCGCGGTTGGACCCGTACGAGGTGATAAGCTATAGCGGTCGTCAAGATCACCCAGTCGGCAGGCAACGATGCGGGCTACGGGGGAGCAACGGCAGGGCAGCTGGGATTTGTCAGGGGCTTCACCCGCTACCAGTGGCTGGTATTCATTGTCGAAACAATGCACTTAACAGAGTGACCCCAGGTGAGCATACCCACGCTGAAAACGGGTTGGGTACGGCTGGTGAAATGACGCCCGACGAAGCGGTCACCGAAATCCGATATGGTCAGCGGGTATCTTCCCCAAGAATGGGCGAAGGGACTGTAGTTGGCCGGCAAGACAATGGCTTGGTACGGGTTTGCTTCGATAGTGACAATATTGAGAGAGATGTGGCTCTGTCAGAGCTGGGCATCATTCTCCCACCCTCAACAATTTCGCGTGAAACGTCTCCGCGGGATAAGATCAACCACGCGTTCGTTTGGAATATATTGGTGATAATAGTGGGCGTCGGAATAGCCTTAATCGGGCTGTACAATGGAGCGACTGGCGAGGTACGCGACAGCGCGTTCCGGCAAACTGTCGCCGCCTTGTGGGTCATACAGGGCTGCTTGGGCTGTTGATCGCCGCAGTCGGCATTCTCGGCGCAACAATCGCGCGAAAAGGGTGAGTTCGCCTTCTTCGCTCGTTGCCTCTGGCTTCGCAGGTTGAGACCCGCGCCGATCCGCTGCCACGCTGACCGAAAAAGCCCCGCCGGGATCCCAGCGGGGCTTGTGCATCACAAGATGCGCAACGATCCCGGCTTTCGCCGGGATGACCTCGGGTCGGCGATGCTGACCCTTCTTAGTTCATCAGGCCGTAGAACTTCCCGGCGTTCTCGCAGGTCATCTTATAGGTGACCTCGGCCGGCAAATGGCTGAACTGCTCGTCGATGTACTTCTTCGACTCCGGCCAGACGCCGTCGGGATGCGGGAAGTCCGAGCCCCACATCAGGGTCTCGACACCCATATCCTCGATCAGCTTGGTGCCGACCCGGTCGTACTGGAATGTCGCGCGGCACTGGCTGCGCCAGTACTCGCTCGGCAATTTCTTAAGCTTGAGGTCCCGGTACTGGTCCTTGTACTCGAAATCCATGCGGTCGATGACGTAGGGGATCCAGCCGATACCGCTTTCGCCAAACACGACGCGGATGTTCGGAAAGCGCTCGAACACCGCCGCACCCATCAGGTCGGTCAGGATCGTCGCCAGCGTCATCTGGAAGCGGCACAGCCCGCTATAGGTCATGCGGCGGGCGATGGCCGGGTCCAGGGACTTGCGCAATTCGGGGTCGGTCACCGGGAAGGTGTGAAAATGCAATGGTAATTGCGTCTCGTTGACCGCCTCCCAGAGAGGATCCCACATCGGGTGCCACATCGGCGTCATGTGCCAGGAGCAGGAGAGCTCAACGCCTTTCATGCCCAACTTGGCAACCCGGCGGACCTCCCGCGCGGCACCCTCGATGTTGTTGTAGGGCAAGCAGGCCAGGCCGATCATGCGGTCGGGATAGTAGCTGCTGAAATTGTCCATGAAATCATTATAGATGCGCAGCATCTCGTCGGCCGCTTCGGGGTCCTTCATCTTAGCGCAGGCGGCCAGGATGCCGTAGATGACCTCGGCGTCCACGCCGTCGCGGTCCATGTCCTTGACCCGCAGATGCGGATCGCCCGGCCGGCGCAAGCCCTTCTTGAAATAATCATCATAGAGGCCCGCCTCGGCCATCTTGTCGGCTCGCAATTGCTTGCCCGGGACCCACGGCGTGCCGGTGGCGCCGACGCCGCCACAAAGACCGTACTCGGCACCGTTATTGTCGGTCCAGCGCTTCACCCCATCCGAATTCTCGGCGACGTAGGGCATCAAATCCCTAAGCTTGCCGGACGCGTTCGAGGTGAACAGATCGGGTGGCAGCCAGAGCATGTCGAGATGACAGTCTGCCGAGATGCGCTGGTACTGCATAACCTATCCTCCACTTCGGTTACCTATTTCTCCGACCACTCTACCGAGCGTAGGACGGGCGTCCTACGCCGATCTGCGCAACTCTCCGATGCAGCGCGAACAACCCTGCGTCTGGATCGAGCGCAAGACGAAGACCGGCCCGGAGCAACCTCTCAGGACGGTCCCTTCCAACGCTGCCAAAGCCAAAGCGCCCCGAGGACGAGAAACGATCCGACGACTGCGGACACGACGTCGCGCAACGAGATCCTCACTGTGTCGAGTGCGGGGAAGAGTCCGAGCAGCCAGAACAGCAGACCCCCGACCAGGGCGCCAACCAAGCCCAGCCCCAAATTCCGCCAAACACCAAAGCCCCTGCGCTCTCGCCTGATGATCAGCCCGGCGATGCTACCCCCGATCAGACCAACAATTATCCAAACGACAAACTGATTTAGTGAGACCATTTCGGCCTCCGCGGTTGTACGAAGCGGCCTATCCGGCTCCACCTTCCGAATTGAATTCTCTTATTTGCGCCGTAGCGGGCCGCCGTCCGCAGCCTCTTGAAGCAGCGGCCGGGCGTCTTCAGCCGCCAATCCAATCGGGAAATTACCGGATCTGCGCTGCCATGTGCGTGTTATCGTCACAGAGCTGACTCAAACTTTAATTCAAGCACATCTGAAGGTTGCCACCGATCGGACCCCGCTGCCCCGCTTCCCGGTTATTTCTGTGACAACGCGCGGATCGCGCGATCGGGTCTCTGTTCGGCAACGATTACCTCGCTGTTCGACGCACAAGAATGCCCTGTTCGTCAAACTATGGAATTAATGTACAAGCGTTTGATTTAGCTTGATCGACTGGGAGCGTTCGGCGCTCTGCAAGGCGATTTGTCGATTTCGCTGTATTACGGGAATTTGACGCCGGAGATAATTCCGCCTCCGGGGCAATCGCGGAGAGACGGGACTATGGGGGTGCAAGCGATCGGAATGCCGGTTCGACGCGAGGAGGATTTCCGCCTTCTCCGGGGGAAGGGCCGCTATGTCGACGACGTCAGGGCGGCGAACGAAGCGCACGGCTATGTCCTGCGCTCGCCGCACGCCCATGCCCGCATCGCCGCCCTCGATGCCGGGCGGGCGCGGGCGGCAGTCGGCGTCCTCTGTGTCCTGACCGGCTCAGACCTCGCTCGCCGCGGCCTCGGCACCCTGATGCCGGCGGTGCGCCGGCGGTGCCGTAACGGAGCGCCGGCCTTTGTCTGTCCGCAGCCGCTGCTCGCCGACGACCGTGTCCGCTATGTCGGGGATCCGGTCGCCTTCATTGTCGCCGAAAGCGTAAACCAGGCGAAAGATGCCGCCGAGCTGATCGCTGTGGAATACGAGGTGTTGCCGGCGGTCGTCGGCGCCGAAGCGGCGCTGGCGGCGGGAGCACCGGCGGTATGGGACGACAACCCCGGCAACGAGGCGTTCTTTCACGAAGTCGGCGACCGGGCTGAGGTCGACAGCGCCTTCGCCAAGGCCGACCACGTCGTCCGCCACAAGACCATCGTCAACCGGGTCACCGCCAACTCGATGGAGCCGCGCGGCTGCCTCGCCGAGTATGACCGGGATCAAGACCGCTACACGATCCGCTGCACCGTGCAGTCCGTCCACGGCACCCGCGCCGCCCTCGCCGACCGCATCTTCGAGCTGCCGCATCACCATTTCCGGGTGGTCTGCGAGAATATGGGTGGGGGTTTCGGGATGAAGGGCGGCTGCTACCCGGAATATGCGCTGTCGTTGTGGGCCTCCGAGGTCCTCGAGCGTCCGGTGCGATGGATCGCCGAGCGCAGCGAGGGCTTGATGAGCGACGAGCAAGGGCGCGGCAGTGTCATCGACACCGAGCTCGCACTCGAGCGGGACGGAAGGTTTCTCGCGCTGCGCACCCGGTGGAGCGCCGCGATCGGCGCCTATTACTCGACCGACCGCCCGACGATCCCGCTGTCGGTCGGCCTCGGTTGCCAGGTGAATACCTACAATATCCCGTCGGTGCACACCGAGGTCACCGCAGTCCTGACCAATACGATGACGATCGCGCCCTATCGCGGCGGCGGCCGACCCGAACCGATCTATGCGACAGAGACCATTATCGACAAAGCGGCACACCAGCTCGGCTTAACGCCCGTAGAGCTGCGCCGCCGCAACACGATCCTCGCAGGTGCCATGCCGTTTACGACCGCGCTCGGCCAAACCTACGATTGCGGGGACTTCCCCAAGAACCTAGAGGACTGTCTGACTCTGGCCGACTACGACCGGGTGGCAGAACGGCGAGAAGCTGCCAAAAGGCGGGGCAAGCTTCTCGGAGTCGGCGTTGCCACAACCGTCGCTGCGAGCGGTGGCCGCGATTACGAGCATGCCGAAATCCGTTTCGACCCGTCTGGCGGGGTGGTGCTGATGACAGGCGGCATGGATCACGGTCAAGGCCACGGGACGACCTTCAAGCAGGTCCTGTCGGAAAAGCTCGGCATCGACGCCGATCTGATCCGCTACCGCTACGGCGACAGCGATCTGGTAACGATGGGAATCGGTACCTTCGGCTCGCGCTCGGCGCAACTCGCGGGCTCGGCGATCGTCGTCGCCGCCGACCGGCTAATCGACAAGGGCCGCAAGATCGCCGCGCACATGATGGAAGCGGCGGTGCCGGATATCGGCTTCGAGAATGGCAAGTTCGCGATCACCGGCACCGACCGGTCGGTCGGCATCGCCGAGGTCGCAAAGCGATCGTTTCATTCATTGCAGTTGCCCGACGGGGTGGAAACGGGCTTTACTGAGCGGGCAAATTTCGGTCCTGCCGACCCCGCGACCTTTCCCAGCGGGGCCCATCTCGCTGAGGTCGAAATCGACGAAGAGACCGGCGAGGTCACCTTAACCCGCTATTCAGCGGTCGACGATGTCGGCCGTGTCCTCAACCCGTTGTTGTGTGAGGGGCAGATCCACGGCGGCATCGTGCAGGGGGTCGGCCAGGCGCTGATGGAGGAGGTGGTCTACGACCCGGCCACCGGGCAGTTGCTGAGCGGCTCGTTCCAGGATTACGGCATGCCGCGCGCCGACCAATTTTGCGGCTTCGATGTCGAGAACAATCCGACGTTGACCGAGAAGAACCCGCTTGGCGTCAAAGGCGTCGGCGAAGCCGGCACGATCGCCGCGATCCCCGCGGTCATGAATGCCGTCAACGACGCACTGGTACGGATCGGCGCGCCTTATGTCGAGGTGCCGGCGACCTCGGAAAAGGTGTGGCGCGCATTGCGCGCCGCGCGAGCCGGCTCCGTTTGACCCTAAGGCGTCGGGAGCCGGAGTGGCTGGGGGACTAGGATTCGAACCTAGACTGGCGGAGTCAGAGTCCGCTGTCCTACCGTTAGACGATCCCCCAATGGGACGGGACGGGCCGGAGGTGCGGCCACCTGATACCACAGCGCACCTGGATTGGGTAGGGTCGGGCCGGCGGTTCCGGGGTTTTAATTTCCTGCCAGGGTGCGCTAGCATTGCCGGTCGAGCTCGACGGGATGATCAGCTGGCAGTGGAGAGTGCGCTCACTAGCGGGGGTTTGGACGGTGCCGCCGGCGCGTTGCGGCCGGGCCACCCCACCCCCCAGGATGTTGACGAGACAGCTGCATCGCCGCGCTCCGCTCCACGCTTTGCCCGCCAATTCGCGGCGCTGGATCTCGGGACAAACAACTGCCGCCTGCTGGTAGCTCGGCCGGCCGGCCCCGGCTTTCGCGTCGTAGACGCCTTCTCGCGCATCGTCAGGCTCGGCGAAGGGCTCGCTGCTACCGGCGCGCTCTCCGACGAAGCGATGATGAGGACCCTCGAGGCGCTCAAGATTTGCGCCGACAAGATTGCAGCCCGCAAAGTCGCCGCCGGGCGCTACGTCGCTACCGAGGCGTGCCGCCGCGCGGCCAATTGCGAGGCGTTTCTGACCAGGGTGCAAGAGGAGGTGGGGCTCGAGATCGAGATTATCTCGAGTCGGGAGGAGGCGCGCCTCGTCGTCGCCGGCTGCGCTCCGCTGCTGCATCCACGCATCCCTTACGCGATCGTTTTCGACATCGGCGGCGGCTCGACCGAAATCGTCTGGCTGCGGCTCGCGCGCGGACCCGACGGGCGGCGCAGCCCGCACATTCTCGGCGCAATCTCGCTGCCATTCGGGGTAGTCACTCTGACCGACCGGTTCGGCGGCGCCGAGGTGCTGCCGGCGACCTACCGCTTGATGATCGCCGAGGCGGCGGCGGCTCTGATCCCGTTCGAGCGCAACCATCGCATCATGCGCCATGTCCGCGAGGGCCGGGTGCAGATGCTGGGGAGCTCCGGCACCGTGACGACATTGGCCGGCATCCACTTGGCCTTGCCGCGCTATATTCGGGCGCTGGTGGACGGCAGCATGCTGACCTTCGAGCAGATCGCCGCCGTCTCCGAACATCTCGCCGGTCTCGACTTTGCCGGCCGCGCCGCCAATCCTTGCATCGGCCATGAGCGCGCTGATCTGGTGCTCAGCGGTTGTGCGGTTCTCGATGCAATTTGTGCCACTTGGCCAGTCGGTCGATTACGGGTCGCCGATCGAGGGGTGCGCGAGGGCATTCTCCTCGACCTGATGCGGATGTGAAGCGCCGTCGCAGCCCACCGGTTGCCCGCCTTCCCGCGGTCGAAGTCCGCAGCGCCCGCCGGCGCAAACCGTCCTCGACCCGCTGGCTGTCGCGCCAGCTGAACGACCCCTATGTCGCCGAAGCGCGCCGCCTCGGCTACCGGTCGCGCGCCGCCTTCAAGCTGATCGAGCTCGACGAGCGGTTTCGCCTGCTGCGGCCCGGCCAGCGCGTCGTCGATCTCGGCTGCGCGCCGGGCGGCTGGACCCAGGTCGCCGTCGCTCGCGTCGGCGGTCGCGGGATCGTCGTCGGCCTCGATGTCACCGAGACCGCGCCGTTGCCTGGCGCCACTCTGTTGACCGCCGATATCCGGGACCAGGCGACCCTCGCAGCGATCCTGGCGGCGTTAGGCGGCCTTGCCGATGTCGTGTTGAGTGACATGGCTCCGGCAGCGACTGGCCATGCCGCGACCGATCACCTGCGGATTGTCGCCCTCGCCGAGGATGCCTTTGCCGCCGCGTTAGAAATTCTCAAGCCGGGCGGGGCCTTTGTCGCCAAAGTCTTTCAGGGTGGCGCCCAGGGGGCGCTGCTCGCCGCGTTGAAGAGGGATTTCGCCGAGCTGCGCCACGCCAAGCCGTCATCGAGCCGCGCCGAATCGGCCGAGACGTACGTCGTCGCGACCGGGTTTCGCAGCGGCCGATCAGCGCCGCGCTTCCCGGCGAGTTTTTCCCGAGAGCTTCCTGGTGTATAGTGCGTCGCCATCGGAAAGGAGGCGCCGATGGAGATCCGGCAAGCGCTGACCTTCGACGACGTTATGCTCGTCCCGGCGGCGTCCGGGATCTTGCCCGCCGACACGGATACTGCGACCCGGCTCACCCGCGAGATCGAGCTCGCCATCCCGCTGATCTCGGCGGCAATGGATACGGTGACCGAAAGCGCGCTGGCGATCGCGATGGCACAGGCGGGCGGGATCGGGGTGATCCACCGCAACATGCCGATCGCCGAGCAAGCCGACGCGGTCCGCAAGGTCAAGAAGTTCGAGGCCGGGATCGTCGTCAACCCGGTCACCATTCACCCCGAGGAGACCCTCGCCGACGCTCTGCGGCTGATGGCCGATCACCGCATCTCTGGGATCCCGGTTGTCAAGCGCGACTCGCACCGGCTCGTCGGCATCCTGACCAACCGTGATGTGCGATTCGCCGACGACCCGCGGCAGCCCGTGGCCGAGCTGATGACCAGGGACGAACTCGTCACGGTGCGCGAAAACGTCTCGCGCGAGGAAGCAAAGCGGCTGCTGCACCAGCATCGTATAGAAAAGCTGATGGTCGTCGACGAGGCCTACCGCTGCACCGGGCTGATCACCGTCAAGGATATCGAGAAGGCGCAGAGCTATCCAAACGCCTGCAAGGACGAGCACGGCCGGTTGCGTGTCGCCGCCGCCACCGGCACAGGTGCCGACGGTATCGAGCGGGCCGAAGCGCTGTTCGCCGCGGGACTTGACGTGCTGGTCGTCGATACCGCGCACGGCCATTCGCAGCGGGTTCTGCAGACGGTCAACCAGATCCGCCGGCTGTCCAACTACACCCAGCTGGTCGCCGGCAATGTCGTGACGGCCGATGGCGCCGTGGCTCTGATCGAGGCGGGTGCCGACGCCGTCAAGGTCGGCATCGGTCCGGCGTCGATCTGCACGACCCGCATCGTCGCCGGGGTCGGCGTCCCACAATTTACCGCGATCGTCGATACCGTCGCCGAGTGCCGCAAGGCGGGTGTTCCGGTGATCGCCGATGGCGGCATTAAATTTTCCGGCGACCTCGCCAAGGCAGTTGCCGCCGGGGCGGATTGCGCGATGCTCGGCTCGCTGTTCGCCGGGACCGACGAGAGCCCGGGCGAGGTGTTTCTCTATCAGGGCCGCAGCTACAAATATTACCGCGGGATGGGCTCGGTCGGAGCGATGGCGCGCGGCTCTGCCGACCGCTATTTTCAGCAGGAGGTGACGAGCACCCTGAAGCTCGTGCCCGAGGGTGTCGAAGGGCGCGTGCCCCACAAGGGGCCGGTCGGCAACATCATTCACCAGCTGATCGGCGGGCTGCGCGCAGCGATGGGCTATACCGGCAACCGCACGATCGAGGAGATGCAAAGAAATTGCACCTTTGTGCGGATCACCCCGTCCGGGCTACGCGAGAGCCATGTGCACGACATCGAGATGACCCGCGAGGCGCCGAACTACTCGGCGGACCGCTGACCTTCGGGAGCGGCTTGACACCAGGCGCGCAGGTCGCAGCCGCGATCGATGTTCTCGCCGCGATCGATACCGGCGAGCGGCCGGCCGACGCCGTCGCGGCGGATTATTTCCGGCACCGGCGCTACATCGGCGCCAAGGACCGCGTGCGCATCGCCGGCCACGTTTACACGGTGCTGCGCCATCGCCCCGCGCTCGACTGGTGGATCTCTAAGCATCCGGTCGACATCGGGCCGAGAAGCCGGGTGTTGGCCGCTCTCGTGCTGACCGAGGGCTGGCGTCCCGACACCGTCGCCGGGTGCTGCGACGGCGACCGGTTCCGGCTGGCACCGCTGACGCCGGACGAAGATACGCTGGTGCATAGCCTTGCCACGCGCACCCTCCACCACCCCGGGATGCCGCGGGCAGTGGCGAACGATCTGCCGGAATGGCTCGGGCCCTATCTTGAGCGGGTCTTCGGCAAGGCTTTGGAACGGGAGGTGGAGGCGCTTAATGCCGCGGCCCCGATTGACCTGCGGGTCAATCTGATCAGAGCCGACCGGGCAGCGGCGCGTCGCGCGCTCGCCGCCGCGGGCATCGCGGCCGAGCCGACGCCGTGGTCACCGATCGGCTTGCGGCTGGCCGAGCGGATGCCGCTCGGTGGCCTCGCCGCGTTCGAGGGCGGCCTCGTCGAGGTGCAGGACGAGGGCTCGCAGATCGCCGCGCTGCTTGCCGACGCTCGGGCGGGTATGCGGGTCGTCGATTTCTGCGCCGGGGCCGGTGGGAAGACACTGGCGCTGGCCGCCCAAATGAACAACCGCGGCAGGCTCTTCGCCTGTGACGTCTCGTCTCGCCGGCTCGGCCACGCGTCGCGCCGGCTGCGTCGCGCAGGCGTCAACAACGTCGAATGCCGCGTATTGACGAGCGAGCGCGACAAATGGGTCAAGCGTCACGCCAGGAGCTTCGACCGGGTGCTGGTCGACGCGCCCTGCCTCGGCACCGGGACGTGGCGCCGCAACCCCGGTGACAAATGGCGGGTTACCCCAGAAGGTCTAGCCGATCTGATCGTCCGTCAGCAGGAGATTCTGCGCAACGCCGCGCGGCTGGTGCGACCCGGTGGGCGGCTCGTCTACGCGACCTGTTCGTTCTTGCGCGAGGAGAATGAGGTGCAGGCCGAAGCCTTTCTCGCGGCCGCGCCCGATTTTTCCGTGATGCCCGCCGCGCATGTCTGGCACGAGGCGATCGGCGGCACTCCCCCGGACGGAGAGCGATATCTCAGGCTAACCCCAGCGCGGCACGGGACCGACGGGTTCTTCGTAGCGATATTCGAGCGGCAGCCATGTCCGACCGCGTCCTGATCCTCGATTTCGGTAGCCAGGTAACCCAGCTGATCGCCCGCCGGGTGCGCGAGAGCGGGATCTATTGCGAGATTCACCCCTACACCATCGCCGGTGACAGGCTGCGCGACTTTCGACCCGACGCGGTCATTCTGTCCGGTGGTCCCGCGTCGCTGACCCGATCTGAGGCCCCGCGGGCGCCCGACCTCGTCTTTCGCCTCGGCGTGCCGGTGCTCGGCATCTGCTACGGAATGCAGACGATGTGCGCCCAGCTCGGTGGCCAGGTCACGTTGAGCGAACATCAGGAATTCGGCCGGGCCTTCATCGACATCCTCGGCGAGTGCGCGCTGTTCGACGGGCTGTGGCCGAAAGGCGGGCGGGAGCAAGTGTGGATGAGCCATGGCGACCGGGTCGATGCGCTGCCACCGCGTTTCCGCGCGGTCGCCGCGAGCGAAGCCGCCCCCTATGCCGCAATCGCGGACGACAGCCGGCGCTATTATGGGGTTCTCTTTCATCCCGAGGTCGTGCACACCCCGCAAGGCGGCGAGCTGTTGCGCAACTTCACGCACAAAGTCGCCGGCTGTCGCGGCGACTGGACGATGGCCGCCTTCCGCACGCAGGCGATCGACCGAATCCGCCATCAAGTCGGCAGGGCCGGCGTTGTTTGCGGCCTTTCCGGAGGGGTCGATTCCGCGGTCACCGCGGTGTTATTGCACGAGGCTATAGGCGACCAGCTGACCTGCATCTTTGTCGACACCGGGTTGCTGCGGGCAGGGGAGGGGGAAGAGGTGGTTAGCCTCTTCCGCGGACACTACAACATCCCGCTGATCCATCGCGATGCGAGCGGGCTGTTTCTCGACAAGCTTGCCGGCGTCACCGATCCCGAGGCAAAGCGCAAGACGATCGGCGTCGCCTTTATCGACGTCTTCAACGAGGAGGCCTCGAAGCTCGGCGGCATCGAGTTCCTGGCTCAAGGGACACTGTATCCCGATGTGATCGAGTCGGTAAGCCCGCTCGGCGGCCCGTCGGTCACGATCAAATCGCATCACAATGTCGGCGGACTCCCCGATCGCATGCAATTGAAGCTCGTCGAGCCATTGCGCGAGTTGTTCAAGGACGAGGCGCGCGCCCTGGGCAGGGAGCTCGGCCTGCCCGAGCATTTCGTCGAGCGCCATCCGTTCCCCGGCCCGGGCCTGGCGATCCGCATCCCCGGCGAGGTCACCCGCGCCAAGCTCGACATCCTGCGCAAGGCCGACGCGGTCTTTCTCGAGGAGATCCGCAACGCCGGGCTTTATGGTGCGATCTGGCAGGCCTTTGCCGTGCTATTGCCGGTCAGAAGCGTCGGCGTAATGGGCGACGCCCGCTCCTACGATTTTGTCTGCGCCCTGCGCGCAGTGACCTCGACGGACGGGATGACCGCCGACTACTTTCCGTTCCCGCACGAGTTTCTCGGCCGCGCCGCGACCCGCATCATCAACGAGGTCCGCGGCATCAACCGGGTCGTCTACGACGTGACTTCGAAGCCCCCCGGCACCATCGAATGGGAGTAGCGCCCCACCCTGTTTCTACCGGGATAACAGGGCGAAAAATCAAATCGGCGCCGAGATTCATTCTCCTCACCACCGAGAAAGCCTTCTTCATCAGACGCTTACGGGTCAGTTTGCCGGATCCGCCGAGACCGCTAACAGGGGGCTTCTACATAGCTTGCAGGGGGCGGAAACGGGCTAACAGGGGAGCAACAGGGGGCCGCAAAACCAAGCAATTACGATCGTCGAAAAACAAATTTTAGCAAGTCGTTCGAGAGGAAGCAATCTCTTTGGAGCAATCATCCGGCGGCCTCCGCGGCGATGATCGCCTGGCGCGCGCGCGGTAGGCGGATCACGAACTCGGTGAACTCGCCCTTGCGGCTGTCGACCGCGATCGTGCCGCCATGCTGCTGGGTGACGATGTCCCAGCTGATCGAGAGGCCAAGCCCGGTGCCTTCGCCGGTGGGCTTGGTGGTAAAGAACGGTTGAAACAGCTTGTCCCTGATCTCGGGCGCAATGCCAGTGCCGTTGTCGCGCACTCGGATTTCGACCGCCTCGCCGAGATCGCGCGTCGTCACCTTCAGTACCGGCTTGAAGTCGGGAGCGGCGCCGTCACGCCGGCGCTTGTTGGCAGCGTAGAAGCCGTTGCCAAACAGGTTCAGAAACACACGGGTGATCTCCTGTGGCGCCAGCTCGACCGGTCCGATGGTGCGGTCGAGGTCGCGTTCCAGGGTGATGTTGAAGCTCGCGTCCTGGGCGCGCGCACCGTGATAGGCGAGGTTGAGCGCCTCTTCGACAAGCGCATTGATATCGACCTCGCGCCGCTCGCCTGAGGAACCGCGCGAATGCTCGAGCATGCTCCTGACGATGCCGTCGGCGCGCCGCCCATGCTCGGCGATCTTTTCGAGATTGCCGGTCAGCAACCCGACGACCTCGTCGATGTCGGCGCGCTTATCCTCGTCGAGCGCTGCCAGCGCCGGTTCTGCAGTCTCCTTCAGCTCGTCGAGCAGTTCGACCGACAGGCCCGCGAAATTGTTGACGAAGTTGAGCGGGTTCTTGATCTCGTGGGCGATGCCGGCGGTCAGCTGGCCGAGCGAGGCCATCTTCTCGGCCTGGACCAGGCTCGCCTGAGCCGCCTTCAGGTCGCGATAGGCGGCCTCGGCAGCGTCGCGGGTCGCACGGATCTCCGCCTCGGCGCGCTTTCTCTCGGTGATGTCGCCATAGATCAACACAAACCCGCCGCCGGGCACCGCGTTCCGCCGCACCTCGATGATGCGCCCGTCGGGGCGCGTGCGCTCAAGGCGCATTTCCCGCTCTGTATCCTCGACAAAGCGGCTCAGCTCCGCTTCGAGGTCGGCCGAACCGTATTCGCCGCGGTCGGCGAGATAATGGAAGTACTCGGCAAAGCTCGGCCGTTCGGCGAGAAAGCTATCAGGCAGCTCGAGCATTTCTTGGAAATTGCGGTTCCACGCAACAAGGCGCAGCTGCCCATCGAACATCGCGACACCGTCAGCCATGTTGTCGAAAGTGACGCGTAACTCGGCCTGGGCTTGGCGGATCTCGTCGAGCAGCCGCGCGTTCTCGATTGCGATCACCGCCTGGTCGGCAAAGTTCTGCAGCAGCGCCACCTGCTTGTCGGAGAACGGCCGCACTTCCTGGCGGTAGAGAGAGACGATCCCAAGCAGTGCGTCCTCGCGCCGGAGCGCGACGGTTAGGAGGGTGTGGCAGCCGCCCAGGTCGACGGTCGCACGCCGCGCGGGGTCCCCAGCCCTGTAAGCTTCGCTGTTTGCTAGGTCCACTATATGGACGACGTGCTCTCCTTGCAGGATCCGCCAAGGCGCCGTTCCCGGACCATAGGTCGGGGGATTGTTCGCTTGGTATTCGGCGTAAGGGGCCGGCAAGCCGCGTAGCGCGGCCGTGGGGAAGCCCCTCCCATCATAGGTGTGGAGCTGTCCGAAAGCCGCTCCACAAAGATGCATGGCCTTTTCCAGCATCGCGTCGAACACGGGTGCGAGGTTGCCCGGCGAGGAGTTGATGACCTGCAGCACCTCGGCGGTCGCAGTCTGCTGATCGAGCGCTTCGGAGAGCTCGGCGGTGCGCTCCACGACTTGGTGTTCGAGCCGTTCCGCCGCTTCGGCGCGCTCGGCCAACAGCGCGTCGCGTTCGACCGCGTTCTGGCGAAACACCTCGACCGCCCGCCCCATCGCCGCGATCTCGTCATTGCCGGTTACCGGAACGGCAGTCTCCCGGCCGCCGCCGGCTATCGCGAACATGGCGCTGCTCATCAGGTTCAGTCGGCGCACAATGTGGCGGCCGACATAGAGCCAGACGATCAGAACCGAGCCGACAAAGCCGAGTGCGAGCAGCACGCTGATCGCCGCGGTGCTCAGCCGCTGAATGCGAAGAGCCGATTGCGTCGCCCCGCGCACCTCCCGTTTGGTCGCCTCGACCAGCTGTTCGGCAG
>Ga0318536_10000194_pt1 | contig 15793 bp, 10 predicted proteins | sample GRESIP117b4f28_FD_203481 | JGI IMG/M metagenome (GOLD analysis project Ga0318536, IMG submission 203481) | Tropical soil microbial communities from Luquillo Experimental Forest, Puerto Rico - GRE.SIPMG.117b4f28 | ecosystem: Environmental > Terrestrial > Soil > Tropical forest > Bulk soil... | reverse complement strand
TCGAGCCGTGCCCGCAGTAGACGTCGGCGGGGGTGAGATTGTCGATGCTTTCGTGGTATCGGCAGTGGTTGTAGTCGTCGACGAAGGCGGCAATCTGCGCTTCGAGATCGCCGGGCAGAAAGTAATTTTCCAACAGGATGCGGTTTTTGAGGGTCTGATGCCAGCGCTCGATTTTGCCCTGGGTCATCGGATGATAGGGCGCGCCGCGCAGGTGCTTGATGTTGCGGTCATCGAGCCATTTGGCGAGGTCGCCGGCGATGTAGCTGGAACCGTTGTCGGATAGCAGCCGGGGTCGATCGGCTGGTTTGGCGTGGTCAAGGCCGCTGGCCCGCAATGCCAGGTCGAGGGTGGCGGTGACATCTTCGGCTCTCATGCTGGTGCACAGCTTCCAGGCCACGATGTAGCGCGAGGAGTCGTCGAGCACCGTCGACAGGTAGAACCAGCCCCAGCCGATCACCTTCAGATAGGTGAAGTCGGTTTGCCACAACTGGTTGGGGGCGGTGGTCTTGTCCTTGAACGCATCGGCCGCCTTGATGATGATGAAGGCCGGACTGGCGATCAGGTCGCGCGCCTTCAGCAGGCGGTAGACCGAAGCTTCTGAGACAAAATAGCTTTCTGTGTCGGTGAAGCGGACGGCTAACTCGCGCGGCGACAGCGCCGGCTGGTCGAGTGCGAGCTGGATGAGGTTGTCGCGCACGCCGTCCGGAATGCGGTTCCAGATGCGGTCCGGCCGCGGCGAGCGATCGTTCAAGGCTTCCGGCCCACCACGGCTGTAGCGGTCGTACCAACGGTAAAAGGTCGCCCGCGGAATGCCGAGTCTCACCAGGGTGTGGCGTGCCGGTAGCGGAGATTGCTCGACCAGCCGGATGATCTCCAGTTTCTCGACGGCGGGGTATCTCATGCGCCGTCCTCCCCAACCCCGATCGCGCTTTTTTTCAGCAGGCGGTTCTCGAGCGTGAGCTCAGCCACCACTTCCTTCAGCGCGCTGGCCTCCTGGCGCAGCGCCTTGACCTCGTCCGAGGTTGCGGCTCGCGCAGTGTCGCCGGCCAGGCGTTTCTTGCCGGCCTCCAGAAATTCCTTTGACCAGCGATAATAGAGGTTCTGGACAATCCCCTCGCGGCGGCACAGCTCGGCGATACTGTCCTCGCCGCGCAGACCCGAAAGGACGATGCGAATCTTCTCCTCTGCGGAAAATTGCCGCCGGGTGGAACGACGGATCTCTCTGATAACTTGCTCCGCCGGTTCCTTTGCCGGCCCGGATTTCTGTCCCATCTGCGCTCCTTCAATGGCTACGATGGGCCAGAAATCCTCCCTTCCTCAACCCGCCATTTCTGTCTCATAGGCGCTGATGCCGGACACAAGGCAGCACACCACGAGCCGTTTGTCGACTCCGCTACTCAGGGGCTTCGAGCGTCAAGGTGGCGTCCATGTGAAACATTCGCCACGGCCGCGGCACTCAACCGGTTGCGCACTTCCGGCGATTGGCCACCTACCGAACGGTGTTTCCGCACCAGCGAGCCCATCGCTCGACGAATCGGAGATCTAAGATGAAAGAGACTAGCAAGCTGGGAGAAATCTTGTCGCCTAACAACTCATTCGCTGCAGACGCGTTGCCGCGAAGGCAGAATTGATTTATCGGCAAGCGCGAAATTGATCCGTGGGAGCGTTTGGAGACGCTGAGCAATGTCAGATGTGTTCTCCTCAGAGAAACGCAGTGCAGTCATGCGCAGTGTCCACGGGAAGGACACTAAAGTTGAATTGGTGGTCCGCCGGTCGGTCCATGCGATGGGATACCGATATCGCTTGCACAGAGGCGATCTGCCAGGGTGTCCGGATCTAGTGTTCCCCATGCGATGTAAGGTAATCTTTGTACACGGCTGCTTCTGGCACGGTCACAGTTGCGCTCGGGGCGATCGGCAACCTCAAACGAATGCGAAATATTGGGTGGAAAAAATTGCGAGGAATAAGGCCCGCGACCTAAGGAATACTGATCGCCTACGTGAATTAGGTTGGCAATCGCTGATAATTTGGGAATGCGAGGCGCGAGATTCGGACGACCTCGCGCTCAAGGTTAAAGACTTCTTGGAATAATCGGTGGGCGGGTGCAGAGGTCCCCCGCGGAGACCGTGGTATCAGGGTCGCGAGAAGGATACGTTTGCGACCTTCCAAAGGTCCGAATCCTATTCCCACTCGATCGTACCGGGCGGCTTTGAGGTGATGTCGTAGACGACGCGGTTGATGCCGCGCACTTCGTTGATAATGCGGGTCGCGGTGTGCCCCAAGAACTCGTGCGGGAACGGGAAGTAGTCGGCGGTCATGCCGTCGGTCGAGGTCACCGCGCGCAATGCGCAGACGAAATCGTAGGAGCGGGCGTCGCCCATGACGCCGACGCTCCGCACCGGCAACAATACCGCGAAGGCCTGCCAGATAGCGCCGTAAAGGCCGGCGTTGCGGATCTCCTCGAGAAAGACCGCGTCGGCCTTGCGCAGGATGTCGAGCTTGGGGCGCGTGACCTCGCCCGGGATGCGGATCGCCAGACCGGGGCCGGGGAAGGGGTGGCGCTCGACGAACCCGTCGGGCAGGCCGAGCTCGCGGCCCAATTCGCGCACCTCGTCCTTGAAGAGTTCGCGCAGCGGCTCGACGAGCTGCAGTTTCATGCGCGCCGGCAGGCCTCCGACATTGTGGTGCGATTTGATCGTGACCGACGGGCCGCCGAGCGGGCTCACCGACTCGATCACATCCGGATAGAGCGTGCCTTGCGCGAGGAACTCGACATTGCCGAGCTCGTGCGCCTCCTCGTCAAAGACATCGATGAACGTGGCGCCGATTGTCTTGCGCTTCTCTTCGGGGTCGGTGACCTCGGCCAGCTTGTCGAGAAAGAGGCCGCTCGCGTCGCGATGGATCAACGGAATGTTGTAATGGCCGCGGAAGAGCTGCACGACTTCCTCGGCCTCGCCCGCCCGCAACAGGCCGGTATCGACAAAGATGCAGGTCAGCTGGTCGCCGATCGCCTCGTGCAGCAGCACCGCGGTGACAGCGGAATCGACGCCGCCGGAGAGACCGCAGACGACGCCCCCTTTGCCGACCTGGCGGCGGACCTTGTCGATCGCCTGGCTGCGGAACAGCGCCATCGTCCAGTCGCCGCCGCAGCTGGCGACGTTGTGCGTGAAATTGCGCAACAGCAGCCCGCCCTGCGGCGTGTGCACGACCTCGGGATGGAACAGCACGCCGTAAAACCGGCGGCTGTCGTCGGCGATCGCGGCATAAGGCGCCGCCTCGCTCGCCGCCACCGCGCGAAAGCCGGGCGGCAGCGCATCGACACGGTCGCCGTGGCTCATCCATACCTGCTCGCGCCCGCCTTTTGGCCAGAGCCCGTCGAACAACCGGCATTCGCCGAGGATGTCGATAAAGGCACGGCCGAATTCCTGGTGCTCGCTCAATGTGACCTGGCCGCCCAATTGCGCACACATCGTCTGCATGCCGTAGCAAATGCCGAGCACCGGCACGCCCATCCGGAACACGATCTCGGTTGCGCGAGGCGAGGTAGTCTCGGTCAGCGAAGCGGGACCGCCAGACAGAATGATAGCGCGCGGGGCGAAATCGCGGATGCTCTGCTCGGCCATCGTGAACGGGTGGATTTCACAATAGACTCCGTTCTCGCGCACGCGGCGGGCGATCAGCTGCGTGACCTGGCTGCCGAAATCGAGGATCAGGATTTTATCGGTCATTGGCACTGGCCCTGGGACGCGAAAACAAAACTCTCTAACGCAAAGGACGCGGAGGATCCGCAGAGGGCGCAATGGTCCCTCAACCGTATCGGCGCCTTGGCGTCCTTCGCGCGATCTTTGCGTCCTTTGCGTTGGGTGTTTTGGTTTTTCATGTTTGTAGACGTTCGAAGATCGCTACAAAAAAGCCGTCGGTGCCGTGCCGCGCCGGGGTGAGGCGGAGATAATCTTCGCCGGCCGGCGAGGCGCCGCCGATCGTCTCCTCCCATGCACGTGCTACAGGGTACGCGGAGAAGTCGGGCTCGGCTGCAAGAAAGGCCTCGGCCTGCATCTCGTCCTCCTCGCGCAACACCGAGCAGGTCGCGTAAATCAGCCGGCCGCCGGGACGTACGAGCCGGGCGGCGCTGCGCAGGATCTGCTGCTGGCGTTCAATAAGCTCGCTCAGATCTTCGGGGCGCATGCGCCATTTGGCGTCGGGGTTGCGCCGCCAGGTGCCGGTGCCAAGACACGGCACATCGACAAACACCCGGTCGAAGCTGCCGGCGTGACGCTTCACCCACTTGTCGCGCTCGCCGCTGAGCGTTCGGCGCTCGACATTATTGACCCCGGCGCGGCGCAGCCGGCGCGCTGAACGCTCGAGGCGCCATGATGACACTTCGCAGGCGACGAGTTTGCCGCGATTGGCCATCCCGGCGGCCAATGCCAAGGTCTTCCCGCCCGCCCCAGCGCAAAAATCGACGACGCGCATGCCCGGTTTGGCATCGGCGAGGAGGGCGGCGATCTGCGAGCTCTCGTCCTGCACTTCGACGATGCCCTCCCGGAACACTGCGAGATTGCCGAGCGGCACCCGCTCGTGCAGCCTGAGCCCGATCGGCGACAGCGGTGTTGGCTCGGTGCAGACGCTTTCCGCGGCAAGCGCGCGCCGCGCGATCTCGCGATCGGCTCTCAACAGGTTTACGCGCAGATCGGTCGGGGCGGTCGCGTTGAGTGCCGCCATTTCGCGTTCCAGACCTTTGCCGAAGACGCTCTGGAGATAAGGTTCCAGCCATTCCGGTATTTCATTGGCCGCCACCCGCGGCATCTCCGGATGGTAGAGGCTATGCCCGGCGAGCCTGCGCACCAACCGTTCCTCGGCTTGGCACAACAGTGGTGGACGAAATCGGCCGCCGTCAAAAGACGTCATCATCTTTTCGCGCTGCCACCGCTCGATCAAAGCCAGGTAGCTCAGCATGCGATTGCGCGGCCCGATTGCGACCCCGCAGCGGGCAATCCACCAGTCGAGCGAGGCGCGGTGGCGCAGCACAGTATAAGTATGACTGGAGATCTGCGCCCGGTCCTTGGCGCCGATATATCGGCGGTGCCGGAAGTAATCGGCCGCAACATCGTCGGCCGGCCGATCCCCGGCGTCGATAGCGGCAAGAATCTCAATCGCTGCAGCGACCTGTGCTCCGGGTGTCAAGCTGCTGTTGTTATCCTTGCGTCCAGCCCCTCACCCCGACCCTCTCCCCGCCGTCGCGGGGCGAGGGGGGCAAAAGGCAGATTCCCTCTCCCCGCTTGCGCGGGGAGAGGGGTAGGGTGAGGGGCGTTCACAGCGAGCAGAATCAGCGGTCCTGGGAATAATTGGGGGCCTCACGGGTCATCGCGACATCGTGGACATGGCTTTCGCGCAACCCCGACGGAGTGATCCGCACGAAGTTGCAATTCGTTTGCATCTCGCGGATCGTGCTGTTGCCGGTATATCCCATGGCCGCGCGCAGGCCGCCGATCAGCTGGTGCACGATGTTGCCGACCGGCCCCTTGTGCGGAACCCGGCCTTCCACGCCCTCGGGCACGAGCTTCAAGGTGCTCGTCACCTCCTGCTGAAAATATCGGTCGGCCGAGCCGCGCGCCATCGCTCCGATCGAACCCATGCCGCGATAGTATTTGTAGCTGCGCCCCTGATAGAGAAAAACCTCGCCCGGGCTCTCGTCGGTGCCGGCGAAAAGCGAGCCCAGCATTGCGCAATCCGCACCTGCCGCGATTGCCTTGGCAAGGTCTCCGGAGAATTTGATGCCGCCGTCCGAGACCACGGGCATCTCGGATTTGCGGCATTCGGCAACGGTATCGACGACCGCCGTAAACTGCGGCACACCGACCCCCGCCACCATACGCGTCGTACAGATCGAACCGGGGCCGATGCCGACCTTGATGGCATCGGCCCCGGCCTCGATCAAAGCGCGGGCTCCTTCCGCCGTTGCGACATTGCCGGCAATGACCTGGGTATAATTCGACAGCCGCCGCACATCGCGCAATGTCCGCAATACCCGCTCGGAATGGCCATGCGCGGTGTCGACGACCAGCACGTCTAAGCCGGCGCCGAACAGCGCTTCGGCGCGCTCGATGCCTTCGCTGCCGGTCCCCGTCGCCGCAGCGGCTCGGAGACGGCCGTGCTCATCCTTGCAAGCCATCGGATAGCGCTGCGCCTTCTCGATGTCCTTGACGGTGATGAGCCCGACACAGCGATACGCCTCGTCGACGACCAGCAGCTTCTCGATGCGATGCTGGTGCAACAGGCGTTTGGCGTCCTCACGCGCAACATTCTCGCGCACGGTGATCAGGCCGTCCCGGGTCATCAGTTCCGACACCGGCTGGCGCGGATCGTCGGCGAATCGCACGTCGCGATTGGTCAGGATTCCGGCGAGACGGCCGGAGCTGCGCTCGACGACGGGGATGCCAGAAATCTTGTGATCGGCCATCAGCCGCAACGCGTCCGCCAAGGTCTCGTCGGGGTGGATCGTGACCGGGTTCACGACAATTCCGGCCTCGAATTTCTTGACCTTGCGGACTTCGTCGGCCTGCTGTTCGATCGACATGTTACGGTGGATCACGCCAATGCCGCCAGCCTGCGCCATCGCAATCGCCAGCGCGCTCTCGGTCACGGTGTCCATCGCCGCCGAGACCAGCGGGATGCCGAGCTCAATCTCGCGGGTCAGCCAGGCGCGGGTATCTGTCTCGGCGGGCATAATCGCCGATGCCGCCGGGACGAGCATGACGTCGTCGAAGGTGAGCGCTTGCCGAATTTCCATCGGCCCTCCTTTCCGATGGCGGCGCACTATACACCACGCCGCCGCCGTGAGAAAAAATCAGCGTCGACCCATTCAGGCGACGCCAATGTTTGCCATGATTTGGGTATTCCGCAGCTTCTCTGCGAGACACTACGATGCTTAGAATGCGCGCCGCGGATTCCGTCCTGATAGCATTGTCCACGGCATGAGAGGAGATCCGAACGTGGCCCGAAATCTTAAAGCCGCCGTCGCGCAACTCGGCCCAATCCATCTCGCCGACGGCCGGGATGCCGTCGTTAAGCGGCTGATCGCGATGATGCGCGAGGCGCACGCGGCCGGGGCGCGCTTTGTTGTGTTTCCTGAACTGGCGCTGACGACTTTCTTCCCGCGCTATTGGATGACCGACCAGAGGGAGATCGACCGCTTTTTCGAGCGCGAGATGCCGGGGCCGCAGACCCAGCCGCTATTCGAGCTCGCCCGCGAGCTCGAGGTCGGGTTTTATCTCGGTTATGCCGAGCTGACGCAGGAAAAGGGCGAGGCCCGCCGCTACAATACGTCGATCCTCGTCGAGCCTGACGGGCGGATCATCGGCCGCTACCGCAAGGTCCACCTGCCGGGGCATTCCGAGCATCTGCCCGACGCGCCGTTCCAGCATCTCGAAAAGCGCTATTTCGACGTCGGCAACGAGGGTTTCAAAGTGTGGCGCGCCTTCGACGCCGTCGTCGGCATGTGCATCTGCAACGACCGCCGCTGGCCGGAAACGTTCCGCGTCATGGGGCTGCAGGGCGTCGAGATCGTCGCGCTCGGCTACAACACGCCGACCGAGAACATCCACCATCCCGAGCCCATGCATCTGCGGATGTTCCACCATCTCATCACGATGCAGGCCAATGCCTATCAGAACGGGACCTGGGTGCTGGCCGCCGCAAAGGCCGGCAAGGAGGACGGGTTCGGGCTGATCGGCGGCTCTGCGATCATCGCGCCGACCGGTGAGATCGCCGCCCGCACGCTAGGCGAGGACGACGAGGTCATCACCGCAACGCTCGACCTCGATCTCGGCGACTACATCAGGCGCACGATCTTCAATTTCGAGAAGCACCGCCGGATCGAGCACTATCGCCTGATTACCGAGCGCACCGGCGCCAAGACCGAAGTATAGGGCGTGACGCGGGCCGTTGACCGCCGCGTGTTCCTCATCTACAAACGGCCCATGATTCGCGCACTCCCATACCTCGTCAAGACCGCCGACTCGCGCGGCGTTGCCGTAGGGCCTGAGGGTATGCGCGTGCACTGAACACAACCGACACGCGACGATTCGGGGCCCCGCCGGTACCGGTCGGGGCCTTTCCTTTTCCGAGAGGCCTCCGGCATCGGCGGCGCCGTGACGGAGATGAAAGAGAACCAGATGGAGCCGGTTACTGGGATGCGGCTGGAATGGCGGGCGACGCTTGCGCTCGCTGGACCGCTGGCCGCAGCTAATCTCGCCCAGATGGCGATGGCGGTGACCAACACGGTGATGGTCGGGCGGCTCGGCGCCATGCCGCTCGCCGCCGCGGGGCTCGGCGGGATGCTTTATTTCACCGGCGGCGTCACGCTTCAGGGAGTCCTTTCCGCCGTGGCGCCGCTCGCCGCGCACGCACTCGGCGCCGGCGATCGCCGAGCTGCGGGTCGGATCGCCGGCGCCGGGCTGGTGCTCGCCATGTTGTTGGCGTTGCCCTTTGTCGTCGCGCTGACGAGTTTGGATCTGCTGCTCCGGACGCTCGGCTACGATGCCGCGCTCGCCGCCGAGATCGGCCGCTATTTGCGGGCGATTGCCTGGGGTGCGCCGGCTTTTCTCGGCTTTGCAGTGCTGCGCAGCCTCCTCGCCGCGCTGTCGCACACTCGGTCGATCATGGCGGTGCTCCTCATCTGCGTCGCCGGCAACGCGGCGCTGAACTGGACGCTGATCTTCGGCCATCTCGGAGCGCCTGCCCTCGGCATGGCTGGCTCGGGCTATGCGAGCGCCATCAACCACTGGCTGATGCTCGTAGGTCTGGTGCTTTGCATCCGCATCATGCCGCGCCTCGGGGCATTGCGGGTGCTGCGCCACGCCTTCGCTGCGCGGCGGATCGAGATGGCGGAGATCGTTCGTCTCGGTCTGCCGATCGGCGCGATGAGGGGGATCGAGGTCGGTGTCTTCATGACCGCCGGCATCCTGATGGGTCTGTTGGGTGCGGCGGCGCTCGCGGCTCACCAGCTGGTTCTCAATTGCGCGGGCATGACCTTTATGGTGCCGCTGGGTCTGTCGCAGGCCGCCACGGTGCGGGTCGCCTATGAGCTCGGCCGCGGCCGGGCAGTCGCGGCCCGGCGAGCCGGCTTTGTCGCCCTCGCGCTCGGGATCGGCTTCATGAGTGCCGCGGCAGTGGTGCTGTGGACCGCTCCCGACGCTATCATTGGGGTGTATGTCGACATCGCCGACCCGGCCAACCGCGAGACCGTGCAGATCGCGCGGCGTCTCATCGCGATTGCCGCGATCTTTCAGGTGTTCGACGGGATGCAGGTGATCGCCGCCGGCGCGTTGCGCGGCTACAGGGACACAATGATCCCAATGCTGCTCGCCACCTTCGGCTATTGGGCCGTCGGATTCGCGGGATGCTGGCTCTTTGCCTTTCCACTCGGCTACGGCGCTGTCGGCCTATGGTGGGGCCTTGCCCTCGGCCTCGCCGCCGTTGCCGTGATGCTGACCCTACGGTTCCATCAGCTCGCACCGCCGATGGGCCAGAGACTCGCGAGGTCGTCGCAGCGCGATAACGGGAAGGATCAGGGCCGTTACCCGGCGCGGTCGGCGCGCAGGATCGCGAATAGCAGGTGATCCTGCCATTTGCCGGCGATGCAGAGGTATTCGCGCGCACACCCCTCCTGACGGAAACCGGCTTTGAGCAGCAACGACTGGCTGGGGATGTTGCTCGGCAGACAAGCGGCCTCGAGCCGGTGCAGACCGAGGCGTTCGAAGGCAAAGTCGATGACGAGGGGGAGCGTCGCCGTCATATAGCCTCGCCGCGCAAACGGCTCGCCGACCCAATAGCCGAGGCTCGCCGACTCCGAAACCCCGCGACGGACGTTCGACAGCCCAATCCCACCGACCAATGTCTCGCCGTGCGCGAAAATGAAGAAATTATAGGCCTGGTCGGTGCGCCAGTCCTCGGCGTAACGGGCTACTCTTGCGCGAAAGCTGGAGCGGCTCAGCGCGTCGGGCGGCCAGCTCGGCTCCCAGGGAACAAGGAAATCCCGCGAATTGGCGCGCAACCCGGCCCACGCCTCGTAGTCGGCGCGTTCCGGTGCGCGCAGGAACACACGATCCCCGATCAGGCGGTGCGGATCCGTGCGCGCCGGGAACAGTCGCGGAAAGGATTTTCGCTGCGGCGCCATTTCCTCGGGCCAGTCAGGCGGCCAATCTCGCCCGAAATTTGTCGTATTCTTCCAACCGGCTCAACGGTCCAAGCGCTGTAAGGGTCGGCGGTGCCGAACTCCATAGCGCCACTATCCGGCCGATCGCTGCCTCGTCCACCGCCTCGACGCGACGCACCATCTCGCTCGGATCGAAGGGTGTCCCATGAATCAAAAGGTGCTGCGCCAACTGCTCGCAGCGCGCCGACGTGCTCTCGAGCGACATCAACAAACCCGCCTTCATCTGCGCCTTAGCTCGATTGAGCTCGATGGTGGTCAATCCGTCCCGCAGCTTCATCGCTTCCTCGCACAGCGACGGTACCAGTTCGGCCGCCTCGCTCTCGCCGGTCCCGGCATAGATGCCGAACAACCCGCCGTCTCGATAGCCGTGAGTAAAGGAGTGGATCGCATATACCAGCCCCCGCTCCTCACGAATCTCCTGGAACAGGCGCGAAGACATGCCGCCGCCGAACGCAGTCGACAACACCGAGGCAGCGTAATAGTCGGGGTCACCGATCACCACGCCGGGAAAGCCGACGACGAGGTGCAACTGTTCGAGATCCCGCTCCTCGCGATGATCACCGCCAGTGTAGCGCGCAGGCTCCGTGCTGACAGATCGCTCGGCCGGCAAGTTTGAGAGCAGCTTGTCGGCGAGGTCGACGAGGCGCTCGTGCTCGAGGTTTCCGGCTGCCGCGAGCACCATTCGCCGTGCTCCATAATGGTCGCGCAGATAAGCCATCACCGCGTCGCGCCCGAGCTCGCGGATGATCTCGGGCCGCCCCAGCACGGGCCGGCCCATCGCCTGGTCGGGATACGCGCATTCCTGAAAATGATCGAAAATTATGTCGTCGGGCGTATCGTTGGCCTGCCCGATCTCCTGCAGGATGACCCCGCGCTCGCGTTCGAGCTCCTCCGGGTCGAAAGTCGAATGCTGCAAAATGTCGGCGAGGATATCGAGGGCGAGCGGAACGTCCTCCTTCAGCACCTTTGAGTAGTAGGCCGTGCTCTCGCGGGCAGTGTAGGCGTTGAGGTGGCCGCCAACGGCTTCTATCTCCTCGGCGATCGCGCGGGCGCTGCGTCGCTCGGTGCCCTTGAACGCCATGTGTTCGAGGAAATGGGCTGCGCCGTTGAACGCAGCCGGTTCGTGCCGCGTGCCGACATCGACCCAGATGCCTAGCGACACCGTATCGACGGTGTCGATCGGGTCGGTGGCGATCCGCAATCCGTTCGTCAAGGTCGAAAGGCGGGTCTTCATCTCGTCGCTCCAATCCGCGAATGAGCGCGGATGAACCGGGTAACGATGTCGAGTTCATTGGGCAGCAAGACAGTCCGCTCGCGGCGTTCGAGAAGCTCGGGAAGGCCTGCCGGCAGATCGGGGCGGATGCCGGTGGCGCGCTCGACCGCTTCAGGGAATTTGGCCGGATGAGCGCAACCGAGGACGATCATCGGCGCGGCGTTGCCGCCCGCCGCGATCTCGGTTCGCGCCGAGGCGACCGCAACCGCTGTATGGGGGTCGATCAGAATCCCGGTTTGGGCATGGGTTTGGGCGATGGTCTGCATCGTCTCAGTGTCACCGACTTTATGGGCGGAAAACAAGCGGCATGCCATGCGCCAGGCTTGGTCATCGTCGGGCAAGGTACCGGTCTGCCGAAAGAGCCGCATCGCCCTACGGACCGCAGCCCCGTTGCGACCCTTGAGCTCGAACAGCAGGCGCTCGAAATTGCTCGAAACCTGGATGTCCATGCTCGGGCTGAGGCTTGGCTCGACAGTAGCGAGGGTCATGTGCCCGCTTGCAAAATAGCGGGCCAGAATATCGTTTCGATTGGTGCCGATGACCAATTGCTCGACCGGCAGCCCCATCCGGCGGGCGACGTGTCCGGCATAGACGTTGCCAAAATTGCCGGTTGGCACGCTAAACGAGACCGGCCTTCGCGGCGCGCCGAGCGCTACCCCGGCGGCAAAGTAATAAACCGTCTGGGCGGCGATGCGCGCCCAATTAATGGAGTTCACCGCCGAGAGGTTGAGGTCACGCCGCAGGCCGACATCGGCGAACAGCGACTTTACCAGGTCCTGGCAGTCGTCGAACGTCCCTTCGACGGCGATCGCATGGACGTTGGGCGATTCGACGGTCGTCATTTGCCGGCGCTGCACATCGGAGATTCGATTGTGCGGATAGAGGACGAAGAGGTCGATCGCCTCGCGGTCGCGGCACGCCTCGATCGCCGCGGAGCCGGTGTCTCCCGAGGTGGCTCCGACGATTGTGACGCGTTCCCGGCGGCGAGCCAGCACCGCGTCGAACATCAATCCGACCAGCTGCAGTGCGAAGTCCTTGAACGCAAGCGTCGGCCCGTGAAAGAGCTCCAGCAACCAGAGCTTCTCATCGAGCTGCACCAATGGCGCCACCGCGGCATGGCGAAACTTGCCGTAAGCCGCCGCGGCGAGCGATCGCAGCTCGCTTGCAGGAAAGGCGTCGCCGGCAAAGAGAGAAACGAGGCGGGCGGCGATCTCGGCATATGGCAACCCGGCAAAGCTGGGCAAATCGCTGGCGACCTGCGGCAGCCGCTCGGGCACATAGAGCCCACCATCCTCCGCCAGCCCGGCAAGCAACGCGTCGGTAAAAGATAGCGCGAGCGGCGGAGCGCGCGGGTCGCGGGTGCTGATATAATTCACGAAATCGGGCCGATCAGTCCGCGGCGAGCCTATCGCCGGAGGCGAGCGATCGCAACCCGACGCGGCGGGCGGCAGCGGTTATTTTGGGACATAGAACGTGCCGTAACGAGAGCGTCGCCCAATTTCGTAGTAACGATCGATTGCATAAAGAGTTTCGTCGGTAAATCGATTGAATTTTTGATGATAATGCAGAATGTGACACGAGGCCGTTGCCGGGTCGTCGCAAATATCGCCGCGAAGTTGGATCACCCCGAATTCGTGCGCGGTGATGCGTGTGATGAGCTGCGCCTCGTCGAGCTTGCCAGCGAGAATGTATTGGCGAGAATTAAAGGGGTCCAGGATGAAGGGCTGCCGCGCCACGTAACACAAGAGCAGACTTTCACAAATTGCCGGACCGCGAGCGGCTATATAGCTGGCGTCGGTCAAGAACGTCGCCTCCGCTTGACGGTCGGACTCCAATTCGGCCCCGGTCCGAGACAATTGCAGTAGGGCGTTAGGGGCGCGTGTCAAAATCGGTTGGGCGAGAAGCAGTGCCGCGGCCCCGGCGAGGAGCTTGGCGAATCGGCTGCGGATGGTGACAGCTTTGCGCAGCTCGCAGAACAAAACTCCCGCGGCGACGCCAAGAAAAACCGCGGCATCCTGAAACATGTTGTAAGAGGCCCCCTCGAAGCCCGAGAAAATAGCCGCGAGGACTATCGAGCTCGCGCCCCAGGCAGCCAGGATGAAGCGCGGCGCCGGGAAAGCCAGGCGGCACCCGAGGACGATAGCCAGCAGCGGAAATTTAAACAGACGCAAATACTTGAGCAGGTGATAGCGGACGCCGTACCAGGTGAATATCCGCGGCGACAGGAGGTGATCGATAAAAGCCCCGCCGCCGACGAGTTGCGTCAGGCCGAGAAACCCCGCTGCGAAGCCGCCGCAGCAGGCGAACCAGAAAGGCAGTCGCCGCGGTGACCGGACCGCCAGGTCGAGGGTTATCGCGCCCGGAATAGCGAGAAGGTTGTGCTTGATGAAGCCGCCCATCACGATCAAGAAGGCGGTGCGCAGGAGGCAGAGGTTGTCCGGCGGCCGCGAGAGATAGCTGACAAGACCGGCCAGCACCGCCGCTTCGCCGAGGGTCTGCGGATCATCGGCGACGATCCAGCCGGGCGCGACCAGATAGCAGAAGCCGAGGGCGCAGGCGGCGCCAAATACCGCATCGGTGCCCTTGCCGCCAAGGCTCCGGGTTGCCGATGCCGCCAACACGCCTATCGCCACAAATGAAATGAGGGCGACGATCCGGCCGCTCAACAGCAGATCGCCGATCAGCAAATTGACGCCGGTGACGATTAAAAATGAGCCGATTGGATAATTATTTACCCGCCAGTAATTGTCATCATAAATGTGTTCACCGTTGATGAGACGCTGAGCGTTATAAATATTCCAGCCTTCATTATAATTCTTTTCGAACAGATGGGTGATGGTAAGCCCGTTTTTCGCCGTCAATAAAAGGGCGAAGATAAGAGCAACGCCGGCCAGGATCGCGAACGGATTGATGGCAAGCAGCTGCCAGCTTGCCTCGGCAACGTGCGAGAATCGGGCTAGCACTGATCGAAACCAAACTCCCGTCGAGGTTGCTTCGTCGCTCCGTTCCTCGAAATGACAGCTGCTTGCGGTGTCATTGCGAGCGAAGCGACGCAATCTCGATGTCATCGGGTCCGGTGCCAAATCTCAGGCTTGTATCAACCCGAACTCGCGCCCCTGGCGCTGGCGCGCCTGTTTCTGCAGGGAATCTACAGGCATTAACTTCTTCCGCGTGATCCCTTTATTGCGATAAATATCATACGAATATGTCAAAATTCTGGATGCTTGTTAGGCATCGATGAAAGTGATCATTGGCATTTGTGCTCCGAACTTCCGCCCTGGGGTCGCTTCGTCACTATACGCGAGCGCAGAGGGTCCGCTACGTTCGTTGGACGACCTTATCTCGCGAGCATTAGAGGAGGCTGACGCTTGGACTCATCCGGCCCGGCATTGCGCTGGGGTCTCGTGGGTCTCGGCCGACACGTCACCGAGGAAATCGCGCCGGCCATCCAATGCTCGGCAACCGCGCAAATCGTGGCCTGCGCAAGTCGCGACATTTCCGCGGCCGGTGCCTTTGCCGAGCGCTTCGCAATACCCAGAGCCTACGACACCTTCGAAGAACTTGTGCACGACCAGGATGTGGACGCGGTTTTTGTCGGCACGCCGAATGCGCTTCATGCGGTAGTTGTGCTCGCCGCGGCTCGCGCCGGCAAGCACATCCTGTGCGAAAAGCCGCTCGCGCTGACAGTCGAGGATGGTCGCGCGATGGTGGCGGCCTGCCGCGCCGCCGGAGTGCAGCTGCGCGTCGGCCTGCATCTGCGATTTGAGCGTAGCCTGCAGCGGGTGGCGGAGATCCTGCGATCCGGCGCCATCGGCACCCCGCGCGCGATTTCGATGGAACGCACGGCGCCGCCTGGCGAACGCGTGCCTTGGAGGGCCGACCCGGCGCAGGGCGGCAGCATCTTGTTCGATGTCGGGGTGCATCTGCTCGATTTGATCCCGCGGCTCCTCGTGACCGAGATCGCAGCAATCTCGACTCTGGCCACCCCCGAGCCGCCAACCGGCCACTCGGCAGATACGATCACGATGCTGCTGCGGCTTCGCAATGGCGTGCAGGCGACGCTTCGGGTTTCACGCGAGACACCCTTCGCCGGTAACGATCTGGCGGTGGTCGGAACGGCCGGCATGCTGCGAACCGGTCCGCTCCGCTGGGTGAACGAGCACCGGATCACGGTGACGACTGCAACCGGCACGAGCGACGAAATCCTGCCTGCCACCGAGCTCTACGGAGCCGAAATCGACGGTTTTGCGGCCGATATTGCGGACGGCGGGGAGCGCCTGGCGACCGGCGAGGACGGCGTTCAT
>Ga0318536_10000188_pt1 | contig 15881 bp, 17 predicted proteins | sample GRESIP117b4f28_FD_203481 | JGI IMG/M metagenome (GOLD analysis project Ga0318536, IMG submission 203481) | Tropical soil microbial communities from Luquillo Experimental Forest, Puerto Rico - GRE.SIPMG.117b4f28 | ecosystem: Environmental > Terrestrial > Soil > Tropical forest > Bulk soil... | reverse complement strand
GCCTTGTACCGGATCATTCTGGGCGAAGTCACCCGATTCCCTGGGCTCGGCGAGGTGTTCTGGAGCGCCGGACCGGAACGCCAGCGTCTCCAGATCGAGTTCTACCTGAAGAGCGCGATCGCAACGGGCACCTTGGCCCTGGGCGATACCAGGCTTGCCGCTGAGCAATTCGTCTCGCTGGTGCGCAGCGACATACACGTTCGCCACCTGCTGCGCCTCGAAGCGAATGCCGACCAGCGCGGAATCAGCGCCGCCGTGGAAGCAGCCGTTGCCACCTTTATGCGGGGCTTCGAATGCCAGACCGCTCCGCCGGTGGCATTTGCTTGTCATCCCGACGAAGGCCGGGACCGATAGCCACGATGGGCCCCGGCATTCGCCGGTGTGACAGAGGGGGACATTACGCTAGACCGCACCGAACATTGCTGATTACTCCTGAACGAGCACCGCCCCTTTTCAACGCGCGATTCGTTATTTCAGCATCTGGGCGATATCGACAGATTGGGCTGCGTCGCCGGCACGGTTCTTGACATAATCCGCCGGGCGGCGGCCTGCGCTGTCGAGGCTGGCCTGATCGGCGCCATGATCGAGCAACAGGCGCACCATCTCGGGCGATCCCAGCTCGGCGGCATAGGATAACGCGGTCCGTCCCGGGGTGTCGCCGCCGGCCATGTCCGCGGTCATGCACGATGGGTCCCCGGTGCTGTCGGTCTGTGCGACGGCGTCTTTTGCCTTGGTGTCGAGAGTTGCGCCGTGCGCGAGCAGAAGGTGGGCGGCCTCGACCACATCGAGCCGCGCTGCCACCATCAACGGCGTGTGCCCAGAAGCGCCGGCCTCGTTCGGATCGAGACCGAGTTCGAGCAAGGTGCGCAATGTCTCGGGATGCTCGAGTGCGTCGCTGACCAAGGGCTCGTCCAGATCGCCTTTTACTCCCTTGGCAACCGCCCTCGGCTCGGGGCCGAGCGCGTCGCGCAAGGCTGCGGTGTCGCCGCTTAGTGCGGCCTGTTGTGCGGCATGCTTCTCGGCGTAGTCTGCAGCAAAGAGAGCCGCGGCTGCGTCGTCGTCGGGGTCCAGCTCGAAACCGTCGGAAATCTTGCGATCGAGGTAGAGCCCAGCAAATCGCTTGGCTTCCGCCGGCGTGCGGCCGAACTCGTCGCGATAAAACGCCACCAGCGCCCCGATTGCGGCGGCTCGCGCCGCGAGATAGGCACGATATTGGCGCGCTCTTTCCGGCCCGGTCAGAGCGCGATTGCTCATGTAGAGAGCGAGGTGCTCGGCGCTGAAACCGCCCGGCATCGGCCGGCGCCGGTCGAGAGCCCAGGGCCGCCATGCCGCGTGATCGCTGAGCGTGCGCGCCTCGTCACCGATGTCCGCGCACAGCCTGCCTGTGGGCAGCAGCGGTCCGGCCGTGCGCTCGAGTGTCTCGATCTCGCGGAGCGACAGCGCGTGGTCGGGCAAATGAGCCATCGGCATATGCGCATCGAACAGGCAAACGCGGTGCAGCTGCGCCGGTCCGTAGAGTCGGTAGATTCCGAGATCTCCGGATTTGCCGGGCATCGGCTGCATAGGGCCCGCAAGGTAGACGTGATCCTCGTACCGGAAGAACCGGGGCATCTCGTCGATCGACAGGAGCGAGGACCCGGCAAAGGCTGCGCGCGGCTGGGTTTGCGGCTTCGTCGGGTCCGGATGCGGCAGCCGATTGATATCGATGACGGGATGGGCGGCTTCGTGCACGCTGTGCGCCAGCGGTTCGACGCCGCGACCGATCGCGTTCAGCAGTTCCTTCGGCGAATCAAAGCCACGGTATTCAATGGTGGCCGGACGCTCACCACCATTGTCCGTAATCCACTGCAGGACCGGGAAGGATTTGCCGAGATTGTAGGCGTCGATATCGGCCCGTCGCACCATTGGGTCGCTGCCGAGCCCAGGGACCGGCACAAAGCCGATCTCACGCTCGCCGAGCGGGTTAACGAATAGCCCGCGTCCGAGAAAGCTCGCCGCAAGGTCGCGTTCGAGATCCTGGCACAGCTTATTGCCGGCGCCTTCGACGGTGGTTGGGCGGAACCGGACGCGCGGCCAAGCTGCCGCGTTGCGCTCGTACCGCAGCACCGCCACCCGGTGCTCGTAGATGCGCGACAGGCACGCAACCGCGCCCTCATTCCCGGCGCCCTCGGGTGTGGCGTCTGGTTGCGGCTGCGCCGCCGCCGGGCACGCCATCGCGCGCCCGTCGCGCCAAAGACGCTGGTCGGCGGTTCGCGCGTCGCGGTCGGAGGGCCGCGCCGCCCGGTCCATGTAGTCCTGGAGAGCGGGGCCGATCGCGGCCTCTAAGGCAGCGAGCGACGGCTGCGAGCAAATCAGCCGGTCGATCGCAGTCGGCGCTTTGTCGCACTTAGAGTTCGCTTGTGTCTCCGCGCCATCCTCGGTCTTTCGCAGGTCCGCGCCGAATGACGGGTACCCTTGCGCGACGGCCAGCATCAGTCCGATAAGCGAGGCGAGGCGAGGGCGGATACGCCGAAGTGGGTGCAAACTCGAGATTTTTCGCTTCATGATGGTTGGGAATAATTATCGGCTCCCAGCTGTCCCACAAGGATCACCGGAGGAGACGGGCAAATGTCCAAGAACCCTCGCGTCTCACCGCGTCGGTTGCACTGGTGCGCCACGGGCCTCCTTCTGCTTCTGACGAGCTGCAGCCAGGTGCCGCCGACAAGTTCGGTCGTGATCCCACCTGTACCGGCTGGCGGCGCTCGGATCTGGATTTACCGGAATGAAGGGCTCTACGAGAGCAAGGATCGCCCCTATCTCAGGCTCAATGGCCAAATAGCGGGAATATCCGAGCCAAACGGCGCCTTCTATCGCGATCTGCCGCCCGGACACTACACGGTTTCCGTGGACAGCTATGGCGTCCCCTATCCGAATCAGTTTGCGCAACTCGACCTCGGCGCTGGACAGGAGGCCTTTATCAACGTCGTATCGATGCGCGAAAGAGTGGGCGGCGGCGGTGATAGCGGCTTCGGCTTGCGCGCCATTTTCTACGCCTGGCTCATCCCCGCCGATGCCGCCCGGCCGGAAATCTCCGGTATTCCTTTTTATGGCAGCAGCTGATCGAATGACGAGGAAGCTTTCAGCCAATGAGGGACCACGCGTCGCGACGGCCATATTGTTGGCGGCGGCTGGCTGCGCCCAGCTGCCGCCAACAAGTTCCGTGATGATCCCGCCGATCCCGACCGGGGCGGCACGGGTCTGGTTCTACCGGGATTATGAGCCGTACGAAACCTTGGCCCGGCCCTATGTCCGGTTGAACGAGCAAATCGTCGGATATCGGAACCGGGCGGGGCCTTCTACCGCGACGTAGCACCAGCTCACTACTCGATCAGGGTCGATAGCGCTGGCCGCGACTTCAACCAGGTTGCCGACGCCGAACTTGCAGCAGGCCAGGAGGCTTACGCCAAAGTCGTTTCACTGCGAAGCTGGCTCGACGATGACAACTGTATCCTCTGGAGCGGCTGTGACACTTTTTATGTATGGCTGATCCGCCCCGAGGAGGCGCGTCCGCCCATAGGCAAGAGTCCCTTTTACGGCGGCAACTGATCCGGCGTGAACCGCGGCTTACCGATTGACAGCTCTGCCGACGGGTGGTGCAGTCCGTCAATCGTTGCGGAAAATAAGGCCCCGATGAAAGCTCCAGCTGTTGATTATGTGCGGCCGCGCACTCTTACAGAGGCAGTCGATCTCCTGGCGCATGCCTCGGTCGAGGCGCGCGTGATCGCCGGCGGGCAGTCGCTGCTCGCGATGATGAACTTGCGCATTGCTTCGCCAGGGCTGCTGATCGACATCGCACGTCTGCCGGAGCTTCTCGTCGTCGAGGATCATGGCGATGCAGTAACCCTCGGCGCCTGCATCACCCACGCGGCGATCGAGGACCGGCGCGTCTTCGATCCGTCGCATGGCCTGATGCCGCGGGTCGTCGCGACCCGCCGTCTCGCTGCGATCCTCGCCGACGATGTGGCGGGGTATTCGCGGCTGATGGGGGCGGATGAGGAAGGCACACACGAACGCCCCAAAGGCATCTCCGAGAACTGGTTGATCCAAAGATCAAGGAGCACAGAGGCCGCACGGTAAAGAACACCGGCGATGGCTTCTTAACGGAGTTTGCGCGTGTTGTGGATGCGGTGCGCTGCGCCGTGGAAGTCCAGCGCGGGATGGCCGACCGAAATGCGGATACACCTGAGGACAAGCGCATCACCTTCCGGCTGGGCATCAACCTCGGTGACGTGATTGCCGAGCAAAACGACATCTCGGCGATGGTGTTAACGTAGCGGCGCGGCAGGAAGCGCTCGGCGAGCCAGGTGGGGTCTGTGTCAGTCGGGTCGTGCGCGACCAGGTCTGAGACAAGCTCGATTTCATTTTCAACGATATGGGCGAGCAGCAGATCAAGAACATTGCTCGGCCAGTGCGTGTGTACCGGGTTCGGGACGCCAGTGCCGCCGCCACGAGCCCATCGCCGCCGTTACGACGATATTCCAATTTTTCGACGGCTCACGGATGAAATGGCGATTGATGATTGTGTCGATGATGTTGGCCATGTGCTCGACGCCTGGCTACTGCCGAAGGGCTGAGCGAAACTGTCGCTACTGCCGGTGGACGAGGCGCCGATTAGGACGATACGGCCGGCGAGCTGGTCGGCCGTCACCCGCCCGGCCAGAAGATCAGCGAAGGAGAAGCTCGAAAAGGTGTCGCGCGGTCCGCGATAATTGATCAGCAGCCGCATCGCCCTATCGGTCAGCACCGTAAGATCGCCGATGCGGAGGCCGACGCCGAGCGCAAGCGCGACCTCCGGCCAGGCGACGCCAAGATAAGCGGCCGCCTATCGAGAGCGAGGGCAGAAAGTCACCTTCGAACGGCAGTGCGGCGTAATCGTAGCGCGGCGCGCCATCACGATCATAAGTGATCGTGGCATGGGCGAGCCCAGCGGCCACCACCGCCAGGGTCTCGATCGGCAGAACCGCCGATGTGGAGCGAAACGGGAAAACCGGCATTAGTGGGCTCTTCTCAAACCGCACATAGGTTGATTGGGAGAGCCAAGCGGGCTCCTCGCCCAGCGTGTCGACAAAAGACAGCCCTTTCGGAAGCAAAACATGGCCGTAAGCGCGTATCGCCACGGCGAAGCGGCCGTCGCGGTCGCTGTCGGCGAGCCGCTCCAAGGCGGCGCGAAGACCCTCGCTGTGCTCGCCGGCGAGCGCCTCGGCAGCAGCCCGCGCCGCGTCGCGCAGATCGGCGGGAACCGTCTCGTCAGCCTCGGTGAACAAGAGATCGAAGGCGACGACTTTTGTCCCGGCATGGTCGAGCACTTCGAGCGCTTGGACAAAGCGGGTGCGCGAAAACGGCCAGCGGCCGAAGGCTTCGAGACTGCGGTCGTCGACGAGCACCACCGTCACCTCCGACCCTGGCGGACGAACCCCGCGCAGGCGGAACCGCAGGTCCAACGATGCGGTCTCCAGCCCGCGGAGAAGCGGATGGTCGGCAAAGATCGTGAACAGCAGCGCCACGACAGCGGCGCTTATCAGGGCCAAGCTGGCCGAGCGCACTCGGCGCGGCAGCGTCACGGCGGCACGTCCTACAAATTCGTGCGGCTGATGAAATCGTCGAATTCCGCCCGGGTCCACACTCTTGCCGCCACCGGATCTTTGCCGGCTTCGACTCGGGCGCCCCCAGCGGGCCGGAATGACGATCTCCCGTCCTGTAGCAACGCTCTTCAGACTGACACGGCCTTCGAGCACACCGACTAGCGTCGACCCCGGCCGCGCCTCGATGAACCAATCCGTCGAGCGCACGGCGGCCACGCTGGTCGCCGTGTCGACCTCGAAATGCGGCGGGCCCCCGAGTGGGGACACTACGGCGCGCAGCAGACCCTCGCCCAGCGACAGTGTCGCGTCGCGGCTCTCCCCGCCGTCGCCAACCCGGTATTCGGCGATCGTCACGCGGCTGCCGGAAGCGACGGCGATGACCGAGCCGTCGTTCATTCGTAGTTTCAGCTTCGCCCCCGCCGCCACATCGACGGTGTCGCCCACATGCACCGCATCACCCAGTTTGAGCGGGTCCCGCCGGCCGGCGGTCTCGACAAAGCACTGCCCGAACAAGGCCAGCACCTCACCCGCCTGCGGTCCAGCCGCTACCGCCGCCCGCATGCCAGGTACGGCAAGGACGGCAACGATCGCAGCCATCGCGAGGTGTTTTCGCATGGCGAGGGTCCCGAGAACGGCAAGCGAGTAAACGTAGGCGCGCGCGCCGCGGCCCGCAAGGCGGCCGCGGCTACAGGGCGGCTACGCAACGCCCCCGCGGTTTGCTGCCTCAGTGAAGCAGGTTGCGCGCGAACTGGGGGTGCGCTACGTGCTCGAAGGCAGCGTGCGCAAGGCCGGCAACCGGGTGCGGATCACCGCGCAATTGGCCGACACGACGACTGGCGCCCATATCTGGGCCGACCGGTTCGACGCGGCACTCGACGACATCTTCGAATTGCAGGACCAAATCGCCGGCAGGGTCGTCGGTGCGATCCAACCTAAGCTGCGCTCAGACCGAGATCGAGCGGGCGTCTCGCAAGCCCACCCAAAGCCTCCACGCCTCTGCACACTCCACGAGAAATCGTTGCCATTTGGGTGGAAGGGCTGCGCAAGGCCGCCTTGCCGGAACGTAGTACGTGCGCCCGCGCACAGGCGCTGCGGAATCGCGGGTTGTCAGCCGGGAAACCGAGCCTAGAATGGGGTTAAGGATCGATCGGCGATTCCGCTGCGGAGGCGATGCCATGATTACCAAATTCGACAGTCTGTTTGCCGGGCACATCGACATGGAGAATGCCGGCTATGGCGGCACCGCGGTGAACGACCGCCGGTTTCCCAACGAAGACTTGGCGACGGTCTTCGACAAGGCAGAAGGGATGGCGAAGCTGATGGATCGGCTGGGCTACAACGCCTTCTGGATGGCCGAGCATCATTTTCAGCACGAAGGTTACGAGTGCATCCCCAATGTCCTGATGACAGCGCTGCACCTCGCCCATCTGACCCGGAACATCAAGATCGGCTGCGGTTTCAATATCACCCCGATGTGGCATCCGCTGCGCCTTGTCGAGGATTATGCCACCGCGGACATCCTGACCGGCGGGCGGGTCATCTTTGGTGTCGGGCGGGGCTACCACACCCGCGAGGTCGAAACCTTCGGCTCGCCGCTGCTCGACCAGCCGGCCAATCGCGTGCTCTTCGAAGAGCAGGTCGACTTGATCTTCAAGGCCTTCAACAATGAGTCTTTCTCACATGAAGGCAAGCATTACACGATCCCGGCACGGGTGCCTTACCGCGGCTATGATTTGAAGGAGCTGACCGTCGTACCCCGCCCGTTGCGGTTGCCAGTCGAATGCTGGCAGCCGATCCAGGGCGGTACCGCGCGCGCGATGGATTTCATGGCCAAGCACGGTATCAGAGGGCTGATCGGCGGTGGTTCTGCCGAAGGCGGTGCGATGCACCGGGTTGTCCTCGGCTGGCAAGAGGCGCATGCCCGGATCGGTAAGCAATTGGAGATGGGCGAGCGGCTGTGCTTCGGCTTCCACTTCTACCTCGCCAAGAACCGCGAGCAGGGCATCCGCGAGGCGGGCAAATATTACGAAGAGAACATGAAAATGTTCGGCGAGCTGCGGCTCGTGCGGGCGTTGAGCGACGAGCAGATCGAGATCATGCGCGACCCCAAGCGCGCGCCCTATGCCAAATTGCCACGGATCGAGGATGCGATCGCCAATGGCGGCGTGTTGTGCGGCTCGCCAGAGCAGGTCATCGAGCACTTGAAGAGCCTCGAACGGCGCTACCCCGGCCTCGACCATGTATCGGTCAGCCTGTCGGTCGGTGTCCCCAAATCGGTCTGTCTCGAGCAGCTGGAGTGGTTCGGAAAAGAGGTCCTGCCCGAGTTCCAGAAGGCCAAGGTCGCCGAACCGGCGTTTGCGAACTGACATGACCGGTCTTGGACTGCCAAAGGCCGATCGTCCGAAGGAAGTCGGGCTGTCGGCAAAGCGTCTTGCCCGCCTCTCGGCGACATTCAGGCAGGATATCGAGCGCAACCTGATCCCTGGGGCGGTCGTGATGATCGCCCGCGCCGGCCAAATCGCCTATGCCGAGGCCTTCGGCTGGCGTGATCGCGAGGCCAAGGCGCCGATGGAGCTCGACGCGATCTTCCGCGTCGCCTCGATGACCAAGCCGTTGACCTCGGTCGCGGCGATGATCCTGGCGGAAGAGGGCAAGTTGCAGATCGCCGCCCCGGTCGCCGAGTATCTGCCGGAATTTGCCAATCGCACGGTCGGCCCCGATCGCGTCCCGGCGAAGCGGGTGATGACCGTACAGGACCTGTTGCGTCACACCTCCGGGCTGACCTATGCCGCGTTCGGCGATTCGCCGGTGCAGATGATCTGGCGCGACGTCCAGCCGATGGCCGAAGACCAGACCAGTGCCGAGATGGTGGCCAAGCTCGCCTCGCTGCCGCTCATGTTCGAGCCGGGAACCACCTGGGAATACAGCATGTCGACTGATGTGCTTGGAGGGGTCGTCGAGGTCGTGTCGGGTCAGGACCTGGCGGATTTCATCGACGCGCGGATCTGCCGGCCGCTGGGTCTTCGCGACACCGGCTTCGCCGCCACCGGCGAGCGCGCGGCGCGAGTCGCGGAGGCGCAGATCGATCCGGCGACGGGCGCGCGGCCGCAGATGCGCGACGTCTCCCGTCCCGCGCGCTGGATGTCAGGCGGTGGCGGCGCAGTGTCGACCGCGGCCGAATATGTCAGGTTCTGCCAAATGCTGCTGAACGGCGGCGAACTCGACGGGACCCGGATCCTGGCGCCAAAGACCGTGGCCTTGATGGCGTCCGACCATCTGCCGCCTGGCTGCCAGTATGGCGAAACTGCCCGCCCGCGGTTTGGCGCACTCGCCCCGGTGCCCGAGATGGGCTACGGCTTTGGGCTCGGCTTCGCGGTGCGCACCGATGCCGGCCGCTGCCCGTTGCCACGCTCAGTCGGCGAATACTTCTGGGGCGGCGTCCTCGGTACCTCGTTCTGGATCGACCCGGTCGAGCAGCTGGTGGTCGTAGCGATGATGATGGCGCCCGAGCGGCGGCTCTATTACCGCCACTTATTACGCCCGCTGGTCTACGGCGCCGTTCTCGGCCCGGTTCCCGACTAAGCGGCTTCCTCTAGGGTGGACCGGACATCGAGCGTCGTCGCGCGGCGCAGATCGCGCGGATGGGAGTCATCGTGCGGCCGGCCGCGATGCATCGTGCAGCGGTTGTCCCAGATCACCAGATCGCCGACCCGCCACTTGTGGCTGTAAACAAATTCCGGTCGGGTGGCGTGGGTGCTGAGATCTAAGAGCAGCAGACGCCCCTCGGGAACCGGCCAACCGACGATATGCGAGGCGTGCGCCGACAGATAGAGCGTCTTGCGTTGCGAGCCGGGATGACGGCGCACCAGCCGCTGCCGTGACGGTGGATATTGCTCGCGCTCGCCGGGCGGAAACTCGGTAAAACCAATCTGGCCGCGCGACCAGAAGACGTCGTGTTCGGCCACGCGCCCGTCGATCTCGCCCTTCATCGCGTCGGACAAGGCATCATAAGCTGCGCGCATATATCGGCGAACTCGGTCTCGCCGCCGCCGAGCGCGCTCGCCGGCGGGACGGCGACCGCATGGAGGATCCCCAGCACGACCGGTACCGGCATGTAGGACGCATCGGTGTGCCATAGCCGATTGCCGAGACTGTCGAGGCGCCGCCGGTCGTTACGGCCGCGCAGGCGTCCGTCCTCGTCGAGGTTTGAGATATCGCCGATTTCGGGATGCGCCAAGCGGCGCCGGCCGCCGCCCGGCCGATTTCCAGCGGGCCGAAATGAGCCGCAAAGTCGCGCAGCTGGGTGTCATCGAGACGCTGCTCGCGAAACACCAGCACGGCATAAAGGTCGATTGCTGCCCAGATCGCATCGACCCCGGGCCGATCGATGCTCCCGCTGAGATCAATGCCGCCGATTTCGGCGACGAAGCCCGGATTGATCGGCCGAATCTCGATGTCCATGCGACCTCCTCCGTCAGCTTCGGCGAAGATCCGCCGGCCAATCGCCTCTGTCAATCGCTCGCAACTCGTCGCGGCCCGTCGCAATTGCGCGCACGGTCGCGGCGAGCTGACCCGCGAGATCCGGCAACGACAGAGAGACCAGTTTTTCTTCGAGCCCGAGTGCGACGATGCCGTGCACGGCTGAGAACACAGTGCGCGCGAGGGTCCGGCGCACGTCACGGTCGAGTTCGGGCAGCAATGCCTCCAGCGGCCGCTCGAGCTGCGCAAACAGCCGGTGCTGCTGCTCGACAAACCACTCCGGCAGCGGGCGAGCCTCGTTCATGCGGTGCTCGAAGAGCGCTCGCCAGCGGACGGTGTGGTTGGCGGCAAAATCGAGATAGGCCAAAGCGAGCCGGACCATAGCGGCCACGGCTTCGTCGGCCGAGCCGTGCCGGCTCGGCGAAGGGACGGCGCGGAGTGCTGCTTCGAGCATTGCCAATGTCCGCGACCCGACGCACAGCACGAGCTCGTCGAGATGCTCGAAGACGTTATAGATAGTCCCGACGGCGCAGCCCACCTCGAGCGCGAGGTCGCGGGCCTTCAGGGCCGCGAGACCCTTTTCGGCGATCGTGCGTTCTGCGGCATCGATCAGGTGCTCGCGCAGCGTGGTGTGCCGGTCCGGTTGCTTCACGGCCATCCTTTTTTGAACGGTGTTCAGATTTTTTGTTGAACGGCGTTCATTTACGCGTTATGTTGGGATCTTGAACGATGTTCATATCGGAGACAAGCCATGCTCAAGACGTTGGTTACACTCGTCAGAGGACGCACGTTCGCTATCGCCGAGGAGATCGCCGATCAGAACGCGCTCCTGATCCTCGACCAGCAGATGCGCGACGCCAGCGGGACGCACGATAAAGCCAAAAAAGCCCTGGCGATCGCCATCGCGCAGGATGGTCAGGAGAGCCAAAGGCTGGATACGACCCGTGCTCGGATCGAAGACCTCGAGACGCGGGCCGTTGCTGCGATCGAGGGCGGCGCGACGATCCGCCACGGAGGCCGCGGAGGCGATCGCCATCCTCGAGGCCGAGCGCGACGCTTCATTGACGGCCCGTGCGCTGTTTGCCGGTGAGATCACCAAGCTGAAGGGCCACGTCTTGCAACAACAGATGCGCTTTTCGCACCTCGAGCGCGGCCGGAGGATTGCTCGCGCGGCGGAGGCGGTCCGCGTCGCGCGCCGTGACCGCATCGAGGGTGCCCCGATTTTCGCTGGCACGCTGGCCGAAGCCGAGGTGACACTCGACCGCCTGCGCGAGCATCAAGTCGAGGCGGATGCGGCCGAGGCGACGCTCGAGGGGCTCGATAATCGCTACTGGCCCGATCGCGGTCGCCGAGAAGCTCTCGGCCGAGGGTTTCGGTCCGCGCTCGAAGCCCAATGCGGCCGACGTGCTTGCCCGGCTCAGCGGCGCGTTGCCGGCAGGAAACCGAATGCCAGCGCTTGATTTGTTTCGACACGCTTAACCACAGGAGCATTACGATGAACAATCCGGTTCTTCACCACAGTCATGCGTGGATCGTCTTTACCTATTTGTCGTTTGCCGCGGCACTTGCCATGGTCATCGGTGGCGTCGTGCTGATGCCGCTCGACCTGCCGATGAAAGGCTATCTCGCAATGGGTGTTGTCATGCTGATCCAGTCATGCATCACGCTGACCAAGACGATCCGCGACAATGACGAAGCGGGCAAGCTGGTGAACCGCATCGAGGACGCCAAGACCGAGCGCCTGCTGATGGACGTTGTAAAAGGACAACCTTGAACCGCAGGCTGCCGGTCGCCAGCGATCCCTGGAGAGATCGATGTCGCAATCACTTCTTACTTCCCGGCGCTTCGCGCCGCTGTTCTGGTGCCAGTTTTTCTCGGCTTTTAATGACAATTTCCTAAAGAACGCGCTCGCCTTGCTGATCCTGTTCAAGATCGGCGGCCAGGCAGCCGAGCCGCTGGTGACATTGGCGGGTGGCATTTTTATCGCGCCGTTCTTTCTGTTGTCGGCCTTCGGCGGCGAACTCGCCGATCGGTTCGACAAGGCGCTGGTGGCGCGCCGGCTAAAGCTTACCGAAATCGGGGCGGCGGCAATCGCTGTCGCCGGTTTCCAGCTGAACTCGCTGCCATTGCTGTTCCTGGCGCTCTTTCTGTTCGGGGTGATCGGCGCGCTGTTCGGGCCGATCAAATACGGCATCCTTCCCGATCATTTGAAGCCGGAGGAGTTGCCGGCGGGAAACGCGCTCGTCGAGGGTGCCACCTTTCTGGCCATCCTCGGCGGCACGATTACTGGGGGCCTGGCGATGACGGGTGGTGGCAATCTTGCAGTTCTCGCCGCCGCGATGATGCTCTTCGCTCTGCTATGCTGGGGCTCCAGCCTCTTTATTCCGAGGACGGCGCAGGCGGCGCCGGATCTGGCGATCAATCCTAACGTCCTCGGCTCGACCACTAGGTTGCTCGGCGAGCTGTGGTCGGAGACCCGGCTATGGCGCTGCGCCGTCGTCACGAGCATCTTCTGGATGGTTGGCGCCGTCGTCCTGTCGCTGCTGCCGCCGCTCGTCATGCATACGCTCGGCGGAGCCGAAACCGTCGTGACGATCTATCTCGCAGTCTTCGCTGTTGCCATCGGCGTCGGCTCCGGCCTCGCCTCCTGGCTGCTGGCCGGGCGGATCATTTTGTTACCCACCGCCGTCGGAGCGCTGTTGATCGGCCTTTTTTCACTCGATCTCGGGTTCGCGTTGCTACGGCCACCAACCGCGGCCACGATGACAGCTCTGACGCCGTCCAGTTTTTTTATCCGGCCGATCGCTTGGCATGCCGCGTTCGACCTCGGGATGCTGGCGGTGGCGGGCGGTCTAATGATCGTGCCGTCCTTTGCCGCTATCCAGGCCTGGGCCGCGACGGAGCGCCGCGCCCGAATCGTCGCCGCGGTCAATGTACTCAACGCTGCATTCATGGTCGGCGGCGCGCTCGTCGTGGCGCTCTTACAAAAGATTGGGGTCGGTCTCCCACTGCTGTTCCTCGGCATCGCCGCAGTCGGTCTTCTCACTGCCCTGTGGATCGGCAAGACCATGCCAACCAACGCTTTCCACGACTTTCTGTCGATGCTACTGCGCGCATTCTATCGGCTCGAAGTCAGGGGCAGGGAAAATCTCGGCAAGGCGGGCGCCAATGCGATCATCGCGCTCAATCATGTGAGCTTTCTCGACGGCGCCGTGGCACTGTCGATCCTGAACAAGGAGCCGGTCTTCGCAGTCGATCGCGAGTTCTCCCAGCGCTGGTGGGTGAGGCCTCTCATCAAGCTGACGCGTGCGATGCCGCTCGACCCGGCGCGGCCGTTGGCGACGCGGACGCTCATTCACGAGGTCAGGAACGGCGAGACATTGGTGATCTTTCCGGAGGGGCGCATCACGGTCACCGGCCAGCTGATGAAGGTGTATGATGGAGCTGCACTGATTGCCGAGAAATCAGGTGCGATGGTCGTACCGGTGCGCATCGAGGGTCTCGAAGCCACAATCTTCTCGCGCCTCAGCCGCGCGCAGGTTCGTCGCCGCTGGTTTCCCAAGGTCAGGGTCACCGTGCTCGAGCCAGTGCGGCTTGCCGTCGACGACGCGCTGAAAGGCAGGGTGCGCCGTCAAGCCGCGGGTGCGATGCTGTACCAGATCATGTCCGACCTGATCTTCCGCACGACGCCGACGGATCGCACCGTCATCGAGGCCGTTGTCGATGCAGCAAAGATTCAAGGCTGGGGTCGCGTCGCGGTCGAGGACCCGGTGACCGGCAAGTTGAACTACCGGAAGCTTCTAATCGGCGCTCGCGTCCTCGCCCGTAAGTTCGTACCGCTTGCGGACGAAGGTAAGGCGGTCGGCGTGATGCTGCCGAATGCCAATGGCGCCGCCGCGACACTACTTGGCACGATGTCAGCGGGGCGCGTCCCGGCGATGATAAATTTTACTGCGGGTGCAGCCAATATCCAAGCCGCTTGCACTGCCGCCGAGGTGAGAACGATCGTCACGTCGCGCAGTTTTGTCGAGAGGGCGAGGCTCGACAAGCTGATCGATGCGCTCGCCGAGACAGTCCGTATCGTCTACCTCGAGGATCTCCGCGGGACGGTTTCGATCGTCGACAAGATCCGCGGGCTGGTTCGCTATCGCCGCGCTCTCGTGCCGCGCAACGCCGACGATCCGGCCGCGATCCTATTCACGTCCGGCTCGGAGGGGACACCAAAGGGTGTAGTGCTCTCGCATCGAAATATGTTGTGCAACGCGGCTCAGGCCGCAGCGCGCATCGACTTTGGCCGCACCGACAAGGTTTTCAATACACTACCGGTCTTCCACGCCTTCGGGATGACCATCGGGCTGGTTCTGCCGCTGGTGTCGGGGGTGCCGGTCTTTCTCTACCCTTCGCCGCTGCACTACCGCGTCGTCCCCGAGCTGGTGTACGGCGCGAACGCGACGATCCTCTTCGGCACCGACACCTTTCTATCGGGCTATGCGCGGGCTGCACATCCATACGATTTTCGCTCGGTGCGCTATGTGCTCGCGGGTGCCGAGCCAGTCAAGGAGACGACGCGGCGCCTTTGGGCCGAGAAATTTGGGCTGCGCATCCTCGAAGGCTATGGGGTCACTGAAACAGCGCCCGCACTGGCCCTCAACACGCCGATGTTCAATCGCTTCGGCACGGTCGGGCGATTGCTGCCCGGCATTGAAGCCAAGCTCGATCCGGTTGAGGGGATAGAAAAAGGCGGCCGGCTTTACGTGCGCGGCCCAAACATCATGCTGGGCTATCTCAAAGCGGATCAGCCCGGTATCCTGGTGCCGCCGGAAGAAGGCTGGCACGACACCGGCGATATCGTGACGATAGACCGCGAAGGCTTTGTGACCATCAAGGGCCGCGCCAAGCGCTTTGCCAAGATCGGCGGCGAGATGATCTCGCTTGCGGCGGTAGAGAGCTTGGCCTCCGAGCTATGGCCGGACGCTCAGTCCGCCGTGGTCGCGGAACCCGATCCGCGGCGAGGCGAACGTCTCGTGCTCGTCACCGAGAAAGAAGACGCGACGCGTGCGGCCTTCCAGGCCTATGCAAAAGCGAGGAGCGCGTCGGATTTGATGTCGCCGGCCGAGGTGATGGTGGTCGACAAGCTTCCGGTCCTTGGGTCGGGCAAGGCCGATCTCGTTACTGTTGCGCGACTCGTGATGGGGCGGCAGCAGGTAGCAGCTGCCTAGGTTCTGCATCCGACAGAGGCACAGATGGCAACTCAATCGCGACACTTCACCTTCGCCGTTCCCGACGAGGCCATCGCCGATCTGCGCGAACGGCTGGCGCGGACGCGGTATCCCGATCAGGCACCCGGAGAGCCATGGGCTTACGGCACCGATGTCGGCTATCTCCAGCGGCTCGTCGGATATTGGCATACCGCGTTCGATTAGCGAGCCGAGGAGGCGCGGCTCAATGCCTTTGCGCAATACAAGGTTCCGCTACACGGTATTGATCTCCATTTTTTGCACGTGCCCGGGAACGGACCAGCACCTTGCCCTCTGCTCCTACTGCATGGATGGCCGGGCTCAGTGTTCGAGTTTCTCGAGCTGATCCCTCGCCTGACCGATCCAGCACATTTCGGCGGCGATCCCGCGGATGCGTTCACCATAGTGGCACCCTCGCTCCCGGGCTATGGATTATCTTTCACGCCCGGACAGCCGCGTTTCGGCATCGAGGAGATCGCCTGATGCACGAGGTATTGGGCTATCCCCGTTTTGCGGTACAAGGCGGCGATTGGGGTGCGATCAC
>Ga0318536_10000174_pt1 | contig 16246 bp, 16 predicted proteins | sample GRESIP117b4f28_FD_203481 | JGI IMG/M metagenome (GOLD analysis project Ga0318536, IMG submission 203481) | Tropical soil microbial communities from Luquillo Experimental Forest, Puerto Rico - GRE.SIPMG.117b4f28 | ecosystem: Environmental > Terrestrial > Soil > Tropical forest > Bulk soil... | reverse complement strand
GCCTTGGTGCGGCTTTGTTACGCTTCATCCTAGCTGGCTTCTGGATCGCTCACTGGTGGTACAAGGTGGGATATCGCGGAATGTCGGCAACGCAAGCGTTCTTCTTGCAACAGGGCCTGCCTGTTTGGCTGGCATGGTTCGATATCAGCTTCGAGGTTGTTGTGGCGGTCTGCCTCGTGCTCGGCATCTTTGTGCCGCTCCTGTGCTTGATCAGCCTGCCCATTCTTTTCGCATCAATGTGGATCTATCGCAGGAATGGATTTTATTTCTCGAGCGGAGGTATCGAACTTCCGCTTCTGTGGGCGTGCGCGCAAATTGCCCAAGCTATGCTCGGTCCTGGTGCTTTTCGGATCTCAGTTCCGTTTTGACTGCATCGGTTCTCAGCCGTGTCGGTGTGCGTTTCTGACTGCGATCGAAAAAACTGAGGGCTGGGTATTCGAAAGCGCGTTATGATTAGCACCACCACGCCTGTAGCCCGTGCTCATGATCAACACCCGCGAACTAAACTGGTCGTGGCAAGAACAGGACATTGTGCTCGGTCTCGACGAGACGGGGAGGGGACCTCTTGTTCTCCTTCTTCCTGCCTTGAGCTCGATTTCCACGCGTGGGGAAATGCATCCGCTCATGGAACGGCTGGCCTCGCAGTTCCATACAATGACCATCGATTGGCCAGGCTTCGGCACGCTGTCCCGCCCCGAAGTGACATGGACCCCCGACGCCCTCTCGTCGTTCCTGGATCACCTGTTGCATGACATCGTTTCTGGACCGCACGGCGTTGTGGCCGCGGGGCACGCGGCGACCTACGTTCTGCATCATGCCGCACATCACCCTGGGAATATCGCGCGAGCAGCTCTGATCGCTCCGACATGGCGCGGACCGTTGCCGACCATCGGCGGCGCCCAGCGGCCGCTCTTTGCGGCAATACGACGTGCGGTCGAAATGCCGTATGTCGGCCCGCTTCTCTACCGGCTTAATGTCAATCCATTCGTTGTCCGCAAAATGGTAGCCGGCCACGTTTATAGCGATGCCAACTGGTTGACTGGTGAGCATCTGGCGCAAAAGCGTCGGGTCATCGATGCCGCAGGAGCCCGCTTTGCCTCGGCTGCTTTTGTGACCGGCGCGTTGGATCCTGTTGCGAGCCGAGCAGAATTTTTGGCGCTGGCCGCGCGCGCCGCCATTCCAATAACGGTGATCTATGGGGCAGAAACGCCCGCACGCTCCCGAGGGGAAATCGAGGCACTCGCCGCACTTCCGGGTATCAAGACCTCGCTCCTGCCGCGCGGCAAGCTATCGGTCCACGAAGAATTTCCCGATGACGTTGCAAGAGCAGTAAAGCCGTTCCTTTCGCAGTGAGAATAATTGCGCAGCAATATTTCACGGCGGTTTGCTTCTAACTCATTTCCGCTTCCACCAGTTTCTGCGCGCCGCTCTATCCAAAACTACGATGCCCACCATTCCCCGGTTGCGCAGATTCGAGTCGTGGCCTTTTTAATCACCGCTGCTGAGTTCAGCGGAGGACCGAGTGACCGCCACCAAAATCCTCTGGGGCCAGATCGTCGTCGTCTTTGCGATTGTGCTCGCGGCGATGTGGCTCGCAACGCAATGGACTGCCTGGCGCCTCGGCTTTCAGCCGCAGCTCGGCCTTCCTTGGTTCGAGCTCGCAGGTGTCCCGGTCTATCTCCCACTCGTTTTCTTTTGGTGGTGGTACCACTACGACGCATATGCGCCACGGATTTTCATGGAAGGCGCAGGCTTCGCGGCTTCCGGCGGTTTCGCGTCGATTGGCCTTGCGATCGGCATGTCCGTGTGGCGGGCGCGCGAGGCCAAGACCATCACGACGTACGGCTCGGCGCGTTGGGCAACGAAGAAAGAGATCCGCGGTGCCGGACTTCTCCATCCAGACGGTGTCATTCTTGGCCGTTTCGGTCGCGACTATCTCCGGCACGACGGGCCGGAACACGTGCTGTGCTTCGCGCCGACCCGATCCGGCAAGGGCGTCGGGCTCGTTATCCCGACGCTCCTGACGTGGTCGGGTTCGGCCATCGTGCACGACATCAAGGGCGAAAACTGGCAGCTCACCGCCGGCTGGCGTGCGCGCTTCGGCCGCGTGCTGCTGTTCGATCCGACCAACCCGTTATCGGCCGCCTACAATCCATTGCTCGAGGTGCGCCGCGGCGACACCGAGGTGCGCGACGTCCAAAACGTCGCCGACATCCTGGTCGATCCAGAAGGCGCGCTGGAGCGGCGCAATCACTGGGAGAAGACAAGCCACTCGCTCCTGGTCGGCGCGATCCTGCATGTCCTTTACGCCGAACCCGACAAGACCCTTGCGGGCGTCGCCAATTTCCTTTCCGACCCCAAACGGCCGATCGAGACCACACTGCGCGCGATGATGACGACACGGCATCTTGGCGATCGGCCGCATCCGGTTATTGCGTCGGCCGCACGAGAACTTCTCAACAAGTCCGAAAACGAACGTTCCGGCGTGCTTTCGACGGCGATGAGCTTTCTCGGGCTCTACCGCGACCCCGTGGTTGCCAAAGTGACATCGCACTGCGACTGGCGGATCAATGACCTGGCGGACGAGAGCCGTCCGGTCACGCTCTATCTCGTGGTGCCGCCCTCCGACATCAGCCGCACCAAGCCGCTCGTCCGCCTGGTTCTCAACCAGATCGGCCGGCGGCTGACCGAAGACCTCAAGGTCCGAGGCCACCGCATCTTGCTCATGCTCGATGAGTTTCCCGCGCTCGGACGCCTCGACTTTTTCGAATCTGTGCTCGCGTTCATGGCGGGCTATGGTCTTAAGGCCTTCCTGATCGCCCAGTCGTTGAACCAGATCGAAAAGGCTTATGGCCCGAACCATTCGATCCTCGACAATTGCCACGTCCGCGTCGCCTTCGCCGCCAACGATGAACGGACGGCGCGCCGGGTGTCGGACGCTCTCGGCATGGCGACCGAGCTGCGGGCCATGAAGAACTATGCCGGGCACCGGCTCTCGCCCTGGCTCGGCCATCTTATGGTCTCGCGACAAGAGACAGCGCGACCACTGCTGACGGCGGGCGAGATCATGCAACTGCCGCCGAATGATGAACTCGTTCTGGTATCCGGCATCCCGCCGATCCGCACGCGCAAAGCCCGCTACTACGAAGATATCAGGCTTAACAATCGTGTCTTGCAGCCTCCCGCGCCGACCACCGCCTGCGCGGGCAACTCCGGCGATCGACTCGCTCCACACGCCGACGACTGGACAGCATTCTCGCTCCCACAACCAGGTGCGGCGGCTGCAGGCGAGTCGGTCGCCGGTCCTGTAGCTGACGACGATCCCGCCAACGGCGGCATCCGTCGCGAGCCAGCTCTCCCGGAGCACGAAGCCATTGTCCCCGAGCAGCCGAGACCGGACCTTGAGTTCGCGGTGCTCGAAGACGAACCGGACGATGATGCGGTCCGTGCCAAGGCACTGAATCGGAGCTTCGCGACGGTGGCGCGCCAAGCGGCGCTCGATCCTGGCGATGGTCTTGGACTGTAAGGCGCGGCCCGATGAAGAAAGCGCGGCTATCAGTCTATCTCGATCCCGAAATGATGACGCAGCTGAGCCAGCTTGCCGATCAAAAGCAGCAACCGAAGTCGCTGGTCGCCGAGGCTGCCATCACATCGTTCCTGACCCCCGATGACGCGGATCGGCGCGAAGCTGCAATGGCCCGGCGGCTCGATCGTCTGACCCGGCAAGGCGAGCGGCTGGAACGCGACCTCTGGATCGCTGCCGAGACGCTCGCGCTGTTCATCAGATTCTGGCTCACGGTGACGCCGCCGCTCCCGGAAAGCGCCCAGGCCGCGGCCCAGGCCAAAGGGCGTGAGCGCTTCGACTCGTTTCTAGAGACGCTGGGGCGACGGCTGGCGAAGGGCCAAAGCGTTCTCCGCGAGGTGTCGTTTGAGGGATCGAGCGACAGAAGCACCGACCGACCAGAGGCGTCAACGATCCAATCGAGTCCTAACGAGGTCTATCCATGAAACAAAAAGTCAGTGTGCAGCTCTCGGAACAGCTTTTCGCGGGGCTTGAAGCAACCGCTGAGCAGAACGGCAAGACCAAAAGCGCGATCGTCGAGGCTGCGCTGAGCCAATTTCTGGCGAACGGCGCCGAGAGCAGCGACGACGCCGCGTTGCGGCGCCGCCTCGAATGGATGAGCCGTCAACTCGAACAACTCGAGCGCGAGCTGCGGATCGTCAATGAGACGGTCGCCTTGCACGCCCGATTCCACCTCACTGTTACGCCGTCCATGCCGCAACCGCACCAGCGCGCTGCCTGTCTTCTTGGGCTGGAGCGGTTCGAAGTGTTCGCTGCACAAGTCGGCAAGCGTGTTCATCTCGGTACGCCGCTCATGCGAGAGACGATGGATCGGCTGAGCGCAACGAATCCGGACCTCTTTGCCCGCGAGGTCGAGGAAGGCGCACTACTCGGAGCGCCATCACGAGAGTCCGGCCACGCGGCATCAGCAGCAGGCGGCCGCAACAGCGAGCCACAGCAATCCGCTGCCGCGGCGGAGGGCGGCAGCAACGGCAACTTTCCGGACCGTCGAAAGGGTCCATCTCGCTGATACGTCGGACTCGATTGCAGGTGCCGTCGCCGAGCCGAAACCCGTCCCGTCATCTGCTCTGAATTGGCGGTGGCTTGCGTTTGTCTTCCTGTCGTTCGCAGCCGGATGTTTTCTTACGTATTTGTTCCGGACGATCAATGCGCTGATCTCCGGGCCGCTGATCTCGGAGCTGGGGCTCGATGCCGCAAACCTCGGACTTCTCACCTCAGTCTATTTTCTGACGCTCGCCGCGGCTCAGATTCCCATCGGCGCCCTGTTGGATCGTTACGGCCCGCGGCGAGTGCAGAGCGCCTTGCTGCTCATCGCCGCCGCCGGCGCAGCGCTCTTTGCGACATCGCAGGGGTTTCCGCTGCTCGTGGTGGCGCGGGCGATGATTGGATTCGGCGTCGCGGCGTCACTGACCGCTGGGGTCAAGGCTGTCGTTCTGTGGTTTCCGAGGGAACGCGTGGCGCTCCTCAACGGCTGCATGATCATGCTCGGCGCTCTCGGCGCGGTCGCCGCAACAACGCCCGCCGAGCGGTTGCTCGAATGGATAGGCTGGCGCGGGCTCTTCGAGCTCCTTGCCATAGCGACAGCCCTCGCCGCGGCTATCATCTACTTCGTTGTACCCGAACCCGCAAACGCGAACCGTTTGTCTTCAGCGAACTTGAGAACCATTTATGCAGATCGGCGCTTCTGGAAAATCGCGCCGCTCTCGGCCACATCCGTGGGCTCGGCTTGGGCGCTTCAAGGATTGTGGGCGGCCCCATGGTTTACCGACGTCGAGCGGCTTAGCCGTGAAGCTCTCATCGGGCATCTCTTCATCATGGCTATTGCCGTCAGTGTCGGTGCACTCGTGCTTGGCACCGTCGCGGACCGCTTACGTCGGCACGGCGTTGGCCCGCAAACCCTTTTGGCAGTCGTTGCCGCCACATCGATCGCGGCTCAGCTCGCCCTGATCGTCCGACTGCCGTTGCCCTCCGTCCTACCATGGTCGGTGGTCGCCGTCGTTGGTGCAGGCACCGTTCTCAGCTACGCGATCCTCGCCGAGCGTTTTCCAAAAGAGCTGGCCGGCCGTGCCAATGGCGCTCTCAATGTCTTTCACTTCGGTTGGGCCTTCGTCGTACAGTACGCGACAGGACTCATCCTCGCGCAGTGGTCGCGCGGGGGTGGTCATTATCCGGTCATCGCCTATCAAGTCGCCTTCGGCCTCAATGCCGCCATCCAAAGTGCAGCATTGGTGTGGTTCTCGCTGGGGCGCCCCGGCCCATTTGGCTCTACATCGCGTCTCCGACTTCCTGATTGCCGGTTCGCCCGTGAGCTTATGCCGGCCCATGACCGGGCAGCGCAGGCCTGGTCGCGCTGGCTGGGAGCCGCTCGGGCACAGGCGCAACACTGGCGCGCCGTAGCACTCGGCGCGATCAGTCTCTTTGTCGTGCTGAGCTTGGCGCTTGTGATATCAGTGAGCCGCGCAGCCGTCGCGCCCTACATCGTCAATGTGGATCGCCTGAATCAGGCTCGTGGCACCAATTCATCGGGCCGTGCGCCGTCCGACCCGCAGATAGCCTACTTTCTCGCGCGGTTTGTCAAAAACATTCGGTCACTTTCAACTGATCCAGTCATTGTCCGCTCGAATTGGCTGGACGCGCTCAACTATGTCACAGGCCACGGTGCCCGCCTGCTCAGCGACTATGCCCACGATAGCAAACCATTCATCAATCTCGGGCTGCGCTCCGTTACGGTGGAGGTGACCAATGTGATTCGTGCCTCGAGCCGCTCGTTTGAAATTCATTGGAATGAGAAAACCTACCAGAGCGGAATGAATATAAAATCTGAGCGATATACCGGCATTGCGGAGACAATTTTCGAGTCTGCCGACACGGCCGACCCATTAAAAAATCCGTTGGGTCTGTTCGTCGACACGTTCCGCTGGAGACGCGACGACACCAATTAGTCCGCCTCCGGCCGCATCTGACATTTTGGCGTCGCGGGTGACTTTCGCTATTTCCTGTAATTCTACGCCAGCACCCTACGAACCCATTCTGCTTGTTGCGCTCAGCGTCATTTGCCTCTTTCTAATCATCTCCACGTTCGACCGCATTGGGGGCGGTCGTAGGGGTGGGGATCGTGGCTGGGGCACTCTCACGTAAGTCAGAAGCGATCTCGCGCGGTGCGCGCATGTTGCGCACCGCGCTCGGGCCGGCAATCGCCGCGTGGCTTGAAGATCCCACGGTCGTCGAGGTGATGCTCAATCCTGACGGCCGGCTGTGGGTCGATCGGCTCACCGAGGGTCTTAAGGATACCGGCGAAAGACTATCCGCGGCAGATGGCGAACGGATCGTGCGCCTGGTCGCGCATCACGTCGGGGCAGAAGTTCATCCAGCCTCTCCGCGCGTGTCCGCAGAGCTGCCGGAGACTGGCGAACGCTTCGAGGGACTCGTTCCACCGGTCGTGGCCGCGCCGGCCTTCGCCATCCGCAAGCCGGCTGTCGCGGTGTTCACGCTCGATGACTACGTGGCCGCAAAGATCATCACGACGAGTCAGGCTGAGATTCTTCGCAGTGCAGTAGCACAACGGCGCAACATTCTCGTTGCCGGCGGCACCTCGACGGGCAAAACCACGCTGGTCAATGCGCTGCTTGCGGAGGTGGCAAAAACAGGCGATCGGGTTGTCTTGATCGAGGATACCCGCGAGCTGCAATGCAAAGCGCCGAACCTCGTCCCGCTGCGGACAAAAGACGGCGTTATTTCGCTCTCTGATCTGGTGCGCTCGTCGCTGCGGCTCCGCCCGGACCGCATCCCGATTGGTGAAGTCCGCGGCGCCGAGGCCCTCGACCTTTTGAAAGCGTGGGGCACCGGCCATCCCGGTGGCATCGGCACCATCCATGCTGGCTCCGCGCTCGGCGCGCTGCGGCGGCTCGAGCAGCTCATTCAGGAAGCCGTGGTCACTGTGCCGCGCGCCCTGATCGCCGAGACCATCAACGTCATTGCCGTGCTCTCGGGTCGCGGTTCGCAACGCCGCCTGGCCGAACTTGCCTGCATCGAAGGTTTGAGACGTAGCGGCGATTACGATCTCGTGCCTGCCGTCGATCTCGCACCCGCTGGAGTCCGCACATGATCGATCTGCCCGCCCGCATCAATAGAGCGATAGCCGCAATTGCGGCATTCGTCGCAACGACTGCTCTGGCCGCGCCTGCGTTTGCCGCGGGCTCCAACATGCCGTGGGAGCAGCCGCTCCAACAAATCCTGCAATCGATCGAGGGCCCGGTCTCCAAGATCATCGCGGTGATCATCATCATCGTCACCGGCCTGTCGCTCGCCTTTGGCGACACCGCCGGCGGCTTCCGCCGCCTCATTCAGATCGTGTTCGGCCTGTCGATCGCGTTCGCGGCATCGTCGTTCTTTCTGTCGTTCTTTTCATTCGGCGGCGGAGCGCTGGTGTAATGGCCGAAGTCGCTTCGCACGAACTCTTTCCCGGTTTCGAAGCGCCGCTGCATCGCTCGCTGACCGAGCCGATCCTGCTTGCCGGCGCGCCACGCGCTTTCGCCATCCTCAACGGCACCCTCTCCGCGGCGATCGGCCTCGGCTTGCGCCTGTGGATCGCCGGTCTCGTGCTGTGGGGCATCGGGCATGTGGCCGCCGTCTGGGCCGCCAAGCGCGATCCGTCCTTCGTCGAAGTGGTGCGCCGGCACGTGCGCTACCCGCAGCATCTCGGCGCGTGAGCTGACGCTATGCTGAGTCTCGCCGAATATCGCAACAAACCGCAAAGCCTTGCCGACTTCCTGCCCTGGGTGGCGCTTGTGGCCGAAGGCGTGGTCCTGAACAAGGACGGCAGCTTTCAGCGCACCGCGCGCATCCGCGGGCCCGACCTCGACTCGGCAACGCCCGCTGAGCTCGTCGGCACGACGGCACGGCTCAACAATGCATTACGGCGCCTCGGCTCCGGTTGGGCCGTCTTTATCGAGGCAAGCCGCAACGCGGCCCAGTCCTATCCACAAAGCAAGTTTCCCGATCCAGTCTCGGCGCTGGTCGATGTCGAGCGCAAAGCCCAGTTCGAGGAGGCGGGCGCTCACTTCGAAAGCGCCTATTACCTGACATTCCTCTACCTCCCGCCGGCTGAAGAAGCAGCCCGGGCCGAGGCTTGGCTCTACGAGGGCCGCAGGCGGGATGGGGGCGTCGATGCCCACGAAGTTCTCAAAGGCTTCATCGATCGGACCGATCGAGTGCTGCAGCTCATCGAAGGCTTCGTGCCGGAAGCGGTTTGGCTCTCGGACGAGGAGACGCTGACCTACCTGCATTCCTGTATCTCGACCAGGCGCCATCGCGCCCGCGTCCCGGAAGTGCCGATGTATCTCGACGCCATCCTGGTCGACGAGGCACTCGCCGGCGGGCTCGAGCCGCGGCTCGGCAAGGCGCACCTGCGCACGTTGACAGTGTTGGGATTCCCGTCTGCGACCTATCCCGGGATCCTCGACGAGCTCAATCGGCTCGCGTTTCCCTACCGCTGGTCGACCCGGGCGATCGCGCTCGACAAGACCGACGCCACCAAAATCCTCACCCGCATCCGGCGCCAGTGGTTCGCCAAACGCAAATCCGTCATGGCGATCCTCAAGGAGGTGATGACCAACGAAGCGTCGGCCCTGCTCGACACCGACGCCCACAACAAAGCGCTCGATGCCGACGCGGCGCTCCAAGAGCTCGGTTCTGACCTGATCGGCCAGGCCTACGTGACCACGACCGTCACGGTCTGGGATGACGACGTCCGGGCCGCCGACGAAAAGCTGCGCCTCGTCGAGAAAGTGATCCAAGGCCGCGACTTCACCTGCATCGCCGAGAGCGTCAACGCCGTCGAGGCCTTCCTCGGAAGCCTGCCGGGCCATGCTTACGCCAATGTCCGCCAGCCGCCCGTCTCGACGCTCAATCTCGCCCACATGATTCCGCTCTCGGCCGTGTGGGCCGGACCCGAGCGCAACGAGCACCTCGACGGCCCGCCGCTATTGTTTGCCAAGACCGAAGGCGCGACGCCATTCCGTCTCTCACTCCATGTCGGCGATGTCGGCCACACCCTCGTCGTCGGACCGACCGGCACCGGCAAGAGCGTGCTGCTGGCCCTGGTCGCGCTGCAGTTCCGGCGCTATCCCGGCTCCCAGATCTTCGCGTTCGATTTCGGCGGCTCGATCCGTGCCGCGGCGCTCGCCATGGGCGGCGACTGGCACGACCTCGGCGGCGCGCTCTCCGACGACGCGATCGAGCCCGTCGCTTTGCAGCCGCTGGCTGCGATTCTCGACCCGGCAGAGCAAGCCTGGGCGGCCGAGTGGGTTGCGGGAATTCTGGCCCGGGAAGGTGTGACGGTCACGCCCGAGGCCAAAGAACACCTGTGGTCGGCGCTGACATCGCTCGCCAGCGCGCCCGCGGTTGAACGCACGCTGACGGGCCTCTCGGTTCTGCTCCAGTCCGGCACGCTCAAGCGCGCGCTGCAGTCTTATTGCGTCGGCGGGCCGTGGGGCCGGTTGCTTGATGGCGAGACTGAACGCCTCGGCGACACCGATGTTCAGGCCTTCGAAACCGAGGGACTGATCGGCACCGCCGCGGCTCCCGTCGTGCTCACCTATCTGTTCCATCGCGTCGAGCGACGCCTCGACGGCAGGCCGACATTGCTGATCGTCGATGAAGGCTGGCTCGCGCTCGATGATCCGACGTTTGGGGCGCAATTGCGCGAGTGGCTCAAGACCCTGCGCAAGAAGAACGCTAGCGTTGTGTTCGCAACCCAGTCGCTGGCGGACATCGAGACCAGTGCGATCGCCGCCACCATCGTCGAGAGCTGCCCGACGCGTTTGTTCCTGCCGAACGAGCGCGCCATCGAGCCGCAGATCACATCAATCTATCGGCGCTTCGGCCTCAACGATCGGCAGATCGAGATCATCGCTCGCGCCACGCCGAAGCGCGACTATTACTGCCAGTCGCGCCGCGGCAATCGGTTGTTCGAACTGGGTCTCGGTGACATCGCGCTCGCCTTCACCGCCGCCTCAGCCAAAACCGACCAGACCGCGATCGCCCGCATTCTCGCCGAGCACGGCCGCGAGTACTTCGCCGCTGGCTGGCTGCGCCACAAGGGCTTGGATTGGGCCGCGGATCTCCTCACTCCGAAACGTGACCAACAGCAGGAATTGATCCAATCAGACTTGGAGATGACGCCATGATGCGCTTTCTTCGTCGCGCGGTGTTGGTCGGCCTTGCATCCGGGATGGTGGCGTTCGGAGCATTGTCAGCCCGCGCGCAGATGCTGGTCTATGACCCTTCTAACTACGCGCAGAATGTCCTCCAGGCCGTTCGCGCCTTGCAGCAGATCAACAATCAGATCACCAGCCTGCAGAACCAAGCCTTGATGCTGCTCAATCAGGCGAGGAACCTGGCGAGTCTGCCCTATTCGTCACTTCAAGCCATCGATCAGTCGATCGCGCGCACGGAGCAGCTGCTCAGCCAGGCCCAGCGCATCGCCTACGACATCAATCAGATCGACCAGGCCTTTGCCCGAACCTATCCGCAGAGCTACGCCGGCTCGACCTCCTCGCAACAGCTCTACAGCGATGCTCAGACCCGCTGGCAGAATGCGTTCGCCGGCTACCAGGATGCGCTGCGGGTCCAGGCCGGCGTCGTGCAGGCGCTCGACGTCACGCGGGCGCAGACCGACGCGCTCGTCTCGTCGAGCCAGTCAGCGACAGGCATCCTGCAAGCCACCCAAGCTGGCAACCAGCTCGTGGCTTTGCAGACGCGCCAGCTCCTCGACCTGACAGCGCTCATCGCCGCCCACTCCCGCGCACAGAGCCTTGCCGGCGCCCGCACCACGGCCAGCGACGCGCAGGCACAGGTGCAGTTCAACCAGTTCCTGAGCAACGGTCAGAGCTACCAGCCGCAGACCGTGCAGATGTTCCATTAAGGAGCGCGATGATGAGCTTCAAGATTGTCATCCGCGGCGTCGCTTACGTCGTGTTGGCCGTTGCGCTCCTGGCAACCGCAATCGCGTTGAATAATCGTCAATATAAGCCGGCAGGCACTTTCGAGCCTGCGTCTGCGGAAGACGACCTTGATGGCGAGCTTGCGCGCTGCAAGGCGCTCGGCACGCAAGCCACCGAGGACGCTCGGTGCAAGGCGGTCTGGCAGGCCAGTCGCGAGCGTTTTCTCAACTCCAAGAAGCTGTACCAGGACCGCGCGCCTGATGCTCTTCCACCGGCACCCAACGCCAATGAACCAGGGGGCGGACGCCTTTCCTCGCCGAGCGACAGGACAGTGCAGCCGCAATGAACACCGGCATCATCGACCGTTTCACCGAGGTCTTCACGAGTTACATCGACTCGGGCTTCGGCCTTCTCGGTGGCGAGGTCGCGTTTCTGGCTTCGACCCTTATTGTGATCGACGTCACGCTGGCAGGCCTGTTCTGGGCCTGGGCCGCCGATGAGGACGTCCTCGCGCATCTCACCAAAAAGACGCTGTACGTCGGGTTCTTCGCTTTCCTGATCGGCAACTTCAATGGTCTCGCCAAGATCATCTTCAATTCCTTTGCCGGCCTCGGCCTCAAGGCGGCTGGATCAAGCCTGTCGCCCGATCAATTCCTGCAGCCCGGACGAATTGCAGAGGTCGGCATCGATGCCGGCAAGCCGATCCTGCAGGCCGCCGGCCAGCTCATGGGCTTCGTCTCCTTCTTCGAGAACTTCATTCAGATTTTTGTACTCCTCATCGCCTGGCTCGTAGTGGTCGTCGCCTTCTTCATCCTGGCGGTGCAGCTCTTCGTAACCCTGATCGAGTTCAAGCTCACGACGCTCGCAGGCTTCGTGCTCGTGCCGTTCGGCCTGTTCGGCAAGACGGCATTTCTCGCTGAGCGCGTGCTCGGCAACGTCATCGCATCGGGCGTCAAAGTGCTGGTGCTTGCCGTCATCGTCGGCATCGGCACCACGCTGTTTGGCCAGTTCACCCAAGGATTCGGCGGCAGTCAGCCGTCGCTTGAAGATGCGCTCTCGCTGGTGCTGGCGGCGATGTCGCTGCTCGGCCTCGGCATCTTCGGGCCGGGCATCGCCACCGGCTTGACGGCAGGCGCGCCGCAGCTTGGCGCGGGCGCCGCTGTTGGCACGGCGCTGGCGGCGGGAGGGCTTGGCGTTGCCGGAGCGATGGGCGTACGCGCCGGCGCTGCCGCCGTTGGCCGCGCCGCCGGAGCGGTCGCGCCGGCGCGGTCCGTTGGCGCGTTCGCGGCCGCAGCGACCCAGAGCTCAAGCACGAGCGGGCCGCCCGACTGGGCCCGCCGCATGCGCCGCGAGCAGGCGATCTCGCACGGCGTCTCCGCAGCCGCTCATGCGGTCCGCTCAGGCGATCACGGCGGCGGTTCGACATCGGTTGACCTTAAGGAGGATCGTTGATGCTGTTCCGACGTCCGTCGGTCCGTTACGGCCGCACGCCCGAGCCCGAAACGCCGTTTCAGAAGGCGGCGCAAGTGTGGGACGAGCGCATCGGCTCGGCCCGCGTCCAGGCGCGCAACTGGCGGCTCATTGCCTTCGGCAACCTGTTTTTGGCGGCCGGCCTCGCTTGCGGCCTCCTCTGGCAGGCCGCCCGTGGCACGGTGACTCCCTGGGTCGTCGAGATCGACAAGCTCGGCCAGGCGCAGGCGGTGGCGCCGGCAATCGGCGAATACCAGCCCACCGATCCGCAGATCGCGTGGCATCTCGCGCGCTTCATCGAGAACGTCCGCTCGATGTCGGCCGATCCAGTGATCGTGCGCCAGAACTGGCTCGCTGCCTACGACTTCATCACTGACAAAGGCGCGGTCGCGCTCAACGACTACGCCCGCGCCAATGATCCCTTCAGCAAGATCGGCAAGATCGAGGTGGCGGTCGAGATTTCCAGCGTGATCCGCGCCTCCGCCGACAGCTTCCGTGTCGCCTGGATCGAGCGCCGCTATGAAAACGCAAGTCTCGCCGCGACCGAGCACTGGACCGCGATCCTCACCATCGTGATCGACATCCCGCACAATGCCGAGCACCTGCGCAAGAACCCGCTCGGAATCTTCGTCAACGCCATCAACTGGTCGAAGGAGCTCGGATGATGCGCCGCCATACATTATTATTAGGCCTGCTGTTGTCGATCACCGTGGCCGCCTGCAGCACCTTCAAGCCGCCGCAGATCAGCTATGACGACGCGCGTGCCGAGCCGGCTGTGCTGGAGGCAGAACCGCCGAAGCCGGTCCAGGTGGTCGAAGTCCCCAAGCTTCTGCCATTGCCAGGCCAGCTAAAACCGCTCGCCGGCCGACGGCCGGCACCCGAGCCGCGCGATCCAAAGCAGCGCGTCGACCTCGCCAATGCGGCGGCCCGTGTCCAGCCGACCCGCTCCGGTTATATCAATGCGGTGCAGGTCTATCCGTTTGCCGAGGGCGCACTCTATCAGGTCTATGCCGCGCCCGGAGACGTCACGGATATCGCTCTGGAGAACGGCGAGCAGCTCGTTGGCTCCGGTCCGGTCGCCGCCGGCGACACGGTGCGCTGGATCATCGGCGATACCGAGAGCGGGGAGGGGAGCGCTAAGAAAATCCATATCCTCGTCAAGCCGACCCGTCCGGATCTCGCGACCAATCTTGTCATCAACACCGACCGGCACACCTACCATCTCGAGCTTCGCTCGACCGAAAAGACCTACATGGCCTCGGTCTCCTGGATCTATCCCCAGGACGAGCTCATTGCCCTGCATCGGCAGAACGCAGAGGCCGATACCGCCGCGCCGATCGCAACGGCCCTCGACCTCAACAGCCTCCACTTTCGTTATTCGATCGAAGGCGACAATCCACCCTGGCGACCCGTTCGTGCCTTTGATGATGGGAGCAAAGTGTACATCGAGTTTCCTGCCGGCATCGGCCAGGGCGAGATGCCGCCGCTCTTTATCGTCGGCCCAGAGGGCAATACCTCAGAGCTCGTCAATTATCGCGTCCGCGGCTACCACATGATCATCGATCGGCTCTTTGCCGCCGCCGAACTTCGGCTCGGCGATGGCGCCTCGGAACAGCGCGTGCGTATCGTCCGCACCAATAGGGGTCTGTTCTGGTGAGCGAGCACGGACCTGAGTTTCCCCGCGACGTTGCGGCGGAGCTGCGGTTGCGGCCCGAGCGGCCGCCGGTGACGCGCCTCTCGCGCAGGGTGCTGATGGCGCTGGTCGTGCTCGCAACAGTTTCTGTGTCCGGCGTGCTCATCTGGGCGCTTTCCCAAGGGCAAAGAAAGTCTACCGGCGCGACCGAACTCTACAGTACCGAAAACAAGCCGACGCCGGACGGCCTCTCTGCGCTCCCGCGTGATTACACAGGTCTTCCTCCCAACGTTCCTGCTCTCGGCCCGCCGCTCTTGGGCGATATCGGCCATCCGGTTCCGAATGCACAGTCGGGGCCAGCGAGTATCGACGCTGACCAGCAGCGCGTCGCACAAGAGACAGAGGCCGCCCGCACCAGCCGTCTGTTCGCCACGACCAATGCAACAGAGCGCCCCGTGACGCCGGTCTCGTTGCCCATGGCGTCACAACCTGAGCAGGGAGCGACCACACAAAACGGCCGTGCCGAGGCGCCACCGCTCGATCCCGACGCAGTTTTGAACATGCAAGACCGCAAGCTCGCCTTCCTGACCGCGCCGGTCGACCGCAGGACGGTGAGTCCAGATAAGCTTACGAATCCACCGTCACCCTATGTCGTGCAAGCGGGCGCGGTCATTCCGGCGGCGCTCATCACCGGTATCCGTTCCGACCTTCCCGGACAGGTTACTGCTCAGGTCACTGAGAACGTCTACGACAGTCCAACCGGAAGGTACCTCCTGATACCACAAGGATCGAAGCTCATCGGCACCTATGACAGCCAGATCTCATTTGGCCAGGATCGCGTACTCCTGGTATGGACTAGGCTGATCATGCCGAGCGGCCGCTCCATAGTTCTTGAGCGCCAATCCGGTGCCGACACCCAAGGCTTTGCCGGGCTCGAGGACCAGGTTGACTACCATTGGTTACGGTTGTTTGCGGCCGCCGCTCTATCGACTGTGCTGGGAGTCGGTTCCGAGCTTGGCGCGACCAACAACGATAACGCTATCGTGCAAGCACTGCGAGAAGGCAGCAGCAACAGCCTGAACCAAACCGGACAGCAGGTGGTGCGCCGCAACCTCAATATTCAACCGACGATCACGATTCGCCAAGGATTCCTGGTGCGTGTCATCGTCAATCGCGACCTCGTGCTGGCACCGTATCGACCCTGAGAGGAAATCAGATGATGAAGCTGAAGTTATCCGCGATCTCCGACGATAAACCTGTGAAGCTCGCCCTTGAACTGCCGGCTGCAGTTCATCGCGATCTCGTCGCGTACGCTGAAGCTCTCGGCCGCCAGACGGGACAAAAGCTTGAAGCGGCCAAACTCGTGGCGCCGATGCTCGTACGGTTCATGTCGACCGACCGAGCTTTCGCGCGCTTGCAGAGGGATAAGCGAGCAACGGCTCAAGCGCCTCGGCCGTCGATAACACGGCCCGAAGCCGCATCACGAGATGCGTCAGAACGATAGTCACATGCTTCTGATAATCTTGCTCCATAACTTGAAGAGCAGCTGACTCTTAATCAGCGGGTCCAAGGTTCGAGTCCTTGTGCGCCCACCAATAAAATCAATATCTTAGGGCC
>Ga0318536_10000163_pt1 | contig 16370 bp, 10 predicted proteins | sample GRESIP117b4f28_FD_203481 | JGI IMG/M metagenome (GOLD analysis project Ga0318536, IMG submission 203481) | Tropical soil microbial communities from Luquillo Experimental Forest, Puerto Rico - GRE.SIPMG.117b4f28 | ecosystem: Environmental > Terrestrial > Soil > Tropical forest > Bulk soil... | reverse complement strand
ACATCGGCGAAGTGGGCATCGGTCTGGTCCCGGGCCGCCAGCTCTGCCGGGCTCAGTGATTCGCTCATCGCTGCCTCCTGCTCGATCGCCGGGTCACCTCGGGCGGCAGCTGATCGCCCACCACCCGGGCCCGGTTGCGCAGGCCCGAACGGTCCCGCTCCAGGATGAGCTGCCAGGCCGCCTGCATCAGCGGGTCGGTGCGCAGCCGGTCCAGGGACAGGTCAATCGCATCCTCCCTGAACCTATCCGTGCCGCCGATGCGCAGGGAGTCCATCAGGATGTCCAGGCCCTCGGCGGCGCTGAGCAGCCCGCTGGCGGGCGCGCAGCCGTAGGGGCAGGGCATGGACTCCCAGGCTCCCCACAAGCGGCACATGGTCGGCCTGATGTCGTAGACGCGGCACCGGCCACAACCGTCCAGGGCCTCGCACCAGAACACCCGCGAGGGATCGTCGTTGTCCTTGGCGACCTCGCTGGGAGTGATCTTGATACCGCGCCGGCGGATCAGCTGGTCCTCCCGGACGCTGCGATCCACCGGGCCGCAGGACATCCAGCATTTGCCCTGGCAGTTCTCGATGCCCGGGATCCGCTTCCACAGCTGCGCCAGGGCCTCGTCCATCTCGGCGTTAGTCGGCATCAATCAATCGCGCTTTCCGGAAGAGCAGCGTATTCGGCACCACAGGCACCGCATTCAGCAATGAGGTCCCCATTGTCCCCCATGCCGACGACAAGGTTCTCGCCTTCCTCCTCGCATGCGGAGCAGACAGAGAAGGAATACGTCATATGAAAACCCTCAGGAGGCATTAGCTCTCCCGCACCAGGGGGATGCCCAGGGGCTCGCCCCGGTAGGTGGCCACCAGGACATACCGCCAGTTGATCTGGCCAGGGAAGTCCGGCATAAAAGCGGGCAGGCCGCTGTTGGGCAGTGGTTCGATCGTGACGTCCTTGCGCACGCGGCCGGTGAACAGCGCCGTGCATGGCTCGCAGCTGTCGAACGTATAGGCCTCCCCGTCGCGCTGGGGATCGCTCTGCAGGATCACGCGCACCGTTGCCGGGCGCGAGCACGGCGGGATGATGTCGCGCTCCCTGAGGGCGTCTGAGGCCTTGCACGGGGGCGGCTCGATCATGGCTTTCCTGGAGCCGAACGAAAGCATCCGGCCCTGGCCCAGGTCCGGGTGACCCAGATCATGGTTCTCGAAGACGGCCACGCCGTCGCCCCGGTCCAGCCAGACATTGATCTGCGCGATCACCTGCGCCGGGCCGGGCTCAGCGCCCTCGTACTGCTTGGTAATCCACGTGCGGAGCTGGTCCGCATCCCAGGTTTCAGAAGCCATTACAAATCATCCTCATCTATGGTGCCGTCGTAGTTCAGCCAGAAATGCTTGCCGATGTAAGACTGGTGCTCGTCCTCGTCGTACTCCCAGGTGGCGTCCACGACCCAGAAGCCCTCCTGGGAGTCCTCGAAGCTGTTGTCCGCATAGGTGCCGCGCTGCACCTGGCCCCAATAGCGGGGGACGTCGGTGTTGTCCTCCGGGCGCGGGGGGTTGACCTGCTGGGCCAGCAGGGTCCGGACGAAGTGCAGCGCCAGGCCGTAGCCCCGGACGCCGAACTCGCGGGAGCCCACGGTTTCGGCCCAGGGCTCACGGCCATCGTCGAAGACGACACTGGCCCGCCAGGTGGTCTGGCCGAGCTTGGCGCCGTCCCTGGTGGTGACGCTCATGACTCGCCTCCCTGCCCGCTCAGCTGGATCACGGCCTTTGCAATGGCCTGTTTCTTCAGCCCCGGCCACACAAGGGCGAGAAGCCGGTAGCGACGGGGAACGGCTTTCCAGTTTTGCCGGGCCAGGGCTTCGGCGTCCACCTCGATCCGGAAGCCGCTCATGAGGCCTCCCCCGGGTCCTCCCAGTCGGCGGGCGGGGTGACGTAGGGCAGGTCATGGTTCTCGGCGCACTGGGCGCCGTAGCCGTTGTAGCGGCTCTCGCGCTTGGTCAGGGAGATGTGGCAGAACCCGCACTCGCGCATCAGGCGGCCGTAGTTCTGGGCGGCCTGGGCGACGCCGATCTTGAGGATTTCCTGCAAGGCGATGTAGGCCTCGCGGCCCCGGACGGGCTCGGGCTCGTGCCCGCCACGGACGCGGGAGACAAAGGTGTACCCCTCCCACTTGGTACCCGGCTTGCCCTTATCGACCTCCCAGAAGTCCCAGTCGATGTTGCCGGTATGCGAGGGGGTGGCGTAGGTGGCGGCCCGGTCGCCGGCACCACCGGGCACCTGCGCGCCCAGCTCGCGAAAGCTCGGGCCACTGGCGCGGGCGGCCTGGCGGGGCGGGTCCTGGCGCGGGGCGGCAGCCATGGTAGCCGGGGGATCCAGGCTCATCACGTCGCCCCTCAGCGGGGCGGCCTCCAGCTTGGCCAGGACCATCTGGCCCTGGACCAGGGTCAGCGGCCTGGCGCCGCACATGTCCTTGGGGAAGTGGTGATGCTTCTGGCCTGCCAGGACGCTGATGCTGTGCATCATGTCGGCCGGGGCCATCGGGGTCGCAGTGTCAGTCATCGTCCGCTCTCATCTCGTGGTTGGCTACTGCGACCATCTTACCAAGGGAGCTTAGTAACTCCAAATCAGGACTGGTCGGTCCCCCAGGGCAGCCAGCGGCGGCGCCGGGGCTCCTCCTGTGCAGGCAGCCCCTCCTCCGACGTGGCGGCCAGGCCGGCCTGCTGCGGTGTGGCTGCCGAGGCGAGCAGCTCTGTGATCAGCGCCTTAATCTGCTCGATGGCCAGCTCAGGCGGGACAAACGCCCGGCCCCGGTTGTAGTGCGGCACGGTGGACTTGACGAACTTGTTGTGCTCGTCCTTCTCCGACACGAAGTAAGTCGGCTCCTTGAAATTCGGGTAGGAGCGGCTCAAGATATCCAGGAGCCCGACGAACAGGTGCTGCCATTCCGCTGGCATCGACTGCAAGTGAGCCCGGGGCAGCACCAGGAAGTTAGCGTAGCTCAGGCCGAACCAGGTGTGGATATCGTCACTGGGCTCGATTATTTCAGGGGGCTCTCCGGTCATGGCTTTCTCTTTCGGTAGATTCTCCTCGGGGCAGAAGCCAGCACCGGGGCTCCCCATCAGCAGCCGGGACCAGCATGTCCCGGGTGACCATGATGCCGATCCGGTACGTGAGCACAGTGTCTGAGCTGGGCATAGGCAGATCGTCCTGGTCAGCGGGATCCATGGTGGCAGTGTAGGGGCGGCCCCCGACGCTAGCAAGCTACCTTGACAATTCCGGGGCCCGGCTCTCGCAAACCGGGCCCCGGTGGGAGCAGCTGCTGGACGCGCGTAGTCCGGGCAGCAGCGGCAGGATAGCCTCCCCGGTACCAGAAGGTCCAGGGAGGCGTCATGACCACGCCGCATTTCACCGAGACCGCCGCTGGCGCCGACCGGGTCACCCTCGGCCAGGTCGCCTTCGCCGTAGACCGGGTAGGCGCCGTCGATGGGCTGGTCGCCGGGCGGGCCATCAGCGTCATCGACACGGCAGGGGCAGCTGAGCGGCAAGCCATCACCTACGACATCGAGACCCTGTGGGACATCTACATGCGGGCCAAGAGCAAAGCGATCACCGCCGAGACCACCTGGGTCCAGACGGTTAACGGCTGCGGCATCGGCTTCGCCAGCGACCAGTATCTGGCTTATTACCAGGCCCGGATGGCAGCCGATCAGGCCTACAACAATTACCTGATGTCCCGCAACCCATGGCGCGTCCTAGATTGAGCCATAAGGGATCGCCTCCTTGGCGTCCTCATAGTCGTGGTAGGCGTCGAAGGCTTCCAGCTGGGCCGCATACAGCGCAGCGTAATCCACACCGTAATTGGCGCCCTTGCCCCCGGCGATCAGGTCCTCCTCGATAGCCTCCTCGATGGCAATCGCCTTCATCGCGGCGGCGATGTAAATATCCCACAGCGCATCGGCCCGCGTGATCCGGGCGCCCCGGGCGTACATGCTGGCGCGGGCGACGATATTGGCGGCTTTGAAATGGACGGTGCTCCGTTTCAGCGCCTCGGCGGCACCCGCCGCGTCGGCTGCGGGCAACGTCTTCGCCGGGAGGGCGGCCCGTTCAGCAGCGGCTGCGGGCTCGGGCAGCGGCACGGCCGCCTGGACGGCTGCCTTGTCGGCCGCCGCTGCGGTGTCAGCCAGCTGCTTGGCGGTCGCCGGGACGGCGGTGAGCGCCTCGGTCGCAGCAGCTGCCTCGGCCAGGGAGGACAGCCTGGCGACGATGAGCCCCTCAGCGGCGCCAGCCGGGTCGGTGAGCAGGGGCGTGGTGAGCTTGACCACGGCCAGCGTCTCGGCCGCTGCGGCCCGCTCAGGCAGCGGCACAGCAGCAGGGGAGCGCAGGACCTCGGCCGCCCCGGCGTACTCGGCCCAGCCGTGAATCTGAGCGGGCGTCACCAGCAGGGCATCGGCGCCAGCGGCGGTCTCGGCGATCGGGCGGGTCTCGGCCAGGGTCGGCTGCTCGGCGACGGCGCCCGTGTCGGTCAGCTGAATAAAGGCTTGCACGCCCGCGTCGATGTCGGTGGCGGCAGCCGCGTCGCTCAGGCCGATCGCGGTCCCGATGAGCAGGGTGATGTACTCAGTGGTCCCGGCCACGTCGGCCACCGGAACGGCAGCGGAGACGGTGAGCTGGTCGGCCGCTGCGGCGAGGTCGGCGACGGCCGGGGACAGTCCGCTGATCACATGGCTGACCTGGTCGGCAGCGCCTGCCGTGTCGGCCACCGTGATGGGCTGAGCGCTGATGATGTGGGCGAACGCATCAGCGGCGGCGGCGCGGTCGGCCTCGAAGGTGGGCGTGCCCAGCTGGCTGACGAAAGAATCGGCGGCGGCAGCCCGGTCGTCCACGGTAGGCAGCGTGGGGATCACCGGGCCGAGCCAGGTGACAGTGCTGAAGCCCGCGTCATCCAGCCAGTACGGTCCCACGCTGGCCTGGCTGGACTGGGCGATGCCGAAAGTGATCCCGCCGACCGGCCCGGAGGTGTTCAGCGTGGCCGGGCTGGTGTAGCTGTCATCGGGCGTGCCGGTGGACTCCGGGTTAGCCGTCCACAGCCTGACCTGCGCCTGGCCTATCAAGGGGTCGCCGAGCACCCAGCCCTCGATCCGCATCCAGGTGCTCGTGGGCAACGGGCTGGTGCTTATCCAGACCTGGCCACCGGCCGAGTCGCAGAGGCACAGCTTGCCGCCGTTGTTGACCCGGACGAACGCGCGCACGCTAGTGGCCGGGGCAGTGCCCGCCAGGGTCACGACACGGGTGTTGGCCGTGGGCAGCGCCGTCAGGTACAGGTAGACGCGGAACCAGCCCTGCGGGTTGGCGCTGGGCCCGCCGATGGCCGCGCTCCAGCTCACGTTGGCCAGCGCCGCAGTGGCCCCGGTGCCGAACTCCCCGGCCAGGGCCCCGGTGTGCAGGTGCGTGGTGTCGTAGGCAGTGGTGGCACCGGATCCGGTGGTGACCAGGTCCCAGGCGGTGTCACCACCTGTCCCGGTGCCGCTGCCCGCTGCGGTGATCGTGGCGCCGGGCGGGCCGGCCTCGAAGCTGCTGTTGACTGTGACGATGTTGACGTAGCTTGCTGTCTCAGCGGCGGCGGCCTGGTCGGGCAGCGATGCCGAGACGGCCACCGACAGCTGCTCGACGGCCCCGGCCGCATCAGACTGGGCCGCGACCCCGGATCCGTAGAAGAACAGCAGGCCCGCGTTCCAGTTCCCGGTCTGGGTAAGGGTAAAGGCAGTGGCGGTGACTCCTGCGCCCGCCGTGCCGGTGCCCAGCTGGTCATAGGCACCATTGATGCCGTTATATACCGGTGGAATGCCGACAAATGCCTCAGCACCACACGGAGCGAATGGGGCATTAATGTTGCACTGGATGCTGCTGGCTGAATAAGAGAAAGTGAACCAGGCTATCGCTGTCTCTTTGTCGCTCGTGGGCGCCCCGGCAACGGTCATGCCATGAACGCTGTCGGTGCCATTGGCCGGCGTGATGCTCTTGTCCAGGGCGCTCACGCCGGGAACATCCATGACCAGGATCGTGGCCGCAGGCCCGCCAGAGGGCGCCGACCAGTGGCCGCCTGTCGAAGACACCGTGTCCGAGGTGCCCAGGGCCCTGGTGAGCCCGCCGCCAGGGCCACCTGTCGCACCCGGGCTGATGAAGCAATAGGTCGTGGGAAGGGTCGTGACGTAATGGTCCAAGGTGTAGATATTCCCCTGGCTGTCGGTGAATCCGCCCAGGGTGTAGGTGGTGGTAGGGCACAGGCAGATGGCGACCAGGGTGTCCCCGGCTTTGGTGGCCACGGTGACCGGGACCGTTTCGGTAGGGAGGGCAGGGCTGGCATCGGTCTTGCCTGCGATCATGTACGGCATGGTGAGCGCCCGCGCATCGGCCGCTGCCGCTACATCGGTCAGTGTCTTCTGGAACGACGAGGTGAAAGCATCGGCCGCCCCGGCCTGGTCTGCCAGGGCCACGGGAACAGTGACCGCCATCGAGTCGGTGGTGGCGCCGGCATCGGCCAGCGCGATCGTCTTGCTGACCGACAGCGCGTCCGCCGCTCCCGCACTGTCACTGCAGGCAGTCACCGGGCCCAGCCAGGTCACATTGGAGACGCCGACCTCATCGACGTTGTAGTTGAGGCTGGTGGCATTGACCGGGCCGCCGAACTCGACGAAGCCCATCGGGCCGCCTGTGTTCTGGTTGCTCAGGCTCGCCACTTCGGCCGAGGCATCTGGCCTGGCGGTGGAATAGCAGCGAACGGTGATCTGGCCAGTGGCGGAGTCTCCGGTCACCGAACCCTCGAACCGGCACCACTGGCCGGTGGGCACGGTTCCGGTGGAGGTGTAGACCACCGTGCCAGTGGCGTCGATGATCGCCCATTTACTGGTGAAGGTGATAATACGGATGAAGATGGCGCAGTTGGCCAGCCCGGAGGCACCGGATTGCTGCTGGGAAATTTGGAATGTGCGCTGATTGCTTGAGGGAATGGCAGACTGGTAGTAATAGAACCGGAAGTACAGCGTCTTGTTGGACGCCGGGCCGCCCAGGGAGTTGCCCCATTCCGCCCAGGCTTGGGAATTCGTGGTGCCGGTGACCATGTTCGCCGACATCTTGCCGAACGCGGCCTTGGTGCTGTCATAGGTGACCGAGGTGCCGGAAGCGCTCGCCTGCACGAAGTCGAATGCTTCATCCTGACCGCTCGGGCCGGGCCCTGAATTCGCCGTGGTGATATCAGCGTTGTTGGTGCCGCCTTCGAAGCTGTTGGTCAGGGTAATCTGCGCGACCGGGGCAGCGGTCAGCATCAGGTGGTACATGTTGACGTTGGTGTTGCCCGTGGGCGAGGCGCTGCCTTCCACTGTCCAGGGATCCGGGGCCACCGTGCCTGGGCCCTGGCTCAGCATCCAGCCGATAGCCGTGCCGAACGTGCTGCCGTTTTGGCCAACGGTGCCGTCCCCGACGTTGCTCCGGTATCCCTGGAGCGTCCAGGCCCCGTCCGACCAGGTAAGGGGATTGGTGCCCGAGGTGCCCGTGGCGCCCATCAGCACCACCGATGTTTCGCCGGGCCCGGAGGCGGTGACGGATGGCGGGGTATGCGTGGTAGCACCCTGGTCCCGGACCATGGCCGTGACGAAATCGACGTTGATTATCTGACCTGCCACTGCGGGAGCAAAAGCCATGGTCGTGAACGAGACCCGGCAGGTGCTGCTGGCGGTGAAGGTGATCCCGCTGTTTGCCGCCTCGCCGCCTGTCCACCAGCGATAGGCAACGAAAGTGGACATCCCGACCGCACCGCCGTTGTTGTCGCCCGTGCTCAGGAATGTCCAGTTGTTGGCGTTGTCGGTGGTCTGGCTGGCTGTCAGGTTGGACAGGTGCAACTGGCCGATGATAATGACCAAGTCACCGGGCTGCGGCTGGGTTCCGGCCACTCCCTGCCCGGCGTTGGTCAGCGCGGTGAAATTAGGCGTGATCACACCGGTCGAAGTAGTCCCGCTATCGCCGCTGCGGAAACCACGCGGAATGACTAGAGGAGTAACAAGAGCACCGACCAGGGCATCAGCTGCTCCCGCCTGGTCGGAGAACGGGATGCCCATGGCCACCGAAAACTGCTCTGCGGCGCCAGCGGCCTCAGCAAGCGGAATGGCAGCGGTGACCACGACCGACAGCGACTCGGTGGCCGCCGCGTAATCGATAGCGAGCGCTGCGATGGATGTCGCCCTGCCAATGTCAGCAGCGCCTGCCCTGTCGGCGACCGGGACGGCAACAGAAACAGCGAACTGGTCAACGGCAGCCGCGCGCTCAGGATAAGCAGGCGCAGCGGTCTCGGTGAGCGCCAGCGATTCTGCGGCGCCTGCGCTTTCGGCAAGTGGCACCGAAGCAGGCGAGGTTACCCGATCTGCCGCGCCAGCCTGATCAGCATAGGAGAAAGTGACAGAGACACTCAGCGCATCAACGGCGCCAGCAACATCACCAATGGCAGTGGTGACATCGGTGATGGCCAGCGATTCTGTGGCGCCCGCCTGGTCGGGGAACGGAATGACAGCGGCAGCGGTGACCGACAATGCATCGGCCGCGCCCGCGCTGTCAGCCAGCGGAACAGCAGCAGAAATGGCTTGCGTTTCTGCCGCGCCAGCTGTCTCAGCCAGCGAGATGGCTGCTGAGATGCCAGAGACCACCAGGGCCTCGGTGGCGCCTGCCGCCTCGGTCAGCGGGGTAGTAGCGGTCACCACCTGCTGATCAGTGGCACCAGCATTGTCGGCGAGGGCGAAAGCAATGCCGGTCAGGGCCAGGGCTTCAGCAGCGGCTGCGGTGTCGGCCAGGGCGACAGGCTGCGCGGAGATGAAGACCGACAGCACATCGGCCGCGCCACCGGCATCGGGGAACGAGGGGTTTCCAGTGCCCGCCACCTGGAACGCATCGGCGCCACCTGCCTGCTCGGCCAGCGGGGCAGTAACCGAGATTGCCGCCGACTCCACGGCGCCAGCAGTTTCGGCCAGGGCGGGTGAGGCCCCGGTGAAGGTGACTGACAAGGCATCAGTCGCGCCTGCGGTGTCAGCAAGCTGAAGGGTGACAGCGACGGTCAGGGTCTCAGCGGCGCCAGCAGCGTCGGGGAGGGGCAGCGTCTCGGCGGGCAGGGTGATCGCTTCGGCCGCGCCAGCCTGGTCGGGAAGCGCAAGGGTGACGGCGACGGCCAGCGACTCAACGGCGCCAGCCGCCTCGGCCACGGGAACAGGGACGGAGACGCTTAGCTGGTCGCTGGCGGCGGCGGTGTCGGCCACCGGGACAGGGACCGAGACCGCAAGGACCTCAGCGGCGCCTGCAGCGTCGGAGAGGGGCAGTGTGGCGGCGATGGCCGGGGCATCGGCCGCACCTGCCTGCTCGGCCAGGGGGATGGTCTTAGCGGGCACGGCGATCGTGTCCGCAGCTCCTGCTTGCTCAGCCAGCGGAACCGCGATGGTGACGGCGAAAGTCTCTGCCGCGCCCGCCGCATCGGCGTAGGCAAGAGCCGCCGAGACCGCCAGCTGGTCAGCTCCAGCGGCTACTTCGGATACCGGCAGCGACTTGGCAGTCAGGGCGATCGTGTCGGCCCCGGCCGCCACCTCGGCCAGCGGCAGCGTGACAGTGACCGCCAGGGCCTCGGTCGCGGCAGCGGCATCGGCGGCAGGGAGAGTCTTGGCGGGGATCGCGATGACGTCGGCCGCGCCTGCGGTGTCAGCCTCAGCGATGGTCAGCGATACCGCCAGCGAGTCCACAGCCGCCGCGTTGTCATAAACAGGGACAACCGCGCCCAGCGGCCCGACATTGGAGACGCCAGCCTCATCAATCCAGTAGTTCAGGCTGGTCGCAGAAACACCTCCGCCGAACTCGATGAACCCCATGTAACCGCCAGTGGCCTGGCCGGTCAGCGCGGTAAACGTCTCAGCGGCAGTCGCAGTTGCCAGGGCACTGGTGTAGAACGAGACCTGGATCCCGCCATTGGCCGGGTCACCGATGACAGTGCCCTCGAACCGGCACCAGGTATTGTTCGGAATACTGCCGGTGGAAGTGAAGACTACTGTTCCTGCAGCATCAATGATCGCCCACTTGTTAGTAAGCCCGGTAATGCGCAGGAAGATGGCGGACTGAGCTATGTCAAAGACCGGATCGCCTTGCAGGCTGATCTGGAAGGTGCGCTGGTTGCTCGTGGGGGCGGCGGTCTGGAGGTAGTAGAACCGGAACCATAGTTGCTGATTGGCAGCCGGGCCACCCAGTGGCGGCGTCACGCCGAACTGCTGGCCCCAGCCCATATACGAGTAGCCCGATGTGGTGCCGTTGACAATATTGGCCGAGGACCCGCTGAAGGCAGCCTTGGTGGTGTCGTAGGTAACACTGCCATTACCCCCGGCCTGCACCGCCTGGAAGTTGGTGCTTGTCCCGAGCGGGCCGGGGCCTGAGTTGGCCGGGGTGATGGCGGCGTTGTTGGTGCCGTCCAGGCTGTTGGTCAGCGTGATTGCCGGAACCGGGGCAGCGGCCAGCAGGAAATGGTAGAAGTTGACGTTGGTGTTGCCTGTAGCAGAAGCGCTGCCCTCAATGGTCCAGGCGTCGGGGGTAATGGTGCCCGGCCCCTGGCCTGCCTGGAAGCCGATGAAAGTGCCGAAGCTCTGGGACGATGGGCCGCTGCCCCCGGCCCCGGTATTGTTCCGGGCGCCCAGGATGGTCCATGCCCCGTTGGCGTAAGTGATCGGGTTGGTGCCGCCCGCACCACCCGTGGCCGTCCCCAGCACCAGCGACAGCTCGCCTCCCACCGCAGCGGCAACCGCAGGCGGGTTGTGCGTGGTGGCGCCCTGGTCGGTGACCATGCCCACAACGCTGTCGATGTTGATGTTCTGGCCTGCCGTGGTGGGGCCGAAGGCCATGGTGGAAAACGCGACCCGGCAGGCGGTGGAGACGGTCCAGGCCGGGCTGGATTCGGCACCCGTCCAGTAGCGGTAGAGGACCATGCTGGTCATGCCGACCGTGCCGCCGTTGTTGTCGCCCGCAGACCCGTTCAGGAACTGCCAGGCGTGACCGCCAGCAGTGTCGGCGGTCTGGCTAATGGTCAGGTTGGCCAGGTGCGCGTGGACCACCAGGATCACCAGGTCACCGGGCACCGGAGTAGTCCCGGCCAGGCCCTCCCCGGAGTTGGTCATGGAGGCGTAGTTGGGCGCGATGGCGGTGGTGGTGGTCGCGCCGCTGTCCCCGGAGCGGTGGCAGCGCGGGAGCACCGTGGCGGGCGGGACGCCCGCGAACTGCTCTACCGCAGCTGCCTGGTCCGGGTCGGGCAGCGGGACAGCGGCGGCGACGCTCAGCGACTCGATGGCCCCGGCCGCCTCAGCCTGCTGGGCACCGAGCGGGAAGAACGTGTACATCATCGCGGACCAGCCACTGCTGACCGGTGTGGTCGCGGAGTAGCTCTGCGCAGCCCCTCCCCCGGCGCCAGCGCCCAGCTGCTGGTAGGAGGCGGTGTTGTAGACGTTGACCCCGGTGTGGTAGGTGGCGATCAGGGTGAACGGCGAGCCCACAGTCGGTGTGCCGCCCGAGTTGGCGTTAACCTGCAGCACTACGCACGTCTCGCCGTTTTGCGCTGGCGTGGCGCTCACGCTCTGGGTGGCTGCGACGCTATTGGTGAGCGTGCCGATCTGATCTGCCGCGCCGACGCCCGGCACGTCGATCAGCTGAATCTCCACGTTGCCAGTGGCGGCGGTGGAGGTGGCGGTCACTGTGTCGCCGACCGCTAGTGCTGCTGTCGGGCCACCGCCGCTGCCCCCGGTCGCGCCCGGTGAGCGGAAGCAGAAGATCAGCGGAATCGAGCCCGTATACGAGCGGTCCAGCGTGTAGACGTTGCCTTTGGAGTCGGTCAGCGTGCTGACCGTGCAGCTGGTGGCCTGGCTGCTCACCAGGGCCAGCAGCGTGTCCCCGGCGCTTGTAATCTGGCTGACCGTGGCGGTGCGGCTGGTCCCGGATCCGGAGGTCAGCCCGGTGGCGACCTGGGTCGGGACAGTCGGGGGCTGGGTGACGACCAGGGCATCGACGGCGGCAGCCTGATCAGCCAGTAGCAAAGTGGCCGCGACGGCCAGCGACTCTGCTGCGCCTGCAGCATCGGCCTGCGAGAGCGACACAGGCGACTGGGGCAAAGACTCGACAGCCGCCGCCCGGTCAGCCACGGGAACAGCCGCAGAGACAGCCACCGCGTCAGCGGCACCAGCTGCCTCGGCCAAGGGCAGGGTGACCGTGATCGCCAGCGATTCGGCCGCGCCCGCAGCGTCAGAAAGCGGAACAGCAGCAGTCAGCGCGATGGCATCGGCAGCGCCAGCCTGATCGGCATAGGAAATCGCTGCCGTCACGACCGCTGTAATGGCATCGATAGCGGCAGCTTGATCGGCGACCGGAACAGCGGCCGAGATAGCTATCGCATCAGCGGCGCCAGCGGTATCAGCCAATGGCACCTGAGCCGAAATGGCTATCGCATCAGCGGCGCCGCCTGCATCGGCCAGGCTGACCGGAGTCGTCACGCTGTACGGGGAAAAGAAATACACCAGCCAGCTGGCTGTGCCGGTGACTGCCGTGGTGATCGTGAATGTCTGCGCTGCGCCGCTGGTGCCGGTGCCCAGGCCGCTCCAGCCGACAGCGGTGTAGTTGCCGCCAGCGCCCGCCGTGAAATACGGCCCCGGGTTCAACGGATCGGCGTAGGTCAGTGCCCCGGCCGCGCCCTGCCCAGTGGACAGCACCAGAGCCAGCTCACCATTGGCAGCCGGGGTGCCAGACGGGCTGTAGCTAGTGGCTGTAGCGATGTGGGTGACCGCTGTCACGTTGTCCAGGGCACCTGCCGAGCCGGCGGGCAGCGCGAACGCCAGCGCTCCCCAGGTGATGTTCTGCGCCCCGGTTGTGATGGTGATCGTGTCGGAGGTGGTCAACGCCACAGTCGGCGTGCCGCCAGGCCCTCCGGTCGCGCCCGGTGAGCGCCAGGAGTAGAACTGCGGGCTGGTGGCGTTGGATCCATCCAGCGTGTAGACGTTGCCCTTGGAGTCGGTGACAGCGGTCAGCGTGCCGGTTCCGGAGTTGGACTCGGCCAGCAGGAACAGCGTGTCGCCCGCGCCGGTCGCGGTAGTGACCGGGACCGTGCGGGAGGTGGCCGTTCCGCTGCCGGTGTAGGTCCCGACCTGGTAAGGCAGGGCGACCGTCGCAGTATCGGCGGCGGCAGCGGCATCCGCCAGCGGCACAGCAACCTGGACAGGGACGCTGGTGACATCCTCGATGGCAGCTGCCGCGTCGGCCAGCGCCACCGGGACAGCCGAAGGCGGGGCAGTCGGCCCGAGCCACGTGCCTGTGCTGATCGCGGCATCGTCTATCCAGTACGGCCCTGCGTTAGGGCCGCCTGCACCGACACCAAAAGAAACCGAGCCGATGCTCCCGGTGGTGGGCATAGCGGACAATGGCCCGGAGCCGTCATCAGGAGTCGCCGCAGATGCCTCAGGATTGGAAGTCCACAGCCGGGCCTCTAGCTGGCCTGACGCCGCATCGCCCAGGCAATACACCTCTACCCGGCACCATTGGTTCAGCGGCAGGTTGGCAGCCGAAATCCACCGCTGAGTGCTACCAGAATCACAAAGGGCCAGCTTGCCCCCGCTGTTGATCCGCAGGAAGCCATTCACGCTGGCAGCGACAAATGATGACGAGTTATAGAAAGTGCAAATGCGGCTATTGACTGTGGGATAAGCGGTCATGTAGACGTAGAACCGCGCCCACAGTTGCTGCTGGGAGCCACCCAGCGCAGTAGACCACCCGGCGTAGGCGCTGGCAGTGGTGGCCGAAGTGCTGATCTGCGCGGACAAAGTGCCGTTGTGGGCATGCGCATTGTCGTACTGGGCGACCGCGCCGCTTCCGATCAGGACCGAGTCCCAGGCTTTCTCGCCCGAGACGGCGAGCACGGTAGCCAGGTTATTGCCGCTGGTCCCTCCTTCGTAGCCATTGGCCAGGACCTTCGGGGCGAAAGACCAGCCCAGGAGCCGGGTGCTGCCCGACACCGCCCAGGAGGACGTGTAGGACTGCGCCACGCCTGAGGTGCCTGCGCCGAGGGCCTGATAGGACCAGGTGATCGTGTTGGATCCGGCCCCGCCTGAGGGGATGCACTGCGCATACCATGGGCCGGACACCAGGACCGGGGGCGCGGAAGACTGGTTGATCTGGGTGATGATGGCAAGGTCGCCGTTCGCACCGGGGGTAACCGAGCTGGTGACTGTGGCTGTGGCGGTGGCGTTGACTACTGTGCCGATGAAGTCGGCCGCGCCCCAGGCGGCGCCAGGCACGCAGAAGCCAGAAAGCAGCGCGGCAGCGTTGGTGGCCGAGGTGGCCAGCGTGAGGGTAGCTCCCGGCGCAAGAGCGGCGGTTGGCCCGCCGCCTGACCCGCCCGTAGTACCGGGGCTGCGGTAGCAGAACATCTGTGGCGAGTTCGTGGTCCACGACCCGTCCAGCGTGTAGATGTTGCCCGCCGAGTCGGTGAGGCTGCTGACCGTCATCGCGGCCGAGGCGAGCTGCACCGTGATCAGCAGCGTGTCGCCCGGCTGGGTGGGCGACTGGTTTGCCGGGACGGTGTAGACGCGGGAAGTGACCGCGCCAGTGACCTGGCCGTTGATGAAGCTCCATGGAGCCATGCCTGCGGCCAGTGGCGGGCCGGTAGTGTCAGCTTTGGCTTGCAGCGGGCCGCGCGACGGGGCCTGCACCGCTGGGTGGCGCAGCGCGGGCGGACCAGGCAGCGCTGGTGCGCTGGCCTGCACCGCGATGGCGAAGCTGGCCGCTCCGTCATACCACCCGATCGACGCGCCGAGGGTGGCCGAGCAGGTGAGCGACGCAGCGGACGGGGCCAGCTGGTAGCCCATGGACACGCCGTTGCTGGCCAGGCCGGCATCAGCGATCTTGGTGAAGCCGCCTGTGTAGGTGATCGACACGGCGTTGCCCGCCCAGGCCTGCCCGAAGATCACCATCTGGCCCGCAGCGGCCGGGGTGATGGTCATGCTGCTGGCGGTAGAGGTGCCATGAATGGCCGCCGCCAGGCCGGTCGGGTTAGTGACGGCGGCAGCCTGCGGGGCGAGCCCGGAGCATCCTGCGGCGAGAATCGTCTGGCCCGTGGCCGCCGTTGTGATGCTGATGGTGTCGGAGGTAGTCAGCGCGGCAGTAGGAATGCCCGGAGAGCCCTTGTAAGTGGCGGCATACATGCACACACCGTTGGCGGAATCCGCGAACACCTGCAGATAAGTGTTGCCTTTACTGTCCGAAATAGCGCTCGGCACACCGCTGGTGTTGAAATAAAGAAAGACAGCATCGCCGGACTGGGTCGCGGTGGCGACCGTCAGTACTGGATTAGCGCCGAGCCCGGTCCCGGACGCTATCTGGTACGGCGTGCCCGCAGCCACCAGGGCTCACCGCCTCAGCTCGCCAGGGACTCAACCAGGAACCGGTTGCACTGGACCGTCGCGTTGGCCCCGGCCAGGGTGCCGCGCAGCATGATCGGCATCGCCACGGTGGTGTCCACGGCCGCAGCTGTGTCACCGGCCGAGTTAGGCGCGGGCAACGACATGCCCGGCGTGGCGGTCAGCGCGATCGGGTTGGCGGGCAGCGCCGCCCCCGAGTTGAACAGGGTCAGCGTGCCAAAACTGGTGATCGTGTTACCGGACGAAGCGATGTTCGTGATGGTGTGCCACGACTCCCATTTCCACTGGATGCCAGTCAGCACCGTGGTTCCGGTGGTCAGCCCGGACGGCGTGCACAATGTCGTTGGCGTAGCCCCGGCTGCGATGAAGATGGTGGCCGTAGTGGAAGTGGCCGTGGTGGTCAGAATGCCCGACGCGACAACGTGCAGCCCGCCCCCGTAGTACAGGTATTGCGTGCCGATGTTGAAGTCTTTCGGCCCGGTGGCCTGGGGGCTGATCGTGGCCGTGATCGCCGTGGACAGCGGCGTCGGCGCAGCGGTCTGCCACGGCGAGCCCCAGTTCAGCCATTGGGAGTAGCCAAGCGGCACTTAGCTCACCGTGCCGGACCCTGACGGATATCCAAACGAAATGGTCTCGGTCGCGGTCCAGGTCTGGCCTGACGCCTTCGTTCCCTGGGCGCTGACGCCTCTGTTGAAGAACGTGCCGCCCGTCGTCGCGTTGGACACCGAATCGGCCGTTCCCGCATCGGTACCGAATTCGTTCCACGCCCAGTTCGCCTGCGCCGTGCCGAATACGGCGGTAAAGGTCAGGGTGGGCGGCGAGGAACCGGTGGCAATGGTCGGGGCGCCGGACACCAGCTTGAAATAGGAGGTCGTCGAGCCCGCTCCGGTGTCACCGACCAGGGTGGTCTGGGTGTAGG
>Ga0318536_10000161_pt1 | contig 16414 bp, 10 predicted proteins | sample GRESIP117b4f28_FD_203481 | JGI IMG/M metagenome (GOLD analysis project Ga0318536, IMG submission 203481) | Tropical soil microbial communities from Luquillo Experimental Forest, Puerto Rico - GRE.SIPMG.117b4f28 | ecosystem: Environmental > Terrestrial > Soil > Tropical forest > Bulk soil... | reverse complement strand
GTTTTGCAGGGCCTGTGGCTGTCGAACAAGCCGGAACTCAACCGCAAACAGATTGCGACCACGATTGCACTGGCCAAGCGGTTTCCCGATGTGATCGCGGCGGTCGTCGTCGGCAACGAGGTCCTGCTGCGAGGGGAGATGTCGGCGCCCGATCTCGTTCGGACCATCCGCGAGGTCAAGGCGCAAGTCTCGATGCCGGTCACCTACGCCGATGTGTGGGAGTTCTGGCTGCGCCACCGCGACGTCGCGGCTGCCGTCGATTTCATCACCATCCACATCTTGCCTTACTGGGAGGATTTTCCAATTCCGGCGCGAGATGCGGCCCAGCACGTCGATGCCATTCGCAAGCAGGTGGCCGCTGCCTTTCCGGACAAGGACGTATTCGTGGGCGAATTCGGGTGGCCGAGCGCGGGCCGAATGCGTGAAGGCGCGCTGCCGTCGCCCGTGAACCAGGCGTATGCCATGCACGCGGTGCTCGACCGCGCCAAGCGCGAGAACTATCGCGTCAACCTCATCGAGGCGTATGACCAGCCCTGGAAGCGCTGGCTCGAAGGGACCGTCGGCGGCCATTGGGGGCTGTTCGATGCCTATGGGCGACGGGCCAAGTTCGTCTGGGGCGGCGCCGTCTCCAATCATCCGCACTGGCCTTGGCAGGCTGCAGGCGGGGTGGGGCTCGCAGCCTTAATTTTCGCAACCGCGCTCGCCGTCCGCGGACGGATCCCCGCCGCCGCCAGCATCGGCTGGTGGCTGCGGCTTGCGGCGATTGCAATTGTGTCCGGTACCCTGATTGGCTGGACGGTCGCGAACGTTGCGCTCGAAAGCCTGACGGCTGGCGATTGGCTGCGGTCGCTCGCCTGGGCCGCCGTAGCGCTGATGGCGCCGCTGGTCGGCGCTGCCGCGCTGACATCGGGAGCGAGCGCGCCGAGCTTCGCGCAAATCCTCGGCCGCGCCGCCCAACGCCCGCGCGACGTGGTGGCGCTTTCGCTCGGCATTGTCTTGATCGCGCTTGCTGTGCTTTCGGTGCAGGCAGCGCTGGGGCTTGTGTTCGACCCACGCTACCGGGACTTTCCGTTCGCGCCGATCACCGCCGCGACAATTCCGCTTTTGCTTGCGACGAAAGGAAAGCCCGCGGCCAAAGGGAAACTCGTGGCGAGGTGGAAGCGGCGCTTACAAACCCCGGCGGCGGAAACCGCGGTGGCGGCCACGCTGGCAGCGTCGGCGGTCTACATCGTTTGCAACGAAAGTTTCGCCAATTGGCAGGCGGTGTGGTTCTCGGCCGCTTTGCTCGCGCTCGCGTTCACTCTGCTGCAGGCACAGGACGGGCCAAGCTGAGCATGAGCAGCGCGGCCGCAACGCCGGCGAGATTGGCATTGTGCAGCACCAGACCGAACGCGGTCGCGGCAAGCGCAACCGCGACCAACAGGATCGAAGGCCGCAGCAGATTGAGCAATGCCGCCCCGAGCGCGATCCAGCCGAACGCGGAATAGTTGAACAGCACGATCACCAGCCGGAAGGTCGCGCATAGCCAGGTGTCGAGGCCAGCCTGACAGGCGAGCGATACCTGCGCATATTCGATCGCGAGATAACGTAAATAGAGCGCCTCGCCGAGCGAGAGCAGGGCGAGCAGCAAAAGCCAATTGGTCTGGCGGGCGGTAGGCAAAAAGAGCTGGGATTGCATGGGTCGGCGCACTATGCGGCGCGTATGCTTGCTGCACAACCCTGCGCTCACGGGAACGAGCCCGGAACCGCGGTCAGCGCCCCGTTGTGTTGACGGTGGCTCCTTGCGCATTCCACCTTTTCCGCAGCGACGCACTCGGATATATGACGGCGCCGGCGGCCGAAGCGCGCCGCGCGGAGGAGGTCCATTGGCGGTCGAGCGTACCTGTCTTGCCATTGTACTTGCGGCCGGCGAAGGCACCCGCATGCGTTCGACGCGGCCGAAAGTGCTGCACGCGATCGCCGGTCAGTCGCTCCTTGCCCACGTGCTCGATGCCGTGCGCAAAGCGGGCGGCACCATGACGGCGGTCGTGGTCGGGCTCGGCGCCGATGCGGTGGCGGCCGAAGCCAAACGGGTCCTGCCGGATGCCGAGATTTTCGTGCAAGCGGAGCGGCGCGGAACCGCTCATGCGGTGCTGGCGGCGAAAGCCGCGATTGCGCGCGCCCCGGACGATGTGCTCGTGATCTTCGGCGATACGCCGCTCATTCGGCCGCAGACTTTGACTCGCATACGTGCAGCGCTCGCCGAAGGGGCAGCGGTCGTGGTGCTTGGCTTTCGCCCCAAGGATCCTGCGGGTTACGGGCGGCTCGTCCTCGAAGGCGGCGAGCTCGTGGCCATCCGTGAAGAGCTCGATGCGAGCCCGGCCGAGCGCACGATCGAGCTGTGCAACGGCGGCTTGATGGCGTTTGCCGGTCCGACCGCGCTCGCGATCCTCGAGCGAATCGGCAACGATAATCGTAAGGGCGAATATTATCTCACGGATGCCATCGCCATCGCTCGCGCGATGGGAGGCAAGGCTGTGGTGATCGAGACCGAGGAGGACGACGTGCGCGGCATCAACACTAACGCGCAGCTCGCGGAGACCGCAGCGGTGCTGCAGCAGCGTCTACGCAAGGCGGCAATGGAGGGGGGCGTGACGCTGATCGCGCCCGAGACCGTGTTTCTGTCGTCGGACACCAAGTTCGGCCGCGAGGTTGTGGTGGAGCCTTTCGTGGTGTTCGGACCGGGCGTCACGGTCGAGGACAACGCTGTGATTCGCTCGTTCTCGCACCTCGATCGCGCGCACGTAGGCAAGGGGGCGCTGGTCGGTCCCTATGCGCGGCTGCGCCCTGGCGCCCGCCTGCAGGACGACGTCCACGTCGGTAATTTCGTCGAGGTCAAGGAGGCGGTGATCGAGACCGGCGCCAAGGCCAATCACCTGAGCTATATCGGCGATGCAACCGTCGGCGCGGGCGCCAATGTCGGCGCCGGCACCATCACCTGCAACTACGACGGCGTGGCCAAGCATCGCACCGAGATCGGCAAGAACGCGTTCATCGGTTCGAATTCAGCGCTGGTCGCGCCGGTGAAGATCGGGGACGGCGCTTATGTCGGCTCGGGCTCGGTCATCACTCACGATGTGCCGGCGGATGCGCTCGCGCTCGGGCGTGGACGGCAGGTGATCAAGGAGGGTTGGGCACGGCGCCTGCGCGAACGCGTGTTGCCAAGCAAGAAACGCACGCCCGCAAAGTAATGTGTCGACGAACGCGTTAGCCTTAATTGTCACAAGTTGAAAAGTATCTTGATTTCCCTTTTGACGCTCGCGGCCAAGACATACTCGCCGGGGTATAGTGCCGTGTCATCAGCTTAGGAGGCTGCCGCTCGCATGTGCGGAATTGTTGGCATTCTCGGGCGTGAGCCGGTCGCGGGCTTGCTTGTCGATGCACTCAAGCGGCTCGAATACCGGGGCTACGATTCCGCCGGTGTCGCCACGCTGGAAAGCGGGCAGCTTGTCCGCCGGCGGGCTGAGGGCAAGCTGCGCAATCTCGAAGCCCGGCTCGCGCGTGAGCCGCTCGCCGGCACCATCGGCATCGGCCACACCCGCTGGGCGACTCATGGCCGGCCGACCGAAACCAACGCGCACCCCCACGCCACCGAGCACCTTGCCGTTGTCCACAACGGCATCATCGAGAATTTCCGCGAGCTGCGCGACGAACTGGAAAAGACGGGCGCGAAGTTCGGTTCCGACACCGACACCGAGGTGGTCGCCCACCTCGTGACGCGGGAGATGAAGAACGGCCGATCGCCGGCCGACGCGGTGGCGGCTGCGCTGCCGCGGCTGCGGGGCGCATTCGCGCTCGCCTTCTTGTTCGCGGGCGAAGACGATCTCCTCATCGGCGCACGCAAGGGCTCGCCGCTCGCGATCGGCTATGGCGACGGTGAAATGTATCTCGGCTCCGACGCCATCGCGCTCGCGCCCTTCACCGATGCGATCTCGTATCTCGAAGATGGCGACGCGGCCGTGCTTACGCGCACGAGCGTCGAAGTCCACGACGCCAAAGGCGGCAAAGTCGAACGCGCCGTGCTCAAATCGTCGGCCTCCGCCTTCCTCGTCGACAAGGGCAATTATCGCCACTTCATGGCGAAGGAGATCCACGAGCAGCCGGAGGTGGTCGGCCATACGCTCGCGCATTATATCGACATGGCCGCCGAGCGCGTGCGGCTGCCGGTTGACCTGCCGTTCGACTTCCGCAAGCTCGAACGCATCACGATGTCCGCTTGCGGCACCGCCTATTACGCCGGACTGGTGGGAAAATACTGGTTCGAGCGCTTTGCGCGCCTGCCGGCCGAGATCGACGTCGCTTCCGAGCTCCGCTACCGCGAGGTGCCGCTGTCGGCAGGGGGACTCTCGATTTTCGTGTCGCAGTCGGGCGAGACCGCCGACACCCTCGCGACGCTGCGCTACGCCAAGGAGCACAAACAGCATGTACTCGCGGTGGTGAATGTCCCCACCTCGACGATCGCGCGCGAAAGCCACGCGGTGATGCCGACGCTTGCTGGTCCGGAAATCGGCGTCGCCTCGACAAAGGCCTTCACCTGCCAACTTGCGGTACTCGCTTGTCTTGCGCTGGCGGCCGGGCGCGCCCGCGGGGTGCTCTCCGAAAAGGAGGAGCGAGAGATGGTGCGCGCGCTGATCGAGACGCCGCGCCTGATGGCAGAGGCGCTCGCGCTCGAGCCTCAGGTCGAGCAATTCGCGCGCGATCTCGCCAAGAGCCGCAATGTCCTCTATCTCGGTCGCGGCACCAGCTTTCCGCTCGCGCTGGAGGGCGCGCTCAAGCTCAAGGAAATCTCCTATATCCATGCCGAAGGCTATGCCGCGGGCGAGCTCAAGCATGGGCCTATTGCGCTCATCGACGAAAGCATGCCGGTGATCATCATCGCGCCCCATGATCGGGTGTTCGAGAAGACCGTCTCCAACATGCAGGAGGTCGTGGCGCGTCAGGGTAAGATCATTCTAATCACCGATCCCCAGGGCGCCCATGACGTGCACATGGATTCGTTGTCTACGCTCACGCTCCCGGCCATGCCCGCCACGGTGACGCCACTCGTGTATGCCATCCCGGTGCAGCTGATCGCCTACCATACGGCGGTGGTGATGGGCACCGACGTCGATCAGCCGCGCAACCTCGCCAAGTCGGTCACGGTGGAGTGATGAGGCCGCGACTCTTGCGCATATCGCCGTGGTGTGAGCGGGGAGATAATCTCATTCGGTTGGACTAGATGTCGAAAAGATCGTTAGCGCATGAACGAGTTTGATCGCGATCCCGGGATCGTGCCGGCGGCATCGCCCTCCGACGCACCGCCCGAACCCGCCAAGCTGGGGCCATTCCATCACGGCCTCGTCGGCCGGCTGCGCAATTATTTTCTGACCGGGCTGATCCTGGTCGCGCCGGCCTACATCACCATCAGCCTCACCTGGTGGTTCATCAACTGGGTCGATGATCTGGTGCGACCCTTCATTCCAGTCGCCTACCGGCCGGAGACCTATTTGCCGGTAAAGATTCCCGGCCTCGGCCTCATCATCGTGTTCATCACGCTCACGCTGCTCGGTTTCCTGACGGCCAATTTCGTCGGCCGCAAGCTGGTCGAGGTCGGCGAGAAGATTCTCAACCGCATGCCGGTCGTGCGGCCGATCTACAATAGCCTGAAACAGATATTTCAGACGCTGTTTGCAAAAGGCGGCTCGAGCTTTCGCCGGGTCGGCCTGGTCGAGTTTCCTTCACCCGGCATGTGGTCGTTGGTTTTCCTGTCGAACGCCGCGAGCGCCGAGATCGCGGCGCGGCTGCCGGACACCGAGCACGTCGCGGCTTTCATGCCCTGCACGCCCAATCCGACGACCGGCTTCTTCTTTTACGTGGCCCGCCGCGACATCATCGATCTCGACATCACCGTCGAGGCGGCGATGACGCTGCTGATGTCGGCGGGAATGGTGCAGCCGGGCGACCAGCAGAAGAAGCTCGCGGCGATGGCCGAGGCCGCGCGGGTGGCACGCGCGACGCAGGCGAAGCGTACCGCCGCGCCGGCGAAGTGAATCCTCCTCTGTCGGCGCGCGACACTCCGCCTTGTCAGCCTGCCCGGATAAGCCGGATCGCCTCGTCGCGCTCGAATAGATAAAGCAGATGGCGCAGCGCTTGCCCGCGCGCGGATGTCAGCGTCGGATCGCGCGCCAGCACCAGCGCGGCGTCGTCGCGCGCCGCGCCGATCAGCTTGCCGTGCGTCTCGATGCGGGCGACGCGGAAGCCCGGCAGACCGGATTGCCGCGTGCCGAGAACGTCGCCTTCCCCGCGCAGCTTGAGATCCTCCTCGGCGATGCGAAAGCCGTCTTCTGTCTCGCGTACGATGTTGAGCCTGGCCTTGGCGGTTTCGCCCAGCGGTCCCTTGTAGAGCAGGAGGCAGGACGAGTGCTCGCTGCCGCGTCCGATCCGCCCGCGCAGTTGATGGAGCTGCGCGAGCCCGAAGCGTTCGGCGTGTTCGATCACCATGGCGGTTGCCTCCGGCACATCGACGCCGACCTCGATCACGGTGGTGGCGACGAGGAGCCGCGTCTCGCCCGCTGCGAACCGCTCCATGGCGAGGTCTTTCTCGCCGCCCTTCATGCGGCCGTGCACGAGATCGACCATGGCGCGGAAGCGCTCCTTGAGCGCGGCGAAGCGTTCTTCCGCGGCGGCAAGATCGGTATTCTCGGTGACCTCGACCAGCGGACAGACCCAATAGACGCGCCGGCCTTCCGCAAGCGCGCGGCCGACCGCACCGACCACCTCGTCGAGCCGGCTGTGAGGAACCACTCGGGTGTCGATCGGCTGGCGGCCGGCGGGTTTTTCGCGCAGCTCCGACACGTCCATGTCGCCGAAATAGGTGAGCACGAGCGTGCGCGGAATCGGCGTCGCGGTCATCACCAGCACGTCCACCGCCTCGCCCTTCTTGGCGAGCGCGAGCCGCTGGTGCACGCCGAAGCGATGCTGTTCGTCGACCACGGCGAGCGCGAGGTCGCGAAACTCGACCTCCTCCTGGAATAGGGCATGGGTGCCGATCAGCACGTGGATGTCGCCGAACGCGAGCTTCTCGAGGATATCGTTGCGCTCGCGTCCACGCTCGCGACCGGTGAGGATGGCGACATTGATGCCGGCCGCGGCGGCGAGCGGTGCCACCGTGTTGAAGTGCTGGCGCGCCAAAATTTCGGTCGGCGCCATCAGCGCGGCTTGACGGCCGCCTTCGATCACAGCCGCCGCCGCGAGCAACGCCACCACGGTCTTGCCCGATCCTACGTCGCCCTGTAGCAGCCGCAGCATGCGCTCGGGCTTGCCGAGATCGGAGACAATGTCGGCGACGGCGCGCCCCTGCGAGGGCGTGAGCGAATAGGGTAGCGCTTCGATCAGCTTTTTCCTGATATGCCCGGTGCCCGGCGTCGCCCGGCCGGCGGGCCGCCGCAGATGCGCACGCACTAGCGCGAGCGCCAGCTGACCCGCCAGAAACTCGTCGTAGGCAAGTCGCGACCAGGCCAATCCTTCCGGCAGCAGGTCGGCCGGCTCCGTCGGCCGGTGCAGGACGCGCAGCGCCTCGGCGAAGGACGGGAAGCGCTCGCGTGCAACCCAACTTGCGTCCTGCCATTCCGGCAGGTCCGGCAAGCGCGTGAGCGCGGCATCGGCGGCTTTGCGTATCTGGTTGAGGCTCAGCCCTTCGGTCAGCGGATAGACCGGTTCGACCAGCGGCAACTTCGCGAGATCCGCCTCCGCGACAACGCGGTCGGGATGCACCATCTGCCGCATATGGTCGTAGAGTGCGACCGTGCCCGATACGTAGCGCCGTTCTCCGACCGGCAGCAGCTTCTGCAAGTAGTCCTTGCGCGCATTGAAATAAGTCAGCGTGAGATCGCCGGTCTCATCGCTGGTGTAGACCTGATAGGGCGCGCGCGGCCGGTGCGGCGGCGATGGCCGGTGGCGGTCCACGGTGACCGCGACGGTGACGACGGTATCGGGCACCACGTCGCGCAGCTTCGGCCGCGCCCGCCGGTCGATCGCCCCGGTGGGCAGGTGAAACAGGAGATCGATGACGCGCGCCGGCTGTTCGCGGCCGAACAGTCGACGGTAGAGCTTCTCCAGGTGTGGCCCGACGCCGGTCAGCGTCGTGACCGCGGCGAACAGCGGATTGAGCAGGCTCGGCCGCATTTGGGGCATCCCGCCTTTCGTCGCGGCCGATGCTCGCGCGGCTGAGCCCGATAGGCAATGCGGTTGGGCACTGACATATGCCGCCAGGGTCGCTATATGACCTGCGCCCGGCCCGTCCGGGCTTTTGGCGTTGCGTCGCGAGCGGCGAGGGAACCGATGATGACCGGCACGACACGTTCGAGCGAAGGACTGGATCTGCGCCGGCGCAAACTTCTGTTCCGCTCCTGGCATCGCGGCATGCGGGAAATGGACTTGATCATGGGCCGCTTCGCCGACGCCACCGTGCAGCAATTGACGCAAGAGGAGCTTGCCGAATTCGAGCAGCTGATGGAGGTGCCGGATCGCGAGCTCTTGGCCTGGATCATCGGCGAGGCCGACGTGCCGCCGGATTACGACACCGCACTGTTCCGCCGGCTGCGCGAGTTCAACCGAAGCGGCGAGGGTGCAAGATGAGCGTGGCGCGCAATCCCGCCGAGCTCCTCGTCCCTGGCCGCCCGCTCACGCTGGCAGGCGTCGCCGACGGCGCCGAAGGCCTCGTTATCGCCGATCTCGCCCGCGCGCTGGCGGCGCGCGCCGACGCGCCGGCGACGACCGTGGTGGTCGTCTGCCGTGACGGCCCGCGCATGGCCGCGCTCTCCCGCGCACTCGATTTTTTTGCACCGGATGTCGCCGTGCAGGAGTTTCCGGCGTGGGACTGCCTGCCCTATGACCGGGTCTCGCCGCACTCGGGCTTCGTCGCGCAGCGCATGACAACACTGTCCCGGCTCGCGCGTGTGCAGGGCCGCGACCGCCCGTCGGTGCTGCTCACGACCATCAACGCTGCCCTGCAACGCGTGCCGACCCGCGACTTCGTTGCGCGGCAATCGCTTTCGGTCGCGCCCGGCAATATGCTGGCCATGGACGGCATCACCGAATGGCTCGAGCTCAACGGCTTCGCGCGTGCCTCGACCGTGCGCGAGCCCGGCGACTATGCGGTGCGCGGCGGCATCATCGACCTCTACGCGCCGGGCATGGCGGAGCCGGTGCGGCTCGATTTTTTCGGCAACACGCTGGAGACGATCCGCAGCTTCGACCCCGAAAGCCAGCGCACGACCGACCAGTTGCGCGCGCTCGATCTCGTGCCGGTGGCCGAATTCCAGCTCACCACGGAAACGATCCGGCGCTTCCGCCTTGGTTACGTGGCGGCCTTCGGCGCCCCCGCGCCCGACGACCTCCTCTATCACGCGGTGAGCGAAGGCCGTCGCCATGGCGGCATGGAGCATTGGCTGCCGCTGTTCCAGGACCGGCTCGAGACGCTGTTCGACTATGTAACGGGTTCCTCGGTGATACTCGAACCGTTGGCCGAGGACGCCGCCCGCGAACGGCTCGGTCAGATCGAGGACTACTACGAGGCGCGTCAGCAAGCGCTCGCCCAGCGCGGATCGGGCCCGCCCTATAAGCCGCTGCCGCCCGAGCGGCTCTATCTCGGCGAAGCCGAATGGCGCACACGGCTCGAAACCGCCGCGCTGGCGCGGCTGACTCCGTTCGCGGTGCCGGAAGGGCAGGGGCCGCTCATCGATGTCGGCACCAAGCAGGGGCGCAATTTTGCCGCCGAGCGGGCCGAGCCCGGCCGCAACGTGTTCGCGGCGGTGACCCGGCACGTCGCGACGCTCAAGACGCAGGGCAAGCGCGTCGTCATCGCGCTGTGGAGCGAAGGCGCGCGCGAGCGCATGCGCCATGTGCTTGCCGACCACGCGCTTGCCGACCTCACGCCGGTTGAGTCGTGGCCGCAGGCGCTCGCGCTGCCGCCGCAACAGGTCACGCTCGCGGTGCTCGGGCTCGAAAGCGGGTTCGAAACCGCCGCGGCGGCGGTGATCGGCGAGCAGGACATTCTGGGCGATCGACTGGTGCGGCCGCGACGCGCCGCACGCCGGGCGGAGAATTTCATCGCCGAGGTGACGAGCCTCGCCGCCGGCGATCTCGTCGTTCATGTCGACCACGGCATCGGGCGTTTCATCGGGCTGCGGGCGATCGAAGCTGCCAGCGCGCCGCACGACTGTCTCGAAATCCACTACGCCGGCGGCGACAAACTGTTCCTGCCGGTCGAAAACATCGAACTCCTGTCCCGCTACGGCGCGGAAGAAACCCAGGTCGAGCTCGATCGGCTCGGCGGCGGCGCCTGGCAGGCGCGCAAGGCGCGCATGAAGAGCCGCATCCGCGACATTGCCAATGAGTTGATCAAGATCGCGGCCGAGCGGCAGTTGCGCGAGGCACCGCAACTCGCGGTCGGGCACGGCCTCTATGACGAGTTCTGCGCAGGATTTCCCTACGAGGAGACCGACGATCAGCAGGCGGCGATCGACACGGTGCTGGGCGAACTCGCCTCCGGACGGCCGATGGATCGGCTGATCTGCGGCGACGTGGGATTCGGCAAAACCGAGGTAGCGCTGCGCGCGGCCTTCGTCGCCGCCATGAACGGCAGACAGGTCGCGGTGGTGGTGCCCACCACGCTGCTTGCCCGCCAGCATACCAAGACTTTCGCCGAACGGTTTCGCGGCTTTCCCGTGCACATCGCGCAAGCCTCGCGATTGATCTCATCGTCGGAGCTGGCGCGGGTAAAGAAAAAGCTGGCCGGGGGCGGCGTCGACATCGTGATCGGCACCCATGCGTTACTCGGCAAGACTATCAAGTTCCGCGACCTGGCTCTCCTTGTCGTCGACGAGGAGCAGCATTTCGGCGTCGCGCACAAGGAAAGGCTCAAGCAACTGCGCGCCGAGATCCATGTGATCACGCTCACCGCGACGCCGATCCCGCGCACGCTGCAGCTCGCGCTGTCGGGTGTGCGCGATCTTTCGATCATCGCCTCGCCGCCGGTCGATCGGCTCGCGGTGCGCACCTTCGTCGCGCCGTTCGATCCGGTGATCGTACGCGAGGCGCTGCTGCGCGAGCGTTACCGCGGCGGCCAGGCCTTCTACGTCTGTCCGCGCATCGAGGACCTCGCCGGCGCCAAGGATTTCCTCGACAAGCACGTGCCGGAAGCGCGGGTCGCAGTTGCCCATGGGCAGATGCCGGCGACCGTGCTCGAAGACATCATGTCCGCCTTCTATGACGGCAAGTATGACGTGCTGTTGTCGACCACGATCATCGAATCCGGCCTCGACATTCCGACCGCCAATACGCTGGTCGTGCACCGTGCCGACCGTTTCGGGCTGTCCCAGCTCTATCAGCTGCGAGGGCGAGTGGGACGTTCCAAGCTGCGCGCCTATTCACTGTTCACGTTGCCGGCCGTGGGCAAGATCACGCCCCAGGCCGAACGGCGGCTGAAGGTGCTGCAATCGCTCGATATGCTCGGGGCCGGATTCCAGCTCGCCTCCCACGACCTTGATATCCGCGGCGCCGGCAACCTCTTGGGCGAGGAGCAGTCCGGCCACATCAAGGAGGTCGGCTTCGAACTTTATCAGCAGATGCTCGAAGAAGCGGTCACGAGTCTCAAGGCGGGCATCACCTCACCAGTCGCCGACAAGTGGTCACCGCAGATCACCATCGGAACGCCGGTGATGATTCCCGAGGACTATGTCGCCGACCTGCCGGTGCGCCTTGCGCTCTATCGACGCCTGGCCGAGATCGAGGACGAGCGCGACATCGAGGCCTTCGCAGCCGAGCTGGTCGACCGGTTCGGACCGTTGCCGGAGGAGGTCGAGCATCTCCTCCAGATCGTCGCGATCAAATCGCTTTGCCGGCAGGCCAATGTGGAAAAGATCGAGACCGGGCCCAAGGGGGCTGTGGTGTCGTTTCGCGACAATACCTTCGCCAATCCCGACCAGCTTGTCGCGTTTATCCGCGATCAGGGCCCAGCTGCGCGGGTGCGGCCCGATATGAAGGTCGTCTTTTTCGACGAGTGGGAAGATCCCGAGGCGCGCTTGCGCGGAACCACGGCCATTCTGCGCAGCTTAGTGGCGCTGGCGCAGCCAGCCAAGGCGGCGTGATGAAGCTCGTCTTGGCGCAAGGCCGCAAGCTCCTGCGGAGGGCGCCTATTCCGCCGCTGGGCGGTTGGCGTATTCGTTCGCCGCGCGTTCGATCGCTTGCGCGAGATGTTCCGGCGCCTGCGCGCCCTGCACGGCAATGCGGCCGCCGAAAATGAAGCAGGGCACCCCGTCGATCCCCGCGTCCTTGGCCGAGTTGGCCTCCCGTGTCACGCGCTCCACGTCGTCCTCGCTCGCGAGGCGCGCGCGTATGCGCTCGGCATCGAGGCCGCATGCGGCCGCTGCCGTGACCAACACGTCGCGGTCGGTGAGATCGCCGCCTTCGGTGAAATAGAGATCCATCAGCCGCTGCTTCATACGCCCCGCATGACCTGCTTCGCCGGCCCATAGGATCAGGCGATGACAATCGAGCGTATTGGGCTGGCGCTTGATGTTGTCGAGGTTATAGGTCAGCCCCTCTGCCGCGGCCGCCTGTGTGACGCGCTGCGCGATGGAGCGATAGCGCTCGGGTGAGCCGAACTTGGTGGTGAGATAGTCTTTCCGGCTGATGCCTTCGCGCGGCACCCATGGATTGAGGAAATACGGCCAAAAGCGCACTTCGACTGCAATGTCGGGCCGCAGCGCGATCGCCTTCTCCAACCGGCGCTTGCCGATGAAGCACCAGGGGCAGACGACGTCGGACACCATCTCGATTGGCAGGGCTGAGGTCATGGCGGGCTCCTCATGCGGGCCCGCCAGACTAGGCTCGCCGTCACTCGGCGGCAACCTTGGGATGGGCGCCGAGGCGCGCCACCAATGTGCCCACGTCGTCGGTGGGCTTGCGCGCGGCAAGCGTAATCGTCGGCCTGATCGCGCGGCGGTCACGGCCGGGGGAAAGCATCGTGCGCCTCAACACGCTTGCGATCCGGCGCGCAACCAGATGGGCGCTGCGCAGATCGGTCTTGGTGAAAGCTGCGAGGATCGATCCGTCCTGCTCGCGGCAAGCAAAATCGACGTTGCGCACGAGGCGGCTGAAAAGTCGCGCGGCATCGACGTAGGCGCGGCGATCGGCGACGCCGTCAAAGGTGAAGCGTGCAACCGAAAGCGCGCCGCCGGTTTCCTCGCTCTCCTGCACGGCGCGCCCGAGGTCGCGCCAGAAGGCTTGCGCAGCGAGCAGACCCGTATCTGGATCGATGACGCCCTCGCTCTCGAGCGATCTCAAAACGCGGGTGAGCTGGCCCTCGAACGCCTGCAGGCGCACGAATGGAAGGACACGCTCGACGAGATGCACCGGATCAGCTTCGACGCGCACGAGGTTGGGCAGCCGTTCGTCGTCCACCGCGCTGTTGTCCAGCACGCCGACCGGCAGGTCGCGAAAGCGCGCGTTCTCGGCGAGCATGGTCAGAAGCGCATCGACGACGCGTGGGCCTAAACCCTCGCCGATGACGACCCCGTCTACGTCGCGAGCGTTGAGATAGCGGCTGGCGGTCTCGATGCTCAGCGCCCCAATCAGGCCGACACGTTCGCCGATCGCGACCGAGAGCGCGGGATAGGAGCCGCCGCGTCCGACGCAGAGCACGGTCGCGTCATCGAGCAGGTCGGGCGGAATGAACGCCGGCGCTCGCTTCTTCGCACCCGCGGTGCGAGAGCGCCGCAACACGGTGGCATGCAGGGTACGGATCCGCAGCGCAGAGCGCAGGCGTGCGATCAGCCGGTCGGTGGAGTCGTCGAGTGCGATCGGCAATGCGCTCGGGATGACAGGGCTGCTGTTGCTCTCCATCAACGCGATCACCGGCGTGACCGGCCCGCCGCGTGTCTCGATGCACTGGATCAGTGCCCCTACGTGTTGAGGCGATGGCGTGCCGCGCGCGTCGGCGATGGCGAGCGCCACCGGCTGGATTTCGCCGATGGCTGCTGGCGCATCGGCCCAGCGCGTTTCGACGATCGGAAAGGCCCCAGCCTTGCCGAGCACATCGATCAAATCGGCCGCCGAACTCTCGGCGACCACAACCATGGGACCCAATAGCGCCATGACGACGAGCCGTTGCGCGGGATGGACCCGTTACCTTAGGCGAGGGCTGTTAACGGCTCGTCAACAAAATCCGACACTTCGCGGCCGGGATGCATGGACCGCGACGGCCGCTGCCGGCTCATCGACAGTGACGTCTCATGGTGTCTTCGGCTCGCGCCACCAGGTTTCGGGAAGATAACCGTAGAGCGAGGTCGCCGCCGGTCGCCCGATCGTGGTCCAACGCGCGATCCACTGGGCAGGAAGATAAAACAATGGGATGACGTAGAAACCGGAAATGAGCACGCGGTCGAGCGCGCGCACTGCGGAGACGAAATCGCCGCGGTCTTGCGCTTTCAGGAGCGCGGCGATCATCGTATCGACGGCGGGACTCTTGACGCCCATGTAATTGCGAGTGCCGGGTTGGTCAGCGGCGGCCGACCCCCAATAGAAGGCCTGCTCGTTGCCAGGCGACAACGATTGATCCCAACGGTTCTCGATCATGTCGAAATCGTAGGTGAGACGCCGCCCTTCGTATTGAACCGCATCGACCACGCGCACGCGCGCCGCAATCCCAGCCCGCTTCAGACTCTGCGAGAACAACAGCGCAAGCCGCTCCTCGTCTCGCGCCGTCACCAAGATCTCGAACGTCAATGGCCGGCCGCTCTTGCGTTCGACCAATTCAGTGCCACGCAGCTCGTAGCCCGCGGCTGCGAACAGGTCGAGCGCGCGCTTGAGCGTCACGCGGTCGCGGCCGGAACCGTCGCTGACCGGCGGCGACCAGGTGCCGTCGAGTACGTCGGCGCGAACGGCTTCGGTGAACGGCGCAAGTAACGCTTTCTCCCGCTGATCGGCCGGCCGTCCGTGCGACGACAGTTCCGAGTCATCGAAATAGCTCGCGCTGCGCCGATAGAGGTCGAAGAAGTAGCCGTGATTGATCCATTCGAAGTCGAACAGCAGCGAGATCGCCTCGCGCACGCGAATGTCGGAGAAAACCGCCCGGCGGGTGTTGAACACGAAATAGGTGCTGGCCTTCGGTACTCCGGTCGGCAGCGCCTCCTTGAGCACGCGGCCATCGCGCACGGCGGCAAAATCATAGGCCGTCTGCCAGCGTCCCGGATCGTGCTCGATGCGCAGGTCGTAGAGACCGCGCTTGAACGCTTCCAGATGCGAATTGGCCTCGCGGTAGTAATCGAAGCGAACCTCGTCGAAGTTCCATAGGCCGCGATTGATCGCAAGGTCGCGGCCCCAATAATCGGGATTGCGCTTAAGCGTGACGCTCTTGCCGGGGTCGACTTCGCCGACGACATAGGGACCGGTCCCGAGCGGCGCGTGGAACGAAGTCTCCTCGAAGGTCTCGGGCTTGACGGCGTGCTTTGCAAGCACCGGCATCAATCCGAGGATGAGCGCAAGCTCGCGGTCGTCACTGCCGGAGAGATCGAAGCGCACCGCCTGCTCGCCGATCGCTTCGGCCTTGGCGACCTTGGCGTAGTAGGTGCGATGATTTGGCCGGCCTTTATCGCGTAGAAGTTGCCAGGAGAAGATGATGTCTTCGGCGGTGACCGGTTTGCCGTCGGAAAACTTCGCAGCGGGGTCGAGGTGGAAGGTCACGTAGCTGCGTTGGGGGTCGGTCTCGACCGAACGCGCGATCAGCCCATAAAGCGTAAACGGCTCGTCATAGCCGCGCGCCATCAGGCTCTCGACCACGTAACCGCGGATCGACGGCGGCGCGATGCCCTTTACGATGAGGGGATTGAGGCTGTCGAAGGTGCCGAGCACGCCTTGTACCAGGCGGCCGCCCTTGGGTGCGGCGGGGTTGGCATAGGGCAAGCGCGTGAAGCCCTCGGGCAGCGCCGGCGCCCCGTGCATTGCAATGGCGTGCCGGGCCTCGGCGGTGTGCGCCTCGCGCAGTTGACCCGCGCCGCCGCAGACGGCGAGGCCGATCAGCACGGTGCTGCAAGCGGCGCCATAGCCTCGCGGTCCGCGCGGGCGGAGACGACGGACGAAAAGACGCAAGCTCACGGCGGCAATGCGACTCGGGAATTTCGGCAAGTATTTCCACCAAATAGGTCAAGCTTGGGCAGCTTGGCTTGGATTCAAAGCCAGTCGCGGCCGTTGTCGCGATTTTTCGTACCAGAACGCGGCGACGTTATGGCTTTATCGGAGGGCTGAAATGGGCTATCACGCCGCTAACTGGCGTCACGCTCTTGCCGCATTTGGTGCCGACACAGCCTTAATATGGGGCAGCCGTTCCGGCGCGGGG
>Ga0318536_10000160_pt1 | contig 16450 bp, 12 predicted proteins | sample GRESIP117b4f28_FD_203481 | JGI IMG/M metagenome (GOLD analysis project Ga0318536, IMG submission 203481) | Tropical soil microbial communities from Luquillo Experimental Forest, Puerto Rico - GRE.SIPMG.117b4f28 | ecosystem: Environmental > Terrestrial > Soil > Tropical forest > Bulk soil... | reverse complement strand
CGGGGAATCCGAGCTGTCATCGCCGTACATCATGGTAAGGCGCCGAAAATAATCGTAGGCGCGACCCTTGTTCGCCGGCACGCCCTCGCCGTCGGCATACATGCGACCGAGCTTCCAGATCGCGCCGGGCACACCCTGCTCGGCCGCATATTCGAGCTCGGCGACGCCCTGGTCGGTTCTGCCCTCGCGCAGCGCCTGCGCCCCGGAGCGGAACGCCTCATACGGCGAAGGCACCGCGGATCGCGGCGAAACGGTCCTCGGCGGAAGCGGGACGGGGGCAAGCGGCGTCGCCCTGCCGAGACCGCTGGCCCCGGGAACAAGCTCACCGCCGGCATCCGGCAGCGGTACCGCGACGCGCGCGCCTTCAGGGGTGCGCGTCCCGTCGAAGCTCACGGCCGGCGACAACCCGACGGCGAGCGCGAGCAATCCCACGCCTGCTATGGCACTAGATGTCCGCATAGCACGCCTTCTCGGCAGCACCACCAGGATGGGTGACCGCCCCGTTTCGCGCCGGACCGACCTGCCGGGCGTATTTCCAAAGATAGCCTGACGTGAAGGCGGGCTCGGGGGCCTTCCAGGCTTTGGCGCGCGCGCTGATCTCGGCATCAGTAAGCCTGACGTCGATCGTTCCCGCGACTGCGTCAATGTCGATCACGTCCCCATCGCGGATATGCGCAATGGGTCCGCCGACGGCGGCTTCGGGACCTACATGTCCAATGCAGAATCCACGTGTTGCTCCCGAGAAACGCCCGTCCGTGATGAGGGCGACCTTGCCGCCCATGCCTTGGCCATAAAGGGCCGCGGTCGTTGCAAGCATTTCTCGCATCCCGGGGCCGCCTTGCGGCCCTTCGTAACGGATCACGAGCACTTCGCCTTCCCTGTATTTTTTATTCTTGACGGCCTCGAAGCACGCTTCCTCCCCGTCAAAGCAGCGCGCCGGGCCGGTAAATTTCAAGTCCGCCATCCCGGCAACCTTAACGATCGCACCCTCCGGCGCGAGGTTGCCACGAAGCCCGACGACACCGCCCGTGACGGAGAGCGGCTGGTCGGCGGGATGGACCACGGATTGGTCCTCGTTCCACTTCACCTGCCTGAGGTTCTCGGCGACGGTTCGCCCCGTGACGGTCAAGCAATCGCCGTGCAGATACCCGTGGTCGAGGAGCGTCCTCATCAGGAGCGGAACCCCGCCAGCTTCAAACATATCTTTGGCGACATAACGGCCGGCCGGCTTCAAATCCGCGATATAGGGCGTTCTTTTGAAAATTTCGGCGACATCGAATAGGTCAAACCGCAAGCCGCATTCGTGTGCAATCGCAGGCAGATGCAGCGCCGCATTGGTCGAGCCGCCGGTCGCGGAGACGACGGCTGCCGCATTCTCCAGCGCCTTGCGTGTCACAATGTCGCGAGGCCGGATGCGGGCCCTGACGAGCTCGAGGATTTTTTCGCCCGTGGTCGTGCACAAAGCGTCGCGCAGCTCGTAGGGCGCCGGCGCGCCGGAGGAATACGGTAACGCGAGCCCGATTGCCTCCGAGACGGTGGCCATGGTGTTGGCGGTGAACTGCGCGCCGCAGGAGCCGGCGGACGGGCAGGCGTGCTGCTCGAGCGTCTCGAGATCGGCATCCGGCATCGCGCCGACGGAATGCTTGCCCACCGCCTCGAACACATCCTGCACGGTGACCGGCCGCCCCTGGAAGGTGCCCGGCAGAATCGAGCCGCCGTAGATGAAGATCGAGGGGACATTGAGCCGGCACATCACCATCATCATGCCCGGCAACGACTTGTCGCAGCCGGCAATGCCGACAAGCGCGTCGTAGCTGTGGCCGCGCATGGTGAGCTCGACCGAATCGGCGATCACCTCGCGCGAAGGCAGGGACGATTTCATGCCCTCGTGCCCCATGGCGATGCCGTCGGTGACGGTGATGGTGCAGAACTCGCGCGGCGTGCCGCCGGCGGCGGCGACCCCCTTTTTCACCGCCTGCGCCTGGCGCATGAGCGAGATGTTGCAGGGAGCGGCCTCGTTCCAGCAGGAGGCGACCCCCACGAAGGGCTGATGGATCTGATCGCGCGTGAGCCCCATCGCGTAGTAGTAGGAGCGATGAGGAGCGCGTTCGGGCCCCTCGGTCACATGCCGGCTGGGCAGCTTGGACTTGAGATCGAGCTTGGCGTCCATTGGTGGTCCGCACCTTCCTTCAAGCGCGCGCGCAGAGGCCGCAGATCCTGTTTGGCACGCCAAGGTTCCGATCTCGCGGCATCCTATGGCCAAATCGCGGCGCCGCCGGGCCGGATTCCTGCCCGACTATCAATGTTTTAGCCTTGTTGCCAAGATGCCACACGATTAAGGAATGGTTAATAAACCATGTCACAGTCGAGGCGAAATTGCGGATCAAAGCCGAGAGCAGAACGTGCCTTCTCGATTGCGACAATGCCCTCATCGTCGGCGATATTGTAGATTCCCGCACGGCCCTGGGTGATGGCGAGCAGCGCCGCGTGCGCCGCGGCATCGACATGCAGCGCGGGTTTTCGTTCCGGCGCTTCATGCCAGGTCCCCGGGCCGTAGAGCAGGCCATAGCGCAGCACGATTCCTTCGACGGCCGGATCGCCGAGGATCTGCTGCTCCATGTCGGCGGCGCCTCTCACCGTGACCGCGCGCATGGGATCGTCGAGGTTGAGCGGGTCGGTTTCCGCGTGCGGCTCGCCGCCCTCCCGATAAGCGAACGCGATGCTCTGCACGATGAACCGGCGCACCGACGCGACGCGCGCAGCTGCGATCAGGTTGCGGGTACCCTCGGTGCGGATGCGCGCGTTGCGCACATAGGAGGCGATGACGCGCGCCGGATCGAACAACCGCGGCAGGTCCGTGAGCTGGTGGATGATGATCTCCGCCTGCGCCGCCCGCATCGCGTCGATGACGCCCTGCCGGTCGTAGACATCAACGACAGCCGGCGTGATTCCTGCCCGCTGGAGCTCCCCTGCTTTTTCAATGGAGCGCGTCGTTCCGGTCACCGCATGGCCCGCGCGCAGCAGGAGCGGCAGCAGACGTCGGCCGATTGCGCCGGTGGCACCAGCGAGGAACACACGCATGCCGCATGCTACATCCGACGCCAAGTCGACGTCGAGATGATTTGATGTCCCGCCTGCTCCGCCGCCGTTTCTTCGCGCGCAGCGTGCACGAGGTGGCGCCGGAGCTCATCGGCGCCACCCTCCTGTTCAATGGCGCAGGCGGAATGATCGTCGAGGTCGAGGCCTACCATCACACGGATCCGGCCGCGCACTCGTTCGGCGGCCGCACCGCGCGCAACGCGGTGATGTTCGGCCACCCCGGCTACGCCTATGTCTACCGCTCCTACGGAATCCACTGGTGCCTCAATTTCGTCTGCGAGCGCGAGGGTTCGGCAAGTGCCGTGCTCATCCGCGCCCTGGCGCCGAGCGCAGGGATTGCGGCCATGCGGCGGCGGCGCGGCGTGCGCGACGAGCGGCTGCTGTGCTCGGGACCCGGACGATTGGGCGAGGCGCTGGGCATTACCGGCGCGCACAATGGGCTCGCGCTCGATGAGCCGCCGTTCGCGCTGCGTGCGCGCAGCGAAGCACCTGCGGTCGTGACCGGGGTTCGCATCGGCATCACCAAGGCTGCGGATACCCCGTGGCGATACGGGCTCAAGGATTCGCCGTATCTGAGCAAGCCGTTCCGGTGAGCTGATCAACCAGCCTGATCCTCGACTGTCATCATCCGCGTAAGCGGACGATCCCGTAAGCGCTGTCTTTGGAGCACTGGCTCTAGGGTCGCCCTCGATCGCGGTGATTACTGGATCGCCCGCCTGAAGCGGGCGATGACGGGGCCGTGTTTGTTCACGCGGCGCCCTTGAGCCGGTCGAGCGCCTCAATGATCTTGGCGCGTCGCGCGGTTGCCTCCTCGCGCTTCTCGCGCTCGCCCTCGACCACCTCCTCCGGCGCGCGCCTGAGGAAATCGCCGTTGCCGAGCTTGGCGTCAATGCGCGCAATGTCGGAATCAACGCGCGCCATCTCCTTTTCGAGGCGAGCCTTCTCGGCCGCAAAGTCGATGACACCCGAGAGCGGCAGCGCGACGGCCTCCCCGCGCACGATGAGCGCCACCGCGCCGCGCGGCGCGCTTGGCGCAACCGCGATATGCGAAATGCGCGCCAGAGCGCGGATGGTGTCTTCCCAGCGCTGCGCGCGTGCGCGCGTTGCCGGCGCCGCGGCTACCAGCACCACCGGCATCGCGACCGCGGGTGCAATGTTCATCTCGGCGCGCAGCGAGCGCACCGCGGTGACGAGATCGACGACCCAGCCGATCTCGGCTTCCGACTCGATGTCGTCGAGCCCCTCGGGCCTGGGCCAGTCCGCAAGCGCGAGCAGGGTGGTCCTCGCCTGCGCGGAGGCGGTGAGATGCCACAGCTCCTCGGTGACAAAAGGCGTGAACGGATGCAGGAGCCTGAGAATCTGGTCGCGCGCCCACGCGGTCATGGCGCGCGTCTCCTGCTTGCTCGGCCCGTCGGCGCCTTGCAGCACCGGCTTTGCGAGCTCGAGATACCAGTCGCAGAAGACGTTCCAGACAAAGCGGTAGGCGGCCCCCGCCGCCTCGTTGAACCGGTAGGCCTCGATCGCCTCGGTGATCTCGCGCACAGCCCTGGCGGTCTCGTGCCCGATCCAGCGGTTGAGCGTCGCCGTGGCGCAGGCCGGATCGAAACCCGCAACCGCGACGCAGCCGTTCATCTCGGCAAAGCGGCACGCGTTCCACAGCTTGGTTGCAAAATTGCGGGAGCTTTCAACGCGCTGGGTGGAGAGCTTGATGTCGCGCCCCTGCGCCGCCATGGCGGCAAGCGTGAAGCGCAACGCGTCTGCGCCGTATTCGTCAATCAGGGCCAGCGGATCGATGACGTTGCCCTTGGACTTCGACATCTTGGCGCCGCGCTCGTCGCGCACCAGCGCGTGGATGTAGACGGTGCGGAACGGCACCTCTTCCATGAATTGGAGGCCCATCATCATCATGCGCGCCACCCAGAAGAAGATGATGTCGAAGCCCGTCACCAGGGCATCGGTGGGATAGTAGCGCGCTAGCTCCTTGGTCTGCTCCGGCCAGCCAAGGGTGGAGAAGGGCCATAATGCTGAGGAGAACCAGGTGTCGAGCACGTCCTCGTCACGCCAGAGCGGTACCGAATCCAGCGCTCCCGCGTGACTTGCCCCGTAATCGGCTGCAGCCTTCTCGTTCTTCTCAATATGTGCCGGGAGGCCGTAGTGCGCCGCTGCCTGCGCCAGCGCCTGCGCCTCGCTCCCGGCAACGAAGGGCTGCCAATTGGCGTAGTCGTACTCGCGGCCGATCCTGGTCGGTCCGTACCAGGCCGGAATCTGATGCCCCCACCACAGCTGGCGCGAGATGCACCAGGGCTGGATGTTCTCCATCCAGCTGAAATAGGTCGCCTCCCAATTGCGCGGAACAAAAACGGTGCGCCCGCTGCGTACCGCCGCCATCGCGGGCTGCGCCAGCGTCTTGGCGTCGACGTACCATTGATCGGTCAGGTAGGGCTCGATGACTACGGCCGAGCGATCGCCGTGGGGCACCGTGTGGGTATGCGCCTCTATCTTCGCAATCTGGCTCGAACGCTCAAGCGCTGCCACGATCCGCTTGCGGGCGGCAAATCTGTCTTCGCCGTTGAGGTCCGCAATCGTTTGATCGATCTGCAAAATGAGGGCTTCATCCACATTCGACCTGAAATCGGGATTGGGCGACAAGAGAAGATGAGCTTCCTGATCGAAGATATTGATCGGCCTGTATCCCTTTAGCTCATCATCCTTGTGCCGCTGCCATACTTCAAAGTCGTTGAAGTCGTGCGCCGGCGTGATCTTCACCGCCCCGGTGCCCTTCTCGGGATCGGAATAGGCATCGGCGATGATCGGGATGCGCCGTCCGACCAGCGGCAGGATGGCTTGCTTGCCGACGAGATGACGGTAGCGCTCGTCGTCCGGATGCACCGCGACCGCGACGTCACCCAGCATGGTCTCGGGCCGCGTGGTGGCCACCGTAATGAACGTTGAAGGATCGGCCGGATCGAAGGGCGCGCCCTCGAGCGGGTAGCGGATGTGCCATAGATGGCCGTTGATCTCGACCTGCTGCACTTCCAGGTCGGAGATGGCGGTGAGCAGCTTGGGATCCCAGTTGACGAGCCGCTTGTCCTTGTAGATGAGCCCCGCGCGGTGGAGCTCAACGAATACCTTGAGCACCGCCCGCGAGAGCCCCTCGTCCATGGTGAAGCGCTCGCGCGACCAGTCGCAGGAGGCGCCGAGACGTTTGAGCTGCGTGGTGATGGCGCCGCCGGACTGCGCCTTCCAGGCCCATACCTTCTCCAGAAACTTCGCCCGTCCAAGCACGCGCCGATTGGGCTCCTGGCGCTCCATCAGCTGGCGCTCCACCACCATCTGGGTCGCGATGCCGGCGTGATCCGTGCCGGGCTGCCAGAGCACATCGCGCCCGCGCATGCGCTCGAAGCGGGCGAGCACGTCCTGCAGCGTATTGTTGAGCGCGTGGCCCATATGCAGCGACCCCGTGACATTGGGCGGCGGAATCACGATGCAATAGGGCCTCGCTGCGAGCCGCTCGGGGCGAGCGCTGCGAAATGCCTGCGCTTCCTCCCATCGGGCATAGATGCGCCCCTCGACGGCGGAAGGCTGATATGTCTTCTCGATCATGGTCCGGCGTTCTATCGATTTTTATGTAAAAAGCCCGCCGCGAGTGAAGCTGTCAACGCCGCCCGCACGCCTCCCGCCCTGCATCATGCCGGCGATCGTTCACGCGCATGGGCGGGTTTAAAATCAGCACGTACATCTCTGAAATCACAACCCAAATGCAGGAGGTCCCCACCCGCTCAATTGTCCTGCTCGCCGGAGCCGGCTTTGCGAGCCAGGCCATGGTGCGGGTGACGGATTCGCTCCTGCCGCAGATCGCCGCCGACTTCGCAACCTCGGTCGGCGCAGCGTCGATCGTGGTGGCCGCTTATGCGGTGAGCCACGGTTCCATCCAGCTCATCATCGGCCCTGTGGGCGACCGCTTCGGCAAATATCGCACCGTCGCCGTCATGTGCGCGTTCGCGAGCGTGCTGGTGGCGCTGTGCGGAACGGCGCACTCGCTCGGCTCGCTGGCCGTTGCCCGCTTCGCCTCCGGCGCCGCTGCCGGCTGGATCATCCCGACCTCCATGGCCTACATCGGCGACGTGACGCCCTACGAGCGGCGTCAGCCGATACTCGGCCGCTATCTGTCAGGCCAGATTTGCGGCCAGCTGTTCGGGCAGGCGGCGGGGGGCGTGCTCGGGGACCTCCTGGGCTGGCGCAACGTCTTCTTCGTGCTCGCGGGGATGCTTGCGCTTGCAGCCGTGGGGCTTGCCTTCGAACTCCTGACCAACCCGGGCACGCGCGCGGTGCGCCCAGGCGCCGCCGGCGCGCGCGGATTCCTCGCCGATTATGTCATCGTGCTGACGAACCCATGGGCCCGCCTCATCATCCTCGCCGTGTTCATCGAGGCGGCGGTCGGGTGGGGCGCGTTCGCCTATGTCGGCGCCGATCTGCACCTGCGGTTCGGCCTGAGCTTCACCGCAGTGGGTCTCATCGTGGGCACTTTCGGGATTGGCGGGCTCCTCTACGCGGCCGGCGTGGCGCAACTGGTCGATCTGCTCGGACAGGCGGGGCTTGCCCTGTTCGGCGGCGTCCTCATCGGCATCGCCTATCTGGTGCTGGCGATGGGCTTGGCGTGGTGGCTTGCGCCGCTTGTGGTCACCGCGATCGGGCTCGGCTTCTACGCGCTCCACAACACGTTGCAGACCAACGCCACGCAGATGACGCCGCAGGCGCGCGCCACCGGCGTCGGGCTCTTCTCCTCCGCCATCTATCTTGGCCAGACGCTCGGCGTTGCGGTCGGTGCGCTGGTATTCGACGCCTTTACCGCCGTGCCGCTGTTCCTGGCGACCGCGGCGGCGCTGCCGGTGCTTGCGTGGTGGTTCGCACGCGCACTGCGCCGGCACCGCGAATGACCATGCGATTATTCGACGGCCTCATGCTAATAAGGCTCCATGAACGACAGATTCCTCAAGACCGGCATCTTTCTCGCGCCGTTTCATCCGCTCGCCGAGAACCCGCTCCTGGCGATCGAGCGCGACATGGAGCTCCTGATCCATCTCGACCGGCTCAATTATCACGAGGCCTGGATCGGCGAGCATCATTCGGGCGGCTTCGAGATCATCGCCTGCCCCGAGCTGTTCATCGCAGCCGCCGCCGAGCGCACGCGCCACATCCGGCTCGGCACCGGCGTGGTCTCGCTGCCCTATCACAATCCCTTCACCGTCGCCGGACGCCTGATGCAGCTCGACTACATGACGCGCGGGCGCGCCATGTTCGGCGTCGGGCCGGGCTCGCTCATCTACGACGCGGACAAGATGGGGCTGGCGGCCAAGGACCAGCGGCGCAAGCTCGACGAAGCGCTCGACGTGATCATGGAGCTGATGCAGGGGCGCATGGTGACCAGGAAGACCGACTGGTTCGACCTGCGCGGGGCGCGCCTGCAGCTCAAGAGCTACTCGCAGCCTATGATGGAGATGGCGGTCGCATCGTCACGCTCGCCGGTCGGCGCGCTCGCGGCCGGGCGGTACGGCATCGGCATGCTATCCATCGGCGGCACCTCGGACGAGGCGCTCAAGGCGCATGCCAGCAACTGGGGAGTCTACGAGGAGAGCGCGCGCAAAAGCGGCAAATCGCCTGACCGCCGCAAGTGGCGCATCGTCACCTTTGCCCACGTGGCGGCAACGCGCGAGCAGGCCCGCGCGGACGTCAAGTTCGGGCTGGAGGAGTTCAGGCGCTATTTCAGCGAAGTGGCGACCTTCCCCATCATCCCGCCCGACATCACGTCGGATCCGGCCGAGTACCTGGTGTCGTCGGGACTTGCCTGCATCGGCACCCCGGACGATTGCGCGCGGCATTTCGAGCGGCTGTGGCAAGGCTCGAACGGCGGCTTCGGCGGCGTGCTGCTGCTGGCGCACAACTGGGCGGACTGGCCGGCGACCAAGGCAAGCTACGAGCTGATGGCGCGCTACGTGCATCCGCGGTTCCAGCACCGCGCGAACGAGCTTCGGGAATGGAGCTATGACGATGCCAAGTCCAAGTATGCAACCGCCGGGGCGCAATCGCGGGAAGCGGTGCAGGCGGCAATCGACAGGCATGCGCGACGCAAGGCCTGATCAACCGCAAAGAGGCGTGCCATGACAGTGCGGACCGAAAAGGAGGCCGGTGTCTGGACGATCATTCATGACCGGCCGGAAGCCCGCAACGCCATGGACCCGCAAAGCGCGGACGCGCTGACCAGGGCCTTTCTCGAATTCGATGCCGACGAGACGGCTTGCGTGGCGGTGGTCTACGGCGCGGGCGGCGCGTTCTGCGCCGGCTGGGACCTCAAATATGTCAGCACGCTCGATGCGGATTATCCGCTCGGCGAGCTCGACATTCCGGTCGCAGCCCCGCGCGGCAACGGCGCTGAGATTCCGCGCGGCCCGTTGGGTCCCTCCCGCCTTGAGCTGAGCAAGCCGGTGATCGCGGCCATCGAGGGGCCCGCCGTCGCCGGAGGCATGGAGCTCGGCCTGTGGTGCGACTTTCGGGTGATGGCGGTGGACTCGTATTTCGGGGTTTACTGCCGGCGCTGGGGGGTGCCGTTGATCGACGGAGGCACCGTGCGGCTGCCGCGCATCGTGGGTCAGGGCCGCGCATTGGAGATCATTCTGACGGGGCGCAAGGTGCCGGCAGAGGAGTGTCTGCGCATCGGATTGTGCGAATACGTCACCCCGAGCGGCGGCGCCCGCGACAAGGCGGAGCAGCTGGCGCGCGAGATTGCGCGTTTCCCGCAGGTCTGCGTGCGCGCCGACCGCCGCTCGGCGATCAAGAGCCATGGCCTGAGCCTGCGCGAGGCGCTGATTCAGGAATGGTATAACGGGCGCGAGGCGCTTGTGCGGGACGGGGTGACCGGAGCGAGCCGCTTTCGCGACGGCCTCGGCCGGCATGGCGATTTCAGCAAATTCTGAGAGCCCGTGAAGGGGAGATCAAGCAACTCCGAGGCAGGCGCTTGCTCTGCGGCATTGGCCAGGATTTAGCAGAACGTCAGCTCGCGGACGTCTCCAGGCCGCAATTGGTCGATGGCTAAGGTAATTTCCGACAGATAGCCTTGAATTATTGGCCAACTTGTCGAAGGCAGTATGAGAACGGTCATTCGCTGTCGTTTGAGATCTTGTTGATGCCGCAGATTCTTGCAGTTGTGATAAGAACGTCAAATTGCTGTTCTGCCGCTTTGAGAAGTTCACCGTTGTCGAGTTCATGCCACCCCACTTCATATACTGTAGAGACACTGTGAGCGGTCAATGCACGGCGCAGTGGCGCAGGAACGCCTTGGTCAAAGAGGATTTTCATAACTCGGAATGGCGAATGCTGTCTGGCTTCAGGTCACTGCCAAGCTGCGCTCCGCGTGCCGTAGCACGAGCTCCACGGGTCACGCCCTGGAACCAAGTCAAGAAATCATCAATCCCGGCGCCGCTTTCAAGATTCTCGAATAGAGCCTTGACGGGTACGCGCGTGCCCTTGAACAGCCATTCGCCGCCGACTTTTCCCGCGATGCGTTCAACCGCGGCACACTCATTCCAATCGAGCATGACCGTACCCTATTTGCTTGCGCGGTCAGGCAGTAAAGCTGCATTAGCGCAAGCGTAGCGGCGGGCGGCTGCGGAGGTCAAGGAAGCTGCGGCTACTCCTCCTCCTGCTCGAACATCGCCTTGAGCGCATCGAGCTCGTGGCGGCGGGTGAACGCGAAGAACGGCTCTTCTCTGCCGGCGCGGTGCGCAAGGTAGGCCCTGAGCATGCGCTCGATCGTTCTCGGTGCATCCTCCGCTTTGACGTCGCGGTAGATCTCGCGAGCAATGCCCGCATCGGGTCCGAAGCCGCCGCCGACATGGACGTGGTAACCCTCGACGGTGTCGCCCTCCTCCGACACCTGCACGCGCGCACCAAGGAGCCCGATATCGCCGACATAGTGCTGGGCGCAGGAGTTCGGACAACCCGTGAGGTGGATGTTCACCGGGCTGTCGACGTCAACGCGCGCCTCGCACCACTCGGCAATCTCCTGCGCGTGGCGCTTGGTGTTGGAAAGCGCGAGCCGGCAGCCGGCATTGCCGGTGCAGGCGATGAGGCCCGCGCGGATCGATGTCGCCCTGGTCGAGAGCCCAAGCGCATCGATCGCCGCCGTAGCCTCCTCGACGCGCTCGGTCGGAACGCCTGAGAGGAGCAGGTTCTGCCAGACGGTGAGCCGGATGTCGCCGTCGCCCAAGTCGTTGGCGAGCGCGGCCAGTGCGCGCATCTGCCCCGGCGCGAGCCTGCCGAGGGGAAGCGCAACGCCGATCCAGTGCAGACCGGGCTGCTTCTGCGGATGCACGCCGACATGGGCAGCACGGTCGAAAGCCGGCCGTGATCTCATCGCCTCCAGCGGCACCCGAACAAGCTTGCCGCCGAGCTTCTCCTCCGTTGCAGAGAGGAACCGGTCGATCCCCCAGGCATCGAGCACGTATTTCAGACGCGCCTTGGCGCGGTCGGTGCGGTCGCCGTGGTCGATGAACACACGCACCACGGCATCGGCGACCCTGGTCGCCTGGCTCGGCTTGACGACCACGCCGGTCTCGCGCGCGAAGTCCTTGTGTCCGGTGATGCCGCCGAGCAGGAGCCGAAACCACACCCCCGGCTCAACGCTGAAGCCGTCTTTGACCTCGACGGCCTGAAAGCCGATGTCGTTGGTATCTTCGAGCACGGGAATGACGCCGGCGCCGTCGAAGCCGACATTGAACTTGCGCGGGATGCCGTAAAGGGAACGGTCGTTGAGAATGTGAAAGTGCCATTCGCGCGCGCAGGGACGCGTGTCGATCAGCTCCTGCGGGTCGATGCCGGCGGTGGGCGTGCCGGTGACGTTGCGTATATTGTCCGCGCCGGACCCGCGCGAGCAGAGTCCCAGGTCCTGGATCGCCTCGATCATCGCGACCGCGTTCTTGGGCTCGACCTCGCGCATCTGAAGGTTGGCGCGCGTCGTTACATGGACATAGCCTCCGGCATAGCGCTCGGCGAGGTCGCCGACGCCGGCGAATTGCCAGTGCCTGAGGATGCCGTTGGGCATCCGCAGGCGGCACATGTAGGCGTTCTGGTTGGGGGCGCAGTAGAACAAGCCGTAAAAGCGCCAGCGGAAATTGTCGTCGGCCTTGGGGGGCGTGTTGGCGGCGGCCTGCTCCTTGAGACGCTCATAACCATCGAACGGGTGCAGCTCGCGCTTGAACTTTTCCGGATCGGAAAGCTTCTTGCCCTGCTTGATGAAACGGTCCTGCGCACGCAGATGGGCTGCGTCCGGCCCGATCGGCTCGGGCACTGCTGCGCCCGCGGCTCCGGCACTCGTGCCGGGCGCCGCCCCACGTGCAGTGCGCGCGACCTGCAACCCCGACATGAAGCCTTCGAGGAACCGCTTCTGCTCGGGTTCAAAATCGCCGGCCGGTTTTGTGCCAGCCTCTGAGCCTGCCTCCGACATGAAGATCGCCGTCTCCCCCGCTGCCTACTCGGCCGGCACCTGCGTGGGCAGTGACATCGGCGCGGCCCGTGCCGCCGGCCGCGGCTTGTAGGTCAGATAGATGGCAAGCCCGGTGAACACGAAGCCGCCGACGATATTTCCCAGCGTCACCGGGATCTGATTCCACAGCCACCAGTCGGCGAAGGTGACCTTGGCGCCAAGGATCATGCCGGTCGGGATGATGAACATGTTGACGACGGCATGCTCGAATCCCTGCGCAAAGAAGATGAAGATGGGCATCCAGGCGGTGGCTATCTTCCCGATGGTCGAGCTCGTGCCCATCGCGAGCACGACCGCGAGGCAAACCATCCAGTTGCACAGGATGCCCTTGACAAACGCGGTCACCAAGCCGGCCGCGCCGAACGCGGCGTAGGCAGTGGTCTTTGCCTCGGCGATGGCGATGATGCGCGCGGCCACGCCGGTTGGCTCGACCTTGCCCATGTTGGTCAGCGCAACGGCCAGCAGCGCACCGTAGAGGATGCTGCCGATCAGGTTGGCGACGAACACCCAGGTCCAGTTGGTCACGACCGCAGCGCCGCTGGCTTCCCGGCCGAGCCACGGCAGCGGCAGGAGCGCAAAACTGCCGGTGACCAGTTCAAGTCCGAGCAGCACAATGATGATCAGGCCAACCGGGAAGATGAGCGCGCCGACCAGCGGCTGGCCGGTCGAAACCGCGCCCGTGAATGCGAGGCTGGTGGCAACACCCAGGAGTGCGCCGGCAAGCATGCCCCTGACGAGCAAATCGAAAGGAGCGAGCGTGAGCTTTCGCCGTCCGGTCTCGAGCATGGCCGTCGCGACATCGGCCGGCTTTACGTAGTCCATTCATTTCTCCTCAGGCGGCAGCAGCGGGTTGGGGCAAGCCCGGAAAGCACGCGCGTTGGCTTATTCTGCGTGCGGAGTTTCAAGAACTGTGCCAAGCCGCTGCGCGGCAAAAACTTTTTTGATTTCAAGCCGATCGTCGATGAATGGCGACGCAGGGACGATTCATGCCGCCCATCTGCAGGACATGGATGCCAACGAATTGTGCAATGCAAAAAAAGGGGGATCCGATGCGTTTCCCCCTGGACGAAGAAAGATTGTGAGCGGATCCGTCCCCCGGTCTGCACCGGTCGACGTGCGCTTCAGCCCGGGGGGCCTTTATCCGCGGCCGCGCGAGACGCGGTCAATCTCAGCGCGCACCAGGCGCTCGACCAGACTCGGAAGATTGTCGTCGAGCCAAGTCTTCAGCATGGGCCGCAGCATCTCGCGGACCAAATCTTCCAGCGTGCGGCCATTTTGCACAAGCACCGTCTGCGCGAGCGTGTTGAAGGCAGAATCCACGGCGGCGCTTGTCGCAGCCGAGACCAACCTCTGCTCGGGGGCGGCGCCGAGGCCGCGATGGCGGTCGGAATCGCGGACGTGCTCAGGGGGCGGGACGATGGTCTGTTCTCGGACCGGGAGGCGCACCTGCTCGTAGTCGGGACGATACGGCTCGGGTACGGCAGCCTTCACCACCGGCATTGGTTCTGGCTCTCCGGCCGGCTCGACGTCGGCCGCTTGCGCCGCGACCGCCTGCTCCTGCTGCTCACGTTGCAGTGCTGCCCGTTCCTCCCCCTCTTCTTCCTGCTCTTCCTCGTAGAGTGCCTCGGCGTGCGCATCCGGTGCAGCGAATTCGGCTGCGGGCAGTGCTTCTGCCGCCGCCCTGTCCTGCTCGCTGAATTCGACAATTTCGTCTGCGTCCTCGTCGACGACCGCCGACGCGGCGCGCGGGCCGGTATGGAGCATCGCCATGATCTGGTCGATCTCCTCCTGCGCGGTGGCGGGCTGTGGGCTGGAAAACCCCTCGTGCCGGGATGGACCCGAAGGCGGTGATTCGGGGCTCTCCTTCGGAACAGCCGATAAAGCCGGCGCAGCATTTCGCCCAAACGGCTGGGCCGGGGCATCCGAGCGCGGCAAGCACGCCTCTTCGCGCAACTCCATCGACCCGATCGGGCTCGCGTGCGGCAAACCCTCGCTTGACGGATTATCCCTCGTGGGTTCCCGGCGCGCGTCGTCGCCGTGCGGAATCACAGTGCGCGGGGCGTCAAGGCGCAGGCCCTCGCTGCGCGGGCTCTCACGGTGCGCGCTTTCGCTGCGCGGGCTTTCGCTGCGCAGGCTTTCGTGGCGCCAGCTTCGCTCGCGCGCAGCCTCATCGCGCACCGCCTCGTTGCGCAAGTTATTGCCCGGCTCGTCGGCAATGATCCTGCGAATGGAGGCGAGAATCTCCTCCATCGAGGGCTCGTGACCTTTTGCAGGCTGCGTCATCGACCCTGTTTCCCCCGCTCCCGCCGGCGTGCTCGCGACGCCACGAATCATCAAACAAGCTAGCCGCGGGAGTGGAATCAGTATGGCATGTCGGAACGCACAGGGGAAATAAAACAGCGCAGAGGGCGAGCGCCCGCCTCCTCAGCGCCCATCCGGAATGCGCACGCCGCCCCAGGCATCGCGAACCTGCTGATAGTGCACCATCGGATCGTAGATCTCGGTTCGCAGGCCCAGGATCTGCGGCGAGAGGCCGCCGACCGCCGACAGAACAGAATAAGAGGCCACGACCCGGTCATGCTGCGCCGTGACCAGGGACACCCGGGCATTGACCAGCGCCTGCTGGGCGTTGAGCACGTCGAGGGTGGTACGCTGGCCAACGCGCGCCTCCTCGCGCACCCCATTAAGCGCAACTTCGGCGGCCGTTACCTGCGCGGTGGTTGCGTTGATCTGCGCCTTGGCCGCCTCGTTCTGGCCCCAGCTCTGGATTACCAGCGACTGCACCTGGTCGCGGGCAAGCTCAAGGCTGAGCCTTTGCTGTCCCAGCGTTTCCTTGGCCTGCCGGATGGCGGCGTATTCGGACCCGCCCTGGTAGACCGGGACCGTGAGCTGAGCAGCGGCCGAGGCCCCGAGCGACTCGACCGATGACAGCTGGTTTGCGGTGCCGCCCCAGCTTTTCGCCACATTGCCCACGGCCGCGAGCGTCGGATAGAGCGACCCTTCGGCAACCTTGACCTGCAGGGCGGCGACATCGACGTTGTACATCGCCGTGGTGACGTTTGGATTCTCGCTGCGGCCGCGCGCCACCGCTGCATCGACCGTGCGCGGAAAGAAGCGGTCCACCACGTTGGAGGGTGCAACGCGCGCGGGCGGCTCGACGCAGACAATCTGGCGGTAATTGGCGCGCGAGGTGATGTAGTTCGATTCGGCCTGCGCGAGTTGCGAGCGGCCGGAGGCAAGGCTGGCTTCCGCCTGCGCTACGTCGGTGCGGGTGACCTCTCCCGCAGCAAACCGGTCGCGCGTCTGGCGCAGCGTGACTTCGAGCACGTTCACGTTGCTGCGCTGCAGATCGAGAATCGCTGCGTCGCGCAGGAGGTTCATGTAGGCGGTGGCGGCACTGAGCAGCACCGACTCCTCGATTGAGCGCAGGGTCTCGCGCGCGGCGAATACCTGTCCTTCCGCCTGCCGGGTGCGATTGCCGTTCTGGAATCCGTTGAAGAGCGTCTGGGTCGCGGTCATGCCGAACGCAGGCTGGGCGTTCGCGCCTTTGCTCTGGATATAGACCGGCGCGCCGTTTGCGGCGTTGGTCTTCACCGTCGCATCGATATACTGCTCGGTCAGACTGGAAGTTCCGATCACCTTGGGGCGATAACCTGCGAGCGCGGTGGGAACGTTCTCATCAATTGCGCGCGTTGCTGCACGCTGGGCGTTGAGCTGAGGATTGCACTGGTAGGCGAGCGTGAGGGCGCCTTCGATGGTGCCGACGCCGGCACCGTTGGCGACGATCCGGCTCTCGTTCGCGGTCTGCGCCGC
>Ga0318536_10000158_pt1 | contig 16489 bp, 13 predicted proteins | sample GRESIP117b4f28_FD_203481 | JGI IMG/M metagenome (GOLD analysis project Ga0318536, IMG submission 203481) | Tropical soil microbial communities from Luquillo Experimental Forest, Puerto Rico - GRE.SIPMG.117b4f28 | ecosystem: Environmental > Terrestrial > Soil > Tropical forest > Bulk soil... | reverse complement strand
GCACCGAGGCCTCGAGTGACGCCGATCCCAAGTTGGATCTTGCGCGACGCGGTGGATTGCTGCAGCGCTTGAGCATCGGTGTTACAGGCAACAAATTCACACCCGACCAAATTCGATCGGATCATATTGTTAACGGCGTTTCCCCCAGCGCCCCCTATCCCGACAACCGTGATACGGGGCTTCATCTCCTGCTCGTCCCTTGGGATGCTCAGATTGATCATGCGGTCCCCTCCGCTGCGACGCAGCTCCATGATACCCGGTCTGGGCCGGGCTCCCCCCTCGCTGGCTCACGCAGAGCCGGGCGAGTGACAAAGCCGAATTTGCCTCAAAAGTTCTCTCGCAGCCAGTGACCCAAGCGACTGAAGAGCCAGTTCGGCTCCCGCAGAGGGCGGCGTCCGCTGCGCACCACCTCGGCTCGCTCTGATAATGCGAAATGCAGGAGTCCGACGGTCGTCGAAAACGCCGGGCCACCCGTCGCTTCGGCCAAGCCTGTAACCCGCTGCGGCCGGCCGATTCGAATCTGCTTGTCGAGGATCAATCCGGCAAACTCGCGCACTCCATGCAGCTGACAAGCCCCGCCGGTCAGCACCACGCGCCGGCCCGCGACTTTGTCGAAGCCGCTGGCCTCGAGACGATTGCGCACCAACTCAAAGGTCTCTTCGACGCGCGGCGCAATGATCCCGACAAGCAACGATTTCGGCACGTGATTGACATGACCCTCATCCTCTTCGCCGACTTGTGGGACAGCGATCGTCTCGCGCTCGTCAGTGCTCGAGGAAATGGCGCTACCGAAGAGCGCCTTCATGCGTTCGGCATGGGCCACCGGGGTCGAGAGCCCGCGGGCAATATCGTTTGTTACGTGGCAGCCGCCGACGGGCACATAGTCGCAATGGATCAGATTGCCGTCGAAAAACACCCCGATCGTCGTCGTTCCACCACCCATGTCAATGACGGTCACACCGAGTGCGATCTCGTCCTCGACCAGACAGGAGAGGCCCGCCGCATAAGGGCTGACGACGAGGGCATCGACGTCGAGATGCGAGCGCCCGATCGCCGAGCCGTGATTGCGCACGCTGGTCGCGCTCGCGGTCACCACGTGCATATTGACACCGAGCCGCTCGCCAAGCATCCCCCGGGGGTCGCGAATGCCACGGCTATCGTCGATCGAGAAGCTGACCGGCACCGAATGGATAACGTGGCGATCACCCGGCTCGCGCACTAGGTAACCCTGCTCGAGCACCCGCTGCATCTCCGCATCCGTGACCTCGCGCCCGGCAATGCCGATCTCGGCCCTGACAATGCGCGAGGCAAAGAACCCCCCCGACAGGTTCGTCACGACTTGTTGGATCGTCTCACCCGCCATTTCCTCGGCGGCATGCACCGCATTGACGATAGAGGCACCCGCCGCTTCAAGATTGACGATCGTCCCGTTGCGCACCCCGCGAGAGATCTGATGGCCGATGCCCAGCACACGAGGCTGATCGGCTGCGACCCGAGCGATGAAGCAGCAAATCTTGGTGGTGCCGATATCGAGCGCAGCGACCAGGCTGCCGCGCGGCCGAATCGGGGGCCGGCGCGGCTTCGCTCTCCCGCCGTTTCCCGCGGTCGCTGCCATTATTTGATCTTCGTCGCGCCCCGGCGCTTCGTCCATCGCGGTCATGTGTTCTTCGCCGGCGGGTGTGCTTTTTTCGATATCAGTGGCTCTTTCGGGGGCTCGGGGCTGACCCGCAGAACGAGCCGATCCGGGAGACGTAAATCGATGGTCTGCACGTCGCGTTTCAGGATGGCGCTCGATCGCTCGAGGCGGGCTAGCTGCGACCACGCGCTCGCCGTCTCGTCCGCTGGGAGCAGCACGTCGATCGTATTATCGATGCGCACATTCCAGCGACGGTCGCCGACGCGGATCGCGGCAGTCACGCGCGACGCGAGGTCAGGGTCGCTTGCGAGCATCCCGAGGAGCTCTTCCGCATGGCCCGCAGCACCGTCGCCGACCACCATGGGCAGCTTTGCGAACCGGTCGAGTCGGGCCACCGGGATGACGGCACCCTCACGATCAATGAGATCGAGCTTGCCGCCGTGCTGCCAAAGCGCCAGTGGCTTGCGCTCGACCAGACGTACGTAGAGCGTGTCTGGTAGGCGGCGTTCGATCACGGCGGTGCGCACCCAGGGCAGAGCCTCGAGCTGCTCCTTGGCACGAGTCGGGTTCGCGGCCAGGATCGGAGTGCCGAGCCCGACGGCAAGCGCCGCCAGGATCGTCTCTCGATCGGTCGTCTCGCGCCCCTCGACCGTAATGTCGGCAACGGTCAAGCCGAGCAGGCCGGTACCCTGTATTATCCTGTCTACGGCGCTCTGCAGCAGCGATTGCCCAGACGGCGAGCGGTTTAGCTGAATCGCCCCGTAAATGCCCGCCAAAATCAGCACGGGGACACCGATCCACAACCCAATCCGATAGAGGCCGCGCGTAGCTTGTTGACGGCGCGGCCGCCGCCTCGATGTTCGAGTCATCCTTCGCATGCTGCGTTCTCGACGATCCACACGATCAGATCGTCGAACGCGAGGCCGACGTGAAGGGCAATGTCGGGGACTAGGGAAGTAGGCGTCATTCCCGGCTGAGTGTTTACCTCCAAGAGGTAGAGTTCGCCCGGCTGCGCCCCAGTATCGTCGTAACGCAGGTCGGCCCGACTGACGCCACGGCACCCGAGCATCCGGTGGGCGCGCAAGGCGATGTCGAGCGCGCGCTCATAAGCTTCGGGTGGGATCGGAGCGGGTGTCAGGTGATTGGATCCGCCTGCTGCATATTTTGCGGTGTAGTCATAAAAACTGCCACGCGGAACGATCTCGCAGACGCCCAGCGCGCGATCCCCCATCACCGCGACGGTGAGCTCGCGCCCGGGAACAAAGCGCTCGACCATGACCTCGCTGCCGAAGCACCAACCTGTAACTTCCTCGCGCCAAGAATTGTCGTTGACCCGTACGATGCGAACCCCGACGCTGGAACCCTGATTGGTCGGTTTGACGACGAAAGGCGCCGGCATCGGATCGCGCAGGGCGAGTTCGCCAGGGCGAGCAACTACGCCTTCGACGACAGGCAAGCCGGCACTTTGAAAGATCGCCTTCGCGGTCGGCTTGTGCATGGCCAGAGCCGAGGCGAGAACACCGGAGTGGGTGTAGGGAATGCCGAGCATCTCGATGACGCCTTGGATCGTGCCGTCTTCGCCGCCGATCCCGTGCAAGGCATTGAAGATCACGTCGGGGCGAGGCTCGAGCGCGCGCAGCAATGTCGGCAGGTCGCGGCCGACATCAATCACCCGCACCCTGTAACCGCGATCGGCTAACGCTTTGGCGCACTCGCACCCGCTCGACAATGAGACCTCGCGTTCCGGCGACCATCCTCCCATCAACACGGCCACTTTTTTTGTCACGCCTGCCGGCCCGTCCTCGCGACGGCGAATCGCCGGGGACATAACTTGCCCAAATACAGCGAAAATTCCGTTTTCGCCACGGAACTGCCCGAACAGAAGGCCAGAACAGAGGTCCATTTCAAATGCTTAGGCCGCAAATTTGTTACTCCTCGGATCAACCCAATCTTTCACGAGATCAACAAATTGAAGCTGCCGTAACGACCGAAAACAATGGAAATTTCACAGAACGGAAATTCGGCCAAATCGGCGGAAAGGGTGACCGTCGCCCGCTCCCGGCAGAAGGCGGGGTAGGGGCGGGGTGTGACAGATCCCGGTGGTGTTCGACGATTGGGTCGATCCCTGGAACCGGAATGCCGATGCGACAGATCTCCCACTCGAGCAAGATCCCCCGGGTTTCATAAACGCGGCGCCGAACCTCCTCGCCCAGACCCTCAAGATCGGCCGCGGTGGCGCTACCGGTATTGATCAGGAAGTTGGCATGCTTCGGCGAAACCATTGCGCCGCCTCGCGCCAGGCCGCGGCACCCGGCAGCGTCGATCAGACGCCATGCCGCCTCGCCTGGAGGGTTCGTGAAGGTCGACCCGCCGGTTCGGGCGCGCACCGGCTGAGTGGCTTCGCGCATTCCACGAATCGCCATCAGCCGTTTGACGATTTCTGCACGATCGCAGGCGATGCCGCGCAATTGTGCTTCGAGGAAGATCCACCCAGGGTCGACCCCACAATGACGATAGGAGAGCTTCATCGAAGCGCTGTCGATAGCATGGCTGCGGCCCCTGCGGTCGAGCGCCGTCGCCGAAACGAGCACCTCCTTGATCTCCGCGCCATAGGCACCGGCGTTCATCCGTAAGCTTCCGCCAATGGTTCCGGGGATGCCGGACAAGAATTCCAGCCCGGCGAGCCCCGCCTCGGCCGCGGCGAAGGCGACGATGCGGTCGAGTGCACCCGCGCCGACACGAACCTCCCCGTGCTTAACGGCGATGCTAGCAAGGCCTCGGCCGAGGCGGATCGTGACGCCGGGAATGCCGCCGTCGCGCACCAGCAGATTCGAGCCGACCCCGATAATCGTCACCGATATTGCCGCCGGCAGCGCCGCGAGAAAGGCGGCGAGATCTTGCGCGTCAGCAGGCCGGAACATGACTTCCGCCGGACCGCCGACCCCGAACCAGGTCTGCCTGCCGATCGGCGCATTCTCGATCAGCTTGCCGCGTACCGGAGGAAGCTGTGCGATCAGCGCCGACCTAGGGCCTTCGCGTTTCGCCGTCATGCGAGGCGGCTCGGGGGCTGCAGCCGCGCGAGTTCACCCGGCAGGCTGCTTGCCCAATTGGTGATCGAACCCGCCCCCAGGCACACGACCATGTCGCCCGGGCTCGCCAGCTCATTGATGAGCGGGGTAAGATCCCGCGGGCCGCTAAGGGGGCGTACGTTGCGATGACCGTGCTCGATCAGCCCGGCGACGACAGCCTCCCGCGTCACCCCTTCGATCGGGGTTTCCCCCGCGGCGTAGATATCTGCGACCAGAACGATATCGGCATCGTTGAAGCAGGTGCAGAATCCGTCGAACAGATGCGACACCCGGGTAAAGCGATGCGGCTGAACGACGGCGATCACCTTGCCCTCGACAATCGCGCGGGCCGCCTTTAGCACCGCCGCTATCTCGACCGGGTGATGTCCGTAATCGTCGATCACGGTCACCCCGTTCCACTCGCCCGTCTTCGTGAAGCGCCGTTTCACTCCCTCGAAGCTACGCAGCGCGACCCGCAACGCATCGTCGCCGAGCCCCAATGCTTCGGCGACCGCGACCGCCGCGAGCGAATTCTGCACGTTGTGCTGGCCGAACATCGGTAGAAAGAGATCGGGAATCGTGCGTCCTCGATCCGACAATGCGTCGGACACGACGGCGTCAAATCGGGCGCCGTCGCGCCCGAGCTGGACGTCCACGGCGCGGATATCCGCCTGTGCGCTGAACCCGTAGGTCAGGACGCGGCGGTCCGATAGCCTTGGGATAATCCCCTGCACGACGGGATGATCGATGCAGAGCGCAGCAAAGCCATAGAATGGAACGTTGCCGACAAAGGTCTCAAAGGCTTGGCGCAGCGCGTCGAAGTTTCCATAGTAATCGAGATGCTCAGGGTCGATGTTGGTGACTATCGCGATCGTCACCGGCAGTCGTGTAAAGGTGCCGTCGCTCTCGTCGGCCTCGACCACCATCCAGTCGCCTGCTCCCAAGCGGGCGTTGGTGCCGTAGGCGTTGATGATCCCCCCATTGATCACCGTCGGGTCGAGTTGCGCCGTCTCGAGCAGCGCGCCGATCATCGAGGTCGTCGTCGTCTTGCCGTGAGTCCCGGCGACCGCCAGCGACCATTTGAGCCGCATCAGCTCAGCGAGCATTTCGGCGCGCCGCACCACCGGCAGGCGGCGAACCCGCGCGGCTGCGACCTCTGGATTGTCAGATTTGACCGCCGAGGAGGTCACAACAACCTCCGCCGGGCCCAAATTCTCGGCATCATGTCCGATTGCAATAGGGATCCCGAGATCGATGAGTCGCCGCACATTGGCGCCGTCCGCGAGATCGCTGCCTTGAACCCGATAGCCGAGATTGTGCAACACCTCGGCAATACCACTCATGCCGATCCCGCCGATGCCGACGAAATGTAAAGGGCCGATTGTCCGAGGAAGCGCCTTCATGCTGCGCACCCTGGCAACTCGGTACGGCCGCCGGCGGGGGGCTTAAGATCCAGAGCGAGCCGCGCCAGACGTTGGGTCGCATCGTGCCGGCCGAAGCTACCGGCGCGTTGCGCCGCCGCTGACAACGCCACTCTATCAGCCAACAGACGATCGAGGCGAGAGGCTAGGGTGTCCGGGGTCAGGCTATATTGTGGCATGACCCAACCACCGCCGGCCCCGGCAAAGGCTCGGGCGTTTGCGGTCTGATGATCGTCGGTCGCATGCGGATACGGGATCAGCAGAGCCGGCCGACCGATCGCGGCGAGTTCGGCCACAGTCGAGGCGCCGGCGCGGCAGATCGCCAGATGTGCCCGCGCCAGCCTCGCCGGTACATCGTCGAAGAAGACATTCAGGTCCGCGGTGATGCCATTTCGCCGATAAGCCGACGCGACGGCAGCAAGATCCTCCGAGCGTACCTGCTGGCTAATCCGCAGCATTTCGCGCAGCCGGGTTGGCAAGACCGCCAGAGCCGGCGGTACGACCTCGCTCAGGACGCGCGCTCCCTGACTGCCACCCAGGATCAGCAGCTCGATCGGTCGGCCAGGTTCCGGCGCCCAGTAGCGTGCGGCGCCGGCCGCCAGGATCGCCGGCCGCACCGGATTTCCTGTATGGACGGCACGGGCGCGATCGGCAGGGCGCAGACCTGCAGTCGCTGGAAACCCCATAGCGATCAGCTGAACTCGCGGCGCAAGCAGCCGATTGGCACGGCCGAGCACAGCGTTCTGCTCGTGAACAATAGTCGCCAGACCGAGAGACGCGGCCGCCAGCATCGTGGGGACCGAGGGATAGCCGCCAAAGCCGATGACCCTGGCCGGGGCCAGTCGGCGTAGCAGCCGACGTGTCTGTAAAATTCCGAGGGCCAGTTCAGCTAGCGCTTTGACCGCCTGACCGGGGCTGCCGCCGAACCGCCCCGCACGCACGCGATGGACATCGATCCCAGGAACGCGTCCGGCAAAGGCATCGACTCGCCCGTCGCTCAGAAGATGGACACTGCTGCCGCGCCCGAGCAGCTCTGCCGCCAGCGCCTCCGCCGGGAACACATGTCCACCGGTGCCGCCGGCAGCGAGCACGAAGGACATGCTCACAGCGCGCCTCCCGCGAGTCGACGCCGGGTCAGCGCGAGCATCATTCCCATGCCAAGCCCGAGCGCGAGCATTGAGGATCCGCCATACGACAGGAAAGGCAGCGTCATCCCTTTGGTCGGAATCAAGTGCAGGCTCGATGCCATGTTGATCACCGCCTGGAGCCCGAACTGGATCAACAAGCCGGTCGCGGCGAGGAGCACGAACAAGCTCCCTTCCTGAGACAGCCGCGAAAAGCCCCGCAGGACGATGAAGGCGAATAGCCCCACGACAATGAGGCAGACGATGAGGCCGAATTCTTCACCGGCGACAGCGAAGACAAAATCGGCGTGCGCGTCGGGTAGGACATCCTTCACCTGGCCTTCGCCTGGACCACGACCCCATAGTCCGCCATTGGCAAAGGCCTCGATCGAACGGTTCACCTGATAGCTGTCGCCGGCCGACGGGTCGAGGAAATGATCGACCCGGACCCTGACATGCGGCAGATAGAGATAGGCGGCCACGAACCCCCCGAGCCCGGCGAGAGCACCTGCCACCACCCAGTAAAGCCGCAGCCCGGCCATGAAGAATTGTGCGAACCACACGATCGCGACGACGAGTGCCATACCGATGTCGGGCTGCTTGATCAGCATGCCGGAGACCGCGAGAAAGAGCGCGATGGAAATCAGATTGCCCGGAAAGCCGGGGCGCAGCTTCTGCTCGGCGAACAACCACGCAGCGACCACGGCAAAGGTCGGCTTGACAAATTCGGACGGCTGCACCGACAGCCCTGGCAGATTGATCCACCGTCTCGCGCCTTTGATCTCGGCGCCGACGACAAAAGTCAGAGACAACAGCACCAGCGCGATCACGAACCCGATGACGGCGATGCGGCGGATCGTCCGCGGCGGCTGCAGCGAGACGGCAAACATCGCGCCCAACGCCAATGGCAGCATCGCAAGGTGGCGGCGGACGAAGTGAAGCCCGTCATAGCCGATCCGCTCGGCAACCGCAGGACTCGCCGCCAAGCTCAAGACTACGCCGAACCCGATCAGCATGGCCAGCGCGGCGAGGCTCCAGCGATCGACGGTCCACCACCAGCGCGCCACCGGGCTCTGGTCGATGCGGGCAAACTTCATTCGTGTCGATCCTCGCAGCGCATAGCGCGAAGCTTGCGGTCGAACCTAGCAGGGAAGTCCTCTATCGCAAGGTTGGGCGAGGCGATGCAACTATTCGACTCCAACATGTAGCGTAACTCATTATAACCAGCAGCTATTTGATATGATCACCTGAAATCATGGCACTTTCACCGCAATTTCAGCGTGGCGAGGCCGGCAATCGCCAGAATCCAAGCGATGATCCAAAACCGGATGACGATCGTCGGCTCTTCCCAGCCCTTCTGCTCGAAGTGATGATGCAACGGCGCCATGCGGAAGACACGGCGTCCGGTCATTTTGAAGCTCGCGACTTGAACGATGACCGAGACCGCCTCGAGGACGAACAACCCGCCGATGATCGCCAGCACGAGTTCGTGCTTTGTAACGACGCTGATCGTCCCGAGGGCAGCGCCCATCGACAGCGATCCCGTGTCGCCCATAAAGACCATTGCCGGTGGCGCATTGAACCATAGGAAACCCAGGCTCGCTCCAACCATCGCACCGCAAAAAACGGTGAGCTCGCCCGCGCCGGCGATGTGATGGATCTGCAAGTAGTTGGCAAAGATCGCATTGCCGGCGAGATAGGCAATCAGGGCAAAACAGCCGGCGGCGATCATCGAGGGAACGATGGCGAGCCCGTCGAGCCCATCGGTGAGGTTGACCGCGTTCGAAGCGCCAATGATCACCAACACCCCAAACGGCACAAAAAACCAGCCGAGCTCGATCAGCACGTTTTTGAAAAAGGGCAAGGCAAGCGCATTGGCGAGCCCCGGTGGGGTGACGTAGGTAACGGCGACGCACGCGAAAGCGCTGAGCAGGATTTCCAGGCCGAGCTTGGTTCGACTGGAAAGCCCGTGGTGCGAATTCCGGTGAAGCTTCCTGTAGTCATCGAAAAAGCCGATCAGACCGAACCCGACGGTGACCAACAGCACGATCCAAACATAAGCGTTTGCCAGATCCGCCCAAAGCAAGGTCGAAATCGTCAGCGCTAGCAGAATCAGGAAGCCGCCCATCGTCGGCGTTCCCTTCTTGCGCTTCAGATGTCCGTCAGGACCGTCGGGGCGTATCGGCTGCCCATTGGTCTGCTTCGATCGCAGCCACGCGATGATGTGCGGGCCGAACAGAAAGCTGATCAGTAGCGCAGTGACGGCAGCTCCGCCCGACCGGAACGTGATGTAGCGGAACAGGTTGAAAGCCTGAAACTGATCTGCGAGAGGAAAAAACAGCGGATAAAGCATGCGATCATGTTTCTGGCCGCACCGACTCCGCGCGCAGCCTCTCCACGATGGGACCGAGGCCGACGCCGCGGGAGCCTTTAACCGTCACGACATCGCCGGCTCGCAGGAAGCGAAGCAATTCAGGGATAGCCTCGTCGGCGGTGAGCCACAACCCGCCTCGCCTCGACTCGGGCAGAGCATCGTAAAGCGCCGCAACAGCCGTCCCGACGAGAAAGACGCGATCGACATTAGTTGCGGCGAGCGGCTCGGCGAGTTCACGGTGAAGGCGCTCGGTCGCCGCGCCAAGCTCCAACATGTCGCCGAGCACCGCGACCCGCCTCGCGCCGGGAGCGGGACGAATAGCCGAGAGCACCGCAAGCGCGGCGCACATCGCCGCCGGGCTAGCATTGTAGCTCTCGTCGATCAAGGTTAACGTACCGCTCCGCCACGAAAGTTCGTATCGCCGACCGCGCCCCGGCAACTCCTCAAGCTCGGCGAGTGCCTCGGCGGCATCGCGCGGATCGGCCCCGATTGCTCTCACCGCGGCGATGACGGCAAGCACGTTCATCACCCAATGTCGGCCCGGCACCGGAAGCCGAACACGCACTCTGAACCCGGGAAGCGCGGCCTCGATCATGCTGCTGCGCGGCTCGAGCACACAATCGAGGAGCCGTACGGTAGCCGCGCGGTGGGTGCCAAAACTGATCACCTCGGCTGCGCCGGTTCGTGCGGCAGCTGCCGCGAGGCGAGTATAATGCGGATTGTCACGGTTCAGTACGGCGACCCCATCCGGTTCGAGCCCGAGAAAAATTTCTGCCTTAGCATCGGCGATCGCCTCGACCGAGGGGAAAAAGCCGAGGTGGGCGGGCTCAACCGTCGTGATCACGACGACGTGGGGCCTCGCCAATCGAGCCAGACCGCTTATCTCGCCCGAATGGTTCATTCCAAGCTCGAAAATGCCGTAAGCGACCCCGGGCGGCATCCGAGCGAGCGAGAGCGGCACACCCCAATGATTGTTGAGGCCGCCAGCCGAGGCACAAGTCGGGCCGCAGGCAGCGAGGGCCAACCGCAGCGCCTCTTTGGTGCTTGTCTTGCCGACACTGCCGGTGACCGCGAGGATCCGGGCATTGCCGCGTCTACGAGCAGCCGAGCCAAGAGCCGTGAGGCCGGCGGATGTGTCGGGAACACGCAGGAAAGGCACAGTCGACAAACCGGGTATCTCATGGTCGACCATCGCAGCAGCGGCACCGCGTTCGATAGCCTTAGCGACGAAATCATGGCCGTCCCGGTTGGGTCCCCGCAGCGCAACGAACAGGTCACCGGTGGCGAGGCTCCGCGTATCGATCGATACACCCGTAGCGGCCCAATCCGTGATGCTCGACCCGCCGGTTGCAGCCGCAGCGTCTCGCGCGGTCCAGAGCGGCATCATCAGCAGGTTCGCCAAGACCCAGCAGACGGAGCCAATTGGACGATTTCGCGGACGATCGCTGCGTCATCGAAAGGGTGCATCTCATGGCCGACGATCTGACCGGTTTCGTGCCCTTTGCCAGCGATAACCAGGAGATCACCCGGACGAGTATCTGCGATTGCGACTGCAATCGCCTCATGGCGGTCGGCGATCTCAATGGCATCAGGAGCCTTAGCGAGGATCGCGCGCCTGATTTGTGCCGGCGGCTCGTTTCGCGGATTGTCGTCTGTCACGTAAACCCGATCCGCCAGGCGGGCCGCTATCTGTCCCATCAGCGGGCGCTTGCCGGCATCTCGGTCGCCGCCGCAGCCGAACAGGGCGATGAGCCGCCCTGGCGCGTGCGGTCGCAGTGCCGCCAGCACGGTCGCCAGCGCGTCGGGCGTGTGGGCGTAGTCGACGACAATCCCGCCGCCGCCCTCACTCTCGGCGACGAATTGCAGCCGACCGGGCACGCCGCTCAAATTAGCGAGAGCCTCGGTCGCGATCGACGCCGGGCCGCCGGCCGCAATGACCAGACCGAGCGATGCCAGCGCGTTGATCGCCTGGAATGCGCCCGCAAGCGGCAACACCAGTTCGTGGTGTTGCCCAAGAATATCGAGTAGGAGAACTTGGCTGCTGCCCTTCGGCTCACGAGCAAGCAGGCGGAGATCCGCGGTAGGCTCGGCGCCATAGGCGAGAACCGGATGACCTGTCTCGCGGCATAGAGCGGCCAGACGAGAGAATTCGCCGCTGTCCGCGTTGAGCACCGCAGACCCGCCCGGTGCTAGAAGCGCACCGAATAACCGGTCCTTCGCGCTCCGGTAATTGGCCATGTCGCCGTGATAGTCGAGGTGATCCCGGGTCAGGTTGGTGAACCCGGCCGCGGCGACCACGAGACCTTCGAGCCGACATTGGTGAAGACCGTGGCTCGAGGCTTCGATCGCCACGTGCTCGACGCCCTGGGCGGCAAGCGCAGCGAGATCACGATGGAGGGCGACCGGATCCGGTGTCGTCAGGGCACCCGGACGCCTCTCGGCGCCGGTCACCAGCCCAAGCGTGCCTAGGCTTGCCGCGGGAAAGCCGATCGCCGTCCAGATCTCTCGGACGAAGTGTACTACAGAGGTCTTGCCGTTGGTGCCCGTAACGGCAACGATGGTGCGCGGTTGCCGACTATAGAAGCGTGCCGCCAGAAGCGCCAGCCGGCGATGTGGGCTTGGATCTACCAGGATCGCAACGCGTTCGCGGCGCTCGGCGGGGAGATCTAGAGCGTTGGCATCGTCGGTCAAGATCGCAACTGCGCCGCGTGACACTGCTTCGGCGGCGAAAATCCGTCCATCCAGCCGCTTACCCGGCAGAGCGGCGAAGAGAAAACCGGGTCGAACGGTCCGAGAGTCGGCGCTTAGCCCCGTAATCTCCGGATCGGCGATGAGCCGAGCGGCGGCGGTTAGACCACTGAGCTCAGTAAGCCTCAACCCGCTTACCTTGTAGGCTCTCGACCATCAGCGCTCGCTGCACTTCGGGCGACGATTCATCGACCGGCTGCACCCCGAGAAGGGGAGCAATGCGTTCGATTATGCGGCTGGTCGCCGGGGCCACCGTCCAACCAGCGGTCGCGTAGCCGTGGCTCCGCTTATTCGGGTGCGGTTCGTCGACCATCGTCAAGACGAGATATTTTGGGTCGTTGATCGGGAAAACCCCGACAAAGCTCGATAGCAGCTTTCGCTCAGCGTAATGCCTGCCCGAAACCTTGTCTGCCGTGCCGGTCTTGCCGCCGACCACGTAGCCTGGGGCTGCCGCCATTGTGCCAGTCCCGTGTTCAACCACCAATCGCATCAGCCTGCGCATTTGTTCCGAGGTCTTCGTGGAAATCACCTGCTGACCCTGCGGCGCGTTGCCGACCGGAAGTTTAACCAGCGTAGCTTGGCGAAGGATCCCACCGTTGACGAGCGCCGCGGCCGCGGTTGCAAAACTCAGCGGGGTCACCGAGATTCCGTGGCCGAACGCGATGGTCATCACATTGACTTCGCGCCACTTCGCCGGATAGTGCGGTGCCGCGACCTCGGAGACCTCGATCTTCGGTGTCTTCAACAAACCAAGCCGCGAGAGGAACTCCCTCTGGGTTTGGGCACCGGCAGCGACTGCCATTCGGGCGGCTCCGATGTTCGAGGAGTACATCAGGATTTCCGGGACGCTCAACACCCGATGTTTGCCATGATAATCCGAGATCGTGAAGCGTCCGATCTTCAGCGGATGGCTCGCGTCGTAGGTGCTGGAGATCGTCGAGGTGCCGGCTTCGAGTGCCATTGCTACGGTGAAGATTTTGAAGATCGAACCGAGCTCGTAGACGCCAAGGGTGATCCGATCGAACATCCGGTCGGCCAGGGAAATGTTGGGATGGTCTGGATCCGGGGTGGCGGGATGGTTTGGATCGAAATCGGGCAGCGAGGCCATCGCCAGGATCTCGCCGCTGTTGACGTCCATAATCAGCCCGGCGCCGCCTTTCGCGGTGAAATCGTCGATAACGCGCTGCAATTCCTCGTGGAGAATGTACTGTAGGCGAACGTCGAGCGATAGCTGAAGCGGCTCCCGTCGTTCCTTCAGCACCCCGTCGAGGCCACGCTCGACCCCAGCGAAACCTGCATTGTCGATACCCGTGTAACCGACGACATGTGATGTCAGATCGCCGTCGGGATAGACGCGGCGCTCCTCATGCTCGAACTCCAGCCCCGGGATGCCGAGCTGATTGACATCGTGCTGCTCGGCAGGCGTCAAGTGGCGTCTAATCCACACAAAGCTCTTGCCCGAGGTGAGCTTGGCGTAGACCTCACCCGCACCAAGAGTTGGGAAGACCCTGACGAGTTTGTTGGTAGCCTCGGCTGCATCGACGATTTGCTTCGGATTCGCGTAAAGCGATGGGCTGTCAAGTGTCGCAGCGAGGACATTGCCGTTGCGATCGACGATATCAGCATGACTCGGCGCCGGCGCTGTCACGACCCGAAAGCGCCCGATCTGCGATTCGGCGGTGCCGCCTCCGACAGCCACGATTTCGACGATCCGCAAGGCCACCACAGCAAAGACGAGAGCAAACAACCCTCCGGTCACGAGGAGCCGAGTCCGGCAGACTTGGAGAGCCTGCTTTGCCGGCCCGTTCGGAACAATGGCCCCGCAGGGAGGCGGCTTGAAGTGCCGCGGCCGGCATGGATTGTCGTCGAACCTTTGTGTTGCAATCGTCATCGGCTCGCTGCGACTTGTGCAATCAACTCATCGAGCGATCTTGGTCGCCGCAGCGGGACCGGTTTTGCGAACGCCTTTGCCGGCGCGGGCTTGGCCAGTTCCGCGGCTTCCGTCGGTTTTTCCAATGATGCCGGCGCGATGGTCGATGCCAGAATCGTGGGTGGCGCACTCTCTGCCGGTGGCTCGGCGACGGCGACGACGGGGGCGTCGACTGCGGTGGGACCCGCGGCGCGCAGTGGAATGTCGGTGAGGGTGGTGCGGAGTTGCTTGGTTGCAATCGGGCCCAGCGACAGGTGGCGCCGGTTCATCTCATCGAGGGTTTCGGGTCGGGTCAGGTAAGCCCATTCGGCCCCGTCGCTGCGGATCGCGTGCTCCTCCGCGATTATCGCCTTTTTGGTTCGGTTCAGCTCGTCTTCCAGAGATTGGACCCCATATTTGACCGCGAACATCGCAAAGCCGGTCGTCGAAACGAGAACCAGCCAGAACAAGGTGCTGAGCTTGATCACGGCCCCTGACCTTTCCGGCGGCGGTCCGGACCAGTGCAGCCCGCCGGCCAAGGGGGCGCCGCATTCCGCTCTGCCGCTCGCAGCCGCGCGGCCCGGGCACGAGGATTGCGCGTGATTTCAGCGGGATCGGGCCTGACCGCCCGCCGTCCCAGCAATTTGAAGCTCGGCGTCGATCCGCGGACAGGAGCGGGCGCATGCCGCGAGGTTCGCGGCGTTTCGCCGCCGCGCTTCTGCAGAAACCGCTTTACCCGCCGGTCCTCGAGCGAATGAAACGAGACCACCGCCAGCCGACCACCGTGCATCAACAACTGCTCGGCCGCGACGAGCCCGCGATCGAGCTCACCAAGCTCGTCATTGACGGCGATACGGAGAGCCTGGAAGGTCCGAGTTGCCGGGTCCTGTCCCGGCTCAAATTTTGGCACGGCGGCACGTACGATTTCGGCAAGTTCGATCGTACGTCGGATGGGCCGGTGATGCCGTGCCGCCGTAATCGCGCGCGCAACCCGGCCGGCGAAGCGTTCCTCGCCGAACTCGCGGATCAGCTCGGCCAGTTCGCTTTCGGACAAGGAAGCAATCAAATCCGCAGCGCTCGCACCCTCGTTGCTCATCCGCATATCGAGGGGCCCGTCAAAGCGAAACGAAAAACCGCGCTCGGCCGTGTCGAGTTGCACCGAGGAAACGCCCAGATCGAAAGTGATGCCGGCGATCGGCCCGACGGTCACGGGGGCGATTAGGCGGACCATCTCGCCGAAACGCCCCTCGATGATCGTCAGTCGTCCGCCCAGATGCGCGGCCAGCTGGCGCCCGCGCCGCACCGCATCGGGGTCGCGGTCGATCCCTAATACTCTGCAGCGGGCGGCGCCAAGCAGCGCCATGCTATAGCCGCCGCTGCCGAAAGTAGCGTCTACATAAACGGCGTCGTCGCGCGGCACCAACGTGGCGAGCACAGCGTCCACCAGCACGGGACTGTGCGCCACCTGTCTTTGCTCGTCAGGTTCGGAACGCTCGGCTAATGGCTCCGGGCGGGACTGTTTCGGGCGCCGTCCGGTCATTGACCGCGTCGACCGGCAAGGCTGCCGAGCGGCGGCATTCTCATCCCCTGGCGACGGGCGCGATCGAGCAGTGCCGCCTCGTGCTCGGCAAAACGGTTGGGCTCCCAGATCTGGAATGTCGGACCAAGCCCAACAAAGGCCGCGTTCTCTGTGATGTGCGCGTGTGCCGCGAACTTTTCGGGCAGCACGATCCGGCCCTCAGGATCAAAAGGCAGCCGTTGAGACCGGGCTAGAATCAGGGTCGCCAAGCTTTGCTGCTCATCCGGTTGCTCGAGCTCGTCGAGCCGTGCGGACACCGCCTCCATACGATCTATACCTGTCGCTTCGAGCGCTTCATAGTCGAGGGAGGGAAAAGCGACGATGCCGTCAAAGCTCTGATCCGCTATAGCGGTGCGAAAGGTCGCCGGCACTGAAACCCGCCCCTTGCGGTCGACCTTGTTCACATAAGTGGACATGAAGAGTGCCACTTCTTCCCCCAACGCTCGCCCGTGGACGCTCGGCAAGGGGCGCCCGAGAGGCACCGCCGAAGTTCCCCCCATCCGCAGTGCCCGTCCATGGGTAGACGTGGTATCGCATGGTATTTCATGGGTGTCAATCCTTTTTCGAAATAAAACAGTGAATTTTGGAAATGACCGCGGTCTATCTGTTCCAACCACATCATCTAGTTGC
>Ga0318536_10000138_pt1 | contig 16991 bp, 16 predicted proteins | sample GRESIP117b4f28_FD_203481 | JGI IMG/M metagenome (GOLD analysis project Ga0318536, IMG submission 203481) | Tropical soil microbial communities from Luquillo Experimental Forest, Puerto Rico - GRE.SIPMG.117b4f28 | ecosystem: Environmental > Terrestrial > Soil > Tropical forest > Bulk soil... | reverse complement strand
GCGTCACAACCCGTGTCGCCGCGGGGGCGGCCCGCCCGTGCCCCCCACGGCCGCGAAAAGTCTCTTTTGCACTCGCGTCTGCATCCCGAGGGATTCCCTCCCATGAGTGAAGAAAAGTTCGCACAGCGGTTTGCCACACGGGTGATACATGGCGGGCAGCGGCCCGACCCGCAGACCGGCGCGGTGATGCCGCCGATCTACGCGACCTCCACCTACGTGCAGTCGAGCCCCGGCATGCACCAGGGGTACGACTATTCGCGCACCCGCAACCCGACACGCGATGCGCTGCAGGCAGCGCTCGCGAACCTCGAAGGCGGCGCGCAGGCCTTCGCATTCGCCTCCGGCATGGCCGCCATGGCAACTCTGCTCGAGCTCCTCGATGCCGGGTCGCACATCGTGGCCATGCACGATCTGTACGGGGGCAGTTACCGTCTGCTCGAGAATGTGCGTAAGCGCTCGGCCGGGTACCAGGTGTCGTTCGTGGATCTGTCGGAGAGCGACGCGCTGTCGGCCGCCATTCGACCCGAGACTCGAATGGTGTGGGTGGAGACACCGACCAACCCGATGCTGAAGCTGGTCGACCTCGACGCGGTGGCGCGCATCGCGCAGCAGCGGAAGCTGCTGTCGGTGTGTGACAACACTTTTGCGACTCCCTACCTGCAGCGCCCGCTCGAGCACGGATTCGACATCGTGGTGCACTCGACCACCAAGTACCTCAACGGGCACTCCGACGCGATCGGCGGCGCGGCGATCGTGCGGGCGGGATCGGATCTCGGCGAGCGCATCGCGTATCTGCAGAACGCGGTAGGCGGCGTGCCGAGCCCGTTCGACTCGTTCCTGACGCTGCGCGGCATCAAGACGCTGGCGCTGCGCATGGAGCGACATTGCAGCAACGCCCTCGCCATCGCGCAGGTCCTCGAGAAGCATCCGGCCATCGCGCAGGTGCGCTACCCGGGGCTCGCCACTCATCCGCAGCACGCGCTCGCCCGGCGGCAGATGAAGGGCGGATATGGCGGCATCGTCACCGCGGTACTGCGCGGCGGGCTCGAGGCCTCACGGCGCATGCTCGAGCGCTGTCACCTGTTCGGACTCGCCGAGAGCCTCGGCGGCGTCGAGAGCCTCATCGAGCACCCGGCTCTGATGACGCACGCCTCGTTGCCGCCGCAAGTGCGCGCGGCACTCGGCATCAGTGACGGCCTCGTGCGACTGTCGGTAGGCGTCGAGGATGTCGAGGATCTCGAGGCTGAGCTCCGCGCGGCCCTGAAATAGCACAACGACCGCGCCTTTGGTCGCGGTCGCCGCCAGCTCGCGCCCCCGACGATCGCCGCTGCTACGTGCCGCCGGGTACGACGGTGCCCCTCTGCGACGGCCACGCTGAGAACGCCAGGATGTAGAGGAAGATCAGATTGACCAGCGGCAGCGCCATCAGCAGGCTCAGCCACGGCGACCAGCCGATCCGCTGACAGATGCGCCAGAACGGGATGATCGCGATGATCGCGCCGATGAGCCAGAAGGGGCCCAGGTTGTGTTGATAATCCATGGCGGCCTCCGTTGGAGGTGGTGCGGTTCAGGGTACGCGGTGCGGCGCCTCAGTGTCTCGAGCGCATCCTTCTAACCAACTAAGGCGCCCCAGGCAACCCTGCCTGACTGGTGAGATACACCGCGAAGGTCCCGAGCCAGTGGCCGCCTTCGTAGTGCTCGCCGGTGACCGCGGGCAATGCAGCATCCGCGTGCGTCTGTGCCGCCGCCTTGAGCGCGGGTATGCGCGGATCGTGCGGCGGCAGTCCGTGGGCAATGCCTTCGAGCATCCAGGCGCGGCTCAGGTTGAGCCCGTCGATGTGCGCGAGCTTCGGATCGGCCCGGTCCGTGACCACGCCGGGCGAAAGCCACACCGGCGCTGCAGCGGCTGCGGCGGTGCTGTGAGGGATCTGCGGCAGAAATGCCGTCAGCCACCGTGCGAAGTCAGGCGGGGCTAGCACGCGCCGCATGAGGTCGGCCTCCGCGAGACACGGCGAAAGGAAATCCTCGCCCGAAGGCTCGTAGGCGAGCGGGCAGTCACGATCGTGTCGGTAGAAGCGCTGCGCGGCGTCGCTCACCACGGCGCGCATGCGCGCGTCGTCGCTGACCGCCGCCCAGTCCCACATGAGTCCGAGCGCGAAGGCGCTCTGATCGTGCTCGCCGATGCGGATTGGATAATAGAGCTTCGGCAGGTAGCTCTCGAGACGCGCCGCGACCTCGGTTTCGAGCGGTGCGAGCGCCGCGGCCCAGCTGCGCACATCGGCATCGTCCGAGCGTCGCAGCTCCGCCGCCAGCTGCAGCAGCCATGCGAGGCCGTACGGCCGCTCGAATGAGGCGCGCCCCGAGCCGCGCAGGTACGCGATCTCACCCGCGATGTTCTGCGGCGTGAGACTGCGCGCGACTGCCGCGCGCGCCTCGGCGGCGAACGGCGCATCGGGGAACAACCGTATGAGGCGCACCAGCAGCCAGTGGCCGTGAACATCCGAGTGCCAGTCGAGGCAGCCGTAGAACGCGGGCGTCAGCTCACGCGGCGGACGCGCGTCGGAGTCGCCATTCAGGGTGTGGCTGATGTGATTGGGGTACTCCTGGTGGAGGCACTTCAGCGCGAGTGCCGCAAAGCGCGCCGCCGCCGCCGCATCGAGCGGGCCGGCGACCGGCGGCGACTCGCTGCGCGCGGCCGCAGCAGGCACTGCCGCGGCGGCACGCGCGGGCACGACCGCCGCAACCCCGCAGCAGCCTGCGGTGAGCAGTGTGACGCAGATCCGCAGGTGAGCGGGCGCCATGCGATCTCGCATGGGCACATGTTAACCTCGTGCGGGTGAGCGAGCCGCTTCCTGTCGTGTTGATCCCGGGACTCCTGGGCTCGGCGCGCATGTACGCCGCGCAGATTCCGCAGCTCTGGCGCGCGGGACCGGTCATGATCGCCGATCACACGCGCGACGACAGCATGGGCGCCATCGCGCGGGGCATTCTCGGCACGGCGCCGCCGCGCTTCGCGCTCGCCGGCCTCTCGATGGGGGGCTACATCGCCTTCGAGATTCTCCGCCAGGCACCCGAGCGGATCGCGAAGGTGGCATTTCTCGACACCAGCGCTCGTGCGGATACGCCCGAGCAGACCGCCATGCGTCGCGCACAGATGACTCTCGCCTCGCAGGGTCGCCTCGCCGAGGTCGTGGAGCAGCAGTTCCCGCGCCTGGTGCATCAGAATCATCGTGCCGATCCGGCGCTGCGCCAGGTGTTCACTCTCATGGCGGAGGATGTTGGCGCTGCCGCATTCATCCGCCAGCAGACGGCCACCCTTGGACGCAGTGACTCGCGCTCGACGCTCGGCAGCATCCGCTGTCCGACGCTGGTACTGGTGGGCGAGGACGATGAGCTCACCCCACCCGAGCGTGCCGGCGAGATCGCCGCCGCGATCCACGGCGCGCGCCTCGTGACCGTTCCACAGTCCGGCCACATGTCGACGCTCGAGCAGCCCGACGCGGTAGCGCGGACGCTGCTCCAATGGCTGCAGGCCTGAGCGTCTCTTCGCATGAGTCACGCCGCGGCCCAACGGGCCTATTTGCTCGCTCATCCGGACGCCGCAGGGGAATTCGTCTGGAGCATCGCTGCCGAAGTGCACTTTACGCGCGGGGCAACGCTCGCCTGCCGCTACACGCTCAGCGGGGACATGGCGCGGCTGCGGGTGCCGCAAACCCGTGCCGGCCGCCGCGCCGATGGCCTGTGGAGACAGACCTGCTTCGAGGCCTTCGTCAGCGCTGCGGACACCGCGGGCTACTATGAGTTCAACTTCTCACCCGCGCTCGACTGGGCAGCGTACCGCTTCACCGACTATCGCACCGGCATGAGCGCTGCGACTCTCGACCGGGCGCCCGCATTGCACGGTCGCCGCAGCAGCGATGGCCTCGAGCTCGCGGCGACGGTGCATCTCACCGGGATCACGGCACTCTGCGACGCGCCAGCGCTGCGCGTGGCGCTCGCCGCGGTGATCGAGGAAAACGATGGTCGCCTTGCCTACTGGGCGTTGCGGCATGCATCCGATAACCCGGACTTCCACCATCCCGAGGGCTTCACACTGGAGTTACGCCCCGCATGAAACTCGGCATCGAGCGGCTCGTCGAAGAGCCGGCGCTGCGCAAGCCGCTGCTCGGACGGCGCGTCGCCCTGCTGGCCCATCCGGCGTCGGTGACCCGCGACCTGACCCACTCACTCGATGCGCTTGCGGCTCTGCCGGCGCTGCGACTTACCGCAGCCTTCGGCCCGCAGCACGGTCTGCGCGGTGACAAGCAATACAACATGGTCGAATCGGCCGACTACGTCGATCCGCTGCACCGCATTCCGGTGTTCAGTCTTTACGGCAGTGTGCGCCGCCCGACCGCGGCCATGATGGATACCTTCGATGTGCTGCTGGTCGACCTGCAGGATCTCGGCTGTCGCATCTATACCTTCATCACCACCTTGCGCTACGTGCTCGAGGAGGCGGCCAGGGCGCGCAAGGCCGTCTGGGTGCTCGATCGTCCCAATCCGGCCGGCCGGCCGGTGGAGGGGCTCACGCTTCGACCGGGCTGGGAGAGTTTCGTCGGCGCCGGTGCTCTGCCGATGCGTCATGGCCTCACCATGGGGGAGCTCGCCCGCTGGTTCGTGACCACGCTGCGCCTCGATGTGGAATACCAGGTGATACCGATGCAGGGCTGGAAGCCGGACGAGGCGCCGGGCTTCGGCTGGCCGTTGTACGAGCGCAGCTGGGTGAACCCGAGCCCCAACGCAGCTAACCTGTGGATGGCTCGCTGTTATGCCGGCACGGTGTTGCTCGAGGGCACCACGCTCTCCGAAGGGCGTGGCACGACGCGGCCGCTGGAGGTGCTCGGCGCTCCGGACCTCGAGGTTCAGGCGCTGCTCACGGAAATGCGCGCACTCGCACCGGCGTGGCTTGCGGGCTGCCGGCTGCGGCCGTGCTGGTTCGAGCCAACTTTCAACAAACACATGGGCGAGCTGTGCGCCGGCCTCCAGGTACACGTCGAGGACTCGGGGCATTACGACCACCCGCGGTTCCGCCCCTGGCGGCTCGTGGCGCTCGCCTTCAAGGCGCTGCGGCGGTTGCACCCCGACTATCCGCTGTGGGCGGATTTTCCCTACGAATACGAGTTCAACCGCCGTCCGATCGATGTCATCAACGGCAGCGAGCTGCTGCGCACCTGGGTGGATGATTCGCACGCATCTCCGGCCGACCTCGACGCGCTGGCGGCTGCCGACGAGGCCGACTGGCTGGCGCAGCGGCAGTCCGTGCTGCTCTACTGAGCCTTCCGGGAATCGCTCAGCGTGCCGCCGCGAGCGCGCGGTCCATGGTGACGATGAGGAGGGCGCTCGCGGCGTACAGCAGGAAGCGAGTCGGCCATTCCCCCTGCATTGCATGGAGCAGTTGGGCGCAGGCGAACACAATCACCAGAACCCCCGCGCCGAGCCACTGCGTGCGGTGCCAGCAGAGCATGAGCGCGCCCGCGATCTCGCTGCCTGCCAGCAACCCCACGGCATGATCCCCGGGCGCCGCGACGAGGGTCTGAATGCTCGACACGGTGATGAGCGCGCTGAATATCAGGCGATAGACCGCCAGAACCCGCAGAGCGCTCACGAGGCAGGCTCGGGCAGCAGAAAGGTCCGCCGCGCGCGCTCGCTCGCGAGGCGCTCCGGACGATACCAGCGTGCGACGGTGCCCTTGTCCAGCAGGTCCGCGTTGTCACGGGTGAACGCAGCGAAGTCATCCCACTGCCCGCTCTCGAGTCGCTCGGCGATCAGCGACAGGAAGGCGATCGTGACGGTCTGGTGGAAGGCCTGCGGCTTCCCCGCACGCTGCGCCATGGTGCGGAGTGCCCGTGAGTAGTGGAGCGCCGTCTCCGGGAAGTCGTGGCGGCGCAGCATCTCGAAGGCCATGCGCACGTGCTCGCGATGCGGAAAGTTCGCGGCCGCGATCTCGCCGCGCACGAAGCGCTCGAGGTCGGGACAGTCAGTGACCATCCCCGTCCTCGCGCAACTGGTGGGAATCCCGGGCGGTGAGGTCGAGCCCGTACACCGCCTTCAAGGCCTTCACCTTGCGGAGCGTCGCGGCCGAGAACGGCGCCTTACCCTCGAAGGCGTGCAGCACGATGCCCTCGAGCAGGTCGCCGAGGGACATATCGAGCTCGGTGGCGAGTGCCTTCAACACCTTGAGCAGTCGGCTCTCGAGACGCACGCCGGTCTGGGTACGGGTGACGGTCGCCATGGGCGATATGGTACCTTGGTACCAAGGTACCAGTCAAAACCGCGGCGTCAGCGCGCGTGGTTTGCGCGCGCGGCTTCAGCGCCGCGCGCAGCTCGGATACGGAGCGGACTCACCCGGCACGATCGGGCAGAGCCGGATCGGGTTGAGCCGCGCAAGCTGTTTCGTCCAGTAGCCGACATCGACGGGCTGCGCCTGCGCCGAGTCGCGCCCGCGCTCGATCCACTGCAGGGTGTAGTAGTCGTTCCTGCCCTTCACGGTCAGCATGATGGCCGACTCGCTGTAGAAATCCTTGCCCGACTGCACCCGGCCGCAACTGGTTATGACCTCGTAGGCGTCGTAGCCATCGACCTTCTGCACCCCCGGCGCCGCGGTGCTGAAGGTGTCGGGACAGTTTCGCTGGAAGTCAGCGCTCATGCGGGCGAGCATCGCCTGCGGCGTCGCGTTCGGATTCGTGGCCAGGCCGCGCGTGCCGGTGAGGGTGACCATGCGTGACCACTTGCCGAGGGTCTCGCCGTCCGGCACCTGCTCGCGGATGTAGAAGCTGCCGCTGTTTCTCTCGTAGGTGGCCTTTGGCGACTTGAATTCGGCCGGCAGCGAGAACATCACGAGCTGCGTGAACACGGGGGTGATCGCGGTCATTGCACCCGGAGAGTCGCCCATCGCATTCGCTGCGCCGAGTAACGCAATCGGGGCGAGCAGCAGGCCGCACCCCACTGTCAGTCTCTTCAATCTCCGCATCTGCATGGCCCCTGTCGCTGGGTTCGGTCGAAGTGACTGAACCCACTATAGCCGCACCGGCGCAGACTCTGCTCACGCCGGGCGCGCCTCAACCGCCCGACCTTCTCGTGCTTGTATTGGTATCACGTAACGATACCATTCGGCGCGTCATTGGCCTCCATATCCACAAAAGTGGCGTATACGAACACTTCTAACGAGATTACGCCAGACGCTGACCATCCGGTCATGGGGAGGCGACATGAACACGTTGCGCGTACTGGCCATCGGTCTGTTTGGCTTCGCACTCGGCGGATGCACGCTGTTGTGCGCCCCGTACTGCGGCGGCGCGACCGCCGTGCACCACGGTTCGACGAGCCTGGTGGAGTTCCTCTATCCAAACGGCACGCCGCCGCCGCGCGCGAACAGCGTTCCGGAGCTGCACGTGCCGCTGCGGGTAGGGCTGGCGTTCCTGCCGGGTCGGGGCATCGACACGGCAGGACCTAATGCGGCGCTCAGACAGGAGCTCCTCGAGCGGGTGCGCGAGCGGTTCAGCGAGCGCAAGTTCGTGAGCGAGATCCTAATCATCCCCGACTATTACCTGGGCGCGCAGCGAGGGTTTGCCGGACTGGAAGCCGTGCAGCGCCTGTACTCGGTGGACGTCGTCGCACTGGTCTCGTACGACCAGGTCTTGCACGCAGACGTGAACGACTGGTCGCTCGGCTACCTGACTATCGTCGGCATGTATGTGCTCAAGGGAAACCGCTACGACGTCTCGACGCTCGTCGATCTTGCGGTCGTGGATCCCGCTACGCGCTCGCTCATACTGCGCGCCGGAGGTATCGATACCCGTCACGGCAACACGACCATGATCGAGGAGCGGCGCGAATCGCGTGAGGCCGGTGGCGCAGCGTTCAGTGCCGCCTCCGGGCAGATGATCCAGCACTTCGACGCCGCGCTCACTGACTTCGAAGCGCAGGTGCGTGCCGGGCACGCGAACGTGCGCGTCGTGCGCAAGGATGGATCCGGTGGCGGTGCGTTCACGTGGCCGTGGCTGCTGGCGCTGCTGGCGGTGGCTGTGGCACGGGTGCGCGGCGGATGCCATGAAGCGCTGCGCACTTGCCGGACGCAGCGCAAGGGCGCAAAGTGACTGTTCAGTCGACGCCAGCGCTTCGTCGCATACGAGAATGTTCTAATAAGCACTGCAGGAAACGGGGTCACGGTAGCCTCACACATCCAGCGGCGCGTCTGCGTCGGCGTGCTCGCTGCTCTCGTGTCGATGTTCGCCGCGGCGGCCCTTGCGGCCGTGCCCGTGCATGTCGTCAGGACCGACCTTAAACCGCTCATCCGCGCGGCCGCTGATTCGCCAGTGCAGTTTGCCGTGCTCGTGCCGTACGCCGTGTCGACCGCACGCGACGGCACGTGGTCGAGCACGAACGGGCAGGCAACCTGGCGCTATGCGGTGCAGGTGCCGACCGCCGTGTCGTTGTCGTTTCATGCCACAAAGTCGTTCCTGCCGGGGAACGCGAAGCTGGTTGTGCGCGGCTCGCGAACTACGACGACCTACCAGGCCCGGGATATGTATCTGGGCGATCTCTGGAGCCGGATCGCGCCGGGTGAGGCACTCGAATTCACGCTGACGGTCGCCGCTGCCGACCGGAGCCGGACGATACTCAATATCGTCAGTCTGCAGGCCGGTTATCGCTCGCTCGGTGCGGGCGTCGAGGATCACCCCTACTACCGGCAGTTGAAGGCACAGCAGGCCGCGGCGACGGGCAACGCGGCCTGCGTGGTCAACTACGAGTGTCGGGTTACGGCGGCTGATACCCCGCTGGGCTCCGCGACCGTCGCCCTGGTCGTTGAAAATCTCCACCAGTGCACCGGTGTGCTGATCAACGATGTACCGGGGGATAACACCCCTTACGTACTCACAGCCAGGCACTGTCAGACGGGGCAGCTCGGCGGCGGCAATGCGGGTGCAGCAGCGGCGGTAACGGTCTACTGGAATGCGACGACGCCGTGCGGCAGCGCGCTGGGCTCACTGTACGACGGCGCCAACACGCAGACTCAAACCGGCGCGCGGACGGTTGTCGAGCAGCAGGATGCGTGGCTGATCAGGCTAAGCACCAGCCCCGTCGCTTCGAACGCGCAATTTGCAGGTTTCGACGCCTCGGGGGGCGGAGTCCTGGGCGGTTACACGATCCATCACGCCGAAGGTCATGACAAGCAGTTCACCGAGTGGTTCGGACGGGCAGCCGCCGTGCAGGCGAGCGGCGAGCTGGGAGTGAGCTACATCTCCAACTTCTGGGAGACCGTGAACCAGCTCGGCAACATCGGACCAGGTGCTTCGGGCAGCGGGCTGTTCGATCAGAAAAATCACCTGGTCGGCTCGCTCAGCCTCGGTCGCACGACGAGCGATCCCTCCGGATACGGGGCGTGTCCAGTCACCAATCCGCCGGCTCCCAATGGCTCAAACGGCGCAGCCGATTTCACCGCACTCGCGTCGGTCTGGACCTCGACCGCTGATAAAACGAGCAGCACCGGCGGCGTGACTCTCAAGTCGGTGCTCGATCCCCGCAATACCGGCACGCGGGTGGTTCAAAGCCAGCCGGCGGCGGTGCTGACGTTCGCGGGGACCGGCGGGTATCTGCAGTTCAACCAGAGTGCACAGCTCACGTGGAATGCAGCCAACGCGACGCGCTGCATCGCCGGCGGCGGAATTGCCGGCGACGGCTGGTCCGGAACACTGCCGAGTACCGGCACACAACCGGTGACCGAGACGTCGGCGGCAACGGTGACTTATACCCTCAGCTGCACCTATCCCGGCGGACGCACTGCAACTGCCTCTGTTGAGCTCGACTGGGTCGGGCCGACTCCGGACCTGTCATTCACCGCTTCGCAGAGCGTGGCCTGGGTGACCGCTCCCGTCACTCTCATCTGGAATTCCAACGTCGCGCCCTGCGCGATCAGCGGCGGTGGTCTGTCGCTGAACGATCTGGCGACATCCGGCAGCACAGCGACGACCCAGACGACACCCGGTGACGTCAACTACATGCTTAGCTGCGGTCCCGCCGACAACACCGTCACAATCGCGTCGCTCGTGCAGTGGGTCCCCGCCAGCCTGGATCTCTACTCCAACGGCACAGACCGCTTGCTCGGCAATCCGCTCACCCTGCAATGGAATACCAACAATCCGTGCACGCCCTCGGGTGGAGCTCCCAACGACGGCTGGGCGAGCACTTCGTTTGGTCCTGGCAGTATCGAAGAGTTCAGTCCGCGGGTCACGACGGTGGGCACTTACACCTACACGCTGACTTGCTCGTCCGGCCCCGTCTCACTGCAGCAGAGCCTGACAGTAACGTTTGAAAAGAACGCCCCATACGCCACCATGTCGCTGAACGAGGCGACGGTGACCTTCAGCGACTCACCGGCTGACTACGTCACGCTGACCTACAACTCGAATCTGACGACCTGCGCCTTCATTTCCAATCCCGCTATTGCTGCGACTGACAGTGGCGTGCTGTCGGTGATCGGAGGTGCTCAGGTTGTTCTGGCACTCGCCCCTGGGGAGTCCGGAACCTACCAGTTGGGGCTCAAATGCGACGGCGTCGATGCCAGCGGAGCAGCGCTCAGCGTCTACGCCACGCCGCTGACGCTCACCGTGCTGCCACCGGCCGCTCCGACGGCTGCTCTGTCGATAAGCCCCGGCAACACGGTGGTCGTCGCGGAACCGTTTACGCTCAGCTGGACTTCCACCAATGCTCAGAATTGCACGCAGACCGGGACGCTCCCCGGATTCAACCAATGGGGCGGGGTTCAACCGCCTTCGGGACAGGTGAACGCGTACACCGCGTCGGCCGGCACCTATACAGTTGGTGTCACCTGTCAGAGCATCGATGCGAACACTGCCCCGACGTCGCAGCAACTGACCGTGACGGTCGTCGATCTCACCGCGGCGCTCACAGCGAGCGCGCCATCGGTGAGTGAGGGCAGTTCATTCACGCTCGGCTGGTCCTCCACCGGCGCCAGCGGCTGCACCGCAAGCGGTGGCGGCGCCAACGGCATGCCATGGTCTGGATCCCTGGCCACCTCGGGCACCGTCACTCAATCTGCGACTACGGCGGGCACCTTTACATACGCCATTACGTGCCAGCGCAACAACGAAGAGACCGCTCCCCAACAGGTCACGGTGACGGTCATGAGTTCAGGTGGCGCGAGCAGTTCAGGTGGCAGCAGCAGCGGCGGCGGCCACGGGGGAGGCGGTGCCGTGGGCCTGCTCGAGCTCGCAGTGCTGGCGGGCATGCGCTGCCTGCGTCGCGGCGGGCCCGAGGCCGCCAAGCCCAAGATGGCTGCGTGACCGCGCCGCCAGCGTTCTGCTTTAATACGCGGTTGCATGCAGACCGCACCCGACATCACCGGCTACCGCAAGCACTGGGCGGCGCGCTTCGGCACCGCGCCCTTCCTGCCCATGTCGCGCGCGGAAATGGAGCTGCTCGGCTGGGACAGCTGCGATGTCATCATCGTCACCGGTGACGCCTATGTCGATCACCCGAGCTTCGGCATGGCCATCATCGGGCGCGTGCTCGAGGCGCAGGGCTTTCGCGTCGGCATCATCGCCCAGCCGGACTGGCACGGCGCGGATGCCTTCGCCGCGCTCGGCCGGCCGAAGCTGTTCTTCGGCATCACGGCCGGCAACATGGACTCGATGGTGAACCGCTACACGGCCGATCGCCGCCTGCGCAGCGATGACGCCTACACGGCGGGCGGCCTGGGTGGGCGGCGGCCGGATCGCTCGGTGATCGTCTACGCTCAGCGAGCGCGCGAGGCGTTCCGCGATGTACCGATCGTGATCGGTGGCATCGAGGCCTCGCTCCGCCGCATCGCGCACTTCGACTACTGGTCGGAGAAGGTGCGCCGCTCGGTGCTCCTCGATGCCAAGGCGGATGTGCTGGTGTACGGTAACGGCGAGCGCCAGATCTGCGAGCTCGCTCACCGTCTCGCAGGCGGGGAATCGATCCACGACATCACCGACGTGCGCGGCACGGTGTTCGCCCGCAGGGCCGTGCCGGAGGGTTGGATCGAGATCGATTCGACCCATCTCGATGCCCCGGGGCCGCTCGATCCACCCGTCGATCCTTATGCCATGACCGCGGGCACAACCGCGCGCGCCGCGCCGACGGCGAGCGGCGAGAAAGTCGTGCGCTTCGTGCGCCGCGTGAAGAACGCGGAGCGCTCGCACAGCGTGATCCGCATGCCCTCCTGGGAGGCGGTGGCCGCGGATCCGGTGCTGTACGCGCACGCCTCGCGCATCCTGCACCTGGAGTCGAACCCGGGTAACGCCCGAGCGCTCGTGCAGCGCCACGGGGATACGGAGGTGTGGCTGAACCCGCCGCCGATCCCGCTCACCACGAAGGAGATGGACTGGGTGTACGAGCGACCCTACGCGCGTGCGCCGCATCCGCTCTATGGCAAGGCCAACATCCCCGCCTACAAGATGATCCGCTTCTCGGTCGCGATCCAGCGCGGCTGCTTCGGCGGGTGCACGTTCTGCTCGATCACCGAGCACGAGGGCCGCATCATCCAGAGCCGCTCCGAGGATTCCGTGCTGCGCGAGATCGAGACGGTGCGCGACACCGTGCCGGGATTCACCGGCGTCATCTCGGATCTCGGCGGACCGACCGCCAACATGTACCGCCTCGCCTGCAAGAGCCGCGAGATCGAGAGCGCCTGCCGGCGTCCGTCGTGCGTGTACCCCGCCATCTGCCCGAATCTCAACACCGATCACGCGCCGCTCATCCAGCTCTACCGGCGCGCGCGTACCTTGCCCGGCATCCGCAAGGTACTGATCGCCTCGGGCGTGCGCTACGACCTCGCCAGCGAGTCGCCCGCATACGTCAAGGAGCTCGCCCAGCACCACACCGGCGGCTATCTCAAGATCGCGCCCGAGGCACTGGCTCCGGGGCCACTGTCGAAGATGATGAAGCCGGGAGTTGCCGCTTACGATCGCTTCAAGGCGCTGTTCGAGCGCTACTCGAAGGAAGCCGGCAAGGAGCAGTACCTCATTCCTTACTTCATTGCCGCACACCCCGGGACCTCCGATCAGGACATGCTGGAGCTGGCGTTGTGGCTGAAGAAGAACGGCTTCCGCGCCGATCAGGTGCAGGCCTTCCTGCCCGGCCCCATGGCGACCGCTACGGCCATGTACCACTCCGGCAAGAACCCGCTGAAGCGCATCACGCGCGCGAGCGAGGAAGTGTTGATACCCAAGGGCCTGAAGGTGCGTCGTCTGCACAAGGCATTCCTGCGCTACCACGACCCCAACAACTGGCCCCTGCTGCGCGAGGCGTTGCGCCGCATGGGACGGGCGGATCTCATCGGCAACGGCCGCCGGCACCTCGTGCCGGCCTACCAGCCGCGCGGCACGGGAGGAGCCCCCGAGGGCAAGCCGGGCGGTGACCGGCCCTTCCGCACCCAGCACACGGGGCTGCCACGCACACCCGCTGTGAGAGCGCGCCGCACCGCCGTAAAAACCTCATGAGACTGCGACACTACCAGCTCGAGGTGGCAGCGGACTCGTAGTGATAATCGTGAAACGGCACACGAACCGTGCGGCCGCCATGTGCTGGAATCGCGTCCGCCACCGCGCATTAGGCGCCCCCGCGCGGTGACTAAGCGGCCCCGCCGGGGCATCCGGTTGCAAGTTCCTGGCGGGGCCACTCTCACCCCACCGCGATTGCGGATGCCGCCGGCCCGAGAGTAGGGTGCGCTTCATGAAGATCCCGCGCGGCGCACGCCACCCGCTTCTCGTCGCAGCGCTTCTGCTCGTCACCTCTGCGCTCCATCACATCGTTGCCGCTGCGCAGACGACGACGGCTGCGACGGCCGGCACGGCAGCGGTTCTCGAGATCAACGGCGCGATCGGGCCTGCGACCTCGCACTACATCGTGCACGGGCTCGAAGCGGCACAGAAGAGCGGCAGCCGGCTCGTCGTGCTCGAGATCGATACCCCGGGCGGGCTCGACAGCGCGACGCGCGACATCATCCGCGCGATCCTCGCCTCCTCGGTGCCGGTGGTCGGCTATGTCAGCCCGCCGGGAGCGCGCGCCGCGAGCGCCGGCACCTACATCCTCTACGCCTGCCACATCGCCGCGATGGCGCCGGCGACCAACCTCGGCGCGGCGACTCCGGTGCCGATCGGTGGGGAGCCGGATCCGGGTTCCGTGCCACTGCCGGGCGGGGGGGCACGCCCCGGGGAAAAGCCCGATTCCGGTGGCAGCGGCAGTAACCCGGGTAGTGACAAGGGCAATCCCGGTACGGCCAAGCCGCCCTCGGGCGGAGGTGCCGAGGAGGGCGAGCCGGCACCGCATAGCGCCATGGAGCGCAAGGTGGTGAACGATGCCGTCGCCTACATCCGCGGTCTCGCCGAGCTCCGCGGACGCAATGCCGACTGGGCCGAGCAGGCCGTGCGTGGCGCCGCGAGCCTGTCGGCGAACGCAGCGCTCGAGAAGAAGGTCATCGACCTGATCGCGCGCGATGTCCCCGATCTGCTCGTGCGTATCGATGGACGCGAGGTGCAGCACATCGACAACCGCACCGAGAAGCTCGCCACGCGCGATCTGAGGGTGGTGCGGGTGAAGCCGGACTGGCGCACGCAGTTGCTGGCGGTCATCACCAACCCGACCGTGGCGTACGGGCTGATGATCATCGGCATCTGGGGGCTGCTGCTCGAAGGCTACAACCCCGGTGCCGTGCTGCCCGGTGTAGTGGGGTCCATCTGTCTGCTCATCGCGCTGTTCGCGTTCCAGATCCTGTCGGTGAACTACGCCGGACTGGCACTGGTGGCGGTCGGCACCGCCATGATCATCGCCGAGTTCTTCTTTCCAACCTACGGCTCGCTCGGCATCGGCGGGATCATCGCGTTCGTGGTCGGCTCGCTCATCCTCTTCGACACCGACGTCCCGGGCCTGAGTGTCGGGCGGCCGCTCATCGCCGCAATCGCCACGGTGGGCGCGCTCATGGTCGCCTTCATCGTCTACATGGCGACACGCGCCATGCGCCATCCCGTCACGACCGGGACGCAGGGCATGATCGGCGCCAGCGCCGAAGTGGTGGCGGACTTCACCGGCAAGGGCAAGGTGCGCTACGGCGGTGAGCTGTGGAACGCGCGCAGCGACCGTCCGCTACGCGCAGGCGATGCGGCGCGCATCGTCAAGGTAGAAGGTCTAACATTGTGGGTTGAGCCGCAGTAAAACGCGCTGCCACCCCGGAGTCCCACATGCCGTTCGTGATCGCTGTCGCCATCCTCATCATCGTGCTGCTGTTCACCGCCATCAACGTGCTGAACGAGTACGAGCGCGCCGTCGTATTCACGCTGGGGCGCTTCACCGGCATCAAGGGACCAGGCCTGGTGCTCATCTATCCAGTCGTGCAGCGCATGCGCAAGGTGGACCTGCGGGTCATCGTGCTGAGTGTGCCGAAGCAGGACGTGATCACGCGTGACAATGTCTCCGTCAAGGTGAACGCCGTCGTCTACTTCCGCATCGTCGATCCCGGCAAGGCCATCATCCAGGTGGCCAACGCGTTCGATGCTACGAGCCAGGTGGCACAGACGACGCTGCGCTCGGTAGTCGGCCAGCACGAGATGGACGACCTGCTGGCGCAGCGGGACAAGCTCAATGTCGACCTGCAACGCATCCTCGATCAGAGCACCGAGGCCTGGGGCATCAAGGTGTCTACCGTCGAGATCAAGGACGTCGACCTCGATGAGACCATGGTCCGTGCCATGGCCAAGCAGGCCGAGGCCGAGCGCACCCGCCGTGCCAAGATCATCAACGCCGAGGGCGAGAAGCAGGCGGCCGACACGCTGGTCGAGGCGGCACGGCAGCTCGCAACCCAGCCCACTGCGATGCAGCTGCGCTATCTGCAGACCCTGGCCGACATCGCGCACGAGCGCACGCAGCTCGTCATCTTTCCGCTGCCGCTCGACCTGATCAAGCCGCTCCTCGGCCCGCGCGGTGAGTAGCGCTCGGGCGCTCGCAGCCGCCGGTGTGCTCCTGGCGCTCGCCACGGCATTGGGTGCCTTCGGTGCCCACACCCTCAAGGGCCAGCTCACCGCCGAGCGGCTGCAGCTGTGGGAGACGGCCGTCCGTTACCACTTTTTCCAGGCGCTCGGACTGCTCGGCGTCGGGCTGACGCTGCGCGCTCTCGAGGGCGGCGCCGGGGTATCGCGCGCGGCCGCAGCGCTGCGGGTGGCGGCGGCGCTGATCGTGAGCGGCGTCATCCTCTTCTCGGGGAGCCTTTATGCGCTCGCCCTCGGCGCGCCGCGCCCGCTCGGCGTACTCACGCCGCTCGGCGGGCTCGCCTGGATCGTCGCCTGGCTGCTGTTCGCCTGGGGCGTGTGGCGCGGCGGAACCTGAGACCCCCACACGGAGTCGGAGTGGACTACATGTTGAGTCGAACGTTCACTGCCGCGCTGCTCGCCGGCTGCACAGGTGCCCTCGTCATGGCTGCCACCCCCTCGAGCCTGCGGCCCTCGTCCGCCGCCTCCGGTCATGCGCAGATCGGCAGCTTCGGCCTCGATCTCGCCGGCGGCGATCCGAGCGTGAAGCCCGGCGACGATTTCGCGCGCTATGCCAACGGCCATTGGCTGGACACGGCGCAGATTCCGCCAGACCGTGCCTCCTGGGGCAGCTTCGCCATACTGCGCGAGCGCTCCCTGCAGCAGGTGCGCGAGATCCTCGAGGCACTGCCGAAGGACAGTCCCGCCGGCAGCAACCAGCAGAAGCTCGGCGACTTCTATCGTGCCTATCTGGATACCGAGACAATCGATCGGGCGGGACTGGCGCCGGCGCGCGCCGGACTCGAGGCCATCGCCGCGGCGAAGTCGCACGAAGATCTGGCACGGCTCATGGGCCGTGCGGACCTTCGGCTCACGACACCGGTTGCGTTCGGCATCGCGCCCGATGAGAAGGATCCCGACCACTACATGGTACTGATCGTGCAG
>Ga0318536_10000129_pt1 | contig 17494 bp, 17 predicted proteins | sample GRESIP117b4f28_FD_203481 | JGI IMG/M metagenome (GOLD analysis project Ga0318536, IMG submission 203481) | Tropical soil microbial communities from Luquillo Experimental Forest, Puerto Rico - GRE.SIPMG.117b4f28 | ecosystem: Environmental > Terrestrial > Soil > Tropical forest > Bulk soil... | reverse complement strand
CCATCCACCCAAGGGTCTTCGCCGAACCGGGCAAATTCACCCGCGATCTCGACGTACTGCGCGATCCCGTCGGGGCGCAGTCGCCGGGCCCGCTCTTCGGCGTACTTCTGCCGCAGCGCGTCGACGTCGAACGTCAGGCCAACGGACTCGGTCAAGGTCTCGACTTCCTGTTCGTGGCCTCGACTATATAATCAATCGCTTGATCATATCAAGGGATGTGGCCTGTCTCGTCGAGTCTGCGGTGACGGCATCGACCCTGCGCTCAGGGCGCGGATTTTTGCGAACCCACGCGCTGGTTGCAGTCTCGACGGGTAAGCAACGTGCCCCTGATCAGCCGCTTGGCCGAGCCCAGCGCCGCGTGGTAGTCCTCCGCCGGCAGGGTGGCCGCCAACTCGGTCAACCCGTAGATCAGCGAATAGATCGCTTCCACCGCGCCCCTGCGGTAGTCCTCTTCCCCGACTATGCCCTCGATGATCTTTTTGAACGCCTGAAACCCAGTGCTGCCCGCCAGCCCGGAGTCGACCGCGCTTTCCGCCCGAATCGCCCACTCGAAGGCGGCGAGATCCGGGTACTCGCGCATCAACCGGCCCGATTCATCAAGCACCGCTTCGATGCGGTCGATCACGCCGCCAGGGCTGCCGGCGGCCTGGCGCAGCCGGGGCAACGCGACGTCGGTTCTGGCCGCGACCGCCGCCTTGATCAGCTCCGACTTGTTCGGAAAGTAGTTGTACAGGCTGGCGCTGGTCACCTGAGCCGTGCGGGCAATCTCGCGGATCGTCGCTCGGGAGTAGCCGACCTCGGCGACGCAGCGCATGGTCGCGACGATGATCCGCCGGCGGGTCTCCTCGCCGCTGGCGCCGATCGGGCGTCCCAGCTGCGCCCGGGTCATCGTGATGTCCTCACTAGGGCCGACACGTTACTGATACCGTCGAATATAATCGGGCGATCAATTAGTTCGGGCTTCGGCGCGGAGGTGCGCGGTGCGTCAACCACGGACCGCGCCGTCCCAGTTGGGCCGGCCGGTGGGCGCCGATGGTGAGCAGACCCGCGCACGAATCATCACCGCCGCCATGCGCTGCGTCGCCGAGGTCGGCTACTCGCAGGCGACAATCCGCGAGATCGCCAGGGCAGCCGACATGACCAGCGGCAGCCTGTATCACTATTTTCCGAACAAGTCCGAACTGCTCAAAGCGACTGTCAAGGAAATCGACGAGATCGCGCATCCCCGCCTGCGTGCCGCCGCTCAGCGGGCCGATGACGACGTCGTCGACCGACTTGGGGCCGTGTTGGACGAGTCGGACCGGCTCATGCGCGAGTATCCCCACCTCGCCGCGTTCGATCGCGCAATGCGCGCCCAAAGCACCGCCCACCGGCGCGGCGGCCGCCCTAGGTACTCCGGGCTAAAAGCGTTGCGCGACATCATCAATGACATCATCGAGGACGCCCGGGCGCGGGGAGCGTTGCCCCCCGACACCAACCCGGGCGCCGCGGTCAATGCGATCTATGCGCTGACGCGCGGACTGACGGAGCAGGCGGCAAACCTGCCAGCCGAAGGCTACGCGGCCACGCTGGGCTCGGCCAAGGAACTGATCAGGGGAACGCTTTTCGCGCAGCCAGCGAGTCGCCCAGAGTCCACACCGCAACACCGATCAACACGAGATCCTTGAGCAGGAATTGGCCCGGCAGCGCCGACAACACCGGGAGGCCGCCGGCGTGGCTCGCGACCACCCCGGGCGTGGTGAACAAGAAGCTCAGCGTCCCCACGAACAGCAGCACGGCCAGGGCGCTGCCGGCCGCCGATGCGCGCGGCCATACCGGCCGCAACGCGATGAGAAGCGCGGCAACGATTTCCATCGTTCCCAGGCCGCGCGCGACCGTGGTTACGCTGAACACGTCATAGATCCAGCTCATGAATGGGCTGTGTTCGATGAGCACGCGGGATTCCATCTTCACGTATTTGCCGAACCCGATCCAGGCCAATACGACCACCAAACCGTAGCGGCTGATCAACTGTCCCGCGCGGGTCAGCGATTGCGCCAAGCGGTCGGTGCTCTTGTCGATCATTGAAAGGCGTTGTGTCACACTCTGAGAACGGATCGAGGGCGTCCCGAGTTCAGACAAGGGTGCTCACCGCGTCAAGGATGCCGGCAACCTCGGTACGGGTTGTGTAGTCCGGGTGCACATCGATCCAACGGATGATCCCCGTGCCGTCAACGATGGCTACCGTCGGCATTGGTATCCCGTGGGTCCCGTCGGCGTTGGCCTCGGACAGCTCCAGTCCGAGCACACGCTGCGCGGCGCGGGCGTCGTCGGTTGGGGCGGTGAGCACACCCAACCCTGCCGCTATCTGATTGCCCGGGTCAGACAGGACGGTGAAGGTCAGGCCATTCTTCTCCCGCATCGACAGTGAGCCGTCGGGTTTTTGCGGGCTGATCGCCACCAGTGCGATGCCCCGCTGGGCCAGCTGCGGGACGAGATCCTCTTCATACGCCCGCAGCGTCAGGTTGCAGTATGGGCACCACGCACCGCGGTAAAGCACGACCACAGCGCTGCGTCCGCCGATGGCCCCGGCAAGGGTGGTGGGCTCGCCGTGCACGTCGAGCAGCCGCGCGTCGGGCATGGTCGCGCCGGGGGCGGCAACGCCGGCTGGCACCCCACTGGCCTGCAGGTCCGCCTGCTCGGCGCCGAAAGCGTCGGCCACGTGGGCTGGCAGTTGACCCGCCATCCCCTGCCGTAGTTGGGCGACCCGGTCGGCGATGGTCACGTGGTTGGTGTCGGCTGTGTCGGAAGTAATAGCCATAATCGTTTGTTTGTCCTTCGCAAGCGTGCCGGGTTGGCGCACAACAGCTTCCGGCATCGATCAGTAAACGTACTTGGTTAGCCTCCCGAAGCAAAAATGGAGTGTCAACTCCAAAATCCGATTTTTGGGGTAGTTTTTGGAGTGGCTACTCCACCGAGGAAGGAACGCGGATGGCACCAGTCGCGTACGACAAGCTGACGGCGAAGGGCCGCGCAACCCGCGAACGTATCGTTGCCGCGGCCTCGGAATTGATGCTGCAGCGCGGGGTCGCGCGTACCACCATCGAAGACATCCAGGAGGCGGCGGCGATCAGCACCTCGCAGATGTATCACTACTTCGCCGATAAAAATGACCTTGTGGCCGCGGTCATCGACTTCCAAACCGATCAGGTCCTCGGCGTGCAGCATCTCGGCCTCGACCGCATAGAGAGCATCGAGGACTTATATCGCTGGCGCGACATCATGGTCGACCTGGTGCGAGGTCTCGGCTGCGCGGGTGGATGCCCGCTGGGATCGATGGCCAATGAGCTCTCCGAGACCGACCCCGTGGCGCGCGCTCGGCTCGCCCTGTCATTTGCCCAGTGGGAGAACATGATCCACGACGGGCTGCTTACCATTGCCGCGCGAGGCGAGCTTCCCGATGGAACGGATGTCAACCGCATCGCCCTGGCGATGCTTGCCGGCATACAGGGTGGATTGCTGCTCAGCCAGGTCCGCCGGGAAACCGCACCCTTGGAGGCCGCAGTCGACACCTTGATCGAACACCTCAGGAATCTTGGCGTGCGGTGATGCGTTCAGCCGTGCGATCGCTCGAGTCCGGCAACGATGAGCCGCAAACCGTATGCGAACTCCTCTTCCAGTGGAACGGGGAGATCGTCGGCAACCGCGAGCGTCGCGGGATAGCGGGCCGGATCAAGTTCATGGAAAGCCGCCGCTAGCCGGGCATCGTGTTCAGCCGCGGCCGATCCGGCGAGTTGGATCGCGAAGCCGAGTACGTAGCGGGACAGTGTTGCATAGGCGTGGGCGGCGACCACCGGCGGAAATCCGTTGGCGAGCAGGATCGCCAGGATTTTTTCGCGGCGGGCCAGCGCATTGGGTCCCATCGGCACGTGCCCGATCAATAGGGATGCGACATTGCCGTGGCGGCCCAACACGTCAAACATCTGCTGCGCGAACGATGTACACACTTGGTGCCAGGGCATCGTGGCCATCGCGTCCGCATCGAAATCGACTTCACCGAGCATGCGGTCGACCATCATGGCCACCAATTCCGATCGGTTGGCGAAGTGGCGGTACAGCGTGGCGGTCCCGGATCCCAGGCGCTGCGCCAGGGAACGCATCGACAGAGCGTCGGCTCCCTGCTCGTCGACGAGTTCGAGCGCTGCCGCAAGGATCCGGTCCAGCGGCAAGGCCGGGCGCCCCCGGGGACGTCCGGTCACGTCTTGACACCGTAACTATTAATGGCTACATTGTAGCCATTAATATGGCTACGGTCAATGCCCCTGATAGTAAGGATCTTTCGCATGCTCCTCCCACTGGCTGCAGAGCCCTACACGGCTCCGACCGACCGCGACCTGCTCCCTTCCGAGCGCCGCGAATTCGTCCGAACACATCGCACCTGCGTGTTCGGTTACCGTCGCCGCAACGACGGTCCCGCGATGTCGGTCGTCTACTACATCCCCACCGACACCGACGAACTGTTGGTGTCCACCATGGCCGGCCGCGGCAAGGCCCGCGTCATCGAACGCGACGGCAAGATCAGCCTCTGCGTCCTCGACGAACGGTGGCCCTTTTCGTACCTGCAGGTCTACGCAGACGCGACCGTCGATCGCGACCGCGACCTTGCGGTCGACGTGATGATGGCGGTCGCCGGTCGAATGTCCGGTCAGCCGCTCGGCGAGGAGGCGCGCCCCCACGTCGCGGCGATGTCCGAACGAGAAAACCGCGTCGTCATCCGCTGCCGGCCCTACGCCACGTATGCGACGCCGCCGCGCCACCTGCACCGCAACGACCAAGTCGAGCAATTGACCCACTGGGTGTCCGGTGTGGTCGCGTGGGACGCAGACGATCCATCGACGGACTGATTACCTACTGCCCGGCGTAGCGGTCGCGCAGCTTGGCCAGCGTTGCCTCGATGCCCGCGGCATTGGCCTTCCGGAAGCCCGTCAGCTCGTAGTACTTCAGCCTGTTCTTGAGCGCACCGGCGCGGCTGAAGTCGAACGTCTCGGTGACCCGCGTCAGGGTCGGTGAGACCGATTCGAATTCCCAGCGCCAGTGGTGGCGCGCCGGATGCCGCCATTCGACCAATTCATTCGGTTTAAGGGCGGTCACCCTGCTGGTGATGCGGTATGGCACGCCGAACATCTTCATCTTCGTCGAAAACTTAGACCCCACAGCCAGTTTCGCCGGAGCTTTGATGTTGTCGCCAACCGTGCCCGATCCGTCCAGTTCGTGGTGGCGCCGGGGATCGGCAACCATCGCATACAGCTCCGCGGCCGGCGCGGCCACTTCAACCGATCGGCTCACCTGGTGGGGTCCCGCGTCGACAACGTTGACGGTCATAACGGTCTCCTTCCGGCTGTCCGGCAGTGCACGCTCGACGCTACGCTTCGCCGAGTTGCGCTTTTGCAACCGGCAAGACCGGCAAGACCTGCAAGACCTGCAAGAAAGGAAGCCGAACGACCGATGAGCCCGTCGGGAAGGGTGGCATTGATCACCGGCGCCGCGCGCGGGCAAGGCCGGGCACACGCCGTGCGACTCAGCGCCGAAGGCGCCGACATCATCGCGCTCGACATTGCCGGGCCCTTGCCTACCAGCGTTCCGTACGAGTCACCGACGCCCGACGATCTGGCGGAGACGGCGCGGCTGGTGAGCGCCAACGGCAGACGCGTCATCGACACGGTCGTCGACATCCGCGACCTCGACGCGCTCAAGGTCGCCGTCGACCGCGCGGTCCGCGAACTGGGTCGTCTCGACGTTGTCGTCGCCAACGCCGGTATCTGCAGCCCCGCTCCCTGGGATCGGATCACCGCCGAATCCTTTCGCGACACCATCGAAACCAACGTGACCGGCACCTGGAACACCGTGATGGCCACGGCCCAGCACATCATCGACGGCGGTCGTGGCGGATCGATCATCCTGATCGGGTCCGCCGCCGGCATCAAAATGGAGCCGTTCATGCTCGACTACGTGGTCAGCAAGCACGCCGTCACCGGGATGGCACGTGCGTTCGCCGCCGAGCTGGGCCGCCACAGCATCCGCGTCAACAGCCTGCACCCGGGCGCGGTCGAAACGCCCATGGGCAGCGGCCAGATGCGCGATGCGATCCGGTCGGCCGCCGAGTCGTACCCCTACCTGCGTGGCAGGAACAGGCCGCTGCTGCCCGAAGGTACGGCCCAACCCGAGGACATCGCGGACGCCGTCGCCTGGCTGGCCTCCGATCAATCCAGATTCGTCACGGGTACCCAGGTCTCGGTCGATATGGGCGTTTCCTACTGCTGACCCGCACGCGCATCGGGCACCGCCCACGCGCCCGAAGCGCCGACCAGGCACAATCGGTGCCGGTTCCCATCGACCCGCCAAGGGCTCGTGCGGGAATGTTCCCCCCGGGTAAATGTGTTCTTCGGGGATATACCCCCACCGGGTATATGGACGGCTTTATGGCGCTAGCGAGAAGGAAGTCAGCGTGCCCGAAACGACCGGGTCAACAACCGCGGAGAACAACATCGAGCTGGAAATCGCGGGGATGAGCTGCGCCTCGTGCGCGATGCGCATCGAGAAGCAATTGAACAGACTCGACGGGATCGACGCGACGGTCAACTATGCGACCGAAAAGGCCACCGTCACGGCGCCGCCCGGCTACGACCCACAGGCGCTGATCGCCGAGGTCGAGAAAACCGGCTACGCCGCTGCACTGCCGCAACACCACGCGGCTTCGGAGACCCCCGGCACGACCGACGACGTGGAGCTCAGGTCGCTGCGCATCCGCCTGGTCGCCGCGTTCGTGCTCGCCGGCCCGGTGATCGCGATGGCGATGATCCCCGACCTGCAGTTCCGATACTGGCAATGGGCGTCGCTGGCCCTGGCCACCCCGGTCGTCGTGTGGGCGGGACGGCCCTTCCACGCCGCCGCATGGGCCAACCTCAAACACGGCGCCGCCACCATGGACACCCTCGTCTCGGTCGGCACCCTCTCGGCGTTCCTGTGGTCCCTGTGTGCTTTGTTCCTGGGAACGGCCGGGCAACCGGGCATGCGCCACGGCTTCGAGCTGACCGTCACCCGCCGCGACGGCGCGGGCAACATCTACCTCGAAGTGGCCGCCGGTGTGACCCTGTTCGTCCTGGCCGGCCGCTACTTCGAGAAGCGTTCCAAGCGGCGCGCGGGTGCGGCATTGCGTGCCCTGCTCGAGTTGGGCGCCAAGGACGTCGCGGTGCTGCGGGACGGCACCGAGACCCGCATTCCCGCCGACCAACTGCTGACGGGCGACAACTTCGTGGTGCGCCCCGGAGAAAAGATCGCCACCGACGGGACGGTCGTCGCGGGCTCGTCGGCGGTGGACGCGTCGATGCTGACGGGTGAGTCCGTCCCGGTAGAGGTCGGCGTGGGCGACGCCGTCACCGGTGCCACCGTGAACGCCGGCGGGCGCCTTGTCGTGCGCGCCACCCGGGTCGGCGACGATACCCAGCTGGCACGAATGGCCAAGCTCGTCGAAGCGGCCCAATCGGGCAAGGCCGAGGTGCAGCGGCTGGCGGACCGCATCTCGGGCGTCTTCGTGCCGGTCATCATCGCTATCGCCTTGGCCACCCTCGGGGTCTGGCTCGGGGCGGGCTTTCCCGTAACCGCGGCACTGACCGCCGCCGTCGCGGTGCTCATCATCGCCTGCCCGTGCGCGCTCGGGCTGGCGACGCCGACGGCGCTCCTGGTCGGCACCGGGCGCGCGGCTCAGTTCGGCGTGCTGATCAAAGGACCCGAAGTGCTGGAGTCCACCCGCAAAATCGACACGATCGTGCTCGACAAGACCGGCACCGTCACCACCGGCAAGATGACCCTTCTCGACGTGATCACAGACGCGGGAACCGACCGCGGAACGCTACTGCGGTACGCCGGAGCCCTGGAGGACGCCTCCGAGCATCCCGTCGCACAGGCGATCGCCAAAGGCGCGAAGGCAGAACTCGGCGCCTTGCCCGCACCCGAAGACTTCACAGCAGTGGACGGTGCAGGCGCGCGAGGCGTTGTCGACGGCCATGCCGTGGTCGTCGGGCGGGAGAGCCTGCTGGCCGACTGGGGCCGGCGCCTGGACGCGGAGTTGTTGGCGGCCAAGGCCCGCGCCGAGGGCGAGGGCAAAACCGCGGTCGCGGTCGGATGGGACGGCCGTGCCCGCGGGATCGTCGTGGTCACCGACACGGTCAAGCCCACCAGCGCCGAAGCCGTCCGGCAGTTCAAACTCCTGGGATTGACCCCTGTGTTACTGACCGGCGACAACGCCACCGTCGCGAACCGCATCGCCGACGAGGTCGGCATCGCGCACGTCTTCGCCGAGGTGATGCCCGCCGACAAGGTGGCCGCCGTCAAGCGTTTGCAATCCGAGGGCAAGGTCGTCGCCATGGTCGGCGACGGCGTCAACGACGCCGCCGCGCTGGCCACCGCTGATCTGGGACTCGCGATGGGGACGGGCACCGACGTCGCGATCGAAGCCGCGGACCTGAGCTTGGTGCGCGGCGATCTACGTGCCGCTGCGGACGCGATCCGGCTCTCCCGGCGAACATTGCGCACCATCAAGACGAACCTGTTTTGGGCCTTCGGCTACAACATCGCCGCGATCCCGTTGGCCGCCATCGGCCTGCTCAACCCGATGCTGGCGGGCGCCGCGATGGCGTTCTCCAGCGTCTTCGTGGTCGGCAACAGCCTGCGACTGCGCTCGTTCGCAGGCACGATGCGTGCGGATCCTGTGGGATAGTTGATTGGCTGCTCAGTAAATCAGCCTTTAGCGAAGGTCACCACCGTTGTCCCACCTCATCGACGAGCTGTCGTTGCTGCACGGCTGGTTGCCGCCCGCGGTCCAAGCGCTCGCGCTGATCGTGGCCGTCACCGCGATCGGATGGCGCAGGCGACGTTGGCGCGGCTGGGCGCTCCCGGTCGCGCTGGGCGTGGCGGCGTTGGTGACGGCAACGTCGTATTGGTACATCACGTCGATCGGCGTGGCCGGGGACCCGGCACCGGTGTCCCTGTGGCTCTGGATAGCGATGAGCGGACTCGCGGTCGCGGTGCTGTTGCTCGGATGGCCCGGTGCGCGCTGGTGGCGACGCGGCTTGGCGGTGCTTTCGGTACCCCTGTGCGTGTTGTGCGCGGCCCTGGCCGTGAACGGCTGGGTCGGCTATTTCCCCACCGTGCAGGCCGCGTGGGATCAGCTGACATCGCAGCCCCTGCCCGACCAGATTGACCGGCTGAGAGTCACCGCGATGCAGCTCGAGGGGACCAGGCCGGACAAGGGCGTCGTGGTGCCCGTGACAATCAGCGCCGACGCGTCGCACTTTCCCCACCGGCAGGAACTCGTTTACCTGCCCCCGGCGTGGTTCAGCAGCAATCCACCGCCCCGGCTGCCCACGGTGATGATGATCAGTTCGGCCTTCAATACTCCCGCCGACTGGCTGCGCCCAGGCGGCGCCTTCACCGCCGTCGACGACTTCGCTGCCGCGCATCACGGGTTCGCGCCGGTGCTGGTGTTCGTCGATCCGACGGGTTCGTTCGACAACGACACCGAATGCGTCAACGGCATCCACGGCAACGCCGCCGATCACCTGACGAAAGACGTCGTGCCCTTCGTTGTCTCCAACTTCGGGGTGAGCGCCGACCGCGCCAATTGGGGCGTCGCCGGATGGTCGATGGGCGGTACCTGCGCGGTTGATTTGGCCGTCATGCATCCAGAGATGTTCAGCGCGTTTGTCGACATCGCCGGCGACCGCAGCCCCAGCGTCGGCCCTAAGGACCAAAGCATCGCCCGGTTGTTCGGCGGCAACGCCGCCGCCTGGGCTGATTTCGACCCGGCCACCGTCATCGCTCGGCATGGTCACTACACCGGGCTATCGGGCTGGTTCGACGTGCCGGCGTCGTCCGGGCCGCGGAACATCGCCCAGGAGGCCAATCCCACCCTCAGCGCCGCTACCGTCGACCCCGCGGCCAACCCGGAAGGCCAGGACGCCGCCGCCAACTCGCTGTGCGCGCTCGCCACGGCCAACGGCATCACCTGCGCAGTGGTCACCCAACCGGGCAAGCACGACTGGCCGTTTGCCGCCCAGGCGTTCGCCGCATCGCTTCCGTGGCTGGCCTCGAGGCTCGGAACACCCGCCGCCGAGCCCGTCCAGCTACCCCAACGCGACGGCGGGGCGCCTCATTGACCCAGCGTGAGTGAGCCCCTAGGGGATGTATAACCGTGACCCTTTCGACGCTCAGTTCACAGCCGCCCCACGAGTAACGATCCCAACATATTGCCAGCGCTAGTGGTACGGTTCGCTGCTGTGGCGGCGGAGTTGGGCAACACGCGCGTTCCGGGTACCGGGTCGCGTCCAACCTCGCACCGCAAAAGACCTTCGAAGCATCCCGTGCGATTCACCATCCCCCGCTTTTCGGCTTCAGATCAGGGCCCTGCCGCGTCAGAGCTCAACCGGCGTCGATTCCTCGGGGCGCTGGCCGCAGCCACCGTTGCCGGCGTGGGCGCCGCTCGTCTCGTGGTCGACCCGCAGCCCCGGACATTCGCCGAGGCACCCGAGGCACAGGTGGCGACCTCCGGTCCGACCGCGCCGGCGGCCTTGTTACCGCCCCCACCGCTGAGCGCTCGCATCCCGCTGCCCGGTGGCGGTGCGCTGACCAAGATTCCCGGCGAGGGCGACTTGCTCGCACTGACCGTCGATGACGGCGTCAACAGCGAAGTGGTGCGCGCCTACACGCAGTTCGCCAAGGACACCGGTATCCGGCTGACATTTTTCGTCAACGGAATCTACAAATCCTGGACCGAAAACCACGACATGCTCCAACCGTTGGTCGACTCCGGACAGATCCAACTGGGCAACCACACGTGGTCGCACCCGGATTTGACCACGCTGCCGAAGGAGAAGATTGCCGAGCAGATCGGCCGCAACGACCAATTTCTGAAGAAGACATACGGCATCGGCGCGAAACCGTACTGGCGGCCACCGTATGGCAAGCGCAACGCCGTCGTCGACGCGGTGGCGGCCGACTTCGGCTACACCGTCCCGACCTTGTGGTCGGGTTCGTTGTCGGATTCCACGGTGATCACCGAGGACTACATCGTGAAGATGGCCGATCAGTACTTCACCCCACAGGCCATCGTTATCGGGCACCTCAATCACCCGCCGGTCACGCACGTCTACCCACGGCTCGTCGAGATCATCCGCGACCGAAACCTGCGCACCGTCACCCTTAGCGACGTGTTCCTCAAAACCCCGTAACGGCGTTGTCCTCGCTCGATAGGGAGCTCACATGGATGCACCCGATCCGCAGCGCCTCGGCGGTCTCGCTTGGGTCCGCCGCACCGGCGGTCGGCTGTCGCGCACCGAGCGGCGCAAGCTCTTCATCGCAATTGCGGTGGGCCAGTGGGAAAACGCCGTGGGGAGGGCCAAGCTTGCACTTGGCCGGCTTCCGGCCGCGGCCGAGCACGTTGACTTGGACGCGTTCCGGGTACCCGATTCGAGCTTCGCTCGCGAGGCCGAAGAGGCGTGCGCGGAGCTGCCGCCAACCCTTCAGGGCCATTCCTACCGCACTTGGTTATTCGGGCGTGCGCTTGCGACCGTCGACGGGCACACGATGGACGACGAGCTCTTCTACTGCGGAGCGCTCCTGCACGACTACGGCATCGTCAGCCCAACGGCGAACCGTGATTTCACCCTCGGGAGCGTCGAACGCATGCTTTCCTGCGCCGGCGCCGCGGGAGTCGACGATGCGCGCGCGGATTTGCTCGCGGATGGCATCTGCGTACACACGACGCCGGGGGTCAAGGTCGACACCGACGGCGCCATCGGCTGCTACCTGCAGTGGGGGGCGATGGTCGACGGTGCCGGACTGCGCATGTGGGACGTCGCCCCTCGCAATGCCAAAGAGGTGCTGCGCCGTTACCCACGAGGCGATTTCAAAAGGGAGCTCGTTGGCATGATGCGCACCGAGGCGAAGGCGGTCCCGCAGGGACGCTTCGGGCTCCTCGTACGGTGCGGATTGCCGTTGGCCGTGCGGATGGCACCGTTCGACTCCTGAGGTCAGGCCGTCGCCAATCGAGCGAGACGCTCATCGAGGGTGGCGTGAAAGTGCCCGGCTGCACTCTCGTGCCGTCCAAACTCCACGAATTCGTTTGCGCCCGAATGCAACCCGCGTTGTACGCCTTCCGACATCTCGTTGTCCTCCACGAGACCGGCTCCAATGAGGCTCCCCGCACCCGTTAGATTGCTCGGTCGGTCGAACGAGTCGGGCTCGGCGAGGTCAGGCCTCACCATCGAATAGACCGTTACCGTGGTGTGGTCGACGTCCACTGGGTCAAGGACGACCACGGATATTACGTCCGGGAAGGTCGCCAACATGACGTTGGGGAACAGCTGATACAAAAACGTCACCCGGGCGCCGATCGTCCAAGTGCTCTCCGGGCGATCGCGCAGCCGCTCAATATTACGATACGGGAACGTGATACGGCTATTCGGACCAAACGTCTCGACCACGTTGAGATCGTCGTATTGCAAAGGGTAGAAGGTGTTCTTGTGTGTCGAACGGATGTGATAACCCTCCAGGAACTGCTCGGCAAGCACCTTCCAATTCATCGCTCGCAGAGTGGATTCCACAAAGACGAGCCGCTCGGCCGGCAGAACTTTGTCGCGCCAAGGACTCCCGTCCATCAGCCAGGCCATCGCGTCGTCGACGCCGTCTTGCGAGCCCGCGCCACCGGAGTCGAGCGCGCCGATGACGATGAGCCCGTCCACCTCGTGGCTGGCGACCTCGACCAAACCTCTGCTCGACATGTCCAGACCGGGGAAAGCGTCGGCGTGCGGCACGTGCGAGAGCGAGCCGTCCAGACGATACGTCCAGCCGTGGTAGCGGCACACGAACGCTTGCGAGCAGCCGGCCCCTTCGACTAGGGCGAAACCGCGATGCCGACATGAGTTGCGGAACACCCGCGCCCGTTGATCGCGCCCCCGCACGGCGAACAACGGCACCCCAAATGCGACCCGCTCCACGTGGTCGCCGGGTTTGGGGATCGCCGCGGAGGGAACAAAGACGCTCGGCATCGCACGAAGCAACCGGAGCTCTTCGGCGAACCGGCCTGGGTTCAGATAGTTTTCGACAGGCTCACGCCAGGTCGCGCCCTCGTCGGTGGTACCGGCGTCGATATGGGCGAGGATGCGCCGAACGATCTCCACGTCATCGGCAACCATCGATTTCGTCGGGGAGGCCATGCCAGTCAGTATCACACTATGAGCGTCACGCGTCAATGATTTAGTGATATCGAAGATGATCGGCGAAGATAGACGCGTGCCCGCACTTCCCCGGTCCCGCCTGAGCGACCTGATCGGCAGCCGGCCGCTGAGCGCGCGCTCGGTCCTGGCGTCGGCTTTGTTGGGATCCGACCAAGGCCGTCTCACGGTGGCGGAGCTGGTCGCGGTGGCCTCGCAGTTCGGCATCAGCGCCGGCGCGACCCGCACCTGCCTGTGGCGGATGGTTTCCAACGGCGAACTCACCGGCGACGAGGGCAGCTACGCGCTCGCCGGGCGATTGCTGGAGCGCCGTGAGCGTGTCGACGAGGCGTCCCGGATCGACGACGCCGCCCGCGGGTGGGACGGAACATGGGAACTGGCCGTCGTCTCACTGGAGCGCAGGTCGGCGTCCGATCGCGTCGAACTGAGGAAAGCGGCGGTCGCGCTCCATCTGGCCGAGCTTCGGGAGGGCGTCTGGATCCGCCCGGATAACCTTGACCCGCAACGATTTCCGACGTTCAGGGAAGTTCTGGACCAGCAGTGCATCCACTTTCACGGCGCCGCCACGGACATCACCGCGGACAAGGTGGGATCACTGTTTTCTCTCGGCGAGTGGGCGGACGACGCCGGGGTCCTCATCGACGCCATGGATGCGGCACTTAACGGGAGCAAACGCGACGAGTCGACCGAAAGCTTCACCTACGAGTTCGCGCTGTCGATCGCCGTCGTCCGGCATCTTCAGCTCGACCCGCTGCTGCCCGTCGAGTTCACTGGCGACCATTGGCCCGGGAACGCGTTGCGCGGCACCTACCGCCGTTTCGACCATGCCTTCAAACAACGCATCAACAGTGCTTTCCGCCGAGCGTAGCGCTTGTTGAGCAACGTCCATTTACAGTGAGTCGACGACGTTCTTCGCCTCGCGTAGTCCCGCGCCGGTCAGCTCGCGGTACAACTTGATCGCGGCGATGGCGTTCCCGCCGCGGGCAAGGGAGACGACTTCTGCGGGCACACCGCCGAATTGCGTCGATGTGTCGCTGGCGAACGTCGGGCAGGGGACCCCGACCCTTTCCGACAACAGGCGCACCTGCTGTTCGAGCAGCGCGAGACGGCGGTTGATGAGCGCAAACCGTTCTTCCATTCCCTCACGATAATCCGATTGCGGCACCCCAGCCGGGTTACGGTCATTCGGCGTTCGGGGACCCGGCCGGCAGGATGTTCTGGTTGATGCGGAACATGTTGCCCGGATCGTATTGCGCCTTGATCTCGGTGAGCCGCCGGTAATTCGGACCGTACGTCGCCCGGACGCGGTCTTGACCCTCGTCCATCATGAAATTGACGTAAGCACCGCCCGCCGAGTACGGGTGGGTTGCGTCCCAGTAGTCCACCGCCCAGCGCTTGATCAATTCCGCGTTCGCCGGGTCGGGGTCGACCCCGGCGATGACTTGTGAGAAGTTGACATCCCGGTACGCCCAAGCGGTTTCGGTTTGGCCGACCCGGTGGACCGCGCCGTCGATCGGATAGAGGTGCATCGTGGAGTGCATCGTCGGCAGTTCCTCGTTGAAGCGCGCATGGGCTTCAACCGCGCCGTCGGGCACCGTCCGGACGAAGTCGCCACGCCAATACCATTGCAGCCCTTTGGGATACAGGGCATCGAAGGTGGAATTAAGCGCGGGATACGGGGCCGCGGCAAGGCCTTCGAACGCGGGCTCCATCTGCCGGACCGGTGCAAACGCCTCGTCGGCCCGAGCGGGATCGCCCGTGTAGCACCAGACCACGGCGCAGGCCTTGTGCAGGTGGAACGCCTCTGGGAACGCCGGTGTCGGCGGGACGGTCATGCTTGCGAAGAACCCGTAGAGATCCTCGTCTTGAGCGGGGAGGAAGTCCCGGTACCACCTGAGGATGTCGGCGGTGGCCGATGACGGCCACGCCGTCGGACCGCAGATCACGGTGTGCACCGGGTGGAGGCGGAACGTGAACGAAACGGCCACGCCGAAGTTTCCGCCGCCGCCGCGCAGGGCCCAAAAGAGTTCGGGGTGCTCGGATTCGGACGCAGTCACCACGCGGCCGTCGGCCAGCACGACCTCGGCCTCCAATAGGTTGTCGATGGTCAGGCCGTGCTTGCGCGTCAGGTAGCCGTGGCCGCCGCCCAGAGTAAGGCCGCCGACTCCCGTGGTGGAGATGATTCCGGCCGGCGTCGCCAGACCATGCGCGTGGGTCGCGCGGTCCACTTGCGCCCATGTCGCGCCGCCCTGGACCCGCGCGGTGCGCCGGTCGGCGTCGACGTCGACGCGGTTCATGGGCGACAGGTCGATGACGAGGCCGCCCTCAACGGAGCCGAAACCGGGGCCGTTGTGCCCGCCCCCGCGGACCGCGATCGCGAGGTTCGACGTCCGCGCGAATTCCAGAGCGCCGACGATGTCGTCGGCGGATCCGCAGCGAACGATCACCGCCGGCCGCTTGTCGATCATGCCGTTGTGCAGCGCCCGAGCCTCGTCGTATCCGGGGTCGTCGGGCAGGATTGCGCTTGCTCCGAACCTGGCGTGCAGTTCGTCGGTCGTGGTTGTCAGGCTCATGGCCCGCACCTCCTGTAGTCGCTCCGCGAGTCTTGATGCCGCGACGCTACGAGGCGAGGAGGCAGTGCGTCATGACCACAACGAAGCATTCCCCAGGCATCCAACGATAGTCAGAACTGACTATCGACCAGCCAATACGGCGCGATTACGTTGATTCCATGGCGCAGTGGGTGCCGCCACCGCTTCCAGCGGAGCTGATGGCACGTCGCCGCGGCCCGCTCGTGGGCCGCGCCGCGGAGCTTGCGGCGTTCGAGCAGGCCTGGGAGCGGGTCGAAGGCGGCAACCGCCAGGCGGTGTTCATCGGCGGCGAACCCGGAGCGGGCAAAACGCGGCTGGCGGCCGAGGTGGCCGGAACGCTGGCCGAGCACGGTGTCGCGGTGCTGGTCGGCAGCTCGACGGCCGACGCGGACGTGCCGTACGCACCGTTCGCCGAGGCGCTGGATCGTCTGCTGATCGCCGGGGCGCCGGGTTCGATGGCGGACGCCCTGGCCGACGCGGGACCGCAACTGCGTCGGCTGTCGGCGCAGGTGGATAGGCACTTGTCCGATACCGGCCCCGCGGAAGAGGTCGGGTCACCCAGGCAGGCGCTTTTCGAGGCCCTGACCGGTTTCCTGCGACGCCTGGCGATCGATCGCCCGATCGCGTTGATCCTCGACGACCTGCATTGGGCGCACCTGCCCACCCTGGCGATGCTCGAACGTGTCCTGATCGGCTGCGCCGATGTGCGCATGCTGGTGGTGGCCACGTTTCGCACGACCGAACCGGACCGCTCCGACGAACTCGCCACCAGGCTGGCCGAACTGCACCGGTTCGACGGCGTCCGGCGCCTGGATCTCGCCGGGCTGGACACCGAGGCGATCGCCGAGTTCGTGCGCCGAACCCAGCAACTGGCTCCGGCATCGGCTCGCACCGCCGCCGCCTTGCTGCGCGACAAGACCGGCGGCAATCCCTTCTTCTTGACCGAACTGGTCAACGACCTGGAGGCCCGGGGCGGGCTGGCCTTGTTGGGTGCGCAGCAGACCGTCCCGGCATCGATCGGGGATGCCATTGACCGCCGACTCAGGGGACTGGGCACCGGCGTCCGGGGCGTCATCGAGCAGGCAGCGGTGCTGGGCGAGACGTTTGATCTCCCCGCGCTCATCGCCGCCAGTGAAGCCGATCTCCCCGCGACGCTCGCGGCGGTCGATTCGGCCGAAGGCGTCGGGCTGATCCGGCCGGTTCGCGACTCCGACGGCGAGTTCTCGTTCGTGCACGCGCTCACCCGCGAGGCCGTGGTCGGCGGGATGACGGCGTCGCGGCTGCGGATCATGCACGCGCGGGCCGCCGAAGCCCTTGAGGGCCGCGCGGACCCATCGGTCGTTCCCCGCCTGGCAAACCACTACCTGCGGGCGCACGTTCTGGGCTACCACGAGCAGGCGTTGCGGTACGCGCATCAGGCCGCCCGAATGGCCGAACAGAGCCTGGCGTATGAGGACGCTGCGAGATGGTTCGAGCGGGCGGCGTCGCTGCCGGAGCTGAGCCGCACGGATCGAGCCAGGCTGGACCTCGATGCGGCCGCGAATCACGTGCGGGCCGGCGATTTCGCGCGGTCGCGGGCGATCTACGAACGAATCAGCGCGATGGACGACCCGCTGATCCGCCTGGCCGCGGCCG
>Ga0318536_10000112_pt1 | contig 18364 bp, 18 predicted proteins | sample GRESIP117b4f28_FD_203481 | JGI IMG/M metagenome (GOLD analysis project Ga0318536, IMG submission 203481) | Tropical soil microbial communities from Luquillo Experimental Forest, Puerto Rico - GRE.SIPMG.117b4f28 | ecosystem: Environmental > Terrestrial > Soil > Tropical forest > Bulk soil... | reverse complement strand
GTCGGATATATCCGACTTGGGCTGGGGAGGGATTACGGAGATTGTGGCGCGTTTTGTGAACATGCGATAACCCGGCCCGCCGGGGGACAACGCATGTCCGCTGGGCAATGAATCGCGGGGGGCGTGCCATTTTCTCTCAGCAGATCGTCAATGGCCTGATGCTCGGCTCCATTTACGCAATGGTCGCCGTTGCGCTCACACTGGGCATCGGCGTGCTGCGATTTCTCAACTTCAGCATTCCCGGCCTGTTCATGATCGGCGGCATGATGACCTGGGCGCTGGTGCGCGCCGGCCTCGCCTGGCCGCTCGCCGCCGCCGCCGCGCTCATGGTCGGGGCGGCGGCCTCCCTCCTTGTCGAGCTCTTTACCTGGCGCTGGATGCGCAAGGCGGATGAGTTTGTTCCGCTCGTGAGCTCGATGGCCTTTCTCATCCTGTTCGAGAATCTCGCCGTGGTGCATTGGGGCTCCGAGCTGCAAAGCCTGCCGCGGCTGTTCGCCAGCGCCGACTGGCGAATCGGAAATCTCGTCATCAGCGCGCCGCAGCTCGTCGGTCTCCTTCTCTCCATCGGATTGATCGCGGCGCTCTCCCTCGTCCTCGCCAGGACCCGGCTCGGACGCGCGCTGCGCACCATTGCCGAGGATGCCGATACCGCGCTCCTCCTCGGCGTGGACATCCACCGCATCGTCCCGATGGTCTTTCTCATCAGCGGCGCGTTCGCCGCGCTGGGCGGCGTCCTGTTTGCGTTGAACTATCGCGAGGTGCACCCCTTCATGGGCGAGGCGCTGGGGCTCAAGGGAATTTCCGCGATGGTGGTCGGCGGCATGGGCAACATCTGGGGCGCCATCGCCGGCGGGCTCTTCATCGGACTGGCGGAAGTGGTCTCGATCGATCGGCTCGGCGCCGATTTCGTCGACATCTCGGTCTACGGCCTCCTCCTTCTCATTCTGATCATGCGTCCAACCGGCATCTTCGGGGCTGCCGGCACGCGAGCGCGCTCGTGAGCGGCTATGTCGAAGGCATTCTGGTCCTGCTCGCGATCAATGTCGTATTCGCCTACGGCGCCTTCCTGCCGATGGCGGCCGGACAGCTCAATCTGGGGGTTGCCGGCTTTGCCGCCATCGGCGGCTATGTTTCGGCGTATCTGAGCAACAACGCCGCAATGCCGGCCTCTCCCGCCATCGTGCTGGGCGGGCTTGCCGCCGCCGTGGTCGCGCTTGCCGTCGCCGTTCCCGTGCTGCGCACCCGCGGCATCTATCTGGCGCTCGCGACCTTCGCGCTGGGCGAGATCGTGCGCGCCTGCATCCTCAACATGGAGGCGGTCGGCGGCGCCGCCGGCTATCCGGTCGCAGCCTTCATCCGCTTTCCCGTCATCGCCGCTTTTGCGGTCGCGGTGATCGTCCTGGTATCGCTTCTGTTTGCGACCCGGTTCGGAATTGCGATCACCGCGGTGCACGATGACGAGCGCGTCGCCGACCTCATGGGTCTCAATGTGCGCGCCTTTCAGGTGGCGGCGTTTGCGCTCGGCGCCGGCCTCGCGGGCATCGGCGGCGGCCTCTATGCGCATCATTTCAGCTATATCGAAGCGCAATATTTCAGCATCTCGCTGAGCATTTCCATCGTGCTCTATGTCCTGTTCGGAGGGACGCAGAGCGTGTTTGGACCGCTCGTCGGGGCCGCCGTGTTCACCCTGCTGCCGGAGCTTTTGCGCGGCAGCGCGCAATGGCGTTACGTGCTGTTCGCCGCAATCGTGATCGTGGTGATGGTGCTGCGGCCGCAGGGGCTCGTTAGCGGAGCGCAGATGCGGCGCCTTTTGGCGGGCAAAGAGCAACCGGCATGAGCAGGCCCATTCTGACGCTCGAGAACGTCAGCAAGAGCTTCGGCGGCCTGCATGTGGTCGAGGATTTGAGCTTCTCGGTCCGGCGCGGCTCCCGCACCGCCCTGATCGGGCCCAACGGCGCCGGCAAGACCACCGTGTTCAACCTCATCACCGGCGTCCATTCGATCGATGCCGGCCGTATGCTGCTGGACGGAGCCGACATCGCCGCGATGCCGTCGCGGCAACGCATCCATCACGGCATTGCCCGCAACTTTCAGAACATCCGACTGATGCCGCATCTTTCCGCCCTGGAGAACGTGCTGATCGGCCAGCATTGCCGCAACGGCGGATTGCGCGGCGCGCTGCAGCCGGTCAATCTGGTGCCGCGCAACCGCTGGCGGGAGGAGGCGCGCGCCGCTCTCGCCGAGGCCGGCCTTGCGCGGCACGAGCGGGCGGCGGTGGCAAGCCTGCCCTATGGGCTGCAGAAGCGGGTCGAGCTGGTGCGCGCGCTTGTCGCCCGGCCGCGCCTGCTGCTGCTCGACGAGCCGGCCGCCGGTCTCAACCCGGCCGAGACCGAGCTGCTGCGCGAGCGCCTCGCCGCGGTGAGCGGAGAGCGCGGCATCACCATGCTGGTGGTGGAGCACGACATGCACTTCGTAGGGGCGCTTTGCGAGCAGGTGATCGTGCTCAACTTCGGCCGCCGCATTGCTGAGGGCACGCCCGGCGAGGTCCGCGACCACCCGATGGTGCGGGAAGCCTATCTCGGGCTGGAGACGCCGGGAGCAGCCGAGCAGCAGCATGTCGACCACGCGCCTTGATCTCGACGACGTGCATGTGCGCTACGGACGCGTGCACGCCGTGCGCGGCGTGTCGCTTGCGGTCGCGGCCGGCGAGATCGTCGCCGTCCTGGGCGCGAACGGCGCCGGCAAGTCGTCCTTGCTCAAGGCGGTGATGGGCCTTGCGCCGGCCGCCGCGGGAAGGATCCTTCTCGACGGCGTCGACATCACGGCATGGCCGCCGAGCGCCCGGGTGAAGCACAACCTGATCCTGGTGCCGGAGGGGCGCCGCATCATCACCAGCCTGACCGTGCACGAGAATCTCCTGATGGGCGCCTTCGCACGCCGGGATGCGCGCGCCGTGAAGGCCGAGATTGACGGCATCTACCAGCGGTTCCCGAATCTGGCGGCCAGGCGGCATCTGCCCGCGCGCGTTCTTTCCGGCGGCGAGCAGCAGATGCTTGCGATCGGGCGCGGGCTGCTCGCCGGCCCCAGGCTGATGATGCTGGATGAGCCGTCGCTGGGGCTGAGCCCGCGGCTGACGAACGAAATATTTGCGCTCATCGGCGAGCTCAACCGCAAACGCGGTCTGGCAATCCTGCTGGTGGAGCAGAATACGCACAAGGCGCTGGAGCTTGCGGCCCGCGCCTATGTGCTGGAGCTCGGGCGCAAGGTCATGGAGGGCAAACCGTCGCAGTTGCGCGACGATCCGTCATTGCGCGATGCTTATCTCGGCCGCGGCGCCCCGGCGCAGGGCGCGCTATAGAGGATGATCGACCATGGGGCGTCATGCCCGCGCAGGCGGGCATCCAGTAATCCATGCAAGTGCGGTTGAATCTCGCCGGTTGACGAGGCCATGCTCCGCATGATCGGTGATTACTGGATCGTCCGCCTGCGCGGACGATGACGACGCGTACGCATGAGGAGTAAAAGGGATGAACAGCAAGCTCGCGGGTTTCCTGGTGGCGTCGGCGGCGCTGGCCGGCACCCCGGCGCAGGCGCAGGACCTGCGTCTGGGATACCTGCCGTCGAGCGCGGGTCCGTTTGCAACGCTCTCGCGGACCAACGAGATCGCCGCGCAGATCGCGATCGACGAGATCAACGCGGCCGGCGGCATCGCCGGCAGAAAGATACGGATCATCTCCTTCGATACGGCGGGCAAGCCCGACCAGGCGGTCGTCGGCCTGCGCAAGCTCGCGGAGGATGACAAGGCGCTCGCCGTCATCGGACCACTGAGCTCCGCGGAATGCCGGGTGGTGTTTCCCGCCGGCGAACGCATCGGGATTGTCGCCATGTCCATGGCGTCCTCGGCGCCCAAGCTGGCGGAGCCCTTCACCTATGGGCTGCGCAACACGTCCGACGAAGGCTACATGTTCCAGAGGGTGATGAAGACGCTGCAGGAGAAGAAATATCCGATCGCGACCGGCTCCATCGCCTATGCGACCGACGATGTCATCTCCAGGACCATGGGCGAGGCGGTGCTGCCGAGCATCATGAAGCAGTCCGGCACCGAGGTAAAAGGCAGCGTCACCTTCCAGACTCAGGCCTTCGATCTCGCCGCCCAGGCATCGCAGCTCAAGGCGCTCGCGACCGACGTGATCGGCGTCGGCTCCGGCCCCGAGCCCGCGATCCGGCTGGCGCAGGAACTGCGCCGGCAGGGGGTGTCCGGACGGCTGATCGCGGGCTCGACTGTCGGCGATTCCGAGCTCGCCAGGCGGATGGGAGCCGACGGCAACGGCACGGTGATTCCAGGCACGTTCTATCCCGGCGTGAGCGGCAAGGCACAGAAATTCGAAGAAGAGTTCATCAAGCGCGTAAAGGCCGCCGGCCTCGAGCGTTCGGCTGCTTCCCAGTTCGACGCGGCCACCTATGACATCGTGCAGTTCTATGCCTATGCCATGAAGGAAGCGAAGGTGACGGGAGATGCCGCGAGACTCGCGGACGAGCGGACCGCGATCCGCGACACGTTGCGCGCAATGAAAGGCTATCCTGCGCTCGAAGGGCCGATCTCGTTCGGCAAGAACGGGGACGCGCTCAAGCCGGTCTATGTGCTCGAGATGCAGGACGGCCGTTGGAACCTGATCGGAACCTATCCGGCAGGATCGTAGGGCGAATAGCGCGAGCCTAATCGGCCAAACCACCCGGAGGCGACCATGCTGCGATCGGGCAAAGACCATCTCGAGACCCTGCGCGACGGGCGCAATGTCTATGTCGGAAGCGAGAAGGTGGACGACGTCACGCGTCACCCCGCCTTCCGCGCGGCTGCCGCAACGGTCGCCGCGATCTACGACATGAAGGCGGATCCCGCGAACCGCGATGTGATGACCTACGAGGAAGACGGTGGCCGCCATTCCATCTACTACCTTCGCCCGCGCAGCCGCGATGACCTGCAGCGGCGCATGCTCGGGCACCGCAGGATCGCCGATCTCACGTTGGGGATGTTCGGCCGCTCCCCCGATCACGTCGCCTCCTTCGTGACCGGGATGGTGATGAAGCCCGACGCGTTGCCGGTGCCGTACGGGCATGCCGACAACGTGCTGCGCTACTACCGCCACATCCGCGACAACGACATCTACGTGGTCTACGCGGTGCTGCCGCCGCAGGCGGCGCGCAACCCCGAGTTCTATGAGCGGCAGAACCTCCCGGTCCCGACGCTGCGCGTGGTGCGCGAGGACGACGACGGGCTGGTCGTCTCCGGCATGAAGATGCTGGCGACCGGCGCGCTCTATGCCAACGAGATCTGGATCGGCAATATCCTGCCGCTCGCCCCCGACCAGAAGAAGCAGGCCGTCACCTGCGCCGTAGCCTGCAACGCGCCGGGCCTCACGCTGTGGTCGCGCAAGCCGGCCGTGCTCGGCGCCGCCTCGGAATTCGATTCTCCGCTCGCGTGGCGCTACGACGAGAGCGACAGCATGGTGCTGTGCGACAACGTCAAGGTGCCGTGGGAGAAGGTGTTTGTGCACGATGACCCGCAGCTTTCGCGCGATATCTATATCACGACGCCGAGTCACTGCTTCGGCAATCACCAGTCGAACGTGCGCTACTGGTCGAAAATGCGCCTCCTCCTCGGCCTGTGCAGCAAGGTCGCCCAGGTAACCGGCGCCGACCAGGTTCCGGCGGTGCGCGAGACGCTGGGCAAGATGGCGGGGGTGGAGGCCACCATCGGCGGCCTGGTGCACGGCCAGATCAACGCCTGGGAGGATTGGCCGGCCGGCTACGCCTGCTTCAACCGCCGCATCATGTATGCGGGTCTCGACTGGTGCACGCAGAACTACAGCACCTTCGTGGACGAGCTGCGCACGTTGTGCGGCGGCGGGGTATTTCAGATGCCCGCCGACATCTCGATCATGGAGGATGCGCGGCTCGCAAAGGAGTTCTCGGCCTACTGGCAGACGCCGCAGACCGATGCGCTCTCGCGCATGAAGCTGTTCAAGCTCGCCTGGGACATGGTCGGCTCGGAATTTGCCGGCCGGCACCTGCAGTATGAGAAATTCTATGCCGGTGCCTCTTTCATCATCCGCAACCACTCCTACCGCGAGACCGACTGGGGCGAGTTCAACAGGCTGGTCGAGGATTTCATGGCGAGATACGACTACCAGAGGACAGATGACAGAGAACAGAGGACAGACGGCAAGATTTCCGTCGTGAGACGCCAGGTGTCTGCTCTCTGATATCTGTCATCTGACATCTGTCATCTGATATCGCCCGTCCTTCGTGCGCGCCAGCCGGCCCTGCTCGTAGAGCCGATCGAGATCGCGCAGGACCTCGCGTCCATCGCGGGTGCCGATTGCGGCCATCAGCTCGAGATAGGTCACCGGCCCCGCCGCCAGCGCCGCCTCCACCGACTGCCGCGGGCGCTGCGGCAGTTGCGGCGCGCGCGGCACCGTGAACTCGACGCTGTCGGCCTTGCCGAACGGCTTGGTGCAGTCGAAGCCGGCTTTGGCGCCGGCACGGCTTCCCTGCAGCGAAGGATCGAGCGGGATGCAGCGAAAGCCGGAGGCGACAACGATGTCGCGGTCGGCCTGGAAGCGCGTCGCCAGCGCCCAGTCGATCTGCTCGTCGGAGAAGACGTCGATGTCGTCATCGACCACGAAGACATGCTTCACGTCGGCGGAGGAGCAGAACACCGCGGCAATGGCGTTGCGCGCCTCGCCCGGATTGCGCTGGCGCATGGAGACGCGGACATTGTACATGCCGCCGGAGGAGGCGGTGCAGCACACCGCCACCGGCTCGCGGATCGCCTGTTGCAGCACGCTCCAGATCGCAGCCTCGGTCTTGGCCGCGCCCAGCTGCGCCGTATCGGTGAAGCCGAGCCGCGCGCCTCCGATGGTCACGGTCTGAAACAAGGCATCGCGCCGCCGGGTGATGGCGGTCAGATGGAACACCGGATTGTTCTTCAGCAGGCCGTAATAACCGATGTACTCGCCGTACGGCCCTTCCGGTTCGATCAGGCCGCGCTCGTCGAGATAGCCTTCGAGCACAAGCTCGGCGTCGGCGGGTACTTTGATATCGACGGTGACGCATTTGACGGTCGGCAGCGGCGCCCCGCGCACCGCGCCGACCGTGTCAAGCTCGTCGGTCGGCGGCGTTGCGGCGATGGCAGCCAGGAAATCGCCGGGATGACTGCCGACCGCGAACGCGACCGGCAGGCGCTCGCCGCGCGCGACCGCCGCCTGGTAGAGCGCGCGCAAGATCACTCGGCGCGTTGAGGTCGACTCCAGCGCTGCGCGGCCCGCGCAGCATCAGACGCCGGCAGCCGATATTGGTGCTGCCGTTCCCCGGGTCGCGCGCGTAATCGATGCCGGCCGAGATGTAGGGCGCCCCATCGAGCCCGTGCTGCAGATGAACCGGCAGGGCAGTGAGATCCGCATCGTCGCCGGTGAGCACAACCTCATGCACCGGAGCTTGCGCGGAGGGCACCTCGATCGGAGCCACCGGATGCGCCAGCCGCTCCCGCATCACCTTGGGAAAGCCGGCTTCGTCGGTATCGAGCGCCGCGGCGAGCCGCCGCCGTGAGCCCATCACGTTGCCGACGAGCTCGGTCCTCTCCGGCCCGACCGCGCGGAACCAGACGGCGTTTGGATTGCAGTCGAGCACTGCGGCCACGTCGATGAGATCGATCGAGTCGTCATGCACGATGCATTCGCCCTCCTGCACCAGCTTCTCGACGAAACGGCGCAGGCGGAATTTCTCGGTGTCGGCTTGGATCATGGTCAAGGCTGCCCGTAGAGGTTGTCGATGCGGTCCCAGCGGTCGTAATGCACAACCGACTTGAATTCCTCGAAGCTCATGCCCTTGTCGCGCAGTGCAAAGGTGCCCGCGTGCATGTCCGCGAGCACGGTCGCCATGGCCTTGGCGGCATGCATGATGGTCTCCAGCCCGAAGCAGATGGCGTTGAATCCGAGCTGCTCGAATTCCTTCGGAGAAAGTATGGGCGTGCGTCCGCCGACCAGCGGATTGGCAAATTGCGGCACATCGAAGCTCTTCGCAACCCGCTCGAGCTCCTCGATGCTTTCCGGCGCTTCGACGAACAGCGCCTCGGCGCCGGCGCGAAGGTAGCGTTCCGCGCGCCGCAGCGCCTCGTCGAGGCCATGGACGGCGCGCGCGTCGGTGCGCACGCAGATCAGCGTCTCCGGGTAGAGGCGCTCCGCCATGGTGGCCTTGATCTTCGCTTCCATGGCCGCGGCCGGCACCACCTTCTTGCCGGACATGTGACCGCAGCGCTTGGGCCACGCCTGGTCCTCCAGAAAGACGGCGCTCGCGCCCATGCGCTCGTAGCTTTGCACGGTGTGAACGGCGTTCTTCACGTCGCCGTAGCCGTCGTCGATGTCGACCAGGACCGGCACGTCGCAGGCGGCGATGATGTCGCGCACCGCGCCGGCGATGTCGGCGAAGCCCTTGAGGCCGATATCGGGGACGCCATAGCGCGCGCCGGCAACCGGGAAGCCGCCGATGAACATGGTGTCGAAGCCGGCGCGTTCGATGAGAAGCGCGCTCAGCGCATCATAGGCGCCGGGAACGACGAGCAGTCGCCGCTCCGCGACCGCGCGGTTGAGCGCCTGGCGAAAGCTGGGACGATCCGTCATGAGCTGCTCCTGACAACACCTGCTCTGGCGCCGGCAATGCGGGAATCGTAATCTTGGCGGGCTCTTCCAAGCCGGGCACGCGACGGGTAGCCAACATCGCGAGGCCGAACGTCATCCATACATCAAGCGTCATCCATACATTAAATGAGTTGCATATGAAGAGTGGGGAGGGGAAGGCACTGTGATGCATCGCCTGTTGCGCGCGCTCGTCGGGACCCTCGCCTGTTCGGCGTCGGCTCTCTGCGTGGCCCTGTCCATCGTGACGGAGACGCTGGCCGCCGCCGATACGGTGCGCGTCGGCAAGGCGGTGCCCTTCGCTTGGACGTTCACGCCCATCGACGTCGGCATCGAGGCCGGCATCTTCGCCCGGCGGGGACTGGCGCTCGAGGTGACCGGCTTTGCCGGCGATGCCAGGCTGCAGCAGGGGCTCGTCTCCGGCAGCATCGATTTCGGCCTCGGCAGCGGTCCGGGTATGGGTTTCCTGGCCAAGGGTTCGCCCGCCAAGGCAGTCGCCGCCATGGCGGGCGCCCCCATGAACATGAGCATCGTGGTGCCCTACGCTTCCACGATCAGGACCATCGACGATCTCAAGGGCAAGAAGGTCGGCATCACCACCGTCGGATCGCTCACGGATTGGCTGCTCAAGCGGGTGGTCGCGGACCGCAAATGGGCGGCGACCGACGTGACAGCCGTCACCGTCGGCGGGCTGGATGCGACCAAGGCGGCGCTCAAGACCTCCCAGATCGACGCGGTCGTGGTCGCGCTCGAGCTCGGCTATGCGCAGGAAGCCGCCGGGCAGTGGCGGGTGCTGGCGCCGCTTGCACCCTTTGCGCCCGACTTCCACACCCACGTGATCTATGCGCGCGACGAGCTCATCGCCGACAAACCGGAACTGATCGAGCGCTTCCTGCGCGGATGGTTCGAGACCATCGCCTTCATGCGTGGCAACAAGGAACGCACCGTCGAGATCACGTCCAGCGTCCTCCATCTCGACAAGCCCGTCATCGAGCGCGTCTATGACGAGCAGATCGGCATCTTCACCGCCGACGGCCGCTTCGATCCCAAGGCGCTGGTCGTGCTTCGGCAGTCGCTGGTGGAAATGGGCATATTGCAGCACGTGCCGGACGACAGCGTCATGTTCACCACCCGTTTCGTCCCGGTGAAATTTTAGTGCGGCGTTCAATCGCCGCGCTCGGGGCCGGGAATGACAGAACGAAGCGGTTGTCTGCACACTTGAGAATTGCCGGGTATGAAGCTCTTTGAATGCCAGAATTGCGGGCAGCCGCTCTATTTCGAGAACACCTCTTGCGAGAGCTGCGGGTTGCGCCTGGGCTACCTGCCGGACCACGAGGTGGTGACCGCGTTGCGCGAGGCGCAGGACGGCCTGTGGCGCTCGCTCGCGGTGCCGCAGCCGCTCTACCGCTTCTGCGCCAACGCGCAGTACGACGTCTGCAATTGGCTTGTCGCCGGCGACCATCCTGAAATCTATTGCGCGGCCTGCCGCCACAACCGCACCATTCCGGACCTCTCATATCCGGAGAACCTGCTGCACTGGCGCAGGATCGAGTTCGCCAAGCATCGGCTGTTCTACACCCTGTTGAAGCTGCGCCTGCCGCTCACCACGCGATGGGAGGATCCGAACGGCCTTGCATTCGACTTTCTCTCGTCGGAATCCGATGGGGGATCGGAGGCGCCCGCGGTCGTCACCGGGCATGCCGGCGGGCTCATCACGCTCAACGTCGCGGAAGCCGACGACATCGAGCGCGAGCGCCAGCGCAAGTCGTTGGCCGAGCCCTATCGCACGCTGCTCGGCCACTTCCGTCACGAGATCGCACACTATTATTGGGATCATCTGGTGGCGGATACTCCTGCCCTCGACGAGTTTCGGCAGCTGTTCGGTGACGAGCGCGAGGATTACAAGGAGGCGCTGGCGCGCTACTACGCCACCGGACCCGCGCCCGACTGGTCCGAGCGGTTCGTGACGGCCTATGCCAGCGCGCACCCCTGGGAGGATTTTGCAGAGACCTGGGCGCACTATTTCCACATGGTCGACACGCTGGAAACCGCCGCTGCGTTCGGCATCCGGCTGCGCCCGCAGGTGGCCAAGGGTGCCGGTCTTGATGCCGTGGTCAACTTCGACCCGCATGTTGCGGAGCTCGACCGCATCATCGACACCTGGCTGCCGCTCACTTTCGCCGTCAACTCCATCAACCGCAGCATGGGCCAGCCCGACCTTTATCCCTTCGTGCTGCCGCCGCCGGTGATCTGGAAGCTTGCCTTCCTGCACGAGCGCATCCGCGCCGTGGACGCGACCCGGTCGGCGGACGCGGCGAGGGATGCGCTGCGCGCCGTCATCGCCGGCCTCAAGCGTTCCGTCGGCTCGCCGCGGCCGCAATAAACGCAATAAAGAAGTGTAAAGTTTTTGGACCTTGTCATGCCCGCGAATGCGGGCATCCAGTAAACCACGCCGGTTGAAGTTGAATCGACACGCCGGAGGGTTACGGGATCGTCCGCTTTCGCGGACGATGACGACCGAGCGTGCTCAGGCTACCAGCGGTCGCAACGCGGCATGCTGCCGGACGAAGGGAAGCTTCTCTGCCCAGCCGTCGAGGCCCCAGACATGGCCGGCACGCTTGAAGATCAGATAACCGCACAGGACCGCATAAACGATGTGGTAGTCGACGATGAAGTTGTTCCTGTTCTCGATAAACGGCCACTCCATGTGGGCGGTCCAGTACATCAGCAGAAGCGCGATGGCGAATGCCGCGCTCACGCGCACCATCAATCCGACCAGGAGCGAGAGCCCAATCAGCAGATGCCCGTAGCTGACCAGGAAGGTGAGCACCGGATCCGCCGCGGGAGTCGCAAGCACGGCATAGATGTCATGGAAGGTTTTCGTCTCTGCCAGGAATCCTGCCGCGCTGAACTTCGGGTTGAACATGCCCTGGTGCGAGGCGGCATAGAGAAAGGTCCACGCCATCAGCAGGCGGAATATCAAGACGAAGGTACGTTCGGTCGTCGACTGGCTCATGGCTGGTCCCTCTGGCGGAGCTTGCATCGAGGACTTTTTATCTCGCCCGCTGGTCGATTTATTGATCTGGCTCAAATCCTGTAAGATTCCATGCGCAGCTTCAGCCTGACGCCCGCTCGGGCGAGGCCATTACGATGACGGCGATCTCGTCGTTGTTGACACCTCGCCCTCATCGATCTTCTCCTTCAGGGTGCCTTGCGCGCATAGGGCCCAAGCTCGGCATTCGCGTTGCGCACAAACGACATGTCGATGACGTCGTCTGCCTTGATCTGCCCGGTCACCCAGCCCTGCCGCCTGAAGAAGTCGAGGTCCTTCTGAATGCCGGCCGCGTTCACCACGCCGGTCACATCCGCGGCCGGCGCATACATTTCCCGCACCAGGGTGGGATTCATGTTGAAGCTCTTCGCCATGGTCGCGACGACTTCGTCGGCGCCGGTGCCGGCGATCTTTCCCTCGGCGATCGCGTCGTTGTAGGTGCGCACCCCGCGCAGCCAGGCGCGCATGAATTTCTGCGCGGTATCCCGGCGCTCGGTCGCGAACTTCTCGCTGTAGAAGATCACCGAGATCTGCTGATGGGGATAGAACGCATTGGTGTCGAGGAAGCGGACGCCGTATCCGGCGTTGACCGCGATAGTCGCCTGCGGCTCGATCAGCAGGGAGCCGTCGAGTGCCTTGTTCTGCAGCGCGGCGATCTGCTGCGGAAACGAAAGATAGACCGGGATCACGTCCTCGAAGCTGATACCGGCGAATTTCGCCGCCTCGTTGAGCAGCGACAGCGAGGTGACGTCCTGGGCGGCAAATCCCATGCGCATTCCCTTGAGATCCTTAAGCCCCTTGAACCGGCCGCTATCGATGAGGTCCTTGCGCATGAACACGGTCTGATAGAGAGAGCCCGGCTCCGAATGGCCGCGGTCGGCAACGATGCGGAAGGCGATCCCGCGCACGAGCGCGTTCCAGAAGCCGACCGAGAGCGCCCCGCTGCCGACATCGAGCTCGACGGTGCCCAGAGGCGCAAATGACCTTGGCGCCGGAATCGAGCACGATCAGATCGACGTCAAGGCCCTCGTCCCTGAAGAAGCCGCGCTCATGCGCGATTTAGAACGGGGCATCGCTTGCCGATCCGCCGGTGCCGACCGCAACCTTCTCCGCCGCGTGCGCGGGCAGCAATCCGCCCGTCGCGAGCGCGCCGGCGAATGCGGCGGCGATCAGAGATGCCTTGATTCGGACCATCGGCGTTTTCCTGTCTAAGTTCTTGGCGGCGGGTTTAATCTATTGCGTCACAAATCGTGCAGCGGGCGCCGATGCGGTAATTGCGCCCTCTCCCCTGCGGGAGAGGGCAGCGTCCAAATCACAGCAAGCTCGAAGGGGTGAGGGGTATCTGCCCCCTCACCCTACTTTTCTGTTGCGCCTCTGCAGCTGCCCTCTCCCGCTAGGGGAGCAGGCGGCCACAAGCTGCCGCGGCGCTCTTCTGACGCAGTAAGACTAATCCGCCCTATGATGTCGCGACCGTACCAATCTCAACCCTGCAGCCCGAACAGCGCCTGCGCGTTGCGGTAGCAGATTTTCTCCTTGTCGGCCGTGGAAATATCGAGGGACGCGATGACCTTCATGGTCTCGCGGATGTAGCTTGCTCCGCCTTCGGCTCCGAACGGCGCGTCCGAGGCGAACAGCACATGATCGGCGCCGTAGAACTTAAGCCCGCACACCGTGCCGATACGCCCGCCGCACAGGGCGGTGTCGGCATAAAATTCCTTGAAGCACTCCATCAGCGGTTTGCCGAGCATTTTCAGGATGCCGCCGTAATCCTCGTCCGAGGTCCGGCTGCCGAGCGTAGCCCAGCCGGTGTCGAGCCGCGCGTCGAAGAACGGGATCATCGCGCCGAGATGATGGAGCAGGATCTTCAAGCCGGGCAGCCGCGTGGTGAGGCCGGAAAAAACGAGCCGCGCCACGGTGGCGCTCGTCTCGTACGGCCAGCCGAGGATCGCCCAGATCTCGTATTTCGATTTTGTCTCGGCCGCAAAGTCGGGATCGCTGGCGGTGCGGGCGGGGTGCAGCAGCACCGGCTTGCCGCAACGCGCCGCCAGCTCGAAGATCGGGAAGAAGCGCGGCTCGTCGAGGCAGGCGCCGTTCACGTTGGTATGAAGCTGGAGCCCATTGGCGTTGCCGTGAATGAGAATGCGCTCGGCTTCGCGCGCCGCCGCCTCCGGCGCATTCATCGGCAGCGCACCCACATAGCCGGCAAACCGATCGGGATATCTGGCGCACAGCTCGGCAAGGCCGTCATTGGCGATGCGGGCGAGCTCGGGCGACGCCTGCGGCCCCGCCATGGCGTCAAGCGGAGGCAGGCCGAGCGACAGGATCTCGGAATATTCGCCGCCGAACTCGTCCATCATGCGCAGCCGCGCGTCGAGATCGTAGATCGTGCGCACGCCCTGCATCCGTTTGCCGATGTTCCTGGTGCCGCCGGAAGTCTGCGACATCCTCGCGAACAGGGCGGGCGGGAAGAAGTGGCAGAACGCATCGATGTGGCGCATGCCGCCTTCAGCTCCACAGCTGCCGGCTCGCAAGCCGCGCGCCCTCGACCAGCGCCTCGAGCTTCGCCCACATGATGGTGGGATGGACGCGCCGGTAGAAGGTGCCCTGCGCAAATCCGCAATCGGTGCCGGCCATGACGTTCTCGCGCCCCAGGAGATTGGCAAAGCGCAGGATGCGTTCGGCGACGAGCTCCGGATGCTCGATCACGTTCGTGACGTGGCTGATCACGCCGGGGATCAGCACTTTGCCGGCCGGCAGCTTGGCGCTCTTCCATACCTGCCATTCATGCTCGTGGCGGGGATTGCCGGACTCGATCACGTAGGCGCCGGCACGGACTTTCAGAATGAGATCGACGATGTCCCGAAGCGGCACATCGCTCGAATGCGGGCCGGGCCAGCTGCCCCAGCAGACGTGATAACGTACGTGGTCCTCCGGGATGCCTGCGAGCGCGGCGTTGAGCGATTCGACGAATTTGCCCAGCCAGCGCCGGTAGTCCGCGAGGCTTCCGGGCGGGACCATGCGGTCGTACATGGTTGCGGCGCGCGCATCGTCGATCTGCAGGATGAGGCCGGCATCGACGATCATCCTGTATTCGGTGCGCATGGCCGCAGTGACGGCATGCATCCATTCCTCCTCGCTGCGGTAATATTCGTCCCGCCGCTCCGGCAGCGCGCTCGCGGGCGCCACCACGGGCAGGAAGCCTTCCTGGACGCTCGCGGCTGCGAGCGCCGTCTTGAAATTCGCGATGTCGCGGGCAAGCTCCGCTTGCCCGGTATAGGCAACCGGACCCACGCACACCACGGTGTTGGGATTGGCCGGCGGATCGCGCGCGTCGAGCTCGGCGTAGAATTCCTTGAAGCGGTTGCGGTCGAGACCGGGATCACCCGACCGGCCGCCCGGGCCCGGCGGGTTCGGCCGCAGCGTAAACCCGCTCATGCGCTCGATGATGTACTGATTCCAGCTGATCGACTTGCCGTATTCGCCGTCGCTGACGACATCGATGCCGATCTGCCCCTGGCGGCGGACCACTTCGGCGACCGCATCCCTCAGGCAGCTCTCATAGGCCGTGGCATCGTAGGGTTGCCGCGCCTGCTTTGCCCGCATGATCTCCTGGAGGGCGGGAGGCCGGATCAGGCTGCCGACATGCGTGGTGAGGATGCGCTCGCTGCTCGTTCGCATGACATCTCGCGCCGTTCATGGATATGGTAGGCGAAATGATGACGCTGCCTGAAAACTTTCGCGACGTCGAGCACCTTGAGGAGGTCATGACCACGCCGTCGCCCGCGCTGCGGGCGGAATTCGGCGAGCTTGCCGGCGACCTCATCATACTCGGCGTCGGCGGAAAGATCGGCCCGACGCTTGCGCGGCTTGCCAGGCGCGCGGCGCCCGGCAAGCGCGTCATCGGCGTCGCGCGTTTCACCGAAAAAGGCCTGCGCGAGGCGCTTGCCGCCTCGGGCGTAGAATGCATCGCCGCCGATCTGCTCGATCGCAAGCAGGTCGAGGCGCTGCCCAAGCCCGCCAACGTCGTGTTCATGGCGGGCCGCAAGTTCGGCTCCACCGGCGATGAGCATCTGACCTGGGCGATGAATGCCTATGTGCCGGCGCTGGTCGCGCAAGCCTTCGCGGGCTCGCGCATTGTCGCCTATTCCACCGGCTGCGTTTATCCCTACGTCAGCGTGCTGCATGGCGGCGCAACCGAAGCGACGCCGGCGACGCCGCCGCCCGGGACCTATGCCAATTCCTGCGTCGCGCGCGAAGGCATGTTCCAGTACTTCTCGCGCCTCTTTGATACGCCCGGCCGCATCATTCGCCTCAACTATGCAATCGATATGCGCTACGGCGTGCTGCATGACATTGCCGCGCGCGTGCTCGCGGGAGCGCCCATCAATCTTGCGGCCGGCCACGTCAACGTGATCTGGCAGGGCGACGCCAACGCCATGGTGCTGCGCGCGCTTGCGCATTGCACGCGTCCGACCAGCCCGCTCAATGTCAGCGGGCCGGAGACTGCCAGCGTGCGGTGGCTGGCGCAGTCGCTCGGGGAACGGCTGGGTAAGACGCCGCTGTTCGCCGGAACCGAGTCCGCTGACGGCTGGCTCGTCAACACCGCCGAGGCCACGCGGCTGTTCGGCTATCCGGACGCGCCGCTCGGCAAGCTCGTCGACTGGACTGCCGACTGGGTCGGCCGTGGGATGGCGAGCCTCGGCAAGGACACGCATTTCGATACCCGCGATGGAAATTTCTGAGCTGCACATCGCGGTCAAATCGTCGCTCACGTCCGCGGAGCTCGACGACGTCGGCGCGCTGGTTGCGGAGGCGCGCTGGAATCAGACCGCGGACGACTGGCGTCTCTTCATCCAGCGCGGGCGCGTGCATGCGGCGCACACCCCGGAGGGCCGCATCATTGCGACTGCGGCGACGCTGCCTTACGGCGACCGCTTCGCCTGGGTCAGCATGGTTCTGGTCGCGGGACAATACCGGCGGCGCGGGCTGGCGACGCTGCTCATGCGCCGCGCCATGGATGATCTCTCCGCGGCGCGCCTGGTGCCGGTGCTCGATGCCACGCCCGACGGCCGTCCCGTCTACCTCGCGCTCGGATTTACGGATTGCTGGGGGTTTCATCGCCTGCGCCGGGAACGCCAGGGCGCACAAGACGCCGCGTGCGATGCCGTCTGCGCTCCGGCAGGCGTTGTCATCCGCGCGGTGACGGACGCGGATTGGCTGGCGCTCCGCGCCTACGATGCCGCCGCCTTCGGGGCACAGCGCAGCCCCGTGCTCGCCGGCCTGCGCGGACGCCTGCCGGCGGTCGAGCTGATCGCGGAATCGGGGAACCGCATTGTCGGCTTTTGCATGGGTCGCGACGGGAGGATTGCCGCGCAGATCGGCCCCCTGGTCGCGGAGAGCGATGCCATCGCCTGCGCCATCCTCTCGTGCGCGCTCGCCGGCATCGACGCGCCGGTGTTCGTCGATCTCGCCGATGCGAAGAGCGAGGTGCGAACGTTTCTGGAGGCGCGCGGCTTTGCGCCGGCGCGGCCGTTCACGCGCATGCTGCTAGGCGCCCCGACTCGCTTCGACGACCCGGCGCGCACCTTCGCCGTGGTCGGCCCGGAGTTCGGATAGGCAACGGATTCAATCTGAACCATATGCCGCGTCATTCCGGGTCGAGGCCCGAAGGGCCGAGAGCCCGGAATCCAGTAACCACTGGCATAGCTTACTGGATTCCGGGTTTGCCGCTTCGCGGCGCCCCGGAATGACAGGTTCATGGAATCGATGATCTATAGTATGACGAATCCGCTCACGTTTCAAAACAGCTTCGGCGGGTGGATCGGGGGCATCTTCACGTTCTTGTCGAGAAACTCGTTGGTGTAGGCGCTGCGCACGTCGTAGGGCTTTTCCATCTTCAGATATTCATCGACCAGCTGGTAGTCGTCGGCCATGCGCGCGTCGTCATGCCACCCCAGCGCCACGGTGCGCGCTGTCTCGTCGTTCATCAGCATGGTGACGAGATGCCAGTTGTCGAGCTCGTTCTGATAGAGGAGCGCGCCGTTCGCCTCCACCAGCGCCTTGATGCAGGGCTCGGGCGTCTTGACGCACGCGGCGAAGGCCTGCTGCGTGATCTTGACGAACTTGTCGACCTTGTCGCGGTTGGCGTGGAGCCAGGCGCCGTTGGCGATGATGGAGTTGCCGTAGGGGTTCACGCCCGCGTCCTTCCACGCCAAAAAGCCCATGTCGCTGCCGAGCTCGCGCGCGAACACGTGGTGCAGGTTGAAGAACGACGTCGTCGCATCGACGGTCCTCGCCTTGAGCGCGCTCAGCTTCGCGTTGGCGTCGATGTTGACCCAGGTCACCGAGCCCGGATCGATGCCGACCTTCTTGGCCAGCGCCGGCCACATGGTGCGCGCGCCGTCGCCCGCGGGATTGCCGATCTTCCTGCCGGCCAGATCCTTCACGCTCTGGATGCCTGAGCTCTTGAGCCAGTAAAGCCCCTGCGGGGAATTGGCGTAGACGTTCATGACGCCCACCAGATCGAGCCCCTTGCCGCGAAACAGCAGCACGCCCGCCATGTCGGAGAGGCCGAGCTGCGATTGGCCGGCGCCCACCTTCTGCGCGGCTCCGCCGCATC
>Ga0318536_10000107_pt1 | contig 18579 bp, 18 predicted proteins | sample GRESIP117b4f28_FD_203481 | JGI IMG/M metagenome (GOLD analysis project Ga0318536, IMG submission 203481) | Tropical soil microbial communities from Luquillo Experimental Forest, Puerto Rico - GRE.SIPMG.117b4f28 | ecosystem: Environmental > Terrestrial > Soil > Tropical forest > Bulk soil... | reverse complement strand
GCGGTAGGGCCACCCAGCGCAAACACTTCGAGACAGGCAAGCCCGGTCCGCGGATCCGACAGGTCTTCCCCTTCCTGCTGCGCGATAACTGCGATGGCGCGCAGCATAATCGTCGTCGAGAGCGGCAGCTCGACCGCAAGCGCAGCAAGCCCGAAAGCACCGCCAATCGCCCCCGATGTGCAGGCAAGCCCGGAATGGAGCTTGCGGCCTCCGGTGACGCGTCGATTTCGCAAACTGAACAAAGCAACATCGAGCGTTCGCTCCAAAGCGTGTTTCGTCAGCTCGGCGACTGCCGTCGATGCGGTCGCCGGCAGTACCCGTTGCAAAAGCGCGACCGGCTTGCCTGCGGCCGACGCAAGCCTTCCGGCCAGGCCCGGGCTTTCCAGTCGCCGCACCGCCTCGGCCAGCGCTTCGTAATCTGAGTCCGAAAAAGACACGATCGATAATTCTCTGCCAGGGAGATTGAAGTTCACCGCCGGTTCTTGTTGGCGCTCTCTGTCCTCGCCGCTTCACCGATCGCGTCGATCGAGCGCGCCGCCATACGGTTGGTGATCTCGGCGAGCTTGGTGCTCTGGTCGAGAAAGGCTTGCAAATGTCCGCGCATCAGCTCGGCTTGGACGCCGAGCATGTCGTTGAAGCTTTGGCATTTCAGCAGAGATTCGGTCGCCTCGGTCGTGCGATCCATCACCTGCTGGGCGTAATCCACCCAGGCTTGGGCGATGTCCTGTAGCCCCGCTGCGACCGCCGAACCCGCATCTGTCGTTGCTTTGGCGCTCGCTGCTGCCGTTTCCCCATTCCCGGTCGCGCCCCGGCCGCCTCGCGTCGACTTCGCCATGTGATCCTCCCGTCTTTGAACACCTCTGCCAAAGAGATGGGAACTCGTGCGGACGGTGTCGCGCTTGCCTCACCTGCCTGGGGCGCGCTACTCGTTTCGCGGGCAAATCGAAACGGAGGAAACCAGATGATCGCGGGCGAGTTCGATGTCGTCGTCCTCGGCGCCGGCAATGCCGGCATGTGCGCGGCACTCGCTGCCCGGGGGCAGGGTGCCCGCGTTCTCGTCCTCGAAGCCGCTCCCTTCGACGAGCGCGGCGGCAATAGCCGCTATACCGCGGGCGCGTTGCGCTTTGTCTATAACGGGGTCGATGACCTGTTGAAGCTCTGCGATCTCAGCGAGACCGAGCTCGCGACCAGCGATTTCGGTACCTATACGACCGACAAGTATTACGACGACCTCGGGCGGCTCACCGACTACCGCAGCAACCCCGACATGGCCGAGCTGTTGATCACCAAGAGCCAGGAGACACTCTTATGGATGCGCAGCCAGGGCATCCGCTTTGCGCCGATGTACTCGCGTCAGGCCTTCAAGCACGAGGGCAAGTTCGTTTTCTGGGGCGGGTTGGCCCTCGAGGCCTGGGGCGGCGGGCCGGGGCTCGTCGAGGGGTTGTTCAAAGCCGCCGAAGAGCGGCAAATCCAAATCGCCTACGAGGCCCGCGGCGAGAAGCTGATCGCCGACGATAACGGCGTGCACGGCGTCGTCGCCAAGGTCGAGGGCAAGACGACCGAGATCCCGGCTAAAGCGGTGATTCTCGCCTGCGGCGGCTTCGAGGCCAATGCCGAGATGCGCACCCGTTATCTCGGGCCCGGCTGGGACTTGGCCAAGGTGCGCGGCACCCGCTTCAATACCGGAGCCGGCATCAAAATGGCGCTCGATATCGGCGCGATGCCCTACGGCAACTGGTCGGGCTGCCACGCGGTGGGGTGGGACTACAATGCACCCGAATTCGGCGATCTCGCCGTCGGCGACAATTTTCAGAAGCACAGCTATCCGTTTGCCATCATGGTCAATGCCGACGGCGTGCGCTTCTGCGACGAGGGTGCCGATTTCCGCAACTACACCTATGCTAAATACGGCCGCTTGATCCTCGAGCAACCGCACCAATTCGCCTGGCAGATCTTCGACCAACAAACGGTGCATTTGCAGCGCGACGAATACCGGATTCGTCAGGTCACCAAGGTTACGGCCGATACAATCGAGCAGCTGGCGGACAAGATGGCCGAATACGCGCCGGTCAATAAGCCGCAGTTTCTCGAGACCGTGCGCGCCTTCAACGCCGCGGTGCAGCAGGACGTGCCGTACAATCCGACGGTCAAGGACGGCCGCGGCACGGTCGGCATCACGCCGCCCAAGACCAATTGGGCGATGGCGATCGAAAAGCCGCCCTTCGAGGCCTACTGCACGACCTGTGGCGTCACCTTCACGTTTGGCGGCTTGCGCATCGACACAGATGGGCGAGTGCTCGACACCGCGCAAAAGCCGATTCCCGGCCTCTATGCCGCAGGCGAGCTCGTCGGCGGTCTCTTCTATTTCAACTATCCGGGCGGCACCGGCCTCGTCTCGGGCTCGGTCTTCGGCAAGATCGCCGGGACCAGTGCCGGTGCAGCCGTGCTCCAGCGCTGAGCCCAGCGATCACGATGGCTTAGTCGCGCCACCCGTAGGGGCCCCATTCATGGTGATGGTGACGCCACCACCACGAGTGGGGATGCCAGCAATGCCAAGCATAGCCATTCCACCAGCACCGAGCTTCGGCCGGCTGCGCCGTAGCGGCGGTCCCGAGCAGAAAGGCCGCGAGCGTCGCGATAACGATTTTCCTCATCGCTATACCTCCTGAATTTCCTTTCTGGAGGTGATAACGACGAAAGAGCGGGCTGTAGTTCCGATTAACTATATGATCGGATTTTCAATATTGTGTTCGCTGCTGGGTCAATTAGCCGGACATCGCGCGCAGAGTGCTTTCGACGATCGCCTGTGGGTCCACCGCGCGCATGATCTCGCCCATCACCGCGATGCCCCGCGCCCCGGCGCTCAGGCACAGCCCGGCGTTTGCCGGAGTGATGCCGCCGAGTGCGATGACCGGACCCGGTGCCCCGGCAGCGATGTGTGCGAGACCGTCGAGGCCGAGTGCGGGCCCATAGCCGGGCTTGCTCGCAGTGAGGAAGACCGGGCTCACGGTGACGTAATCGGCGCCCGCCTGCAACAATGCCGCGGCCTCGTCTGCGGAATGCGCCGAGGCGCCGATTAGTGTGCTCGGCAGCCGGGCGCGGGCCGCCCCGGGGCTGCCGCCGCTCGACAGATGCACCCCGTCGGCATGCACCGCCAAGACGGCCTCGATGTCCTCGTGCGCGGTCACGACCGCCGCGAAGCGACGACCCATCATCACCAGGGCGGCGAGCAGGGCGCGCCGCTCGTCCGGTGGAAGTTCCTTCTCGCGCAAGCTGAACCAGCGGCAGCCACCGGCGAACACGGCCTCCGCGACCTGTTCGAGCGGCTGCCGTGCCTGATGGCGATCGGAGATGACGAGCAGCGGCGGGACGGGCAGCCTCAAGCCGATATCCCGGTCACGGCCGCTGCGCACCGAGCAGTAGTTCGGCCTCGATCGTCACCCGGATCGCGGCTTCACCAGGCTCGGCAACCGGCGGTGCTGCCATCGCCGCTGCGGCAAAGCGAGGCCCCGGGCGGCCCTCGGTCTCGGCGTTGCCGACGTGCAGATCGCGATAGCGGAGCACCGCGAGGTGCATGCGATCGGCGATAGACGCGGCTCGCCGGTCGAGCACCGCCAGCGCCTCGCCGGTCAGATCCTCTTCGGCCCCACGCACCGTCTCAGGCGATGCTTCGTACGCCATGGACGACATTAACAAACCATCGGATTGCAATGCCCCGGCAAGCTTCAGCGCCGCATCGGCGGCTCTGCTCCGCAAAACCAGGGACTGGGTGCCGCGCCAGCGCGACGGGCCGCTTTGCGGCCGCTCCTCGCCGACACTGTAGGAGCTGGTCTCGACTCGCACCCCCTGCACCTGGTGCGCTCGGTCGAGCGCGGCCGCCATGCGCCGATTGATGACCGATTGGATGGTCAAGGGGTCGGCGCCGGCTTCCTCGACGCGCAAATCGATGCGCAGCAGGTCGCGCAGCACATTGCGCTCCGCCGTCTGGCTGAGATGGAGCACGGTCGTCGTCTGCTGATCGGCCGGCTGCGCAAGTGTCGAGCTCGTCGCGCAAAGGACGAAACCGATCGCGAATAAAGAGCCGGCTCTCGTCGCTTTCATACCGCGGTCAATTCGCGTGCCGACAGATCCTCCAGATGCCGCAGGCGGTCGAACAGCACACCCGGCGCAATCTTGGCACCGCCGGCGTCGAGGCAGGTGCGGAACTTTTCGAAGAGCTCGTCTTCGCTGAGCGGCCGGTCGGCGTGGCCCTTGGCCCGCGTTACCTTCTCGCTTTCGACGACACCGCCGCCGACGAGCTCGACGCGCACCTGGTCGAAGACCGAGGCCCCGGAGACCTCAGGGTCGTAGTTCTGGTTGGTCTCGACCCCGACCCGGCGCATCAGGTCTTGAACCTCGGGGCGCCGCACAAAGCCGTCGGTGTATTCGGCAAGGCCGGCACGACGCGAGATCACCGCCGCCGCCATCGCAAATTCCATGCTGAATTTGGCGGCGAGCCCAGTCTGGGGCTGGTGGTTGCGCAGGATTAGCGCATGGGTATCGCTCAACGAGACGGTGATGCGCGCGATCTCTTCGGGCTTCAGCGGATGATGGGCGAGCAGCTCGAGCATCGCGTCGAGAGCCCGGTGAGTGCAGTAACAGGCCGGGTATTTCTTGATGCCGAGACGGTACTTGATGATCCACCACTCGCTGCCGAGGCCCTTAGGCGGGCTCTCGCGGTCGACCGCACCCTCGGGCGAGACCGCGCTCAGGAACCCCTGCGGATGCTCCAGGGCATCTTGTGAGGCGGTGAAGCCGAGCTCGGCGAGCCGCGCCGACATCAGCCCCGAATGCGCCGAGCGGCCGGCGTGGAACGGCTTTGTCATCGTGCCGAAATTGGCCATGACCCCGCTGCTTTGCGAGGCCGCCAGTGCGAGTGCCCGGGCTGTGCTATCGGCATCGAGCCGGCGCAGCGACGCGCAGGCGGCGGCCGCACCGATCGGACCGAAGATGCCGGTCGGGTGCCAGCCCTTGCGGTGATGGTGGCCGGGATCGCGCCAGGCGAGTTCGGCCCAGGTCTCATACCCGGCGACATAAGCAGCGAGCATCGCCCGCCCGGTGGCGCCAAGTGCCTCGCCCTCGGCCACGATTGCCGGGACGAGCACCGTGCTCGGATGGCCGCGTAGCGAGGCCACATCGTCATAATCCAGCGCATGCCCGGCGGTGCCGTTGATCCAGGCCGCCTCGGGTGCGGGGGACTTTTCGTCGCTGAAGTACAGGGTCGCCTCGCCGCCCGTCGGGTGAAGCGCCTTGCGCAGCAGCTGAGGTGCGGGGTCATGGGCGCCGGCGATCATCGTCGCGATGCAATCGATAAAGCCGGTGCGCGCCACATCGGCCGCCCCTTGCGGCAGCCGCTCGAACGAAAACTCTGAGACAAAGCGGCCGAGATGCTGGGTCAACGCCATGACTGTCCTCCGCAATTCCAATCGATGATCATTATGCGCCGGTTCTCGGCCAGCGCCTATTGCCTCGCCGCGTTGCGCGCCGCCGCAAAATACAACGAATTTCGATATCATTACTCCCGACGGTTGTCGGGATCTGGGAGAATGTTTAGGTATTTCAACTATTTGATCTCAAGATGGTCGTCTAAAAAACAACGGAAATGGGATATGGCGAACAACGAATTCTGCACATCGGAACAACACATTTAACAACCGAAAGAAGGTGGCTTCGCAGGAGGCGCGCTGCCCTTGTTTAATGCGCGCGCGGCGCTGGTTCGTGTAGGATCAGCGCCGTCGAGGAGGCGTGATGGAGCGCGCAGAGCAAGCTCGCGTCGAACGTCGGCTCGCGGCGATCCTTGCCGCCGATGTGGCGGGGTATTCGCGGCTGATGGAGGCGGACGAGGAGGGGACGCTCGAACGCCTCAAGGCGCTCCGCCGCGAGCTCGTCGATCCGAAGATCGCCGAGCACAAGGGTCGCATCGTCAAGACCACGGGTGATGGCCTGCTGGTGGAATTTGCCAGCGTCGTCGATGCGGTGCGCTGTGCCGTCGCGGTGCAGCAGGCGATGCCCGAGCGCAACACCGGAGTCGCGGCGGACAACCGTATCGAATGGCGCATCGGTATCAATCTCGGCGACGTGATCGTCGAGGGCGAGGATCTCTACGGCGACGGCGTCAACATCGCCGCGCGGATCGAGGCCCTGGCCGATGCCGGCGGGGTGTTCGTCTCCAATACGGTGCATGACCAGGTGCGCGACCGGCTGCCCTTCGTCTTTGAGGATCTGGGCGAGCAGCAGGTCAAGAACATTGCCCGGCCGGTGCGGGTGTTCCGGGCGCAGCTCGGCACGCCGAACGCCGGGGCGCCGCCGCCGGCGCTCGCCCTGCCCGACAAGCCGTCGATCGCCGTGCTGCCGTTTCAGAACCTGAGCGGCGATCCGGAGCAGGAATACTTCGCCGACGGCATGGTCGAGGAGATCATTACCGCACTTAGCCGCATCCGCTGGCTCTTCGTGATAGCCCGCAATTCGACCTTCACCTACAAGGGTCAGGCGATCGATGTTAAGCGCGTTGGTCGTGAGCTGGGTGTGCGCTACGTCCTGGAAGGTTCGGTGCGTAAAGCTGGCGGTCGCGTGCGCATTACCGCCCAGCTGATTGACGCGACTACCGGCGTCCATCTCTGGGCCGACCGCTTCGACGGTTCCCTCGAAGATATCTTCGATCTCCAAGACAAGGTTGCGATCAGCGCCGCCGGGGTCATCGAGCCGACGCTACGCGAGGCCGAGATCGAGCGGGCGCGGCGCAAGCGACCGGAGAGCCTCGACGCCTACGATCTGTACCTGCGCGCACTTCCCTTTGCCTACACATCGATGCCCGAAGAAGCCGACAAGGCGCTGGGGTTTCTCGAGCAGGCAATCAAGCTGGAACCGGATCTTGCGATTGGCCACGCTATGATCGCCTGGTCTCACGAGCAGCGCTATCTGCGCGGTGGTCTTCTCGAGGAGGAAAAGACCAAGGCACTGCGTCATGCGCGACTGGCGATTGCCGCCGGGAGCAATGACGCCGCCGCACTCGCTATTGCCGGCCTCGTGGTCGGGTTTCTCGATCCTAGCGATTACGCGACAGCGCTGGATGCGTTCGACCACTCGCTGGCGATGAGCCCCTCATCGGCCCTCGCCCTCGGCTTCAGCGCGGTCACCCGCGCGTGGCGCGGCGAGAGCGCGATAGCGATCCAACAAGCCGAACAAGCATTACGGCTTAGCCCTTTCGATCCGCTGAGCAATATCCGCCACATGGCGATTGCCATCGCCCACTTCGTAGCCGGTCGCTTCGAGGAAGCAGCCGCCGCAGCACACCGCGCAACCCAGGGGCACCCGCGGTTCAGCCCGCCTTATTGGATGCGCGCGGCGGCATTGGCTAACCTCGGCCGCATCGACGAGGCCAAAATAATGGCGCAGCGGCTGCTCGACGTGCAGCCGCAATTCACCGTCTCCTCGATCACCTCGGCGCCGTTCGCTAATCCCGAAATCCTCGCTGCGCTGGGCCAAGCATTGCGTCGGGTCGGACTGCCCGAATGACCGCCACCCGCCACCTCGCCGCGATCCTCGCCGCCGATGTGGCGGGGTATTCGCGGCTGATGGGGGCGGACGAGGAAGGCACGCTCGAACGCCTCAAGGCGCTGCGCCATGAGCTCTTCGATCCGAAGATCGCCGAGCACAGGGGCCGCATCGTCAAGACCACCGGCGACGGCATGCTGGTGGAGTTTGCCAGCGTCGTCGATGCGGTCCGCTGCGCGGTCGCGGTGCAACAGACGATGCCCGAGCGCAACACCGGCATCGGGGCTGACAGCCGCATCGAATTGCGCATCGGCATCAATCTCGGCGACGTAATCGTCGAGGGCGACGACCTCTATGGCGACGGCGTCAACATCGCCGCCCGGATCGAGGCCCTCGCCGATGCCGGCGGCGTGTTCGTCTCCAACACGGTCCACGACCAGGTCCGCGACCGGCTGCCTTTTGTCTTTGAGGATCTAGGCGAGCAGCAGGTCAAGAACATCGAACGACCCGTGCGGGTCTATCGAGTCGGACCGCGGCCGTCCCGGCCGCCTGCGGGCGAGACGCCCGCGGTCCAGCTGACGGCAGCCGCGGTGTTGCCGTTTCAGAACATGAGCGGCGATCCCGATCAGGAATATTTCGCCGACGGCATGGTCGAGGAGATCATCACCGCGCTCTCCCGCATCCGCTGGCTCTTCGTCATCGCCCGCAATTCCACCTTCACCTATAAGGGCCAGGCGATCGACGTGAAGCAGGTCGGGGGGGAGCTTGGCGTTCGCTACGTCCTCGAAGGCTCGGTGCGCAAAGCCGGCGGTCGCGTGCGCATCACCGCCCAGCTGCTTGACGCTGCTACAGGCGCGCACCTGTGGGCCGACCGCTTCGATGGCGCGCTGGACGACGTGTTCGACCTTCAGGACAAGGTCGCTACCAGCGTCGCCGGTGTCATCGAGCCGGCACTACAAACCGCCGAAACCGCACGGTCGGCCGACCGTCCTACAAACGACCTCACTGCCTATGACCTGTATCTGCGGGCCTACGCGATGACGTTGTCATCGTCAGCGCTGTTCCCCGAGGCGCTCCGGCTTCTGGAGCAGGCGATCGAGCGCGATCCGCATTATGGGCCGGCGCTTGCCAGGGCCGCACTCTGCTGCTTTCGACTCGTTACGGATGGCCGCAGCGATGATCCGGCGTCAGACACTCGGAAGGGCACGGATCTCGCAAGGCGGGCTCTGCAAGTGGCCCGCGACGACCCTGGTGCCCTTGCGGATGCCGCCGCTGCGCTTGCCTATTTCGGCGAGGACATTGGCGCCATGATGGCGTTGGTGGACTGAGCGCTGGCGCTCAATCCGAGCTTCGCGCGCGGGTGGCAAATGAGCGGCACCCTCAGGAACTGGGCGGGTCAACCCGACGTCACGATCGAGCATATCGAGACCTCGCTCCGTCTCAGCCCGCGTGCCCGAAGCGGGGCGGCTATTGCGGCAATCGGCGTCGCGCATTTCGTGAGCCGGCGTTTTGGTGAGGCGGCGCCGAAGCTGCTGCTCGCCATCCAGGAGGATCCGAACCACCCAGTGGCATATCGCTTCCTCGCCGCCTGCTACGCCCATATGGGACGGCTCGAGGAGGCGCAAGCGGTCGTCGAGCGGCTACGCGGCGTCACCCCCCTAGTGGTGCCGGACGCCAGCTATCTGCGAAACCCTGAGCACCGCGAGCTGTTGCTGTCCGGGCTGCACCTGGCGGCGGGCGAGGCGCGATGAGCCAGACCCGCCGTCTCGCCGCGATCCTCGCCGCCGATGTGGCCGGGTATTCGCGGCTGATGGGGGCGGACGAGGAAGGCACGCTCGAACGCCTCAAGGCGCTGCGCCGCGAGCTCGTCGATCCGACAATCGCCAAGCACAAGGGCCGCATCGTCAATACCACCGGCGACGGCCTGCTGGTGGAATTTGCCAGCATCGTCGATGCGGTGCGCTGTGCTGTTCAGGTGCAGCAGGCGATGTCCGAGCGCGATGCCGGTGCCGGGAGGGACAACCGTATCGAGCTGCGTATCGGTATCAATCTCGGCGACGTGATCGTCGAGGGCGACGACCTCTATGGCGACGGCGTCAACATCGCCGCCCGGATCGAGGCCCTCGCCGATGCGGGCGGAGTGTTCGTCTCCAATACCGTGTACGACCATGTGCGCGACCGGCTGCCCTTTGTCTTCGAGGATCTGGGCGAGAAGCAGGTCAAGAACATCGCCCGGCCGGTGCGGGTCTACCGGGTCCGCGACCTCGCCTCGAAGGCAGCGCCTCCACCGACGCTGCTACTCCCCGACAAGCCGTCGATTGCGGTCTTGCCCTTTGCCAATATGAGCGGCGACCCCGAGCAGGAGTATTTCGCCGACGGCATGGTCGAGGAGATTATCACGGCACTCTCTCGCATCCGCTCGCTCTTCGTCATCGCCCGCAATTCGAGTTTTACGTACAAGGGCCAAGCGATCGACGTAAAGCAGGTCGGCCGCGAGTTGGGCGTCCGGTACGTTCTCGAAGGCTCGGTGCGCAAGGCCGGCAGCCGCGTGCGCATCACGGGGCAACTGATCGACGCCGCAACGAGCGCCCATCTCTGGGCCGAGCGGTTCGATGGCCTGCTGCAAGACGTGTTTGACATGCAGGACCAAGTTGCCTCCAGCGTCGCTGGAGTCATCGAGCCAGCATTGCAGGCGGCGGAAACGGCGCGCTCGGCCGGACGGTCGACCACGGACCTAACGGCATACGATCTCTACTTGCGCGGTTATGCGATGGTCATGTCGCGGTCTGGGCAGACACCCGAGGCGTTACTGCTAATGGAGCAGGCATTCGCGCGGGATCCTGGCTACGGTCCTGCGCTGGCATGGGCCGCGTTTTGCTGCGCGCGGCTGATGATCGACGGCGAAAGCCAAGATCTGCCGGGCGATCGCCAGAAAGGGATCGATTTCGCGCGTCGGGCACTCAAAGTCGCCGGCGACGATCCCGCCATCATTGCCAATGCCGCCGAGGCGCTTGCCTATTTCGGCGAGGACATTGGCACGATGATGACACTCGTCGACCGCTCCTTGGCGCTCAACCCCAATTTTGCACGCGGCTGGCATGTTAGCGCTAACATCAGATTTTGGGGCGGTTATCCCGACACCGCGATCGAACATGCAGGGATGGCGCTGCGCCTAAGCCCGCGTGCTCGCGTCGGCAATACGTTCTTCCGGATCGGCGCGGCTCATTTCGTCAGCAGGCGCTTTGACAAGGCGGTACCGAACTTGCTCATCGCTATCGAGGAGGATCCGAGCTTTCTCAATCCGCGGCGCTTCCTCGCAGCCTGTTACGCGCATATGGGCCGTCTCGACGACGCACGAGAGCTCGTTGCGCGCCTGCGGGCCATCACGCGCAATGTGATTCCGGATGCCAGCTACCTGCGAAATCCGGAGCACCGCGAGCTTTTCCTTTCGGGCCTGCGCTTGGCGATGAGCGAAGAGACATGAGCCAGACCCGCCGTCTCGCCGCGATCCTCGCCGCCGATGTGGCAGGTTACTCGCGGCTGATGGGGGCGGACGAGGAAGGCACGCTCGAACGCCTCAAGGCACTGCGCCATGAGCTCCTCGATCCGAAGATCGCCGAGCACCATGGCCGCATCGTCAAGACCACCGGCGACGGCCTGCTGGTGGAATTTGCCAGCGTCGTCGATGCGGTGCGCTGCGCGGTCGCGGTGCAGCAGGCGATGGCCGAGCGGAACACTGGTGTCGCGGCGGAGAACCGCATCGAACTGCGCATCGGCATCAATCTTGGCGACGTGATCGTCGAGGGCGACGACCTCTATGGCGACGGCATCAACATCGCGGCGCGGATTGAGGCTTTGGCCGATGCCGGCGGGGTGTTCGTCTCCAATACGGTTCACGACCACGTCCGCGACCGGCTGCCCTTTACCTTCGAGGATCTGGGCGAGCAGCAGGTCAAGAACATCGCGAGGCCGGTGCGCGTCTATCGGGTCCGCGACCTCGTTGCGGCCAAGGCATCAGCTCAGCCGGTGCTGCCGCTCCCCGACAAGCCGTCGATCGCGGTGTTGCCCTTCGCGAACATGAGCGGCGACCCGGAGCAGGAATATTTCGTCGACGGCATGGTCGAGGAGATCATCACCGCGCTCTCCCGCATCCGCTGGCTCTTTGTCATCGCCCGCAATTCGAGCTTCACCTACAAAGGGCAAGCCGTCGATGTGAAGCAGATCGGGCGCGAGCTTGGCGTCCGCTATGTGCTGGAAGGATCGGTGCGCAAGGCCGGGATGCAGGTGCGCATTACCGGGCAGCTGATCGATGCCCTGACCGGCACACATCTCTGGGCGGGCCGCTTTGACGGCTCGCTCGAAGACATTTTCGAGCTGCAGGACCGGGTGGCGGTGAGCGTCGCCGGGGTCATCGAACCTGCCTTGCAGGCGGCTGAGATGCGCCGCTCCATCGAGCGGCCGACGCCCGACCTCGGAGCCTACGATCTCCATCTGCGCGCGCTTGCGGTTTTCTTTCCGCAGACGAAAGAGCGGATTTTCGCGACGCTCAGATTGCTCGAGCAGGCGATTGCGATCGATCGGCATTACGGGCCGGCACTTTCCTGGGCGGCGATCTGCCACATGCAGCTCGTCACAAACGGCTGGGCCGAAGCGCCGGAGACCTCTCGTCGCAAGGCTATCGATCTTGCCCGGCAGGCGCTCCAGGTAGGGGAGAACGACCCGGCCATCCTCGCCAACGCCGCCTTCGTGCTGGCTCAATTCGGCGAGGATATCGGCGCGATGATCGGGCTGGTCGACCGTGCGCTCGCCCTCAACCCGGGCTATGCCCGCGGCTGGTTTGTGAGCGGCCTTCTCAGGGTATTTGCCGGTGAACACGATCTCGCGATCGAGCACCTCGAGGCCTCGCTGCGCCTCAGCCCGCGCGAGCGTATCGGCACGCCCCATGTTCACGATGGGCGTGGCCTATTTCTTCCAACATCGGTTTGACGAAGCGGCGGCGAAGTTGCTCCTGTCCATTCAAGACCATCCTGGTCCCGTCTCGTACCGCTTTCTCGCCGCGTGTTATGCCCATATGGGGCGGCTCGACGAAGCGCGCGCGATCGTCGCACAGCTGCGCGCCATTACCCCTCAGGTTATGCGGAGCGATTCGCCTTTGCGCAACCCCGAGGACCGCGAGCTCCTACTATCGGGCCTGCGTTTGGCGGCCGGCGAGGCGACATGAGCCAAACCCGCCGTCTCGCGGCGATCCTCGCCGCCGATGTGGCCGGGTATTCGCGGCTTATGGGAGCGAACGAGGAAGGCACGCTCGAACAGCTCAAAGCTCTACGCCGCGAGCTGGTCGATCCCAAGATCGCCGAGCACCACGGGCGCATCGTCAAGACCACCGGCGACGGGGTGCTGGTAGAATTTGCGAGCGTCGTCGATGCGGTGCGCTGCGCGGTCGAAGTGCAGCAGGCGATGCCCGAACGCAACGTCAATGCCGGAGCAGACAACCGCATCGAATTGCGCATCGGCATCAATCTTGGCGACGTGATCGTCGAGGGCGACGACCTCTATGGCGACGGCGTCAACATCGCCGCCCGGCTGGAAGCGCTAGCGGAACCCGGAGGCATCTGCATCTCTCGCATGGTGCGTGAGCAAGTTCGCGACAAGCTCCCCTACTCGTTCGAAGACATGGGGGAGCAGAGCGTCAAGAACATCGCACGGCCGGTGCGTGCCTATACGATGAGTCCGGCAGCCTTGGCGTCGCTGCCTGCAGTCGCGCCCCGGGTCGAGATGGTCAAGAGCAAGCGAGAGGTCAGTGAGCTTGTCACCCCGGCTACGCCACGGCTTTGCATTGTCGTCTTGCCCTTTGCCAACCTGTCGAACGATCCGGAGCAAGAGTATTTCGCCGACGGGATCACCGATGACCTGACCACGGATCTCTCGCGGATCCCCGACGCTCTTGTGATCGCTCGCAGCACCGCCTTTACATACAAAGGCAAATCGGTTGACGCGAAGCAGATCGGGCGAGAACTCGGCGTCCGCTATTTGCTCGATGGCAGCGTTCGGCGAACTGCTGACCAGGTACGCGTAAACGTGCAGCTGATCGATGCCGAAGGCGGGGTGCAGCTGTGGGCCGACCGGTTCGACACCGATCGCGCCAACCTCGCGGCAGCCCAGGACGAGATCACCGGCCGTCTGGCCCGGACTTTCAATCTCGAACTCGTCAAGGATTTGGGCCGCCGGATCGAGCAAGAAGGGGCGGTCGATCCCGATGCGCGCGATCTCGTCATGCGTGGGTGGGCCTGGTACCATCGGCCGCGATCCGCAACCACTCTTCGAGAGGCTCAAGGCGCTTTCGAGCGGGCACTGGAAATCGAGCCGGGCTCGGTCGACGCGCGGATCGGCGTTGCATCCGTATTGGCCGTTACCCTGGCCAATGGGTGGAGCCGCGCGGCCCAGCAGGATCAAGCGCGCGCCGAATTGTTACTCGTTGAAGCCCTCGAGCGCGACCCAAAGCGATCGATGGCGCATTTCTCGCTGGGGATCCTCCGCCGATTTCAGAACCGACTGACTGAAGCACGGATCGAACACGAGACTGCGATAGCCCTCGACCGCAACAATAGCCGCGCGTTTCATCAGCTTGGTCTGACGCTGATGTTTCTGGGTCGGCCAGAGGCGGCGATCCCCCACTTCGAAAAGGCCATCCGGCTCAATCCCCACGACGCGAATATCGCCGACCCTTATGGGGGATTGGGTACCTGTCATCTTTTTCTCGGCCATCTGGATCAGGCAATTGAGCTTTTGACGAAGGCGCGGGCAGCAAATCCGCGCCTCTGGTATGTTCATCTAAACCTTGCGGGCGCGTTCGGGCTACGGGGTGATCTCGAAGGGGCGCGAGCCGGTCTGGCCAAGGCCATCGAGCTCAAGCCCGAAATGAACTCACTGGCATGGCTCCGCGCTTACCCTGGCGCCGGTGATCAGCAGTACTGGGCGCTCTACGAGAAGACGGTGGCAGTTGGCCTGGGACGCGCTGGGCTGCCCGAAGAATGACCCAGACCCAGCGGCTGGCGCCGATCCTTGCGGCCGATATCGCGGGGTATTCGCGGCTGATGGGGGCGAACGAAGAGGGTACGCTCGAACGCCTCAAAGCGCTGCGCCGCGAACTTCTCGATCCTAAAAATCGCCGAGCGCCACGGGCGCATCCTCAAGACCACCGGCGACAGGATGCTGGTCGAATTTGCCAGCGTCATCGATGCGGTGCGCTGCGCGGCCGAAGTGCAAGACGGGGTGGCCGACCGTAACACTAAGGTGCCGGAGGAGAGGCGGATCAGTCAATTCTCCGCCGCAACCCTCGTTTCGGGCAACAGGCGCCAGACGAGAACCGTTGCGCACATCCCGACCGCCGCCAAGCTCAAAAAGGCGGCGCCGACACCGAGGTAGTCTGCTACGAGCCCGGCCAATGTCGTGCTCAATGTCGCGCCGCCGCCGATGGCGAGCCCGACCAACCCGAGGGCAGTCGTGTAGTGGCCCGTATCTCGCGTGATGTCGGCTACAATCAACGGGAACAGCACGCCGAATACCGCCGCACCCAACCCGTCGAACAGCTGTATTGCAATGATCAGGTAAGGATCGGCGGTACAGGCAAGCAGGATCCCACGCATTGGCAAGGCGCTAAAGCCGATGAGGAGTATCGGCCGGCGGCCCCAAGCTTCTGCAACTCGGCCGGCCCATGGAGACAGGAGGGCAGTGATCAGCTGCGGGCCAACGATGCAGGCCGCGATGATCAGACCGGCCTTGCTCTCCGCCCGCTTCGTGACTGCTGCGGCGGCAATCGGCAGCATTGCCGCGTTGGCGAGATGGAACAAAACCGCGCAGACGGCAAAGGCAATCAAGCTCCGGTCCGTCAGGAACTGCCATGATCGGTTGTGCGATCGCGCGGGCACCCGTGCTGAGGCGGTGGGGCGAGGCCGGATCGGCGCGGAATCGGCTTCCCGCAGAGTTGCAAGCGCCGCCAATGCAGGGATTGCGAGCACAGCGGCGAACAGAAAAACAGCGCGATCGCTCAGATAATAAGCACACATCCCCATCAATCCTGCGGCCACTGCATTGCCGACCGCGGCGTAGCGTGCGTTGCGGCCGAGCCGTTCGCCAAACCCGCTCGGATCGACGAGAACCATGGTGATCGCGGCGATCGCCGGGCCGAGCACGGCGCTGGCAAAGGAATGCAGCACTGGCTGCAATTGTGCCGGTGCTGAGTGCTGCTCCGATTGCAGACTGTGTCCAGCCGGCACTCGTCAGATAGACCGAAATGAACGGCCCAAAGCCGGTCTGAAAATTGGCGACAAAGAAGTTGAGCCAATCGAGGCCCGGCAACTCACGCGCCGCCAACACAGCCGTCCGGCGCTCGTTGCCGAGCTGGAGCAAATTCATATCAAGGCGATCACCAGCCAGAGTCGGGGGTGATATCGCGCTGCTTGAACTTCGGTGCCGTTACAATCGCAACTACGTCGCGCGAATCCTTGTATTCGGGTGCCGCCTTTATCTGGTCGCGATCGAGATCGGTCACGACGGCCTCGCTTGTGCCGATCTCGGCAAACCGCAAGGCCTGCCAGTCGATGGCGATCTTGCGGATACCGACACCAAGAAACCCGCCAAAATCGATGATCGTTGCGCACGGCTGGCCGGTCTCGTCGACGAGCAGGTCGACGATCCGCCCCATCGCATGGCCGGAGGGGCTGCGGACCTCCTTGCCGAGAATTCGGAACAACCCGGCGTGCGGGAATTGCTGCAGGCGGGCACCTTTGGCAGGCGCCTCGGTCGAACCATAGGCGCCCTCGTCTGGGGCGGGCTCTTGCCCGGGGTTGGCGGCCGTTGTGAGCGCTATTATCAGAGCGCCGCCAACAACCTGAAGCGCGGCCAACCGATTCCGCCGGCAGCGAGCGACAGTGCGCCAAAGATCTCGCAGAGGATCAAACGGCCACGGCATCGAGGTGTCTCCTCCTCGTCAAACCGCCGGGCGCGAGCACGGAGCCGGCGATCAGGCGCTGGTACAACGAGACATAATCTTCCGCCATTCGCCGGGCGGTGAACCTTTCTTCGAACACTTGTCGGATTTGGCTCCGGTCGAGCAGGTGCAGTCGCCGCGCAGCGGACGCGGCTTCTACCTCGCTGCCGACGATGAAGCCGGTCACTCCCTCATCGACGACCTCTGGCACCGAGCCATTCTTCATGGCCACCACCGGGGTTCCACAGGCCATCGCCTCGATCATTGCCAGCCCGAACGGCTCGCACCAAGCGATAGGAAATACCAAGCCTGCGGCATTGCCGAGGAATTCGCTCTTTTGGGCCTCGGTGATCTCGCCAACGAACTCAACTTGCGGCTGTGCAAGAAGCGGCTCGATCTCTTCTTTGAAGTACTGCTGATCGACGCGGTCGATTTTGGCCGCGATCTTCAACTTCATGCCGGCCAACGCGGCGATCCGGATCGCCCGGTCCGGAGCCTTTTCGGGCGAGATTCGACCGAGAAAGGCGAGATAGCCGCCGGCGCCGCTGCCGGGCAGCAGCAGCCGATCGGGCAGGCCGTGCGGCACGGTGCCGATATAGCGCGCCTGCGGCAGCGGGGCACGCTGAGCGTCCGAGATCGAGACCACCGGCACGTCGGAGAACACACTGTAGAGTGGCCTCAGCTCCGGCAGGTCGAGGCGGCCGTGCAGGGTGGCGAGAAACGGCGTGCCGGCACGCCGCAGAGCGGAATATCCGAGATAGTCGGAGTGCAGGTGGATCACGTCGAACTCGCCTGCTCGTTGCGCAACAATCTCCAGCATCGCGATCAGCGGCGCGACCTGATCGCGGATCGTAGGATCGAGGCGAAGCGCTTGCGGGCATGCCGAGGCGAGGGTGGCGGTGGTCACGCTGTCGCCGCTGGCGAATAGCGTTACATCGTGACCCATAGCCACCAGCGCGTCCGTCAGATAGGCGACGATGCGCTCGGTGCCGCCGTAAAATTTCGGAGGAACGGCTTCCATCAGCGGCGAAATTTGTGCAATCCGCATCCGTCCCTCCGGTTTCGTCAGCCGGGTTAACACTGCGCCGGAAAAGTCGTTTCAAGGGGTGCGGCATTTCAGCGCCGATCTTACCCGCCGACCGCCTCGATGGCGCCGTGTCGCATGCACCGTTACTGCGGCAAAGTTGCGTCTTGGAAATAAGAACAAGGTGATTGCCGCTGGGCAGCGCGAGTGGAGCAAGTCCCGCCGACGATGGCCCCCATCGGAACAGAGCCATGACATTTCTGCATGGTGGATTTACTTCGCATATTAGGGGATGGAGGGGAAACTCCCGGCGACGGAGAGGGTTATCAACCATAAATATTAGGACGGCGCCCGATGATACTCGTCACAGCGAAACGAGCGGGCTCCATCAAACTTGGTCGAACTCGGTCGATTTTTTGACGGCTCCGCTAAGGCTTTCGGACCACGAGCCCGTCGACAGCGCGTATTCGCCAGCTGAAGCGGCCTGATTGCACGACCGAGGTAGATAAGCTAGACTGTTGTCTAGTGTGGAGGGCTTTATGCGAGAAGTCGGCGCGTTCGAGGCAAAGAACCGGCTCGGTACGTTGCTGGATTGGGTGGAAAATGGCGAGGAGATTGTCATCACCCGGCGCGGCAAACCGGTTGCAAAGCTGGTGCCGGCCGTCCCCGGTTTCGACCGCGCAAAGGCACGGCGTGCCGTCGCCGGCCTGTTGGAGGCGAGCCGCGGTGTCACTCTCGGTGGTTTGAAGATCAAAGACCTGGTTAGCGAAGGGCGTTCGTGAGCTTTGTCCTAGACAACTCCGTAGCGCTGACGTGGTGCTTCGAGGACGAGCGGACGCCGGCGACGACAGCTTTGCTAGAGCGAGTGGCTGAATCAGGCGCACTGGCGCCCGGGCTCTGGCCGCTTGAAGCGATGAACGGCCTGCTCGTTGCCGAGCGGCGTGGCCGTCTCGACGCACGTCGACGGCATCGTCTGGCCGGGTTCTTGCGGGCTCTGCCGATCAGCCTCGATGACGAAACGGCAAATCAGGCA
>Ga0318536_10000103_pt1 | contig 18675 bp, 14 predicted proteins | sample GRESIP117b4f28_FD_203481 | JGI IMG/M metagenome (GOLD analysis project Ga0318536, IMG submission 203481) | Tropical soil microbial communities from Luquillo Experimental Forest, Puerto Rico - GRE.SIPMG.117b4f28 | ecosystem: Environmental > Terrestrial > Soil > Tropical forest > Bulk soil... | reverse complement strand
GCCCGGTGCAGGTCGGCGGCTACCGCATCGACCCATTGCAGCGCGGCGCGGAATGTGAGCCGTGAATTGCTGTCGCGCATCGCGATGCGATCGGGAGCCCGCGCGGCCGATGCGCGCAGGAGCGTATAGAGCGTGTCCGAACCCCACCAGTCGCGCTCGTAAAAATAGCGCGCGCGCTCGATATCCTGCAGCGTGAGCATGGTGCTCATTGGACGGCTTCGCTATTCGCTCGATTCACCCGGGATATCGTAGGCGGCGCGCGCCGCCTCGGCGCTCACAAGGCCGCGCGCGATGTCGCGGCGGATGAGATCGCCGTCACGCTCCTGCGGCGGACCATAACCGCCGGCGCCCGCAAGCCGCATGCTGACGATATCGTGACGCTCGAGCGCGCGACGCTCCTTGGAGCCGAGCTCGATGCTTCGTCCATCCCGGATGAGGAGCGTCTGCCCGCGCCTCCCCGGCTGGCCCCCGAACAGGCCGTAGGGCGCAAAGCGGTGGCGGTCGCCGAGCAGGGATACGGTCGCGCCGGCGCAGAGGATTTCAACGTCCTTGCGAATTCCGCATCCGCCGCGGTGTTTTCCGGGCCCCCCGGAATCGGGAATGAGCTCGAAGCAATGGAACAGGATCGGGTTGTTGGCCTCGTGCACCTCGATCGGCAGGTTGGCCGCATTGAAAACCGGGCACAGCGCCTCGGTGCCGTCTCTGTCGAAGCGGCCGCCATAGCCGCCGAAAATGAGATCGTACATCACCCACGGCCGCCCGCTCTCGTCGTGCACGCCGCCGAAGATCGGGTTGGCCCAGTGCGAGAAGGCGCCCATGGCGCGTTCCGGCAACGCCTTGGCGAGCGCGCCGTTGATGGCATCGAAGATGCGGACCTGGATGTTTGCGCGCCCGCCGCTGGCGGCGGGATATTCCGGATTGAAGAAGCTGCGCTTGCGCGCGACCGTCCTGATCGGCCGCTCGACTCCGTCATTGTGCGGCACGTCGACCCGGGCGAAGGTACGGATGGCGAACGTCGCATAGGCGCGGGTATAGTTGATGTAGGAGTTTATGCCGGCGTTGACCTGATCGCTGCTGCGCGAGAAATCGACCACCGCTTCGTCGCCGTTGATCGCAACATCCACGCAAAAGCGGACCGGTTCGGTGCCGGGACCGACGTCATCGAGCACGTCATCGAAGCTGTATACGCCGTCCGGAATGGCCCTTATCAGTTCCCGCGTGCGCGCTTGCGAGCGCGCAAGCAGCTCCGCGACCGCCGCGAGCACGGTCGGCCGCCCCCGCTCGCGATAGAGCGCGCGCAGGCGCTCGGCGCCGACATGGTTGGCGTTGCGCTGCGCGCGCAGATCGCCGCGTACCTTCTCCGGGATGCGCACATTGCCGAGGATTACGCGCAGCAGGTCCTCGTCGAACTCGCCCTTGCGGATGAGCTTGATGGGCAGGATACGGATGCCCTCCGCAAAGGCCTCGCTGACACCCTGCACCGCCTGCGAGCCGGGCGAGAGGCCGCCGACATCCACGTGATGCGCCGTATTGACCACGTATCCGAGCAGCTCGCGGCCCTCGAATACCGGCATCACCATGTAGATGTCAGGATAGTGGCCGCCGCCGAGATAGGAGTCGTTGGTGATGACTGCGTCTCCCGGCTCCATCTGCTCGAGAGGAAGGTATTCGAGAACGCTCCTGACCACATAGGGCATGGCGCCGAGATGCCCGGGCGTGTTGTTGCCCTGAGCGATCAGTCGCGCCAGGGGGTCGAAAATGCCGGCGGAGAAGTCCTCGCCTTCGCGCACGGCCTCGGAGAACGCCGTGCGCCGCAGCGCCCCGCTCATCTCGTCCGCGATCGAGATGAGCGAATTCCAGATGACCGTAAGCATGACCGGATCGATCCGGCGGTCGGCATCACCGGACATTGCGGCTCCCAGAATTGATCGCGATCACCAGATGGCCGTGGCGATCCAACTTCACGATGTCCCCGGGAAGAACGACGGTGGTCGATTCCCGCTCCTCGACCAGGCAGGGGCCTTCGAAGCCATCGTCCGCTTTCATCCGATAGCGATCGATGACGCGGGCGCGGACCATGCCATCGCATTCGGGAAAATAAGCCGCACGCTCGCCGACGGCAGTCGGCCCTGACCTTCCCGCGGCGGGCTCGGCAGTGATCGCTGCACACGCGCGCTCGTTCGCAAGCGAAGCCATGACATACCAGTCGGTCGCCTCGACCGGCGCGTCCGGATCGACGAAGCCGTATTCCCTGCGGTACGTCTCGTAGAAGGCCGCGCGCATTTTTCCCTCGTACGCGGCATCGACTTGGCCGCCCGGCAGCGCGACGCGAACGTCGTAGCCCTGCCCCGAATGGCGCATATGGGCGCTGCGCAAGATCGCGAGCCGGCTGCCAAGTGCAAGCCGTGCCACTTCGCAACGCGCGCGCTGCTCCAGCTCATCCAGGACAGCGGCAATGCTGTTTTGCGCGGCGCCATCGAGCCTGACCAGTCGGGTCGCACCGGCATCGACCTTGTGATCGGCAACGAGCAGCCCGATGGCGGACCCGACACCGGCCGCGAACGGAACCACGACTTTCGGGATTCCCATGGCGCGCGCCAGCCGGCAGGCATGCAGGGGGCCCGCCCCTCCGAATGCGACCAGCACGTAATGGCGGGGGTCACGGCCGCGCTCGAGCGAGATCACCCGCATGGCGCGCTCCATGTTGCTGTTGGCGATGGCGTGAACGCCCCACGCCGCCTCCGCAACCGGAAGCCGCAACGGCTTGGCAATTGCGGCATCGATGCCGGCGGTCGCGGCCGCACGGTCGAGCGCCATCGCTCCGCCGTTGAAATAGTCGGCATTGAGATAGCCCAGCACGAGGTTGGCGTCGGTGACCGTGGGGCGCCGCCCGCCCCGGCCATAGCAGATCGGACCGGGCACTGCGCCGGCGCTCTGCGGGCCGACGGTGATCAAGCCCATCCTGGTGTCGGCGATGCTGCCGCCGCCCGCGCCAATCTCAAGCAGCTCAATGGCCAGCACATTGAGCGGCAGTCCGCTGTTCTTTTTTGCATTGATCGTGTCCACCTCGTAGGCCGCCGTGACGATCGGCTCGCCGTCATCGATGATGCCGAGCTTGGCCGTGGTGCCGCCCATGTCGAATGACATCACGTGATTGCATCCGAGCTGCCGGCCGATCTCGGCGCACATCAGGGCGCCGGCGGCCGGTCCCGATTCAACGACACGGACAGGATAGCGGCGCGCCAGATCGCAGGAGACGATGCCTCCGTTCGATTGCATGATCGCAAGTTGCGAACGCAGGCCCTTTTGCGCGAGCGATCGTTCGAGGGAATCGAGATAGCGCACGACCAGGGGGCGCACATAGGCATTGGCCACGGTGGTGCTGGTGCGCTCGTATTCGCGGAATTTCGGAGAAACATCGCTGGAGAGCGTGACGTCGATGCCGCACCGGCGCAGAACCTCCGCCATGCGCTGCTCGTGCTGCGGGTTGATGTAGGAATGCAGGAACATCACGGCGACCGATTCATAGCCGCCGGCGCTTATCCGTTGCGCGACGGCACGCGCTTGCGCCTCATCGAACGGCTTGACGATGCGGCCATCGGCGGCAATGCGTTCTTCCACCGTGAAGATGTCGGAACGATCAACCAGCGGCGTGGGCTTCTCGAGACAGAGATCATTCATGTCGTAGCGCTTCTGGCGTCCGATAAGAATGACGTCGCGAAAGCCGGCCGTGGTGACAAGCGCGGTACGCGCCCCCCTGCGTTCCAGAATGGCGTTGGTCGCGACGGTCGTGGCATGAATGACGTTCGAAACCTGCTCGAACGACAGCTCTCCCGTGGCAACTTTCTCGGCGAGCGTTGCTTCGACGCCGAGCGCCGGCGCACGCGTGGTCGGCACCTTCCAGACGCGCACATGGCCGCTCTGCGGATCCTGCAAGACGTAGTCGGTGAACGTGCCGCCGATGTCGAACGCCAGCCGCAGCATCAGGATCAGCGCCCCCGATGTTCGCGGGCGCGATTTGGGCGTATTGACAGCTGTGCGCGAGCCATGATGGCGTTGTCGCGAGAAGGAAAGGGAATTGCAATGGCCCCTTTGACCGCGGAACTGGGACGGTTCGTTTCGGCGCTTTCCCTCACGGACGTGCCGCTGGAAGCACAGGCCGTGGCCAAGACCGGCTTTACCGACTGCTTCGCGGTGATGATCGCGGGCGCGCGCGAGGGCGTCGTCGCGCTGGTGGACCGCGAGCTCGCCGGCGCAAACGGCGCCGCGCAGGCCTGCCTGATCCCCTCGGGCGAGCGGCGCAAGGTCGAGGACGCGGCCATGGTCAACGCGGTCGCTGCCCATGTGCTCGATTACGATGACGTCACGCTCGACGGCCACCCGAGCGCCGTGCTGGTGCCGGCCATCCTTGCGCAAGGCGAGGCGCTGGGCTCGAGCGGATCGGAAATGCTCACCGCCTATGCCGCGGGCTATGAGGTGTGGGCCGAGCTGCTCATGCGCGAACCCGTCCCGCTGCATCAGAAGGGCTGGCACCCTACTTCCGTGCGCGGCGCGGTGGCGGCGGCCGCGGCCTGCGCCAAGCTGCGCGGGCTGGGAGCGCAGCAAACCTCGACCGCGCTTGCCATCGCAGCCTCCATGGCGGGCGGCCTGGTTGCCAATTTCGGCACCCACACGAAGTGCTTTCAGGTCGGCCGCGCGGCGCAGTCGGGCGTCATCGCCGCGCGCCTGGCACAGGCCGGGATGACAGCCTCCCCCGACGCGCTCGAGCATCGCTCGGGCTTCCTTATCGCCTTCTCGCCGGGCGGGGAACCCGATCTCGCGCGCAATATCGAGACCGGGAAGAAGGAATGGCACCTCGTGCGGCAGGGATTAAACGTCAAGCGCTATCCCATCTGCTACGGGACGCATCGCGCAATCGACGCTGCAATCGAGCTTGCCACGCGGCATGATCTCAAGCCCGCGGACGTCGATCATGTGCGCGTTTCGACCGGCGAGATACAGATGCTGATGCTGCGCAACGCACACCCGCAGACTGCGCTGGAGGCGAAATTCAGCATGCAGTTCGCCATGGCAGCATCGGTTGTGGCGCGCAGCGTTGGGCTTTCGCAGGTGAGCGACGATTTCGTTCGCAGCCTCCCGGTTCAGTCGCTCATGCCGCGGGTCTCCACCACGACCACGAAGGAGACCATGGAAGGCTCCGCATTCGCGCCGTCGGAGAAAGTCGAGATCACCACGGTCGCAGGCAACGTCCTCGCCAGCGAGCCTGTCGTCTTCGCCAAGGGCAGCAAGCAGCGGCCGCTGTCGCGAGAGGAGCTGCGGGCAAAATTCGTAGACTGCCTGGGCGACGGTTTCCCCGCCGGAACGAAGGCCAATGCATTCGACAAGCTTATGAATCTCGAGGGGCTCAATTCGGCCGGGGATCTGCTGCCGCTGTAGGGGCGGGTTTACAACCCGCCCTGCATCCAATTGCGCGTCTGGTGCGAAAGGGCCGGCTTGAAAACCGCCCTTGCCGCATCGCGGCCGTGAGACCATCAATACGAGCGCGGCATTCCCAGCACATGCTCGGCGATATAGGCCAGCACCAGGTTGGTCGAGATCGGCGCAACCTGGAACAGGCGCGTCTCCCGCCACTTGCGCTCGATATCGTATTCCCTCGCGAATCCGAAGCCGCCGTGGGTCTGCAAGGCGGCCTCGCCGGCGTGCCAGGCCGCTTCCGATCCGAGCAGCTTGCCCATATTGGCTTCCGGACCGCACGGACGCCCGGCATCGAACAAGGCGGCAGCCTTGCCTACCATCAGCGCGGCGGCTTCGATCTCGGCATAGGAGCGCGCGATCGGAAACTGGACGCCCTGATTGCGGCCGATGGGCTGGTCGAACACGATCCGCTCGCTCGCGTATTGTGAGGCCTTGGCGATGAACCAGCGCCCGTCGCCGACCGACTCGGCTGCGATCAAGATGCGCTCCGCGTTCATGCTGTCGAGAATATAGCGAAAGCCCTGCCCTTCCTGACCGATGAGGTTCTCGGCCGGCACCCGCAGGGAATCGAAGAACACCTCGGTGGTGTTGTGATTGATCATCGCGGGCAGCGGCTTGATCTCGAGCCCGTGCCCGAGCGAAGATTTGATGTCGACCACAAAGACCGAAAGGCCTTCGCTTTTCCTTGTGACCGCGTCGAGCGGCGTGGTGCGTGCGAGCAGCAGCATCAAGTCGGAATGCAGCGCACGCGAGGTCCACACCTTCTGGCCGTTGACGATGTAGGAATCGCCTGCCCGCTCGGCCCGTGTCTTGAGCCTGGTGGTGTCGGTGCCGGTCGTCGGCTCGGTGACGCCAAAGGCCTGCAGCCGCAAATCCCCCGCGGCGATACCGGGCAGATAACGCTGCTTCTGCTCGGCGCTGCCGTGGCGCAGCATCGTCCCCATGATGTACATCTGCGCGTGGCAGGCGCCGGCGTTGCAGCCGCAGGCGTGAACCTCCTCGAGCGTTGCCGCCGCCGCGCTCAAGGGCAGGCCGAGGCCGCCATATTCCTCCGGGATCAATGCGGAAAGCAGCCCCGCTTTGGTCAGCGCCGCCACGAACTCGGTCGGATAGGCCTGCTGATCATCGAGCTTGCGCCAATAGCTGCCGGGAAAGTCCTTGCAGATGCGCCGCACCAGATCGCGAATCTCGCGATAGCTCTCGCCGAGGGTGAGCGAGACGGCTTCTTCCGGCACGGACTGCATCACGTTCATTGCGTCCTCCCTGCCTCAAGCTCGCCGAGGATTTCACCGGTGTGCGCGCCGAGCACCGGCGGCGGGCGCCGAAACGCCGGGCGCACGCCGTCAAAGGAAACGGGCAGGCCAAACAGCGTGATGTCGCCTTGCGGGCTCGCCTGCAGCATTCCGAGCGCCTTGGTCTGCGGATGGTCAAGCACTTCGGCGATGGTCTGCATCGGCGCATTCGGCACACCGGCTTCATCGAGGATCGCCGCCCATTCCCGGTTGGTGCGCCCCGGGATGAGCTCCTCGATCCAGCGATACAGCACGTTCTGGTTCCTCACCCGATCTGGATTGCTGCGAAAGCGCGGATCGTCGATCCATTCCGGGTGGCCGAGCACCCGCGCGAGCGACGCGAACAGCTTGTCGTTGCCGGCGGCAATCACGATGAAGCCATCCTTCGACGCATAGCCGCGATAGGGCACGATCATTGCCGCGCCGGAGCCCTGCTGCCGCGGCAGCTCGCCCGAAGCCTGAAAATTGGCGGCATGATAGCACATCCAGCCGAGCGCCGTTTCATAGAGCGAGGTATCGACCGTCGATCCTCTGCCGGCGTCACGCTGCGCAAGGAGCGCAGCGAGGACGCCGATCACCGCCCACATGCCGGCAGCCATGTCGATGATGGAGGTGCCCACGCGCACCGGCCGTTGCGCGGGCTCGCCGGTTACGCTCATCAGGCCGCCGAAGGCCTGCATCAGCGGATCATAGCCCGGACGATTGTTGAGCGGGCCCTTTGCCCCGAATGCTCCAATGTTGCAGTAGATAAGCGCAGGCTTGGCCCGCCGCAGCGTATCGCCATCGAGACCGAAGTCCGCGGCCGAGCCGGGCCGCAGGTTGGAGACAACGACATCGGCGCGCTCGACAATGAGCCTGCGCAGGCGGTCACGCTCCGCGCGATCCTTCAGGTTGACCACCACCGAGCGCTTGTTGCGGTTGAGACTCTGGAAGGTCGCGGACATCGTGCCCCAATAGGGCGGAGCCCAGCTGCGAGCATCGTCGCCGTCCGCCTTCTCGATCTTGATGACGTCGGCGCCGAGGTCGCCGAGAACTTCGCAGGCGTAGGGCGCTGCCACGCTGTGGCCGAGCTCGATGACGGTGATGCCGTCGAGCGGCAAGCTGCCTTGCGGGTCAGGCATTCCTGGCCTCGGGAAAGAGCGAGGTCAAAGGCGCATGCGCCTTCTTCCACACCATGATGGAGCGCTCGTATTCGATGACCACCACCCCGTCCTGATTGAGCCCGCGCGTGCGCACCTTCACCACGCCCTGACCGGGCCGCGACTTCGACTCGCGCACGCTGATGACTTCCGATTCGGAATAGAGCGTGTCGCCGGGAAACACGGGATGGGGGAGCTTGATGTAGTCCCAACCGAGCGCAAAGCCGTTCTCGCTGAGGTCGGAGACACCCAGCCCGGCAATGACGGAAAGCGTCAGCGCGCTGTTGACCAGAGGCTTCTTGAATTCGGTGCGGCTCGCGTAGTGCGCATTGAAGTGGATCTGGTTGGTGTTGTTGGTGATCATGGTGAACTGAATGTTGTCGGTCTCGGTAATGGTGCGGCCGAGCCGGCTGCGATAGATGTCGCCGACCGCAAAGTCCTCGAAAAACCGTCCGTTCCAGCCTTGCTTGACAGTGCTCATGCCGGCTCCCTCCTCTCAGGGGATCATCACGATCTTGCCGAAGAAGTCGCGCGACTCCATCAGCGCTTCGGCCTCGCCCAGCCTGGCGAGCGGAAAGGTGCGCGCTTGCGGTTTCCTGATCCTGCCTTCGGCGATCTCCACCATCCCGCGCGTCACGTCCTCCTTGGTATAGCCGTTCGATCCGCAAATCCTTATTTCGCGCTGCCAGATGTAGCGAATGTCGGTGCGCGCGTCGAAGCCGGCGGTGGCCCCGCAGGTCAGCAGCTTGCCGTGGGGCTTCAGCGCCCGGATGGACGGGTTCCAGGTGTCGCCGCCGGTGAAATTGACGCAGATGTCCACGCCCTGCTTGCCGCTGATGCGCCAGGCCTCGCGGGAGAAATCGTGCGTGCTGTAATTGATGGTGTAGTCGGCACCGAGCGCCGCGAGGCGCCAGCATTTTTCGTCCGTGCCGGCGCAGGCGATGACGCGCCCGCCGTGGGCCTTGACCACCTGCACCGTGGCGGTGCCCACACCGCCGCTCGCGCCAAGCACAAGAACGAGATCGTTTTGCTGCATGTCGCCGTTGGTGAACAGCATCCGATAGGTCGTGCCATAGTTCGCCGGAATGCAGGCCGCTTCCACAAACGAGAGCCGCGAGTCGAGAGAGATCACAAATTCATGCGGCATGCGGCAGTATTCCGCCATCCCGCCCTGCACCTCCTCGCCCATCATGCCTTCGTTGGTGAGCGGGTCGACGAGGCAGCGGTCGCCGACCTTCCAGCCCTCGACATCGGCGCCCACCGCCGCGACTTCGCCCGCGACATCGGCGCCGGAGATCCACGGCATGGGGACGGGCAGACCCGGCATACCGCGGCGCACGAAAATGTCGAAATAATTGAGCCCGCAGGCCTTGACGCGGATCAGGAGATCGCCGCGACCAATCTGCGGATCGGGAAAATCCCGATAGACGATGTTCTCGATGCCGCCCTGCTTTTCGATGACCGCCGCCTTCAAGATCGCCTCCGCAGATCACACCTTGCCGAGCGCCGTAAGAATGACTTCGGGCGTCATCGGCTGCGTGGTTACGCGCGCGCCGAACGGCCGCAGCGCATCGTTGACCGCGTTCATCACCACCGCGGGCGCGGCTCCGGTCCCGGATTCACCGACACCCTTGGCGCCGAGCTCCGATGCCGATGCAGGGGTCTCGATATGGGCAACATCGATGTCCGGCATCTCTGCCGCCATGGGCGTGAGATAATCAGCCATGCTCGCATTCACGAGCTGGCCCGCCTCGTCATAGATGCAATGCTCGTAGAGCGCGCCGCCCAATCCCTGCACGCAGCCGCCGCGCACCTGCTCATCCGCCAGCTGCGGGTTGATCACGCGCCCGCAGTCCTCGACCACCCAGTGCTTCAACAGGCGGATGAAGCCGGTGTCGGGATCGACCTCGACATAGGCGCCGTGAATGCCGTTGGTGAAGATGTAGAGGTCTTCAAGCAGACGGTAGCGGCGCGTCACCGAGAGCACGGGCTGCATGCTGTCGGGCAGCTCGCCGACCTGGAAATGCGCAATGCGTCCGATCTCGGCGAGCGAGATGCGCCGGTTCGCGCCGTCGGCATCGACCACATGCCCGTCGAGAAGGTCGAGCGCGGACGGCGCCGCCTGCAGCAGCGCACCGGCAATTGAGAGAACCTCCGCCCGCAGCTCGTGCGCGGCCTTGAACACCGCCTCGCCGCCGATGGCGGTCGCGCGCGAGGCATAGGTGCCGCCGCCGTAGGGCGTCGCATCGGTATCCCCGGAGATCACCCTCACCTGCTCGATCGGCACGCCCAGCACGCTTGCGGCAATCTGGCCCATGACGGTGTCGACGCCCTGGCCCTGCTCGGTCACGCCCACCGCGCAGATGATGCCGCCGCCCGGCTCGAGCTTGATGGTGCAGGCGTCCTGCGAGGCAATAGGCGCGCCGCCCGCGCCATAATATCCGCGCGGACCGGGCGCCGTTCCCTTGATGAAGGCGGCAATCCCAATGCCGCGGTGGATGCCCTGCTCCCGCAACGCCGCCTGCTCGGCGCGCAGCGCCGGATAATTCATGCGCTCGACCAGAACCTCGATGCAGCGCTGGTGCGACATGTCCGCAACCTTGATCCCCGCCGCGGTAATCCGGGGGTAGGAATCGTCCGGCATGACGTTGCGACGGCGGATCTCGATGGGATCAAGCCCGGTTTTCTCCGCAGCCCAGTCCACCAGCGCCTCGCCCACTGAGTTGCCGATGGGATGACCGACGGCGCGGTACTGGGACGTCGGCACCTTGTTGAGGTAGACCACCGTTGCCTTGCCGCGATAATGCCTGTGCCGGTACGGGCCGCCGGTGATGTTGAGGATCTGGTTCGCCTCGAAGACGCTGGTGCGCGGAAACTGCGAATAGGCGCCGGCCCCTGAAAGAACGTCGATCTCGAGCGCCTGGATTTCTCCGGCCTTGCTCACCGCCATGCGCGCGGCGATGCGGTTCTCGCGCGCATGAATGTCGGAGACGAAGGATTCGAGGCGGTCGGCAATGAACTTGACCGGCCGGCCGAGCACCATCGCCGCCGCCGTCGCCGCGATCTCGTCACCGAAGGTGTGAATCTTGAGGCCGAATGAGCCGCCCACGGCGGGCGCCACCACCCGCACATCGTGCTCGGGCACGCCGAGCGTGCGTGCGAACACGGTGCGGATCATGTGCGGGACCTGACTGCTGGTATGGATGGTCAGCCGCTGCGTATGCCTGTCGTAATCCGCAAGAATCGCGCGCGGCTCGAGGCTTACGGCGGTATGCCGCCCGAAATCGAATGTCCCCTCCACCACGATATCGGCGGCCGCGAACGCCGCATCGACGCCGCCGGTGTCGATCACCTTGCGGAACGCGAGATTGTCGCCGAGTTCCGCGTGCAGCACCGGCGCGCCGCGATCGAGCGCGCTCTCCTTCTCCGTCACGGCAGGCAGCGCACGCCACTCGATCGCAACGAGCTCGGCCGCATCCTCGGCAAGCGCGCGCGTGCGCGCGATCACCATGACGACGGGCTCGCCCTGCCAGCAGGCGCGGTCGACCGCCATGGGATATTGCGGGGCCGACTTCATGCCGGGAAAGCAGGTGAGCGTGCCGACCCAGGGCGCCGTGCACATCTTCGCGATCTCGGCGCCGGTCATCACCTTGACCACGCCGGGCGCCTTTTCCGCCGCGGCGGTGTCGATGCGCACAATGCGCGCATGGGCATGCGGGCTGCGAACGAAGGCCGCGTGCAGCATGCGCGGCAGCGAGATGTCGTCGGTATACGTCCCGCGCCCCGCAACCGCCGCCCGCGCGGCCACGCGCGAGAGCGTGCGGCCGACATAGCTGTTCGGCCGATCGAGGGGGGTGAGGCGCGCCTTTGCGTCCATCTGTTATCTGCTAATGTTGTACGCGCGTAGCGCGTAGGTTGGGTCGAGCGCTTGCGAGACCCAACGTCCTGCCCGCCGATGTTGGGTCTCGTGAAGAACTCGACCCAACCTACACCCCCCGCGCCTTGAGTGTCGCTTCGACCGCATCGACGATGGCGTGATAGCCGGTGCAGCGGCAATAGTTGCCGGACAGGAAGATGCGCACGTCGTCGCGCGAGACGCGCTTGCCCTGCCGCAGCAGCTCGGCCGCCGTCATCAGCATGCCGGGCGTGCAATAGCCGCACTGGAGCGCGTTGCGCTCGACGAAATTTGCCTGCAGGTCGGCGATCTCTCCGGTCTCGGTCAGCCCCTCGATGGTGACGACATCACACCCGTCCGCCTGCACCGCCAGCATCAGGCAGCCGCGCACGACCGCGCCATCGACCCGCACCGAGCAGGCCCCGCATATTCCATGCTCGCATCCGATATGCGACCCCGTGAGCCCGAGCTCGGTGCGCAGGAAATCGACGAGGTGCTGGCGCACCGGCACCGGCCGCGTGATGCGCTCGCCGTTCACCGTCATGCGCACGGTCAGCTCTTCCTCAAGGCTCATTGCAGGCGGGCCCGTTCCATGGCCGCAGACAGCGCACGCCGGGTAAGCACGCGCTGGAGGTGAAGCTTGGTCGCCGGGCGACCGAAGCTGTTGTCGATCGGATCAAGGTCGTCGGCCAGGGCCGCGCACGCCGCCTCACTGACCGAAGCGGACCACGCCTTGCCATTGACAGCCGCCATCGCGCGTTTCGCAAGCGTAGGCTTCACCTCACTGCCGAAATAGACAAGGCGAGCCTCGCTCACGAGCGCGCCGGCGCAGCGCGCGTAACAGGCAAGTCCGGCAATGGCGAAATCGCCCTGGCGACGGCTCAATTCCATGAAGACCGCCACGTGATCGCGCTTGTGCTCGGGAATGAGCACTTCGAGGAGAAGCTCGTCAGGCGCGCGGGCGGTCTCGTAGAGACCGAGGAAGAAGTCCTCAGCGGCGATGGTGCGGCGGCCGCGTACGCTTTCCACCACCAGGCTCGCTTCCAATGCAAGGATGCAGGCCGGCAGCTCGGCCGAAGGGTCGGCGAGCGCAATGCTGCCCCCGAACGTTCCGCGATTGCGAACCGCGACATGGGCCACATGCGGCATGGCCTCGGCGATCAGCGGCAGCCGCTGCGCGACAAGCGGCGAGCTCATCACTTCGACATGCCTGGCAAGCGCGCCGATGCGCACGCACCCGTCGTGGTGCGAGATGCCCTTGAGCGCGTCGATGCGGTTGATGTCGATCAGCAGGCTAGGCTGCGCCAGTCGCATATTGAGCACCGGCATGAGGCTTTGCCCGCCGGCCAGGATGCGCGCATCATCGCCATGCTCCGCCAGCAAGCGGAACACGTGATCGAGGCTTTCCGGCCGCACATAACTGAATCTCGGAGCCTTCACGCGCCGCTTCCTGCGCTCATGCTGTCCGTGAGGTCGGCGGGGTAGAAATGCCGTGGCAGCGGGATTGTCACAGCCGCGCCATTGTGTGACTAAACCGCGACGAAATTCAACGCCCGCGCAAGCGGCAACGGGGAGAAGCAACCGTGGCGAACAAGGATCTTCGGGACTGGATCGACGGCATCAGGGCCGCGGGCGAGCTCAAGGTCATCCTCGGCGCGGAACCCAGGGAGGAGATCGGCGGCATAGTCGACATCTATCAGCGGCGCATGGGTAACCCGGCCGTCATGTTCGACCAGGTTCCGGGGTTCCCCAAGGGCTCGCGCGTCCTTGCCAACATTCTCACCTCGGTGCCCCGCATCAACGTTGCGCTCGGGCTGCCGCCGCAGGGCTCCGAGATGGAGCTCGTGCACTGGTGGCGCTCCTACATGAAGGCGGCGCCGAGCTTTGTGCCGCGGGAGGTGAATGGCGGACCTCTGCTTGACAATGTCCTGGAAGGCAAAGCCGTCAATCTCGAAAAGATCCCGACCCCCGTATGGCATGAGCACGACGGCGGCCCCTTCATCGGCACCGCCTGCATGGTGATTATGAAGGATCCCGATTCCGGCTGGGTCAACAGCGGCTGCTACCGCATCCAGACCCAGGGTCCCGACGTCGCCACCATCATGATGTCGCCGGGCAAGCACGGACGCATCATCATGAGCAAGTATCACGAGCGCAATCAGCCCTGCCCGGTCGCCGTCATTGTCGGCATGCATCCCGCCTTGTTCATGCTTTCTGGGCTGGAGATTCCCTACGGCAAGAGCGAGTACGAGGCGGCAGGCGGAATTCTCGGGGAACCGATCGAGGTCTTCAACATGCCGCGCACCGGGCTGCCCGTTCCCGCCAATGCCGAGATCGCCTTTGAAGGATTGATCCATCCCGACGACGAAATTCAGGAGGGGCCGCTCGGCGAGTGGACCGGTTATTACGCGGGCGGCAGCAGGCCGGAGCCGGCCATCCGCATCTCGACCATGATGCATCGCGATGATCCGATCCTGCTCGGCGCCATACCGGCGGTGCCGCCGAACGACAACACGTTCTATCTCGGCACCTACCGGTGCGGCGCGGTGTGGAACCAGCTCGAGGCGGCCGGCATCCCCGAGGTCAAGGGCGTGTGGACGCATGAGGCCGGCGGCAGCCGGTTCTGGCTCACGGTGTCGATCAAGCAGCTCTACGGCGGCCATGCCAAGCAGGCGGGCTTCGTGGCCTCCAACTGCCACGCCGGCGCCTACTGCAACCGCTGGACCATCGTGGTGGACGACGACATCGACCCCACCAACATCAACGACGTGATCTGGGCGATGTGCACGCGCTGCGATCCGCGCGAGGACGTCGATATCGTGCGCGGCGGCTGGAGCTCGGCGCTCGATCCCATGTGCTACGACGGCGACAGCGACCGGCGCAACGCGCGCGTGGTGATCGATGCCTGCAAGCCGTTCGCGCGGCGCAGCACCTTCCCGATCGTTGCGCGCGCGAGCAAGGAGCTCGACGCCCGCATCCGCGCGAAATGGTCGCGCGACCTGCCGAATGATTTTTGACGCGAGCAACGGGGCTGACTTTCGTGGCGCCGACCAACAGGAAGCTTCTCATTCGAGGCGGGCAGGTCTACGACCACGACGGCGATGTGCACCATCCGCCGGTTGCCGATATCCTCGTTGCGGACGGCAGGATCGCCGCGGTCGGCTCCAATCTGGCGACCGACGGCGAGCATGACGTCATCGATGCATCGGGCCGGCTGGTCGTGCCGGGCCTGATCAATGCGCACTATCACTCGCACGATACGCTCTGCCGCGGGCTGTTTGAGGAGCTGCCGCTCGAAATGTGGCTGCTCTATACACTGCCGATGGGACGCAATCGCAGCCACGCGGAGGTGCGGGCGCGAACGCTGGTCGGTGCGCTGGAGAGCCTGCGCTGCGGCATCACCACCGTACAGGATATGCTCGGTCTAATCCCGCTCAACGACGAATACACCGACATAGTCCTTTCGGCATACCGCGAATCCGGAATTCGCGTCGTGTTCTCGCCGATGGTGGCGGATTTGCCGCCAATTGCGATGGTGCGTCACCAAGACAACCTTCCGGCCGATGTCCAGGAGATGCTGGGCACGAAAGCGCTGCCCATGCGCGAGCAGCTCGACTATCTCGAGCATCAGTTCAAGCAGCGGCCGGGGGGCGGAACCCTGCATTGGGCGATTGCGCCGTTCGCGCCCCAGCGCTGCACGTCTGAGATGCTGGGGGCACTCGCCGCGCTCGCGCAGAAACATGATCTTCCTCTCTACACGCACGTCTACGAGACCAAGGGCCAGGCGCTCATAGCGCGCGAGCTCTACGCCGACCACGGCGGCTCTCTCATCACCTATCTGGAAAATGCCGGCATGCTTGGGCCGAGACTCAATATCGTGCACAGCGTGTGGATCACGCGAGGCGAGATGGACCGCATGGCGGCGGCCGGAGCCGGGATCGTGCTCAACCATCTGAGCAATCTCAAGCTCAAGAGCGGCATTGCGCCGGTCTGCGATCTGCGCGAGGCCGGCGTGCGGCTCGGCCTCGGATGCGACAATTGCAGCGGCAGCGACGTACAAAGCGTGTTCCAGGCTATGAAGATGTTCTGCCTCATCGCGGCGGCCAGCGAGCCTGAGCCCGGCAAGGGGCTGGCGCACGAGGTGCTGCGCCACGCGACGCTCGGCAACGCGCGCACCGCCGGACTGGAGAACGAGCTCGGCGCCATCCGGCCGGGCTACCGGGCCGACCTGATCCTCATCGACCTCAACGATGTCGCCTACCTTCCCTTCAACAGCGCCGCGCGGCAGCTCGTCTACACCGAGGCCGGTCGCGGCGTGGAGAGCGTCATCGTCGAGGGCCGCGTGGTGATCAGGGAGCGCAAGGTGACTACCATCGACGAGGATGCGTTGCGGCGCGAGGTGGCAAGCCTGATGCGGCACTTCACCGCCGACTATGAGGCCCTCGTGCAATCGCGCAAACGCGCGCTGCCGTACATGCTGGAGGCGCATCGGCGGGTCTGGCAGGCAGACGTGGGAATGAACCGGTTCATCCCCCGCACGCGGTAAGCGCCACGGCGGACATACGCGGCCCGGCGATGCTCTCCCTTCCGCGCCTAGCCCAGCGATAATGCCTGCCGTCGTACGTTAAGGCCGGGAATCTGCAACGGCCGAAAGCTGGTGGCGCTGGCGATCTCCCACGCTTCCGCGAAACGCAAATCCCGCGTTCCGCGCAGCAGTTCACCCGGCTCGAGCGGCGGATAGAGCTGCTTGAACGTCATCACCTCGCTGGCGGAGACCCGTCGGGAAAAATGGTCCAGCGCGAATTCGCCGGGGTGATCGAGGCCGGCCGTTGCCGTCAATTCGATCAGCGACTGCATGGTCGAGGCGTGAAAATTCGCCACGCGCTGCATCTTGTCCGGGACGACCAGGGCGCGTTGCCGCGAACGATCCTGGGTGGTGACGCCGGTGGGGCAGCGGTCGGTGTGGCAGCTTTGCGACTGGATGCAGCCGAGCGCGAACATGAATCCGCGGGCCGAATTGCACCAGTCGGCGCCGAGCGCGATGGCGCGCGCAATGTCGAACGCCGAGGCGATCTTTCCGCTGGCGCCGATCCTGATGCGGTCGCGGGCGCCGATCCCGACGAGGGCGTTGTGCGCAAAGGTGAGGCCGTCCTTGAGCGGCATGCCGAGATGGTCCACGAACTCGAGCGGCGCCGCGCCGGTGCCTCCTTCCTTGCCGTCGATGACGATGAAATCCGGATAGATCCTGGTGGCGAGCATCGCCTTGCATATTGCAAGGAACTCCCACGGGTGTCCGATGCAGAGCTTGAAGCCGGTCGGCTTTCCGCCGGACAGTCGCCGCATCTCGCCGATGAATTTCACGAGCTCGATGGGGGTGGAGAATACGGAATGGTGCGACGGCGAGATGCAATCCTTGCCCATCGGCACGCCGCGCGTCTGGGCGATCTCGCGCGAGACCTTGGCGGCAGGCAGCACGCCGCCATGACCCGGCTTGGCGCCCTGGCTCAATTTGAGCTCGACCATCCTGATCTGATCGGCCGCCGCCGCCTGCGCAAATTTCTCGGGACAGAATTGGCCATCCGGGGTGCGGCAGCCGAAATAGCCTGAGCCGACCTCCCAGATGATGTCGCCGCCCATTTCACGATGATACGGGCTGAACCCGCCTTCGCCGGTGTCGTGCGCGAACTCGCCCTTCTTCGCGCCGCCATTGAGCGCCCGGATGGCATTCGGGCTGAGCGCCCCGAAGCTCATTGCCGAGATGTTGAAGATGGATGCGCTGTAGGGCGATGCGCAATCGGGGCCGCCGATCGTGACCCGGAAAGGCGCAATCGCGTGCGGCCGCGGCGCAATGGAATGGCGCATCCATTCGTAGCCGTCAGCATATACGTCATATTGCGTGCCGAACGGTCTCTTATCGAGGACGTTCTTGGCGCGCTGATAGACGACCGCGCGCTTGTCCCGGCTGAACGGCAAGCCGTGCTTCTCATCCTCGAAAAAATACTGGCGCATCTCTGGCCGTATTTTTTCCAATATGAATCGAAGATGCGCCGAAATCGGATAATTGCGCAGCACTTTAGGGTAACCTCCTGGATACAAGCGTACCCAGGCTCACTGAGAGGAGATGTGGCCATGCAGAACAAGTTCACCGAGACGAACCCCCGTGATTTCAATCCTGTGTCGGTTCCCGGGCTTTCGGCTGATGCACGCAAGGCCGTGAACGCGGTCTTTGACGCGATGTCTGGCTGGCGCACCGAGACTATCAACAAGAGCGAGGAAGGCATTGGACAGGTCATCGAAAAGATGGCGGCGGCGGCTCGCGCGCTGGGATGGCCCGATGAAATTGTTGAAGTCACCCGTGCGCAAATGCAAGGGATGACCAAAATGCAGATTCAGACCATGGATCATATGATGGATGCATGGGAGGAGCAGATCAAATCGCTGAACGCACCATCGGCTATGCTGTCGAAGCTGAAAGACTTGCCGGGCTTCGGACCTGGGCAGATACGACGGGCTTCTGGATGAAGGCGGGCAAGCCCTTGTCGTCGTGATCGGATAAAGTCCCGGATCCATTCGAGAAGGCTCTTTTTTGGACTGACGGGATAGGCGGCGCTTCACCGCTGGTTCGTCATCGATGAGTGTTGCCTGCCTTTAGCAGCTACGAGCTCGGACCGCTCGTCACACAGAACCGGGCAATCGAGCTCGCTCGTACTTTTTCCGGTCGCTCATTTCCTCCCTTCCAGGAAGCCCCTAAGCGCGATCGCATTGTTGCATGCCTCGTTGCGCGCAGCGAACAGCAGCGTGACCGGCCCGCGACCAGCCAGTTCGCGCAGGCGTGCGACCGCGCTTCGCGCCGGCTCGCGGGCGAGTTCATGGC
>Ga0318536_10000101_pt1 | contig 18712 bp, 19 predicted proteins | sample GRESIP117b4f28_FD_203481 | JGI IMG/M metagenome (GOLD analysis project Ga0318536, IMG submission 203481) | Tropical soil microbial communities from Luquillo Experimental Forest, Puerto Rico - GRE.SIPMG.117b4f28 | ecosystem: Environmental > Terrestrial > Soil > Tropical forest > Bulk soil... | reverse complement strand
GCAGCGAGCTTTCCGTCCTCGACAACGATTCGGCCGCGGCTCAACACTGCCACTGGCCAGCCGCGCAGCCGGCGGCCTTCATAGGGGGTGTAGCCGACATTGTCGTGAAGCATCCCCGCGGTAATGGTGGTCTCGCGTTCGGGGTCCCAGATCGCGATATCGGCGTCGCTGCCGACTGCGATTGTACCCTTCTTGGGGTAGAGCCCATAGAGCTTGGCGTGGTTGGTCGCGGTCAATGCGACAAAGGCGTTGAGGTCGAGCCGGCCCTGTCCGACGCCTTCTGAGAACAATAACGGCAGTCTCAGCTCGATGCCGGGAACGCCATTGGCGATCTCCGGAAAGATGGTCCTCTCCCCCTTTGGCAATTTGCCGGAGGCGTCAAAGCGGTAGGGCGCGTGATCGGAGGAAAACACCTGGAACGTGCCGTTGCGCAACCCAGTCCACACCGCCTCCTGCGCGGCTCGGTCCCGCGGCGGCGGGCTGCAGCAGAATTTGGCGCCCTCGACACCAGGCTTGGCAATGTCGTCTGCGGTGAGGAACAGATATTGCGGGCAGGTCTCGCCATAGATTTTGAGACCTTTGGTCTGCGCATTGCGGATGACGTCGATGGCCTCGGCTGCGGACACATGGACGAGCAGGATCGGCACGTCGAGCAGTTCGGATAACGCCACGGCGCGGTTGGTCGCCTCACCCTCGGCGATGCGGGCATGGCTGACCGCGTGATACCGTGGCGCGCCGAGGCCGCGCTCGAGCAGGCGGCCGGTTAGCCATTTGATCATCTCGTGGTTCTCGGCATGGACCATGACGAGCGCCCCCTCACGCCGCGCAACGGCGAGGATGTCGAGCATCTGGCGGTCGTCGAGGCGCAATAGGTCATAGGTCATGTAGACCTTGAACGAGGTGTAGCCGTCGCGGATAAGCGCCGGGAGTTCCTGGCCCATCACCTGCTCGGTCGGGTCGGAGATGATCAGGTGAAAGGCGTAATCGATCACCGCCTTTGGCTCGGCCGCCGCATGGTATTCCTCGACGACCCGCCGCAATGACTGGCCGCGATGCTGCGCGGAAAACGGAATGACCGTCGTCGTGCCGCCAAACGCCGCCGACACGGTCGCGCTGTAGAAATCGTCGGCACAGACGACGCCGGCCGACGAGCGCTGTTCGATATGGCAATGGCTGTCGATGCCCCCCGGCAGGACGAGCCGGCCGGTTGCATCGATTTCGCGCTCGCCCGCGCCGAGGTCCTTGCCGAGCGTCGCGACGACGCCATCCCTGATGCCGACATCGCACGCGACCGTATCGGCGGCGGTCGCCACGGTGCCGCCGCGGATCACCAGATCGTACTCGCTCATGCTGCACCCCTTCTCCTGCCGGTCCGCCGAGCGCTACTGTAGAGAGGACGAATAGACGCGGAAAGAGACCGCCATGACGCAAGCAACATCGCAAGCGACACCCCATCGACCGACAATCGCCGTCACGCAACACGCGATCGCGGCCGGGCATTATCTCGCCGCGACCGCCGGGTTCGACATTCTACAGGCGGGCGGCAATGCGATCGATGCCGGCTGTGCCGCGGGGATCGCGCTCGGGGTCCTGCAGAGCGACCTTGTCGATGTCGCCGGCGTCGCGCCGATCATGATCTATCTCGCGGACAGAGAGGAGGTCGTGACGATCGCCGGGCTCGGTCCCTGGCCGAAGGCGCTCGACCCGCAATTCTTTCAGCGCGAGCACGGCGGGAAGATCCCGAAAGGCGTCCTCCGCACCGTCGTGCCGGCGGCGCCCGACGCGTGGATCACCGCGCTCAAACGCTACGGCACGATGAGCTTCGGCGATGTCGCGGCGGCGGCGACCCGGCTGGCGCGGGAAGGCTTCCCGATGTACTCGCTGATGGCGGCGAGCCTCAAGCGCCACGAGGCGGACCACCGCGCCTGGCCCTCGACGGCGGCGATTTTTCTGCCGAACGGCAGAGTGCCGGAGCCAGGCGAAGTGTTTCGCCAAACCGATCTCGCCGCTTCATTGCAATACATGGCGGACGAGGAACGGGCTACGGCCGGGCGCGGCCGCGAAGCCGGCCTCGAAGCTGCGCGCGATGCCTTTTATCGCGGCGATATAGCGCGCAAGATCGTCGCCTTCATGAAAAAGGAGGGCGGGCTGCTGTCGGCGGAGGATCTCGCCGAGTATCACTCCCCGGTCGGGCCGCCGGAGCGCCGCCGCTTTGGCGATCTCGAAGTCTTCACCTGCGGCGCGTGGTGCCAGGGCCCGGTGCTGTTGCAGACGCTGGCGCTGCTCGAAGGCACCGATCTTGCCAGCCTTGGTCACAACACTGCGGACTACATCCACCATACGGTCGAGGCGCTGAAACTCGCCTTTGCCGACCGCGAGGCCTATTACGGCGACCCCGCGGTCGTCGAGGTGCCGCTCGCGACCCTCATCTCGTCAGAGTACGCCGCCGAGCGGCGCAAGCTAATCCAGTCTGACCGCGCCTGGTCCGAAATGCCGCCCCCGGGTGAACTCGGCCGCGAGGGCGCGCGCTTCCGCGCGAGCCTCGGCGAACCCGATCCCGAGCCCGACACCTCCTATGTCTGCGTCGCCGATCGCTGGGGCAATCTATTCTCGGCGACGCCAAGCGATGGCTCCTACGGCTCGCCGATCGTGCCGGGCACCGGTCTCATCCCGTCCAACCGCGGCTCGCAATCACGCCCCGACCCGCGCCATCCCGCCGGTGTCGGTCCCGGCAAACGGCCGCGGCTGACACCGAACCCGGCGCTGGCGATCAAAGGGCGCGACCAATTCCTCCCGTTCGGCACACCGGGCGGAGACGTGCAGACACAGGCGATGCTGCAGGTGCTGTTGAACCTGTTCGTGTTTGGGCAGCATGTGCAGTCGGCAATCGAGTCGCCACGTTTCGCGACTTACAGCTTCCCGTCGTCTTTCGCGCCGTTCGAATACTATCCCGGCCGGCTTGCGATCGAGGGCCGCATTCCAGAGCCGGTCATTGCTGAACTGACTCGCCGTGGCCACGAAATCCAGCGCTGGCCCGACTGGATCTGGACCGCCGGCGCGGTGTGCGCGATCCTCGCCGACCGCCGCCGCGGCGTGCTCGAAGCCGGCGCCGACCCGCGCCGTGCCGCCTACGCGATCGGCTGGTGAATGCCCCTCACCCTAACCCTCTCCCCACTTGAGTGGGGAGAGGGAACAAACCGCGCTCCCTCGCCCCGCTTGCGGGGAGAGGGGCCGCAGCGTCAGAACGCCGCGGCAGTCAGAACCACATCGGCGTTTTTCCACGCCGCTTCAAATTGCCATTGTGCGGCGAGCGCCTCGTCGACCCGGACCGCCGCCGCCAGCGCCGTCGCCTTGGCGTAGAGATAACCGCCGGTGAGGCCGGCCAATTTCGGGTTCGGCTGGGGCTCGGCGAGGATTTGATCCTCCATGCCGCACCTTACCAGGGCGGCGTAGAGCTCATCGGCAATCTCCCCCTTGAATTGGCGTCGAGCCGCCCCTACTATGGCGACCATGGCACCGCGAGCGCCAGTAGCTGTCGCGCGATTTTGGTACCGTTGGTATATGCCGGCGGCCTAGGATCGCGCACTCGCGTCACTCACCCGAAGCCGCCCCACCCGTGGCGGCTTTCGCGTTTCAGCCTTCGCTCATCCGAACGTCGCCGAATGTGGAGCGGCCTCTCAAGCAGGAGGTCAGCGCATGTCCCATTCCGATTTCGACGTTGTCACCGGGCCGTCGATGCCACAGCTGCGGACGCCCTCTCCGCAGTCGCAGCCGCCGCACCGCTCGCCGGAACCGTCCGCCAAACCCCCAGCACCCGCACCCACGCCGCGTCACGAGCCCGAGAAGTCGAGGTGAGCGGGCGCTGACTCGACTGTGTTCAGTCTGTGGGCGTGTAGGCGCGCCCGGCTGGATAAGTCTGGTACTTGGGAATATCCGGGTTCATGAAGTCCCAAGGCTGTGCACTCTTGACGAAGATATCGGCCTCGGGGCAGAACGCACTCGGATCGTCGAGGCTGCCGACCCGCAGGCCGACGACATCCGGCCGAGCCGAAACCCGGATGAACAGCGGACAGCCGCACTCCTGGCAAAACGCGCGTGTCACCTCGTTGCCGGCGTCGCTGGCACTGACAAACAGCTTGGGCGCGCCCTTGGTGATGCGAAATCCGGCGGCGGGCACCCGCATTGCCGCGACATACGCGCTGCCGCTCTGATGCTGGCAATCTCGGCAATGGCACAGCAGCGAAAACAGCGGCTCTCCTGCTGACTCGTACCGCACCTGCCCGCACAAACAGCCTCCGGTCCTCACCATCGCCATCACATATCCCCCCTATCGGCTGACCAACAGCGCACTCAGAAATCTCGACTAGCTGATGCTCCACCCCGTTCCGGCAAACGCGCGGGGCTGCCCTTCGCGGTGAAAGCAATTGCAGCCCAAGCGCGAACGGAACGGCGGTAGCCTTCCGGCATCGGCAATCCGTCGAGTTCGTCGAGCGCGAAGGTGCCGAGCCGCCGATGCTCAGCGCTGAGCCTTAGCGCCTCCACGCCGGCTCGCTCGACACCATAGGTAACGATCACGACATACCGCGCCGGCAAGACCTCGTAGAGCCAGCAGTCGAGGATGGCCTTGATGATGACGCTTACGCCCAATTCTTCGGCGAATTCGCGAACGAGGCAGGCCATTGGATCTTCACCGGTTTCAAGGCGTCCGCCGGGCAGCTCCCATTCCTCGCGCTCGTTTTCGAGCAAAACGACGCGGCCTGCCTCGAGCAACACGCCTTTAATCGAGACGGGAAACGACATAGCGCCGCACACTACATTTGACGATCGTACCGACTGTCAGAATTCCATTTCGAGCTCTTCGACCTCATCAGGTTCCCGCACACCATATCCGGCAGCGCGAGGATCTGCTCGCAATGGGGCCGGGCGCTCGCCGTCCAGCTGTACGTCAGTCGGCGAGACGGCTTACGAGGGGCCGTACATAGCATCGGCGATTGTTAGCGTTTCCCCAAACAGATAGGGACTCTACTAAGGCACCAGAGACGCCTCCCGATCGATCGGCGGCAATGGCCGTGCCATCTTTCTCGACCGGATTTCTGCGGCACCTGCGGCGAATGCGTCGGGCAACGGATGAACGCGGCTTCGGCGAAAGCCCAAAAGTTGAGCAATCGGCTCGTGGATTTGGCGTTGCTGTGATAAGAACCTGGGCTTGGCGCAAAAAATGCTCATCGGACCATCGGCACTATTTCGAGCGGGCAAATGCTTCCCTCGGTCCTCGACGGTTACGATCCACAAGGCTTTTATTGCGAAATGCTGCGGAGCGCAGCAAGCCGGGTAATCAGGGAGCGGCTTAGCGGCTTGTCTATAGAGGCTCTCAAGCGACGCGCTACCAACGCCAATGCCGAACTTTACAATCTCGGCATCACCTTTACGGTTTATTCGGACGCGAAGACGATCGATCGGATCCTGCCGTTCGACGTCATCCCGCGGGTCTTGTCGGGCGAGGAATGGCAGCACATCGAGAGCGGGATCGTCCAACGAATCACCGCGCTCAACCTACTGCTCGATGATATCTACCACGAGCAGCGCATCCTCAGGGACGGCGTCGTCCCGCGCGACCTGATCCTGGGCAACCGCAATTACCGGCCGCTGATGCGCGGGATCGATCTGCCGTACAAGACCTATGTCAATATTTGCGGTACCGACATCGTGCGCGATGAGCGCGGCCAATTCCTCGTACTCGAAGACAATGCGCGGACCCCGTCAGGCGTCAGCTATGTCGTCGAGAACCGGCACCTGATGCTGCGCGCTTTTCCCGACCTGCTCGATCAGATCGGGTTGCGCCCGGTCGAGAATTACGGCACGCGGCTGATCTCGGCGCTATGCGATGTAGCGCCCACGGGGATCACCAATCCGCGCGTCGTTCTGCTCTCCCCCGGCATCTACAATTCTGCTTATTTTGAACATGTGTTCCTGGCGCGCGAAATGGGCGTGCCGCTGGTGGAGGGGCGAGATCTCGTTGTCGAGGACGATCGCGTGTTCATGCGAACTACGGGCGGTTTGTCCGGGGTCGACGTGATTTATCGCCGGATCGACGATGATTATCTCGACCCCGAGGCGTTCCGCAGCGAAAGCCTGCTGGGCGTGCCGGGATTGATGCGCGCCTACCGGGCGGGAAATCTGGCGCTCGCCAACGCTGTCGGCACCGGTGTCGCCGACGACAAGGCGGTCTATGCTTACGTGCCTCGCATCATCCGCTACTATCTCGCGCAAGAACCAATCCTACAGAATGTGGAGACGCATATCTGCCGCGAGCCAGCGGCGTTGCGCTACACGCTCGATCACCTTGCAGATCTGGTCGTCAAGCCGGTCGGTGAGGCCGGAGGCTACGGCATCACGGTGGGTCCCAAAGCAAGCCGCGCGGAACTCGACGACTGCCGTACGAAACTCATTGCCGACCCCGCTAATTTCATCAGCCAGCCTTGCATCAAGCTGTCGGTCACACCGACGCTGATCGACGGCCGGGTCGAGCCGCGCCATGTCGATCTGCGTCCGTTCGCGATCACCGGATCGAGCACCTGGCTCTTGCCCGGCGGACTGACGCGGGTGGCGCTGCGCCGCGGCTCGCTCGTCGTCAATTCATCGCAGGGCGGCGGATCAAAGGATACCTGGGTCGTTGCCTGACGTTCTCCTCGCCCGCTACGCCGACAGCATTTTCTGGTTGGCGCGCTATGTCGAGCGCGCGGAGAACCTGGCGCGCATTCTCGACGTCAACGAGACCTTCTCGCGCGATAGCAGAGGCGGTCAGAATTGGCGTTCGATCGTCCAGCTGAATTCAGATGAGGAGCGGTTCTTCGCCAGCCACGACGCTGCTTCGGTGAACAATGTCGTGAATTTTTACGTCATTGACGGCGACAATCCGACCTCGATCGTCAGCGCCATTCGCGGTGCGCGCGAGAACGCCCGCACGCTGCGGCCATTGATCTCGACCGAGATGTGGGTGCAACTCAATGTGTTTTATAACTGGCTCGTCGCTTTGACGGCGGCGGAGCTCGTGCCCGGCAATCTGTCGGCGCTGTTTGCGACGATCAAGGAAGCCTGCCAGACTCACACGGGCATTACCGAGGGGACCTTCTTCCGGGACCAAGGATGGTATTTCTATCAGATCGGCCGCTATCTGGAGCGCGCCGATCAGACAACACGTCTCGTCGACATCAAATATCATCTCTTGCTGCCGAACATTTCCGATGTCGGGTCCCCGGTCGATGTCGGCCAATGGCATGCGCTGCTCCGTTCGGCAGCCGGATATCACGCCTACCGAAGACTGCATGCCGCCAGCACTACGCCGGCGCGGGTGGCTGGATTCTTATTGCTGAATACTGCGTTCCCGCGCTCGGTCCATCACTGCGTCTGGGAAGTCGGCCGATTACTGGCCGAGGTCAAGTCGCACTACGGCTTGCGCCATGGCAACGATGCCGCGGAGGAGCTGGACCGCCTGCGCGTGCTGCTCGGCACCCTCGACATTTCGACGATTTTACGCCGCGGCCTCCACGAATTTCTCGATTCGATTCAATACCAGCTGATTGCGATCACACGCGAGCTTGCGATTGCGTTTTTCGGCTATACATCGGAAGCCTTTCAAGCTGAGTCGGCGAGCGCCCAATAGGCTGTCAAAATGCCCGTCCTCAAGGTTCGGCACGTCACTACCTACCGCTATAAGCAACCGGTTGCGTTCGGCGAGCATCGCATGATGCTGCGTCCGCGCGACAGCTACGACCAGAAGTTGCTCGACAGCGAGCTCACGATTGCACCGGAGGCGGTGGACCTTCGCTGGGTTCATGATGTGTTCGGCAACTGCGTCGCGATTGCGCAATTCGCCGGTCGGGGCCAGGAATTGCGGTTCGAAAGCGTCATTCGCCTCGACCATTCGCCGTCTAACGCGCTCAATTTCACGATCGAGGCATACGCCGAGAAGTACCCGTTCACCTACGGCGCAGACGAGATGCCGGACCTGTCCCGGTCGATCGAGCGGCAATATCTCGATCCCGAACACGAGATCGACCGGTGGGCGAAGCAGTTCTTGCGGCGTGACAGCCGCAGCGACACGGTCGAGCTGCTGGCGTCAATGACCCATGCGATCCACCAGAACCTGACCTATGTCGCGCGCGAGGAGAGCGGCGTCCAGGACCCGGTCAGGACGCTGCGGCTGGGCAGCGGCAGCTGCCGCGATTTTGCGGTCTTGATGATGGAGGCGGTGCGCTCGCTCGGGCTGGCGGCGCATTTCGTCTCTGGTTATCTCTATGTTCCGGAGAAGCGGCACGGCGGACGCGCAGGCGGCGGCGCGACCCATGCCTGGCTGCGCGTTTATCTCCCGGGCGCCGGCTGGGTCGAGTTCGATCCGACCAACGGCATCGTCGGCAATCACGATCTGATCCGTGTTGCGGTCGTGCGCGATCCGCGACAGGCAGTGCCGGTCTCCGGCACCTGGACCGGCTTTCCATCGGATGCGCTGGGGATGACAGTCGAGGTCGAGGTCACCGACGAGACCGGACCGGATGTGCGACGGAGGGCGCGCCGTCGAGGATCGTCCGCAGCGTAACCGGACGGAATCCCCACACATCGACACCGACATCGAACTGCCGCGGCTGCGGCTTTAACGTGCCGTGGCAATGGCCGTGCAGATTGAGCCAGCGCTTCGCCATGCCGCGCCATGTCCGAAACGGGTAATGGCAGAGCACCAATGAGAGGCCTTCGACCGTGATCTCCGTGTAGGGTTGCACGCTCTGCCAGCCGCTTGCCGCTGTTGTCGCGGCGGCATCGTTGTTGCCGGTGACCAGATGCTTGCGGCCGTTCAGCCGGCCGAGCAGCTGCTCGACCACCGCCTGATGCTGGCGGATCGCGAAGTCGCCGAGATGCCAGAGTTCATCATCCGGCCCAACCGTTGCGTTCCAGCGCTCGACGATCGCTTCATTCATTGTGGCGACCGATGAGAAGGGCCGCCGGTACAGGCCCAACGCACCGCCGTGTCCGAAATGCGTGTCGCTGGTGAAAAAGATCGCCATATCGCTCGTCTGACTCAACTCGCGGCTCTCTCTGAGGAAATGAAATGCACAAACAGGATGCTATTCCGGCACCGTCGGGCCCGAGCGGCGCCCCGCGCGTCGTGGCTCCGCTCGTCCAACGAGAACGCAGCGACCAGGTAGCGGCGATTGGGCTGCCGAAGCCATGGCTGCGCGACCTCTACCACAATTTGCTCACCCTTCCGTGGCCGATTTTTCTCGTTGCTCTGTCCCTCGTCTATCTGGGACTGAACGTATTGTTTTCGCTCCTTTATCTGGCGGTGGTGATGCAATCGCAAACGCGCGGCCCGGGGCGTTTGCGGACGCGTTCTTTTTCAGCGTCGAGACCCTCTCGACGATCGGCTACGGGCAGATGTCGCCGGCGACGCTTTACGGAAACATCATCATGACCTGCGAAGCGCTGGCCGGATTGATGCTCGTGGCGGTCGCCGCTGGCCTGATGTTCGCACGCTTCTCGCGGCCGACCGCGCGCGTGTTGTTCAGCAAGGTCGCTGTGATCGCGCCGCACGACGGTGTACCGGCGCTGACGCTGCGCCTGGCCAATGTGCGCCGAAACCAGATTCTGGAGGCGCAAGTTTCAGTGACCCTCGTTCGCGACGAGCGCACTGCCGAAGGAGAATGGATGCGGCGTTTTTATGATCTGCGGCTGGCGCGGCACCGCAGCCCAATTTTTGCAATGACATTTACGGTGATGCACGAGATCGATGATGCGAGCCCGTTGAGGAACGCGACGCCCTCGTCTTTGGCGGTAGAAAGCGCGGAGATTGTCGTGACAGTCACCGGAATTGACGAGATCACGGTGCAGCCGGTCCATGCCCGCACGTCTTATCTGGGTCACGAGGTGCTGTGGGACCACCGCTTTGCTGACGTTTTTATTGAGACCGAAGACGGGCGGCTCGCTATCGATTACCGCCTGTTCCACGATACCGAACCGATTGAGCCCCGGACGTAGAGCGATTGTTGAGTCGCGCGGCCGCTTCTTGACAGCCGGCGAACAGGTTCCAATGTTAATGTGACATACATTTACATCGGGCCGCCGATCATGCATCATCATCCGGCTCTGCTTTGGCCGCTTGGCCTCCTGTTTCTCGGATTTTGGATGGGGAGTAGGCGAATGGCATGTTGGGCATACGGCAACGGGGATCGCTGGCAGCGTCGCGTGGAACGAATGCAGCGGCGGATGGAGCGAATGCAAGCGGCCGCGGAACGATGGGGCTGCGGCGCTCGAGAACGTTCGAGCGGCAATCGGGCGTTTGACGAATACCGCGCCGAGGCGTTGCGCCGGCTCGAAGAAGAGCAGCGTGAATTCATGGCGTTTCTCGACCGGCTGCGTCTTGCTAGGGATAAGGTCGAGTTCGACCAGTTCATGGCCGAGCATGGCCGCCGGCCCAACGATTCGGGGTCACAGCCGCCGGCCGGTTGAGCGCGCCTCCGCTAGATGATGCCGCTTTCGCGCAACCTCGCGATCGCCGCGGCATCATAGCCGAGTTCGCGCAACACCTCATCAGTGTGCTCGCCTTGCTCGGGGGTCGGGCGTAGCTCGTCAGGCTGCGGGTAGCGGCTCATATGGATTGGCTGGCCCACCACCCTCTGCGGCCCGAGCTTGGGGTGGCTGATGGGTTTAGCGATGCCGAGGTGCTGCACCTGCGGGTCGGCGAAGGTCTGGTCGATCGTGTTGATCGGCCCGCAAGGCACCCCGGCCTTGCTCAACAGCTCGACCCAATAAGCGCTCGGATGCCGACGCATGATTTCGTTGAGATGCGCAATCAGCGCGGGCCGGTTCCGCGCGCGTGAGGCGACCGTCACAAAATCGGGATCGTCGAGCAGATCCCTGGCTCCGGCGGCTTCGCAGAACCGGCGCCATAGATTGTCGCCGGAGGCCGCGACGTTGATATAGCCGTCTGGAACATGCCGGTGCCCGGCGAGGTCGGATGAAAATTGCCTTCTTGCCCCGCGACCTCGCCCTTCATCAGGTACCGCGCCGCCTGGAAGTCGAGCATAAAAATCTGCGCCTCGAGCAGCGAGGTCTGCACCCATTGGCCCTCGCCGGTGCGCTCGCGGTCGAGCAGCGCCACGACAATACCGTAAGCGAGCAAGAGGCCGGCCGAGGTATCGTTGATCGCGATCCCTACGCGAACCGGGCCTTGGCCCGGCAGCCCGGTGATCGACATCAGTCCGCCCATCCCCTGGGCGATCTGGTCGACGCCGGCCCTACCAGCGTAAGGACCGTCCTGGCCGAAGCCCGAGATGCTGCCGTAGACGATGCGCGGATTGATCTTGCGGACCGCCTCGTAATCGATGCCGAGCCGGTGCTTCACATCGGATTTGTAGTTCTCGACGATGACGTCGGCGCGCTCGGCGAGCTTCATGAAGATCGCGCGGCCCTGCTCGCTCTTCAGGTTGAGGGTCATCGCCCGCTTGTTGCGGTGCAGGTTCTGGAAATCGGGGCCGTCACGGCGGCTGCCGGTCGCGTCGATCAGCTCGCCCGTAGGTTCGATCTTGATGACCCGAGCGCCCCAATCGGCGAGCTGGCGCACCGCCGTCGGCCCGGCGCGATGCGCGGTCAAGTCGACGACGAGGAAATCATTCAACGGCAGCGGACGAGCGGTCATCAATTCTAACTCCGGATTTTGCACGGGATCACATGGCGGGGCGTGAGCGGATGTTGTCGGGGATCTTGCGCGGCAGGAACTGGCCGTCGCTGAGGCTCGCGTGGAACTGACCCTTCTCGACGACGATCTTGCCGCGCAGGATCGTCATGCTGGGCCAGGCGGCGACTTCGTGACCCTCCCATGGGGTGTAGTCGGTCTCGTGCAGATCCTCTTTGCGGATGACGCGTCGCGAGCGCGGGTCGAGCAGCACGATGTCGGCGTCCGAGCCCACCGCCAGCGCCCCTTTGCGCGGATAGAGCCCCATGATCCGGGCCGCATTCGCCGAAGTGAGGCCAACGAAATCCGGAAGGCTGTAGCCGCGCTTCTCGACCATGTGCGTGTACATCAAGGACATGCGCGGCTCGACCCCGGAGTTGCCGCCGGTGGTATCGTCGATGCGCCGGCCCTGCAGCTTGACCTTGAGCGGGCAGCACACCTCGTCGGTAGCGATCGCCTGGATCACGCCATGGACGGTCGCTGCCCACAATGCCTCCTGGTCCTTCGCAAACTTTAATGACGGATAAGTGTGAAACATCTGCCCGCCCGGACGCTTATAGTCCTCCGCGGTGTAGAGCAGGTATTGGTGCAAGGTTTCGCCGTAGATCGCATGGCCTTCTGCGCGTGACCGCGCGATCGCCGCGACGCCGGTCGCCGCCGAGACGTGCACCATGTAGAGCGCCGCGCCTTCGACGTTCTCAGCGAGCCGGATCACGCGGTTGAACGAGAGGTCCTCCGACAAGGTGTTGTGGACCTCGGCCATGTTTTCGAAGCCGACCCGATCTTCGCGGATCAGCTTTTCGTACATGTGCATGACGATGTCGTTGTCCTCGGCATGGATCGCGGCGATCCCGCCGGACGTGCCGAGGATCTTCAATACCTCCCAAATATCGCCGAACTGCACCATTCGACCTTGCCGGTTCGGCCGGATGTCGGTCGTGAACATCTTGACCGAGGCATGGCCCTCCTGGATCGCCTCGGGCAGCGGGGCGAGCACGCCTTGCGACAATTTCCCGTGCAGCAGAAGATGGAAGCCGTAATCGCAATAGCACGCGCCCGCCCATTCCCGCTGACGGCGCTCGATCGATCGCTGCAGCGGCTCGTCGGGCGGGCAGGGGGCGAAATCGAGCAAGGTCGTCGTGCCGCCGTGGAGGGCGGCGCGGCTGACCTGCTCCGGCGGCGCGCTCAACAGATCTTCGTTGCGGCCCGGAAACGGGATCGGCGAGCTGCAATGGATGTGCGGATCGACCCCGCCCGGAATGACGATCTGACCCGTGGCGTCGATGACGCGGGCAGCGCCGATCGGCGCCAGGGTCCCCGGACCTCCGACCGCTGAAATCTTGCCGTCCTTGATACCGATATCAGCTGCCTCGGCGCCGCTCGGCAACACCGCCTTGCTACCGGTAATGATCAGATCGAACATGCCCCTGCTCCCTATGCTGCTCGGAGTGCGCTGCGCCGGCGGCTCACTGTCCTGGGCCTTCGCGAAGCATCGCGTCGGCGGTCTGTCGTTGCGCCGGCGACAATGTCGCATAGAGCGCCTCGAGCGCCGGCAGAAACCTCTTCAAGTCAGCGAGCTCGATCTCGTCGTATTGGATTTCGGCACGCAGGTAGTCGACTGCACTGGCGTTCGCGGCCGGCGGCTGCGGCGCGGTTGTCTCCGCCTTGGCATTCTGCCGCATGACATTGGCCAGGGCGTTGAACTGACCTTCCTGGGCCGGCGTGATCTGCAACCTCTGGCGGAGGCCGGCAATGTTGGCTTCGACATTTTGCGCGGACGGAGGGGCCGGCGGCGGGGCTTGAGCCAACATCAATTGCGTCGGCGACGCCGCCAAATGAGAGCCCGCGACGATCAGCGAACCGCACACCAGTCCGCCGACTGCCACAATGTGAGGTATCCGAATCATGAGTTGTGACGTTCCCCAGATCTGTTGTTCGCCGGCTATTATAAGCAGCCGCGCGCCTGGGATCACCCCGGCGCGGCACCCTGCGTTGCGACCTGCAGCATGTAGAGCGATTGGCTGCCGGCCATGAACAGGCGGTCGCGCTTGGGGCCACCAAAGCACAGATTGGCGCACACCTCCGGCAGCCGAATGCGCCCGACCAGCTTGGCTGCCGGATCGAACACCAGCACACCGGCATAGCCGAGCGGTGCGTTCGAGCTGCACCACAGATGCCCGGTGATGTCGGCGCGCATGCCGTCGGGACCGCATTTGACCCCGTCTACCGTCATGTCGGTGAACAGCCGCTTATTGGCGACTTTTGTCCCCTGGACATCGAAGGCATAGATGCTCCGATCGCCGCCCGGCCCGGTGTCGCCCGGACCCTTGCCGGTGCTGATCACATAGAGGGTTTTGTAGTCGGGCGAAAAGCAGATGCCGTTCGGGTCGGGCAGCTGCTCCTCCGGGATCGCCACCTCGAGCTTGCCGCTTGGATCCCAGCGGTAGGTGTTAGTCGGCAATCCGCGTTTACGGCCGCCGATCGCGCCGGCGTTCGGGGCTCCGATCTGCGGATTAAAGGTCCCCTGCGGGTTGCTCCCGCCGCCGGTGTCGTCCGGGTGACCTTCGGCGAGCGAACCGCCATAGGGGGGGTCGGTGAACCAGATGCTGCCGTCGGGGTGCGGCACGATGTCGTTCGGCGAGTTGAGCGGCTTGCCGTCGTAGGAATCGGCGATGACGGTCATCGACCCGTCATGCTCCCAGCGCACGACGCGGCGGTTGAAGTGCTCGCATGACAGCTGCCGCCCCTGAAAATCGAAGCTGTTGCCGTTGCTGTTGTAGGACGGACGGCGGAATGCTGTGACCCGGCCGTCGTCCCAGATATAGCGGTATTGCACATTGCCGGAGACGTCGCTGAAGACGACGTACTGACCCTGGCTCGACCAGGCCGGCCCCTCCGCCCATAACGCCCCGGTCCACAGCCGGTAAATCGAACCCTGATATCGCCGCAGCGGCAGAAATGACGGATCGACGATAATGACGTCGGGGTCGGGATAGATCGACGGGTTGTGCGGGCCCCATTCTCGCGGCGGATTGCTTATGACGCTCGCCGGCGTGCCGAGGTTCGCGTTCGGTTGTTGGGCGCGGGTGAGCCCCGGCGCGAGAGCTGCTGCGCCCGCGAGGCCTGCACCCCCAGCGATTACGCTGCGTCGCGACAAGGATTGGCGGCGAAAGGCTGCCTGCGTCATCATCGTCCTCCCCTCGGCTGCGGTTTTGCCGATTGTGTATCGGCTCACCCTGCGAGCGCAACCGGTCAGCCCGTCGAGAGCAGCCATGCGGGCAGGGAGGGTCTTGCCGTCGATTTCGGGTGCAAACCCAGACTGCGTCGCATGCTAGAATTGCCTCGAAGCGAACGCAGAAAGGGGTAGCGATGGCGTATGATCTGTTGATCCGCAACGGCCGTATCGTCGACGGTTCGGGAATGCCGGCTTTCTGCGGCGATGTCGCGGTCAAGGCGGGAAAAATCGCCGACATCGGCAAATTGAGCGGCCCCGCCGAGCGGACGATCGACGCCGATGGCCGGGTTGTGGCGCCGGGGTTTATCGACAACCACTGCCACTACGACGCGCAGGTCACCTGGGACCCGCTGTGCACCTATTCCTGCGACCACGGCGCCACGACCGTCATTTTCGGCAATTGCTCGTTGTCGTTGGCGCCAGTGCGCAAGGGGAGGGAGGAGCGCCTCTCCGAATTCCTCTCTTACGTCGAAGCGATCCCGATGGAGGTATTGCGTACTGTCGAATTCGGCTGGGAGACGGTGCCGCAATATCTCGACCAGCTCGACCATCATTTGGGTGTCAATGTCGGCAACCTGATCGGCCACACCGCGGTGCGCTATTACGTGATGAGCGACAACTGCCAGAAGCGCACCGCGACCGACGACGAAATCCCGCAGATGCAGGAACTCGTGCGCGACGGCATGAAGGCCGGCGCCTTGGGGCTGTCGGTGTCGCGCAATCAGGGTCATTACGATCCGCAGGGTGTCCATATTCCGGCATTGTGGGCCGACGAGAAGGAAATCTTCGCGCTCGGCGATGTACTGCGCGAGATGGGCACCGGCATCATCCAATCGGGCGGCGGCAATGGCGCCGAGGTGAAGAATGGACTGATGAGCCGGCTCTCCGAGGCCACCGGCCGGCCCGTCGTCTACAACAATCTGCTTCAGAATATGCGCCGGCCCAATGAGTGGAAGGAGCAGATGGCGCTGATCGATGCATCGACGGCCCGGGGCGTGCGCGCCTACCCGATGTGCACGCCCAACCGCATTGTCGATCATTTCACGATGCGCAACTGCCAGGAGTTCCGCGGCCTGCCGACCTGGCACCCGATCCTGCTTGCCTCCGATGAGGAGAAACTGCGCGCCTACAGCGACCCCGAAATCCGCAAGAAGCTGCATGCCGAAGCGGTCGAGTTCAAAGTCGATACGCCACCCCCCGGCATTTGCCGCACCTGGTGGGACTACATGGAGGTGCAGCACGCGGTGTTGCCGAAGAACAAACACTTCGAAGGCAAGACCGTCGGGCAGATCGCGCAGATGCAGGGCAGGGGCATCATCGACGCTTTCCTCGACCTCGTCGTCGACGAGAACCTCGACACCGAGTTCCTGCACGGCGAAATCAATGTCGACGAAGCCGCAATGGCAAAGATCCTGACCTACCCGAACGCCCTTATCGGGCTGTCGGACGGCGGCGCGCATGTGCAGTTCCAGAGCGGCTTCGGCTTCAGCACGCGGTTGCTCGCCGAATGGGTGCGCGAGAAGGGGGTCATGTCATTGGAGCAGGCGGTGCGGCGCCTGACCTTCGACTCGGCCTCGATCTTCGGCCTCTACGACCGCGGGCTGTTGCGCCCGGGAATGGGAGCGGACATCACGATATTCGACCCCGACACGGTGCGTCCGCTGCCGCTCGAAGTCGTGCACGACTTCCCAACCGGCGCCAAACGCATCAAGGAGCCAGCCGCAGGCATCCTCGCCACCGTCGTCAATGGCGAGGTGCTGATGGAGAACGGCAAGCACACCGGCGCACTCCCCGGCCGCGTGCTGCGCAACACCTATTACCACACGAGCCGAAGCTAGCCCGCACCACCCTCTCCCCGGGCCTCAGATCCGGGGAGGCACCTCTCCCCAGCGCCGGAGAGGGGGCTGGCCGGGTGGGCGTCTATCCGACACCCGGCGGCAGGACTTCCTTCTCGCGGAGTACCTCGGAGCGGTAGAGCTCGGAGATCGAGGCCCAGCGCAACTGGCAAATCTCCTCCGCGACCTGCTCGGCGCGGGCTTCGAGCCGCGGGGTATCGAGGTAGCGGCCGCACAGCTCGATCTGGCGCCGGCTGTGCTCGACGTCGGCGGCGTCGTGCTCGGTAAAGAACTCGATCTCGGGCGAATTGAGCCTGAACCCGTAATGCTTCTCGAAGGCCGGCAGCAGGATCTCGCTGATCAGGCCCGGCATCTGGCCCTCCTGGGTCGTCTGCATCGCCAGGATCACGCCGACCGGCTCGGTCGCGGTGGTATGGTACATGTAGAGCGAGCGCGCCCACCAGGCCGGCGGCATTTTCGTGTTGCGCACCTCGTCTTCGTTGAGGCCGGCGGCGCGGCAGAAACGCAGAATCAGCTCGTTGTGGTCGTGCGGCTCATGACCCGGCTCCGGGATCGCCTTCAGCCCCTCCTCTTCGGCGATGTTCTCGGCGATCATCTTGCGCACGTCTTCGAACTCGTAGCCGCGCGCATAGAGCAGCCCGAAGCTCGCCAACGCCCGCGATACGAAATGGTAGTGCAGCGCCTGATAGCGGCCGAGCGCCCTGAGCGGCAGTTTGCCTTCGCCAAAGGCGAGAAAGAACGGATGCCGCTTGGTGTGCCAGCGCTCGCGAATTGCCAATATCCGCTCGGTGACCGGAGCAAGGTTGCCGTTGCGTGCCATCGCCGCTACCTCCCGTGGCAGAACCGTTTCCGTCAACATAGCGGCAGACGCGCCCGAAACAAAAGGGGTGCCCGAGCTTTTCCATCTAAATCGCTGTATTTAAAGCCGCTCGTACATTTAAAGTTAATAATTGCGGGTTATCGCATGGCTCGGTTCAATCAACCTGAGGCTAAACCTATGGCCATGTCAAAGAAAGTTGCCGGCAAAGCCGCAAACGGTAAGACCAAGACCGTCGCCGCGGTAGCCAGCCCGGCAAAAAAGAAACCCGCCAAGAAGGCATAGTCGGGCCCCTATGGTGCGGGGGACCACGCTTCCGCCGCACCATTAATTTCTTTAATAAGTTATCGTGGGTTTGTGGACTAACCCAAGTTTCGACCCGCGGCATGAAAGCGTCCCGCACTAGGCCGGTCTCTTGCTCTCTCGCTCGAGTCCTGAGCAGGCCGCCGCTGTAGCCCGCCCCGAAGACGGTGTAACCGCCGGTCTGCTGGCGGTTGATGCCGGGATTCGTGCCGGTCCAGTTGCCGACTGCCGGTCGCCGGCGCCAAGTGTGCCGTAGCCGCCGGTCGCCGGCGATCCGCTATTGGGGTTAAGCCGGTTCAGTTGACCCAAATCCCCGGGCGCCACGTTGCCCGGGGTCTGCGCCATGCCCACCTGCGCGTAAGCGGCCGCGGCGGTTCCCGCGAGAAGGGCCGCCGTGATTGGAGCGATCTTGATCTGCACCATTGTCGTTTTCTCCAAACGAACGGAGGTGGTCGAGATCTGAGTCAAATTCATCCGGTCGATAGTAGCATTGGCGCTCTACAGCCCTCTCGGTTGCGCTCGTTTGCAGTGAGGTCAATGGATGATATCACGTCCGGCAATTAACTAACATTTGATCTGTACTTTAACGGATGAGTAACCGCCTTCTGGCATTCCGTGCGCATGCCAGAACGAAACGCGTTGAAATTGTGCGACGCAGGCCAAACCTACCGCGAGATCGCCGGTCAGCTCCGCGAGCTGGCGAGACGATGCTAGTGCACTGACTTAAACAGAAGATACAGGCGGCCGGTCGAGTTTGGCGAGGATGACGTCAGCCG
>Ga0318536_10000095_pt1 | contig 18921 bp, 14 predicted proteins | sample GRESIP117b4f28_FD_203481 | JGI IMG/M metagenome (GOLD analysis project Ga0318536, IMG submission 203481) | Tropical soil microbial communities from Luquillo Experimental Forest, Puerto Rico - GRE.SIPMG.117b4f28 | ecosystem: Environmental > Terrestrial > Soil > Tropical forest > Bulk soil... | reverse complement strand
GAATTAACAATTAATTGTTGTCAGGCAGAGATCCAGGGATTAACGTTGGATAAAGCACGCTGGGCTGAGTTACATCTTGGATAGTAGACGGCGGGCAAAAGGAGTGATCCTGACGCCCCCTGCCGCTGTTTCGAGAACCGGCCACCAACGCTGCTTTTGGCCTGACGGTGCCGCGACCTGGTCCTGGCGAACTTCCTGGACATCCACCGTGCGGCCGCGCTTGGGGGCGGACATGGTTGCCAAAACATCGAGCCGGGGAAGCGGGCGCTTCCCGTAATACGCATCCAATCTCGAACAGCAACCCCTTCATTGCAAATCCGGCTGTCACCGGTCGTTCAATGTTCTGCTTTGGCAGCAGTAATTGCAGCGACCGCCGCACTTGGCTATCTCGGCATCAACCAAATTGGCTACGTTCGCCTTGTTGGGGACCAGAAATCGGCTGTAGCTCGGGGGGAAAGGGCGAATATTGACCTACAGGATGACATAGCCAACCTGCGAGATAGGCTTGCCATTACCGCGCGCGATCGCCGAGGATCGGGCATCGGTTCTGGCGAGCCAGGTGGACACGCTTCCGGGTCAGCTCGAATTGACCGAGACGAGACTCCGCGGGTTCGAGCAGAAAATTTCGAAGCGCGAGACGACGCAGCCATCCGAGCTGGCTACCGAAGCCAGACCGGTCGAACGAGTGCTGTCCGAATCTAATCCCTCCGAGGCAAATCCTGCGCAGGCGGACGTCAGAGCTCCGGACAACCCCGCGAGCGAAGTGCACCACAAGCGGTGTTGTCGAATTAACCAGCAAGGGTATCGGCGAGTTCGAACGTGTCCTGGCTTCGGCGGGGGTCAATGTTGCGCGCCTGTTTTCGCAATTCGGCGTGGACCGCGCCGAAGGCGGTCCCTTCGTACCACCGCCAAGAGCCGATTAACCCACCAGCGGCATCATCGCAGACGGAATCGCCAGTATTCGCAGGCTGGCCAAGGCGCCGCCGCTGTCGACGCCGCTTGAGCATTACCAGGTTGGAAGCCGCTTCGGTCCGCGGCACATGCATCGCAGCAGCGTTTCGGCGGGCCAAGGGTCGACGCGCAAACGGAGATCGGTCTTCTCGGAAGCACCGGGCGTGCCTCGGGTCCCCACGTACACTATGAGGTGATTGTGAACGGCCAACCGCAGGATCCCGAGAAGTTCATCGGCCTCGCTCACCTGGTTCCGATTGCGCAGAAGTAGCGCTCGCGAGCACTCCCTCTTGTCGCTAGCAGCTCAGCGGGCCAAGTCGCTCACCAGCGAAAAGGCTGACTTGCGGCCGACCTGACCGCGATAGATCTGCAAATTTTCGAGCACGCGCTGAACGTAGTTTCGCGTCTCGCTGAGTGGGATGTTTTCGATCCAGTCGACCATGTCGATTTTTCCGCCGCGCGGATCGCCGTAGTCTCGCAGCCATTGCCGAACTCGGCCGGGACCGGCGTTATAACCGGCGATCGCGAGGGGGTAGGAGCCGCCGAAATCATCGATCAGAGTTTCGAGATAAGCCCGCCCGAGAAGTACATTGTAGGCACCATCAGCGATCAGCCGCTCGGCCGAGAATGGTAGCTGCATCTTGTTGGCGACGTCGCTTGCCGTGGCCGGCATCAGCTGCATCAGTCCGCGCGCGCCTGCCCGGCTCACCGCTTCACGGTCGAACCCGCTCTCCTGACGTGTGATCGCGAATAGCAGGGCGTGTTCCACGGCTCCACCGCTCGGTATCGCGGTGACTGGATAGCCGTGGATCATCAACGGTGTCCCGGCATCGATGGCACGCTTGGCCACCGCGATCGCGAGATCGATCCGTCCGTTGCTCTCGGCAAGGGTGGCCAGCATCGCGAACTCTGCCGGGGTTGTAGCATTGTCCGCCATGCTTATCAGGAAAACCTTGCTCTCTTCTCGATAGCCGAGCTCAAGAAAAAGGCGCGTTGCGTGGACCATCTCATTGTGGTTGAAGCGAGCGATCTCCGCGGGATCTGGGACCGGCTCGGGGACCGGGTGCGGGGGCGCGTCGTCGCCGAGCTTGTGGGCAGCGAGCTGACCGTAGAAGGTGACCATATGATCTGCGGCCGCCGCGTACCACTTGGCGGCGAGTTCCGGTTTGGCCTGAGCTTCCGCGGCACGTCCGCCCCAATATCCGGCCCGAGCCTTGGCGTAAGGAGTGCCAACGCGGGTTAGGATGCGCGCGAAGTGATCGAAGGCGAGCACCGGATTCTTCATATAGCGGAGCGCGATGTAACCCAGCAGAAACTCCGCTTCTGAATAAGCGTTGCCTTCGATCAAGCCATGTTGCTCGACGAGGCGATATGCTAGCGCGGCATTGCCCGTGGCTAAAACCCGCCGAGCGATAATCTGCCGCTCGACCCACCACGCCGCAGGACGGACCAGATCCCCGGGCTGGGAAAGCAGCACTTGCACCGCGGCATTGACCATGTCCTTCCTGGTACGCCAACGCAGCTCCTCGTAAAGGAGCCCCGGATTGGTGCGCAACTTGGCGGGGACTCGAGCAGCGACAATCTCCGCGTTCGATGCTTGAGCAGCGAATGCCAGACGCGCCTCGCCCAAGCTACGCCAATCTGTCGGTACTAGAGGGAGCATGCGGCGGGCTGCCTCGTATTGCGTATCCCAGATGAGCCGGTCGAGCCGCTTTTCGTTATCTTCCGCCTGGATCGACGCCGAATGGCGGGCGAGAAAATTCCGTTCATCGAGAGGGCCGAAGTCGCCGTCGAGCCAAGCCGCTCGCAGCGCCGAGGTGCCTCCTTCGAGGTTGCCCGAGTTCAGCATGATCTCCGCGTTGCGGACTTTGCCTGCCGCGCTGACCGGCGGATATCGCTTCAACCAGTCGGCAGCAACATCGTCCGATTCACCTGACAAGGCTTCCTCGGCATGCTTGCGCAGCGCCTTTTGTCTCGGCCAGTCGGGGTTTTTCTGTATGAACTCCGCGATGTCGGGAAACCGCCCAGGTGCCCCCGGTCGGGAATAATCCATCCAGTGCAAAATCTTGAGCGGCAGCGGATCGCTGACTAACGCGAGTCCGGCGTAGGCTCGGCTCCAATCGCCGGCTTGCGCCGCCGCGAGCATCGTCCGCGTCGCCTGGAGATCCAGGAGATCCGCTTCGGATAGCGGCTGTGCGGATGCCACCGGAAGGTTGAACGTGAAAATGGCCAGCGACAGCGACAACAGTATCCGGAAAGCCGGAAGCAAGACTGGCCGCTCCTCTATGGGTCAAAGATGAAGGAAAGATTCTTTACGGTTTTTCGGTAGCGGGGGCAAGTCGGCCAAGGACCCTGCCTCGCCGCCCAGCCTCCGCCACAGCAGCGCTGTTGAAGCCCCTGCCTTCGAGGACTATCGTTGATCGATTACGCCGCAAATCCCGGAGGAAACCATGTTTAGGGGGTCGCTTGTTGCGCTGATCACACCCTTCCGCAACGGAGAGGTCGAGGAAGCCGCCTTCCAGGAGCTGGTGGCTTGGCAGATCGGGCAAGGGACGCACGGTTTTGTTCCGTGCGGCACGACCGGCGAGTCGCCGGCGCTACACGACGACGAGGCGCGCCGAATTATCACGCTCTGCGTAGAGGTGGCCAATGGTCGCGCGCCAGTAATTGCGGGGACGGGCACCAACTCCACCGACCATACGATCGCGTTGACTCGTCAGGCGAAAGAAGCCGGTGCCGATGCCGCGTTGATCGTGTGTCCTTATTACAATAAGCCGACGCAGGAAGGCTTGTTTCATCATTTCAGGGCCGTTCACGATGCGGTCGACCTGCCGATCATCATCTACAACATCCCCGGTCGCTCGTCCGTCGATATGACCAACGCGACGATGGCGCGGCTCGCCAAGCTGCCGAACATCATCGGCGTTAAGGATGCCACGAACGATCTCGCGCGACCTTTGCGGATGCGCGGCGAAATCGGTGCGGGGTTCTGCCTGTTGTCGGGTGAGGACGCCACCGCCGTCGCGTATCTCGCCCAGGGCGGTGATGGCTGCATTTCGGTGACGGCGAATGTCGCGCCCCGGCTGTGCTCGGAACTGCACGAGGCGTGGCAGCGGGGTGATGTCAAGACCGTGCGAGATATAAACCAGCGGCTGATCCCGCTGCACGACGCGCTGTTCGCCGAAACCAGCCCGGCACCGGTAAAATACGCGGCCTCTCTGCTTGGCCGGTGTACCGCCGAGGTCCGCCAGCCGCTTTGGGCGATCATGCCCGAGACGCAGCAAAAGGTGCAGCAGGCGATGCGTGGTGCCGGCCTGCTGAACTAATGAGAGCGGCAGACCGCTATGTTGCGCAGAACCGGCGCGCGCGCCACGATTACTTGATCGAGGATACAATCGAGGCTGGGGTCGTCCTGCAGGGGACCGAGGTCAAGGTGCTGCGCCAGGGGCAGGGAAGCATCACCGAGGCCTATGCCGATCAGAGCGGAGGCGAACTGTTTCTGGTCAACGCTAACATACCTGAATATCCCGCCGCCGCGCACTTCAGTCACCAGCCGCGGCGGCCGCGCAAGCTGTTACTCCACCGTAAGCAGGTCCACCGCCTGTTAGGCGCAATCCAGCGCGATGGGATGACAGTGATTCCGCTATCCATCTACTTTAACGAACGAGGCCGGGCGAAGGTCGAACTCGGCATCGCCCGGGGAAAACGGAAGGCTGATAAGCGTCAAACCGAGAAACAGCGTGATTGGCAGCGCAGTCGGGCGCGCATCCTGCGCGGGTCCAACGGCTGAGAGCCCCCTATTCTACGCTATGTGGGTCCGCCCATCTCTCGTGTCGCACGGATGGGCCCAAGGCGGGGTGCTTCCCGCGCCTGATCGAGCCGGCGCATAAGGCAGGTAAAGACAGCTTCGAACATCTCGACAGTGAGCTTACCGGTGTTGGTATTAAGCCTGGAGCAGTGATAGCTGTCGGCGAGAAGCGTGCTGTCGGGCAAATGATGCAGGCTACCATGCGCAAAAGGGAAGAGCCCGCGACGCAAGCCTAGAGCCTCGAGTACGGTCTGATGAGCTATGGCGCCGAGCGCGAGGATCGCACGGAGCTGGGACATACCGACGATCTCAGCCGCGAGAAAGCGCCGGCAAGTCGCGATTTCGCCGGGCTCGGGCCTGTTCTGCGGGGGCACGCAACGGACCGCATTAGTGATCCGCGCCCGCCGCAGCAAGACGCCGTCATCCGGCCGAGCATCGTAGATGCCCTCGGCGAAGCCGAATTTTCGCAGCGTCTGGTACAACAGCCCGCCGGCGTAGTCGCCTGTGAACGGCCTTCCCGTGCGGTTTGCCCCCTTGAGCCCGGGCGCAAGACCGACGATCAACAGCTCTGCATCGTCATCACCAAAAGAGGGGACCGGCGCGTTAAACCATTCCGAATGAGCTGCGCGCTGGACCTCACGAAAGGCGGCAAGGCGTGGACAGAGCGGGCAGTTGTGCGACGGCACAACCGCCGATGCGGAGACCGTCACGCCTCGTCGACCGGTTCGGCTCGCGCCCGATGGGGCTCCTCGCGTGAATGGTGATTGCGCATAATACTCGGCGCGAGCTCCTCCAGCTCGATGAAATTGTCAGCCTGGCGACGCAGGTCGTCTGCCACCATTGGCGGCGAGGAACGGATGGTAGACACAACCGAGACACGAACTCCCTTGCGCTGAACCGCCTCGACGAGCCTCCGAAAATCGCCGTCCCCAGAGAATAGGATCGCGTGATCAATGTATTGAGCCATCTCGAGCATGTCGATCGCCAGCTCGATATCCATGTTACCCTTGAACCGACGCCGCCCCATCACGTCGGTGAACTCCTTCGTCGGCTTTGTTACCATCGCGTAGCCGTTGTAATCGAGCCAATCGACGAGCGGTCGGATTGGCGAGTACTCCTGCTCTTCCACTAGAGCGGTATAATAGAATGCCCGGATCAAGCGGCCCTTAGTGCTGAACAGATCAAGCAAGCGTTTGTAGTCTATATCGAATGCTAGGCCGCGCGCTGCTGAATAGAGGTTGGCCCCGTCGATGAATATGGCGAGCCGCTCTTCCGGGTAGAATATCATCTGTCTAAAATGCCCCGCTGAATTCGATAATGTAACGTAAATGTCTTACAGCGCGCATCCCAGGTCAAGCAGGGTGAAGCGCATGAGGCGACAAAGTGATCCTGATCGGCATCGGCGGCAATCTTGCCAGTCCGCGGTTCGGCTCACCGCTCGATACGCTCGCGGCCGCCCTGGTGGCGCTCCAAGCAGAGGGTATCCGGGTCATCACTCGCTCAGCTTGGTATCGAACCGAGCCTGTGCCGCGCTCGGACCAACCGTGGTTTGTTAACGCGGTAGCGTCGTTGGCAACCCATCTCGCCGCGCGAGACCTGCTCGCGGCGCTGCAAACCCTCGAGGAACAGTTCGGTCGTGTCCGCAGCGAGCTAAACGCACCACGCGTGCTCGATCTCGATCTCCTCGATTACGAGGGTCAGGTGACCGACACTACCTCGCTTGTCCTGCCGCATCCGCGGCTACACCAACGTCGATTCGTGCTCCTGCCGCTCGCCGAGATTGCGCCCGACTGGCGCCATCCGCTGTCGAGGTTGACTGCTAAGCAGCTGCTTTCCCGGCTGACTGCAACACAGCCAGTCGAGCGGTTGCCGTGCTAATCGGGTGTCAGTCGGGCCGGTTGTGCTCGCTTCACCGTACCGATATAAAATAGTCAGCTGATTCGCGGGTTTGAGGCGATGACCGAATTCGGCGCGGCCCGCGCCCACATGATCGAGAGCCAGCTGCGGCCGAACAAGGTTATCGACGCACGAGTGCTCGACGCCTTTGGCGGAATTCGGCGCGAGCTCTTCGTCCCCGACCATCTGAGGGTGGTCGCCTACATCGATGAGGATCTGCCGCTCGGTGGAGGCCGCTATCTCATGGAGCCGATGGTGGTCGCCCGTCTGTTGCAGGCAGCGCAGATCGAACGTACTGACAAAGTGCTGATTATCGGTGCCGGTACAGGATACGAAGCCGCCCTCGCCGCGGCTCTGGCACGGAGCGTTATTGCCCTCGAAGAGGATCCGGAACTCGCTCGGCGTGCGCGCGCCGCGCTCGTCGAGCATTTCATAGCCTCGGTCAGCGTTGTCGAAGGGCCCTTGCCGCAGGGCTACCGGCCGCGCGCCCCTTACGATGTGGTGCTGTTCTGCGGAGCAGTTGCCGATGTGCCGTCCGAGATCGATACGCAGCTTGCCGAAGGGGGACGGGTCCTGGCCGTCGTCAAATCAGCGAACGGCATCGGCCGCGCCACCCTCTGGGCACGGACTGGCGGAGTTATGGCGCGACGGGTGCTTTTTGACGCTGCAACTCCGCTACTACCAGGCTTCTCCCCGAAGCCCGCCTTTGCTTTCTGAAAGTCCGTGTAGTGGTGCTCAAAGCCGCCGAGCCGTGGATGCGCAAAGCCCGCCGAGATGGGGGAATACGGCGGGCTGGACTTGGCAGCTCGGGGCGATCTGGCAACCCGTCGTTCTCCCCACGGTGGGGGGGCCTGGGTTTCGCCGCGCCTGCCGGCTTCGTCGCGGCATTGGCTTCCACGTCGCCGCAGGCACAGACGCTCACCCAGGCGCTCGCCGATACCTACAACACCAATCCTCAGCTCCTCGCCCAACGCGCTTTGTTGCGAGCGACCGACGAGCAAGTGCCGCAGGCGCTGGCAAACTGGCGACCGACGGTCAACTTCACCGGCAATGTCGGGATAACGACCTCGTCGCTGGAGCGGCCCGCCATCGGTCTCGAACTCCTCAACGGGGCAAACAGCCGCCGTGCGCACGAGGTCACTCGACCGGACGCGCTCACTCTGAGTGCGAATCAGCCGATCTACTCCGGCGGTCGGACCGTCGCGCAGACGAGCCAGGCGATCAACACCGTAGAATCGACGCGGGCGCAGACCCTCGCGGTGGAGACCTCGGTGTTTCAAGCTGTTGCCCAGGCCTATCTCGATGTCGTGCGCGATCAGGCTCTCGTGCAGGTCAACCAAAACAACGTGGCGGTGCTGCGCAAACAGCTCGAGGCGACCCAGGATCGATTTCGGGTGGGCGAGGTGACCCGTACCGATGTCGCGCAGGCCGAGGCCTCGCTCGCGCAGGCCGTCGGCCAGTTGGTCACCGCCCAAGGCAACCTAGAAAACAGCCGAGCCGAGTACGTCCGTACTGTTGGCCACCCGCCCGGAACCTTGATGCTGCCGCGCGAGCGCCCCTCGCTCCCTGCTACCCTCGAAGAAGCCGCGAGCCTTGCCGCCAACAACAATTTCAATATCATCTCGGCAAATTTTGCTGAACTCGCCGCCCGCGACAACATCGACTTCGTGCGTGGTCAGCTACTGCCGCAAATCTCCGTTGTCGGTAATCTCAGCCGGAGCTTTGAACCCACGGTAACCCAGAAGGGGTTTCTTACGAATTCCGCAACAATCGCGGCGCAGTTGACGATGCCGCTCTACGAAGGTGGGGCAATCTACTCGCAGACCCGGCAGGCCCAACAGACGGTCGGGCAGCGCCGCAGTCAGGTCGACGACGCCCGGCGGGCGGCGGTGCAGTTGGCAACGCAGAGCTGGTCGATCCTGCAGGCGGCACGGGCGAGTATCTCGTCCTTTGCGTCGGCGGTGCGGGCGGCGCAGATCGCTCTCGAGGGCACACAGCAGGAGGCGCTGGTTGGCACCCGCACCGTGCTCGACGTCCTGATCCAAAACCAGACGCTGCTCACGACACAATCCCAACTGGTCACAGCCGAGCATGATGCGGCGCTTGCCGAGTTCAATGTGGCGGCGGCGACCGGTCGGCTGATCGCCCCCGAGCTCAAGCTGCCGGTGAAGCTCTACGATATGGAGCGGCACTACAAGCAAGTGAAAGATAAGTGGATTGGCTTCCGCGGCGGCCTTTCGGAGTGAGCCGGCGCGTCTATCGGTGGTGCTGGCAAACTCCGAGAGCCTCACCCAAGTCCGAGAGCCTCACCCAAGATAGTTAAAACTTACCAGGTGGTGCCATGACGGTCGGAAAATCCCCGCCAGACCCCTCAATGGAGGAGATCATCGCCTCCATCAGCCGCATCATCGCCGAAGACAAACAACCGGCAGACCGACAGGTGGAAACCAAAGCGCCGGGCGAAGCAGTTACTCCCGTCGCGGTCGACAGAAGCGACATCCTCGACCTGACTCAGGTAGTCGATGAGGATGGCTCTGTGCGCCGGGTATCTCCCTGGGCCGAAAGTGCCACGGCACCATCGGGCGCAACCGTCTCCCTGACTGATGCTACCGGGCGCATCGAGCCGCAACCACCGAACGCCGATGCTTCGCTAAAACCGGGGCTCGACTCTGGCCGCGAGCGCATCGTTTCGGCGGCCACTTCCGGCGCCGCTGCTGCCGCGTTAGCCCAGCTCGGTGCGCTCCCGCGCGAGCGGCGCAATGAGACAGAACTGCCGCTCGGCGGCATTGAGCGCACTCTCGAGGAGATCGTGCGCGAATTGCTGCGGCCGTTACTCCAAGCCTGGCTCGACGGTCATCTCCCGGGTATCGTCGAGCGGCTGGTCCGTGAGGAGATCGCTCGCGTTGCCGGTGAGGCAGGGCTGCGTTGATCGCGATCTCAAGAAGCCTCCTCGGATAATCGCGCCTCACCGACCTTACTCGGCGCGTGCTGAGAGGTCTCTGCCTAACTGCTCACTTGAGGACGGTTCAGCGATGCTGGACAAGACATATCAACCCTCCGCCGTAGAGGCACGCCGGTACGCTCTGTGGGAACGCTCCGGCGGATTTGCCGCCGATCCGGACAGCGGCAAACCGCCCTACACGATCATGATGCCGCCCCCGAACGTGACCGGGAGCTTGCACATGGGGCATGCACTAACCTTTACGCTACAGGATGTACTGGTCCGCTATCAGCGCATGCGGGGCTGCGACGTGCTGTGGCAACCCGGCACCGATCACGCCGGAATTGCCACAGAGATCGTCGTCACTAACCAGCTCGCGGAGGCGCAAGTCAATAAACAACGGCTTGGCCGGTTAAAATTCATCGAGCGAGTATGGGAGTGGAAGGCCCAATCGGGGGGCACGATCATTAATCAGCTGCGCCGGCTCGGCGCCTCGGCCGACTGGTCGCGCGAGCGCTTCACGATGGACCCGGACCTTGTCGCCGCCGTGCGCCGAGTCTTTGTTCACCTTTATCGCGAGGGACTGATTTACCGCGACAAGCGGCTCGTCAACTGGGACCCGGAGATGCATACGGTGATCTCAGACCTCGAAGTCGACAACCGCGAAACAAAAGGGACTCTGTGGCATATCCGTTATCCGATCGACGGCGAACCCGGACGTTACATCGTTGTGGCCACCACCCGGCCTGAGACGATGTTAGGTGACTCCGGCGTAGCGGTGCATCCGGAGGATGCGCGGTATGCCGGATTGGTGGGCAAGTTCGCGCGGCTGCCGATTGCCGACCGGCTGATCCCGATAGTCGCCGACGAATACGCCAACCCGGAGACCGGCAGTGGCGCCGTCAAGATCACACCGGCGCATGATTTCAACGATTTCGAGGTCGGCCGGCGGCACAATTTGCCGCTAGTCAACGTCTTCGATCAGGACGCGCGGCTGAACGACACGGTTCCGACGGCTTATCGCCGCTTGGATCGGTTCGATGCCCGAAAGAAGATTGTCGGCCATCTGGAGGCACAGGGGCTCCTCGACAAGGTCGAGGAGCATACCTCGATGCTGCCGCATCACGAGCGCTCAGACGTCGTCATCGAACCGTGGCTCACCGACCAGTGGTTCTGCAACGCGGGCGAACTGGCCCGGGCGGCGATCGAGGCGGTCCAGAGCGGCCGCACTCGTTTTGTACCGCGGCAATGGGAGAACACCTTCTTCGACTGGCTGCGCAAGATCCAGCCCTGGTGCATCTCGCGCCAGCTCTGGTGGGGGCACCGGATCCCGGCCTGGTACGACCCAGAGGGGGCAGTGTTCGTCGCAGAAAGCGAGGAGGAAGCGGCTGCCGAAGCGGCGGCAAAAAATGGCCGGCCCGTCGCGCTGATCCAGGACGAGGACGTTCTCGACACTTGGTTCTCCTCGGCGCTGTGGCCGTTCTCGACCTTGGGTTGGCCCGAGGAGAACCGTTTTTTGAAGCGCTATTACCCGACCGAGGTGCTGGTCACCGGCTTCGACATCATCTTCTTCTGGGTCGCACGGATGATGATGATGGGGTTGCGCTTCATGGGCGACGTGCCTTTCCGCACCGTATACATCCACGCGCTGGTGCGCGATGAGCGCGGCCAGAAGATGTCGAAGTCGCGCGGCAACATCATCGACCCGCTCGATCTGATCGACCGGTACGGCTGCGACGCGGTGCGGCTCACATTGGCGGCATTGGCCGCGCCCGGGCGCGACATCAAGCTCGCCGAAAGCCGGGTCGAGGGGTACCGCAATTTTGTGACCAAGCTGTGGAATACCGCGCGTTACGCAGCAATGAACGGCTGTGCACTGGTCGCCGGCTTCACCCCGGGACGGTGCAGGCTCACCCTCAACCAGTGGATCGCCGCGGCCATGTCCGATTGCGCTGTTGCGGTCACGGCGGCTCTCGACGCCTACCGTTTCGACGAAGCCGCGAACCGCTTGTACCAGTTTGTATGGGGCACGTTCTGCGACTGGTATCTCGAGTTCACAAAGCCGATCCTGCAGGGCGACGACGAAGCGGCACGCAGCGAGACACAAGCCATGACGGCGTGGGTGTTGGGCCGCGTCGTACATCTCCTGCATCCGATCGTGCCCTTTGTTACCGAGGAGGTGTGGGAGAACCTCGCCGGCCCCGAGGCCGGGCTGCTTCTAACGGCATCGTGGCCGGATTTCCTGGCGGAGCCTACCGAACTCGCCGCCTCGATCGAGATGGAGTGGGTTGTCCAAGCGATCTCGGCGCTCCGCGCGTTGCGCGCCGAAGTAAGGGTCCCTCCGGCGGCCAGGATCCCGGTCCTACTCAAGGACGCCGAGACGATCGCAGCAGAAAGGATCGAGCGGCATCGGGAGCATTTCGTACGCCTTGCTCGGGTTGACGGGTTTGAGCCGGTCGCGACTGTGCCGGCGGGTGGAGTCCAGACGATCGTCGACGGTGCCACATTGATCCTGCGCCTCGGGGACGTCGTGGATCTCGCCTGGGAGAAGGCGCGACTGGGTAAGGAAATCAGCAGGCTCGATGCGGAGTTGGCCAAGATCGTCGCCAAGCTCGCGAACCCGGATTTCCTTACCAAAGCCAGAGCAGGGGTCGTCGAAGAGCAGCGCGAACGCGAGCTCGATACGCGCCGCGACCGCGATCGTCTGATGGCGGCTTACGAACGGCTGGCGTCAGCCTGATGGTGCGGGCCAAAACGCTTCGCGAGCAGGATCTCGTCCCCGCTGGGCTGGTCGAGGCCAGCCGGCTCGGGGAAATTAGGCGGGTGGCCGGAGAATTCGCTGTCGCTCTAACCGCGGATGTGGCGGCCCTGATTGACCCGGCAAACTCGGCTGATCCGATCGCCGCGCAATTCGTGCCGAACGGGGCGGAGCTCAAGATCGCGCGAGACGAGCGCACCGATCCGATCGGCGATGCGCATTGGTCGCCTATTCCCGGGATTGTTCATCGCTATCCCGACAGGGTCCTGCTGAAACCGACTCTGCTTTGCCCGGTTTATTGCCGGTTTTGCTTTCGCCGCGAAGTGGTGGGCAAAAGACCGGTGATGCTGGACCAATCGGCCCTCGCAAGCGCCTTTGATTACATTCGCCGGCGACCGGAGATCTGGGAGATCATCGTCACCGGCGGCGATCCCTTTGTGCTGGCGCCGCGCCGCCTCGCCGAGATTGTGCACACGCTCGACCGAATCTCCCACGTAGCGGTGATCCGCTTTCACACGCGTGTTCCGATGGTCGATCCCAGCCGGGTGAAGCCAGCGCTCGTTCGAGCGCTCGCGGCGGAGAAGGCGGTCTACGTGGTGGTTCATGCGAACCACCCGCGCGAGTTGACCCAAGCAGCAAAAGAAGCTCTGACCCGGCTCACCCGCGCCGGCATCCCGCTTCTGTCGCAGACCGTCCTGTTGCGCGGCGTCAACGACGATGCGGCTGTTTTGGAGGCCTTGTTTCGCGGTCTCGTCGCGATGCGGGTCAAGCCGTACTACCTTCACCATGCCGATCTTGCGCCAGGCACCGCGCATTTCCGCACCGGCATCGCGGCTGGCCAGCAGCTCGTTCGCTCGCTTCGCGGCCGCATCTCCGGGCTGTGCCAGCCGACCTATGTGCTCGACATTCCGGGCGGCTACGGCAAGGTACCAATCGCCCCCTGCGCGGTTTCGATGGCAGGTGAGGCAGGAGGCTGGAACGTCGAAGACGGTGCTGGAGTCCAGCACACTTATCCTGCCGATCGGGAGGACTGAGGAGCCTGCCGTGGCGGAACCGGGCGATCCCGTGATGATCGTCGTCGGGGGTGGTGCAATTGCGCTTGGCACCGCGCAAGAGCTCTGCGCGCTGCAAGGCCACCGCGTCGTGGTGCTGTGGCGCCGGGATTCCGACTTTGCCCGTGCGGTGGAAGGTATCGGCGCCGTCCACATCGCCGCAGCGCGCCCCGACAGCACCGAAGCGCTCGACCGCGCCGGCGTACGTCACGCGATCACGGTCCTGGCTCTGTCGCCGGATGATCAGCTCAACCTTCATGCGGCACTGTTGGCGCGCGACGCCAATCCCCGAATCCGCATCGTCTTGCGGCAGTTCAACCGAGCCCTCGCGCACAAAATCGAGCAGAATCTTCCGAACTGCTCGGTCCTGTCGTTGGCGTGGCATTCGGCCGCGACCTATGCAGCCGCGGGCGTCGATCCCTCATGCTTTCGCGGGCTGCAGTTCCCTGATCCCGATGGTCCGCTGACCGGCTTTGCGACGCGAGTGGCCGAAAGGTGCGGGGTCGGTAGCGAGACTGTTGGGAATGCCGAGCAGCTACTCGGCATGCGGGTTCTCGCGGTTGATGGCAAGACCGAACTCGCCCGCGATATGGTGCTCGCGGGCCGGACGGAACTGGTCGTGTACGGCGACTTCGCCGGGTTGCAGAGTACCGCGCCTCGCCGAGCTGCTGCGCGGAGCCACCCTGTGCTGGGGCGCTGGCTGCGATCGATGTTGCACCGCGGTCGGCGCCCGCCCCCTCGGCTCAACCCGATCCTCGTCCGCCTCGCGCTGGCGGCGCTGATCGTTTTGCTCCTCGGCACCTGGTACTTTCATGCGGCATTCAAAGGTGCTTGGCTCGATGCCGTCTATTTCGTCATCGCGACGATGACCACGACTGGCTACGGCGATCTGACCCCTGACCGGGGCCACCCTGTCGATATTGTCGCCGCTATGCTGCTGATGCTGGCGGGCACCATCATTACCGGCCTCTTCATCGCTTTCGGCGCCTCGGTGTTGACACGGGTGCACTGGGTTAGGATGCAAGGCCTGCGCCCGGTGCATCGTCGCGGGCACATTATCGTTTGCGGCGCCGGCAGCATCGGCAGCCAGGTGATCGACCTGCTCCTTGGTCTCGGCATGCAGCTGGTCGTCGTCGAGCTCTCTCCCGATACGGCCATCATCGAAAGGGCACGCGAGCAGCGTTTCGACTTGCTGACCGGAGATGCGAGCCGCGATGCTACGCTCGATCTGTGCAATCTCAATGCGGCGCATGGACTGATCGCGCTGACCAATGTCGATACGTTGAATTTGGAGATCGCGCTCGGTGCGCGCGCCCGGAGTCCGACAATGCCGATCGTGCTGCGCATCGCCGAAGCAAGCTTCGCGGCGTCGATCGCCCGGCACTTCGAGTTTGAGACAACCTATTCGGCCGCAGCTCTGGCAGCTCCCGCCTTTGTCGGTCTCTCGCGATTTCCCGGATCGCGGGGGCGCGTTGCGTTCGCCGGTCAGGAGTTTGCCGTGGGCGAGCTCCTTATCGCCGAGGACGGCTCGCCCGCGGCGCCGCGAGATGCGATCTTGCTCGCCGTGTCTCGGCGGGGCGGCTTTGCGATAGCCGACGATTTTGCCGAGCTCGGGCCAGGCGATCGTGCCCTAGTCATCGTGCCACTCGCGCCTTTCAGAGAGGGAAAGGATACTCTCGCCGCCGCGGCGGAGCGGTTCCTGCCGGGGAGCTAGGCTAAACCGCCAGCTCGCACCAGATCGGGGTGTGGTCCGAGGCTCGCTCTTTGGCCCGCGGTTTCTTGTCGATGTCGCACGCAGCGATCCTGTCGGCGGCGTGCGGCGACAGCAGCAGATGATCGATGCGCAAGCCTTCGTCGCGGTGCCAGCGGCCGGCTTGATAGTCCCAAAACGTGTAACGGTGCGGCTCGCGGTGGAAAACGCGGTAGGCGTCGGTCAGCCCGAGATAGACGAGAGCGCGAAACCGTGAGCGCGCCTCAAGCCGGCACAGCGCGTCATCGCGGAACGCCACCGGATCGTAGACATCGTCGTCGGCGGGGCAGATGTTGTAGTCGCCGGCGAGCACGAACGGGATCTCGCGACGCAACAATTCGCGAGCACGGTCAACGAGCCGCTCCATCCAGGCGAGCTTGTAGGTGAACTTGTCTGTCCCAACTGGGTTGCCGTTCGGCAAATAGATCGAGGCGATGCGGACGTCGCCAAATGAGGCTTCGATATAACGCGGCTGGTCGTCGTCCTCATTGCCGGGCAGCCCCCACACGAGCTGCTCGGCCGGACGTTTCGACAGCAGCGCCACCCCGTTGTAGGATCGCTGCCCGATCGTCTCTACATGGTAGCCGAGCCCCCTGACCTCGAGCATCGGGAAATCGGCCGCCGGGCATTTCGTCTCCTGCAGGCACAGCACATCGGGCCGCGCCTCCTCGAGGAAAGCGAGAAGATGAGGCAACCGCGCCTTGACCGAATTGACGTTCCAGCTGGCGATCTTCACGGCCGCGAATGTTCGGGCCGGTCAGCCGATCGAGAAAGAATTGCCGCAGCCGCAGGAAGAGGCGGCATTCGGATTATTGATCCGGAACGAGGCGCCCATCATGTCCTCGACGAAATCGATCTCGGCGCCGTTCAAGAGGCCGAGCGAGACATCGTCGACGACGACGGCGATGCCGTCACGTTCGAAGACGAAATCGTCGTCGCTGCGCTGATCGTCGAAGGTAAACCCGTATTGGAACCCCGAGCAGCCGCCGCCCGAAACGGCAATCCGCAGAAAGGCGCCGTCGGCCTCTTCCTGGGTTCTTAGCGCGGCGATGCGGCGGGCCGCGTTTTCGGTCACGACGATCTGCCGATCCTCGATCTCGGTCGTGCTCTCGGCCATGTCGCTGACGCTCCTGGTTCCGCTTGTCTCTCCTATGTAAGCATCCGCTACAGCCCGGTCAAACATCGCTCTCCCCGACCCGGCTCCCCTTCCCTGATGCACGGGAAAAAACTGCGAAAACATCGCTTCGCGGCCCAAAATCCGCGGTGCGACCGACGTTAAATCAAATCGTTACCTAGCAAATTCCCTACCAGATCGAACAGGGAATAAATCGGCAGAACAGAGAAATAATAAACCCTGTTCGCCGGTTAGCTGCGATTTCTCGGTAAGAATCGGGTAAGCTGTTGGCGCGAAGCAGGAGTCGAACGATGCTGCGCACCCTCGAAAGCTGTCGCGGCCGAGAGCACCAGGCAGAGCCCGCCGACAAGCTCGCTTGCCTGAGCGCACTCGAGCGCAAAGTGCTGTGGCTGTCGACCTGGATGATTCACAACGCAAATCACATCCGGGCGAACCGCGACGGGCTCAAGGTCGGCGGCCATCAGGCGTCGAGCGCTTCGGTGGCGACCTTGATGACGGCGCTCTATTTTGATGTGTTGCGACCGCAGGACCGCGTCGCGGTCAAGCCGCACGCCTCGCCAGTCTTTCATGCCATCCAATACCTGCTCGGGCATCAGACGCGCGACAAGCTGGAACGATTTCGCGGATTTGGCGGGACGCAATCCTATCCGTCGCGCACCAAGGACGGTGAGACCGTCGATTTCTCGACCGGGTCGGTCGGACTTGGCGTCGGGATGACCTTGTTCGCCTCGCTCGCCCAGGACTACTTGCGGCTCAAGCGCCTGGTTCCGACGGATGACCCGCCGGGCCGCATGATCGCGCTGGCCGGCGATGCCGAGCTCGACGAAGGCAACATCTTCGAGGCGTTGCTCGAAGGCTGGAAGCACGATGTCCGCAATCTCTGGTGGGTCATCGACTACAACCGCCAGAGCCTCGATGCGGTGGTTTCCGACCGGCTGTTCGGCCGCATCGACGCGATGTTCGAGATGATGGGCTGGCGCGTCGTCACGTTGAAGTACGGGCGGCTCCTGGAAGCGGCCTTCGCCCGGCCTGACGGGCATCATTTGCGCGAGTGGATCGATGCCTGCCCGAATTCGCTTTATTCGGCGCTGGTCTACAAGGGCGGAGAGGGCTGGCGCGAGCATCTCCACCGCGACCTCAACCGCTATCCCGGGATCCGCGCGATCCTGGAAGACCACGACGATACGGCGTTGCAACGGCTGATGACCAACCTCGCCGGCCATGACATGGATTCCGTTCTCACGGCCTTCCACGCGGTCGAGGACGACCGGCCGACCTGCTTCATCGCCTACACGATCAAGGGCTATGGGCTGCCCTTTGCCGGGCACAAGGACAACCACGCCGGGTTGATGAACCTCGACCAGATGGCCGCCTTCCGGCGCACCATGGACGTTGCCGAAGGTGCCGAGTTGGAGCCGTTCGCAGGGCTCGACCTGCCGGGGGGGCGGCTCGCCGAATTTCTCAAAGGCGTTCCGCTCGCCGGCTCCCGGCCGCGCCGGCACGATGCCGCTGCCGTTGCTGTGCCGTCCAGCCTGCCGGTCCCCCGCGGCACCAGGCTGGCGACCCAGGAAGCTTTTGGCAGAATCCTGGGCGACATCGCGGCGAGCGATGCGGCATTCGCCGGACGTATCGTTACCACCTCGCCCGACGTCACGGTCTCGACCAATCTCGGTCCCTGGGTCAACCGCCGCGGGATCTTCGACCGGGCCGAGCGCGCCGACACCTTTCGCGAGGAACACGTCGTCTCGGCGCAACGCTGGGCGATGGCGCCGCAGGGCCAGCACATCGAGCTCGGCATCGCCGAGAGCAATTTGTTCCTGCAGCTCGCCGCCCTCGGCCTCGCCGCACCGCTGTTCGGCACGCGGCTATTGCCGATTGGCACGCTCTACGACCCGTTTATCAAGCGCGGGCAGGATGCGCTGAACTATGCCTGCTACCAGGATGCGCGGTTCATCCTGGTGGCGACCCCATCCGGGATCACCTTGGCGCCCGAAGGCGGCGCGCATCAGTCGATCGGCGAGCCGTTGACCGGGCTCGCCCAGCCCGGGCTCGCGAGCTTCGAGCCCGCCTATGCAGACGAGCTGGCGGTCCTGCTGCGCTGGGCTTTCGAGGAGATCCAGCGCGAGGACGGCCAATCGGTCTATTTCCGGCTGTCGACCCGGCCGATCGAGCAGCCGCGTAGAACGATCGACCCGGACCTCGCCGGGGCGATCGTCGTCGGAGGCTATTGGCTGCGCGAGCCCGGACCGGGCGCCGAACTCGCGATCGCCTATTGCGGTGCCGTCGCCCCCGAGGCGCTGGCCGCCTATGCGGCGGTGGCCGAAGACATCCCGCAGGCGGGGCTTCTCGCGATCACCTCGCCCGACCGCCTGCACCGCGATTGGCGGGCGGCGCAGGCTTGCGGCGAAATCAGTGTCGCCGGGCGGCTTTTGATGCGGTTGCAGCCGGGTGCGGGGCTCGTCACCGTCGGCGACTTCCATCCGGCGACGTTGTCCTGGCTCGGCGCGGTCGCCGGCAACGCGATCGTCCCGCTTGGCGTCGACCGCTTTGGCCAATCCGGCGACATCCCTGACCTCTACCGCGCCTACGGCATCGACACCGATGCGATCCTTGACGCCGCTGCCCGCGCC
>Ga0318536_10000093_pt1 | contig 19026 bp, 16 predicted proteins | sample GRESIP117b4f28_FD_203481 | JGI IMG/M metagenome (GOLD analysis project Ga0318536, IMG submission 203481) | Tropical soil microbial communities from Luquillo Experimental Forest, Puerto Rico - GRE.SIPMG.117b4f28 | ecosystem: Environmental > Terrestrial > Soil > Tropical forest > Bulk soil... | reverse complement strand
CCGCCAACACGTCATGCTCGACGGTCCCTAACGGCGAGGCGTTGGCCGCCTCGGTCAGCGAATACGCGCCCCCCGCACCACTCAACGCCTGCACAAACTCGGCATGAAACGCCGCCGCCCGCGCACTCAACGACTGATAGGCCTGCCCGTGGCTGGAAAACAGCGCCGCGATCGCCGCCGACACCTCATCCTGGGCCGCGGCCAGCACCCCCGTCGTCGGGACCGCCGCGACCGCATTCGCGGCACTTAGCCCCGAGCCGATGTTGGACAGATCCGTTGCCGCCGAAGCCACAAACTCCGGCACCGCGATCACAAAAGACATCCCGCACCTCCCACCGGCGTAGCACAACCCGGCGGTCGCCCAGCCCAGGTGATCGTCGAGCCGTGCGGCAACACGCAAATCGTATCGCGATGCGCCAGCTCAAACGGAGCTTCCAGAACGCGCCGTTTTGGGGTATCCCTCGGTGTCAGTATGGCGATGGCCCGACGCGGCCGGGGCGGGCGCCCCGGTGTGAATCTAGGACCCGACTTGGCTCAAATTAGTGCGCACCGTGGTTGGTGATTTTGATTGCGTGTGCATTTAACTGCTCGTGCGCGTCAGCACAATCACTGGGATCGTCCGATTGGTGCGGGTCTGGTATCGGGCGAAGCCACTGTAGTTTTCGACAGACTGATGGGCGGGCGCGGTGAACTGTAGGCCATCCGGTGTCTGCCATACCCGCAGCAGTAGGCATCCTTTTGCGCGGCAACGGTATTCAACGAGCAGCGAACTCTTGACGCCTGGGCCGCTCATGTGGCGCCTGCCGCGAGCTTCGACAACCGGCGGGCAATCTCGGCGTCACGGCCTTCGGCGACGTGCTGATAGCGCAGCGCCATGGCCGGGGTGGTGTGCCCGAGCCGGTGCATCAATTCGACTGTCGTGGCTCCGGATTGGGCGGCCAGCACACTACCGACATGACGAAGGTCGTGTACCCGCAGCCGGGGTTTGCCGATCGCGGTGCGGGCTTTCGTCCAGTGGACGCGATACTGATCGTCACGCAGGTGCCCGCCGTCATCGCCGCCAAACAGCAGTGAGTCAGCGCCGGGGGCGACGTGGTTGCGCAGATGCGCTTTGAGGGTGGCGCGGATGTGCGGCGGGACCGCGACATCACGAACACCCGCGGCGGTTTTAGGTGGCCCGACGGTGAACTTTCCAGCGCGGTAGGTGACCGCCCGGCGTACCCGCAACACCGCGCAATCGGGGGCCACATCCCGACGGCGCAGCTCTGAGGTTTCCCCCCACCGCAAACCGCACCACGCCGCCAGAATCACGCTGGCGCGCAAATTGGGCGGCATTTTCGCGGCCAGCCGGTTGACCTCGGTGGGCGTCAGAATGTCGATGTCGCGGCGCCGTGTCGTGGCCATGGCGGCGCGGATCCGGCACGGGTTGGCATCGAGCACCTCGTCCGTCACGGCGGTGGCGCAGATGGCGTGCAGCAGGGCGTAGGCGTGGGCGTTGCGGGTGGGGTGCCCGTCACCGAGCCCGGAATGCCACTCTCGCACCCGTGCCGGCGTCAGTGTGACGATGCGAGCGGCGCCGAGCTCGGGGAGAATCAACCGCTCGAGCATCGATTCGTAATGCGCGCGGGTGCGGGGGCGCAGGTTGCGCTGCTCGAGCCACCGGATCGCATACGCGCGCAAGGTGACTCCGTCGGAGCGTTCGACCGCTCCCCAGGTGCCCAGGTCGATCTTGCGGCGCTCAATCGCCAACCAGCCCTCGGCGTCGGATTCGAACGCGTAGGTTCGCGGCGCGTGGTGCAGCCGGGTGTCGGGGCCGATGTAGGCGGCGCTGTAGCGGCCTGAGCGTTCCTGGCGGATGCGGCCGAACCCGCGCCGCTTACGGGCCACCCTGGCCCCTTTGCACTCGATTCCGTGCCCACGGCCATACCGATATGACACGTTGCCAGAGGCTCGTAGAGTTGGCAGTGATGGGGACCTCTTCCGGCTCTTGTTTATCCTCCGTGTACCTCGGCTGATCCTCTAAGCGCACTGGGTAATCGACATCAAGCTTTGCCTCAAGGAACACTTTCCCGTCGTCGGCGTAGAAGAAGCGACCGTCGCGCTCGTAGAAGCGGCCTCCGTCGCGTTCGCGGATTTTCCAGTCCAGATAGAGTTCGGCGGCATCATCCAATAAGTGGGACAAGCCCGTGACATCTTCCCGCCGCCCGCTGTGATAGCTCGAACCGTAAGTGTCCGTTGTGAAAACCCTGCCCTGGGGGGTGACGCCAAATTGCGCCGCGCCGCGCGTTCTTGAGATAGCTCTAACGATCAACAACTCGATGGGATGGGCTTCCCGTTTGAAGACGGGGACCGCGCGACCTGTCGGGTAGTAATCTTTGAAACAGGTCTGGGTTGGCAGGGAACATTTTTGGCGACGAATGCGCCTCAGTAGTTCGTCGGCCGCTCGTCCCCGGAAAGCCGGGCTCCAAGGGGTTCGGGCCATCCGCCGCACGATTTCTTCCCGCACGTCGCGCCGATTCGTTGCCATCAGGGGCGGCGTTCGAGGCTGGTCACGCCTAGGTACCCCGTCGGTCGAACTCCGCACAAGATTTGCACAACATCAATGTACAGATGTGTCCGGCAATGTCCTATATTGCCGGATGGGCGGAGGTGCCGAAACCAAAGGTCAACGCACCAAAACCGCAGATAGAGAAACCGGCCACGTGCAACGTTCCGTCAGTTTCGAATCCTGCCGGGGGCACACTTATAAGACCAGTCTAGAGGAAGTCTAGAGGCCATTTACTTGTCTCAATTGCCGCCCTGTGCCATCCATGTGCCATCCCGTGGGCTCGCGCGTTGATCTTGGGTTCAATATCGACCGGCCCCTGACAGGCTGTTCTTCTGGTGGAGCTGCCGGGAATCGAACCCGGTTCGGGGTGCTGGTCCCTGAGCCGCACCGGCACTGAGCTGCGAAATGACATCATTGTGATTCACCATAATTGACCTCTGTGGACACAGAGTGTGCCCAAAATGTGCCCAGCCAGTCCCTCGATTGACAGCGCAATAGCGCTCGCTTACAGCGCCCAATTACGCGCGGCATGCGATGTGGCCGCATGCAACATCGATCAGTGACATAGCCTGTCGGTCAACAACTTTGGCGCATCTCGGCGATAGAATTGAATAGAAGCGAAAATCATCGATGTGAGGTGCTGGGACGAGCAGGACTTGTGCCGAGGAACTGAGAAGGGTTGACCCTCTCCCGGCCTGGATTTGGGTTGCGAGTAGCGCCTGATGGCCAAGCGACGCACCTACAAGCGCGACCTGTAAGTCGCAGGCGCACAGCGGCTTCTGAAGATGCAGCCTCGGGCGATGATGGCGAAATCGGCCATCTGCCGCAACCTCGCCTAGCTGTATTGGTTCCCGCCGATTGAGGCCGAGGTCTCCGGCATCGCGGACCTAGTCAGCGATGTCAAGCCATCAAGGGCGTAGGCAACCGCCTCGTCGAAACTCAGCGAGGCGCCGTCCTGGCGGGCTGCTTCGAATCCTCGCACGCCAAGTTCCTCCCGAGCGCGGCGCTCGCATTGCTCGTGGTAGACAAGCAGATTGGGAAAAGCGACCGTCGCACTTCCCACGGCATGGCCAAGTGCCTCGGCGGCACCCATCATCACGACGGCGACCCGCGGATCGTGCATCTCCCCGGCGATCCAGGCCAGCGCCTCCAGGCACGACGCGGCCATGCGCGGATCGTTCGCCAGTTGGGCCAGCTCAAGGCCCTGTTTCAGCAGCTGCGCCGCGCGACCGCGGTCACCCTCACGCCACTCGGCAACTCCGATAGACCACAACGCATACGTCCGATATACGGATTCGCCGTGGGATTCCGATAGGGCCAGCGCCTTCCCATGGCAGAGGAAGGCCTCATGCACGTCCCCGCGCAATTCGTGTGCCCAACCGAGCATGAGCAGGGCCCCTGCCTGCGCGGCCGGGTGGCCTTGAACGCCGAGGGCATCATCCAGGCAAGTGCATGCGTGGTCAAGGTCACCGCCCACCAGCGCGGTGAAGCCGTCGCCAAGGGCGACCATGGCGTGCGCGATGGGGTCGGCCGTTTGCTGAACGAGGACTCGTCCCTCCGCCACCCGAGCCGTCGCCGCCGGCAGGTCGCCCTGCAGCCCGGCGCTCATCGCGGCGCCGTAGAGTGCTGTGGCGCGTTCTACGGTTGGCTCACTCGGCGTATGGGCCAACGTCCGGTCCAGCCAGCGGCGCCCCTCGCTCAGCATTCCGCGGGAAAACCACAGGGGATACAGGGCGGCTGCGAGCCCCAGCCCGGTCTCGCCGGCCTCGGACAGGGCGAACTCCAGCGCTTCGCGCAAGTTGGGCAGCTCCCGCTCGAGGCGATCGAGCCAGTCGATTTGCCGGGAACTGAACCACCCGGCCACAGCGTCCAGCGCCAACTGGTGGTACCACTGCCGGTGCCGCTGGCGCAGTTCCAGGTGCTCGGCACTCTGCCGGATCTTCTCCCGGCCGTAGTCGCGCAGCGTATCGAGTAGCCGGAAGCGCACCACACCTTTGGATTCCGCTCGGATCAGGATCGACTTGTCCACCAGCGAGGTCAACAGATCGAGCAGGTCGTCGAGTCTCAGATCGCCGCCGCAAATATCCTCTACCGCCTCGAGTTCGAAGCTTCCGGCGAACACCGACAGCCGGGCCCACAGTTGCTGTTCGGCCGGAGTGCACAGGTCGTAGCTCCAGTCGATGCTCCATTCGAGCGCCTGTTGCCGCGTTGGTGCACCCCGGCTGCCGCGGCTCAGCAGTGTGTACCGGGCGGCGAGCCGCTGCAGAATCTGCTCGGGCGACATCGCCCGCAACCGTGCGGCCGCCAGCTCGATCGCCAACGGCAACCCATCCAGCCGGGCGCAGATCCGGGCGACGGTGACCTTGTTGTCGTCGGAGAGCTCAAAACCCGCCACCGCGGCGGCGGCGCGTTCGGCGAATAATGCCACGGCGTCGTAGTTGGGCAGCAAACGAAGCGATGGCTCGGCATCTATGTTCGGACACGCCAAGGGAGGTAGCCGCCACACCGATTCCCCGCCGATGCTGAGCGACTCGCGGCTGGTCGTGAGGATCCGCAGCTCCGGGCACGCGCGCAGCAGCTTCTCGGCCAGCTTCGCGACCGCGTCGACCAGCTGCTCGCAATTGTCGAGTACCAGCAGCAGCTTCCGCGAGGACAGGAACTCGACGAGCACCTCAAGCAGCGGTCGGGCCGACTGGTCCCGCAGGCCCACAGCTGCAGCTACCAGGTCCACCAACGACGATGTATCGCGCAGCTCACCTAACTCGACCAGCCAGACGCCATCGGGGAAGTCGGCGACCGACTCGGCCGCGGCCCGCAACGCAAGCCGGGTCTTGCCCACCCCGCCGATTCCGGCCAACGTGACCAGCCGGGATTCCGACAGCAGTTTCTTCACCTCAGACAGGTCGGCGCTGCGACCAACGAAGCTGGTCAACTCCAGTGGGAGGTCCCCGGTGGCCCGCCGAAATCCGGAAGATGCCGCGGGGCGCCGCGCTGGTTCCTGGGTGTCCGCTTCGGCGCGCAGCGCCATCTCGTCGACGGGGAGGGCGCGACGCGACTGAACCTGTTGGAGTTGCTCACCGAACGCCAAAGCCGAAGGGCGGTCCTGGGGCTCGCGCGACATCGCCTTCTCCACGACCGCGGCGACGTCGTCGGGGATGCCGCGCTCCCGCAAATCCGGGGCCGACTCGGTGGCGATCCGCAGAAACTGCGCCACCACTTGCTCGCCGCTGCGGCGTTCGAATGCCGCGTGCCCAGTCAGCGCGCAGAACAGGGTGGCGCCCAGCCCGTAGATGTCCGACGCCGTGGTCGGCGGCTCTCCGCTGAGGATCTCGGGCGCGGTGAACGCGGGCGAGCCGGTGAAGACGCCGGTGGCGGTCTTGAACCCCCCGGCGACATGGGCGATGCCGAAGTCGCTCAACGCTGGCTCGCCGTAGTCGGTGAGCAGGATATTGGCCGGCTTGACGTCGCGGTGCACGATCCCGAGGCGGTGCGCTGTCTCCAGGGCGCCGGTCATCCTCACCCCCAGCCGCAGCACCTCATCCAACGGCACGGGCCCGTCTCGGCGGATCCGCGCATCCAGGGAGTCTTGCCGGTGGTACTGCATCACCAGGTAGGGATAACCGCTGTCGGTCTGACCGACCTGCAGCACGCTCACAATGTTCGGATGCCCCGTGAGTCGCCCCATCGCGCGTTGTTCGCGAAGGAAGCGTTCCTTGTCCTCGTCGAGCTCGCCGGTGAGGACCTTCACCGCCACCGTGCGGTCCAACCCGACCTGGGTACACCGATAGACGATCCCGAAGCCGCCGCGGCCGATCTCCTCGGCGCCGTCGAATCCGGCCGCACTCAACTCCGTGACGACGGCAGGACCCACGTCGCGCTGCGTCCTGAAGGGATCGCCCTCCATCATCGGCTCCCTGCGATGTGTCTTAGCATAAATCCAGAGCAAACCACCTAATGAGGCCAGCCTCGGACCGCCGAGGTGGGCGGTTGGGTTGGGAGCGTTCGTTGCGGTTGGCTGCTGGTTGAGAAGCGGTCCGAGCCTGCCCTCCGACGGTCGCGGCGCCGCCGCGAAGCTGGGCGCTGGTCAGGACTGACTTGGCCGACCAGGCTAACTGTCATGGCTGCGGTAGTAACGGTCAACGATGTGCTCGATGGGCATGTGGGGCTCGATGTTGAGTGTCTGGATCGGATTTATCTCAACGGCTATGTGCCGAACCTGCAGGTGGGTGGGCAGGTGGTCTCGTTTCTGACCGCGCATCTGGGTAATCCGATCCCGTCGCCGGCGATCCTGGAGAAGATCGGCACCGCGTTCCGGCGGGCGGTGGAGCGTTTCGCCGCCGACAATAGGATCCCGGTGGTGCGGTTCGCCAAGAACGACCGCAAGATCGACGTGATGCGCCCATATCTGGCGGGGCAGGCGGCGGCGGGCCGGTCCGGGGTGGCCGCGATCGGGGTCGCGCAGGAGTTCGCGCCGGTGTTCACCGCCACCAAGAAACAGCGCGGCAACACGGTGTGGTTCTGCTTCACCAAGGCCGATCGGCGGGTGACCTGCTACTACCTTTACGTCTGGGACGACGATTTCGGGCCTGCTTTTGTCAAGGTGTGCGCCTATTTCCCGTATCCGATGAAGATCTGGCTTAACGGGCACCAGTGGGCCAAACGCCAGGCGACCAAGGCCGGCATCGCGTTCACCGAGCTGTCCAACGGATTCGCCACCTGTACCGACCCCGTTGCGTTGCAGGCGATCTGCGACCGGCTCGGGCCCGGCGCGATCCGGGTGTTCGCCGAACGCTGGTGGTCGATTCTGCCGCTGCCGCTCACCGAGCACGACCGTGCCGCCGGTTACTGGTGGGAGCTGTCGATGCGCCAAGTCGAGACCTCACGCACCCTGGTGTTCGACGCGCCCCGCCACGCTCGCGGGTTCTTTGAGGCCCTGGTGGTCGACAACCTCGACATCGGTCGCCCGGAGCTCATCGAGCTCATCTTCAAGCGTGGGCAACGCCGTGGTCGGCCGGCGGCCGGGCAGTTCAAGACCAAGGTGGTCACCTATGGCACCGAGGTGAACGTCAACGCCTTCTACCGGCACTCTCGGATCAAGCAGTACCTGAAAGACGGGCGGGCGCTGCGCATCGAAACCGTGATCAACGATGCCTACGACCTGGGCTGCCCGCGCCGGCTGGCCCATCTCGACGAGCTGCAGGCCCGCGCGCGTGCGGTCAACACCACCCTGCTCGATACTGAACGTGTCGGTCAGGGCTGCGTCCTGGCGAGTCCAGCCTTTGAGCGGATCGCCCAGCCCACCCTCACCGAGGATGGCAGGAGGGCCCCGGCCCTGCGGTTCGGCGACCCTCGGGTCCAAGCCCTGGCCGGCGCGTTATGCACCAGCGTGCTCGCCGTCACCGCCATCACCAACAAGAGCCTGCGCGCCTTGATGACCGGACTGCTCGGCGGCACGCCGTACTCGATGAACCAGGCCAGCTACGACCTCGCGCGGCTGCGCACCAACGGGCTCATCACCCGCATCCCGGACAAGAATCGCTACCGGCTGACCGGCGACGGCCTGCGATTCGCCATCTTCTACACCAAAGTGCACGACCGCCTGCTACGCCCCCTGCTCGCCGCCGACCAGCCACCAGCGCCACCGCCGCTACGAAATGCGTTGCGTACCATCGACATTCACATCACCGAAACCATCGACCACGCTCGTTTGCTGCCCAAGGCAGCCTGAAAACTCAAGAGCGGTCTCAACGTTCTACCGACCAAGGGTCCCCAGAGCAAACCACCTAGGACAATAAGCTCCGCTAATTCAGCACATGCGCACTCGGCACAGAGAGGGCGAAATCGACCGTGTCGAAAATCGTTTTCGGGGGTCCGGGCATAGCATCAACAGAGTCCGCAACCGTTATCGGGTGGTCCCGGGCGTGGACGTCGGCGCTGCCCTTGACGAACGATCCGGCGTCGAGCGACATCGTGATGAAGGTCAACATGGCTGGGCCGGCATCTCACCTGGGTGTCGAGTACTACGGCGATGAGGTGAGCCTGCGGCAAGCCTTGATCAACGTCGTACAGGGAAGCATCCTGCAGTGGTTCCTGTTCACCAACATGCTGATTGCCTCTGCTCCCGGCGTCCTGTGGATGAAGCGTGGCGCAAGGCCAATACACGCGAAGGGGCCCTTGAAGGGCCGCCCTAGAAGACGATGGTGTGGATGCACTTGGCCTTCAAGGCCCGGGTGGTGCGGGCTGGTGGCAGAGCACCGGTCGGATCCCCAACGCGCCCCACGGCATGAAGTACGCCGGTGCGGGCGAGGTAGGAGATGTCGTGGCCCGCGGTCTCCGATAGCGGGCCGTCTTGGCCCCAGCCGGTCATGCGCGCGTACACAAGCTTCGGTTTGCGCGCATGACAGACGTCCGGGCCGATGCCGAGTCGCTCGACGCCTGATCACCTACGGTACGAAACACGATGGCCTCAATCCCTTCTCGCACAAGGGTTTGAGGCCATCTTCCCTGTTCGGCACCGTCAACCCACAAATCAACGCGCCGACTTTTTCAGGTCGAAGTAGCTAGGCGCGTCGCTCCAGGCCAAGCTCTGGAGCGAGGGCTGTCAGTACGGGTATCATCTTGTCCCTCTCGACAACCTGCACGGCGACGTGATCGGCACCGGCACTGACGTGCTCCTGGAGACGCGCGACGATCTCAGCAGCAGTCCCGTAGGCGACGAGGGCATCGATGAGCTTGTCGCTGCCGGGCTTGGCGATGTCGGCGTCAGAAAAGCCGAGCCGCTTCCAGCTGTTGAGGTAGTTGTTGAGATTCAGATAGAGCGCCACAGCCTCGCGACCGAGCTCGCGCGCGGCTTCAGCGTCGGTAGAGAGCACGATTTTGTGTTCGGGCGCCAGAAAAGCCGAAGGACCCATTAGCTCACGTGCCCGCGCAGTGTGTTCCGGCGTCGTGAGGTAGGGGTGCGCGCCCGCACTACGCCGCGCGGACAGCTTCAGCACGCCGTCACCAAGCGCCGCGACCACGCGCCGGTTTACGGGTACATCGTATTTATCGAGGTCATCGAGGTACTCCATGAGCGCGTCATAAGGCTTCTTCCACTCGGTGATGACCTCGGGGTGACCGGCCCCAATTCCGAGCAAGAACCGTCCTGGGAACCTCGCCTCCACCCGGTGGAAAGCGTCGGCGACCGGTCCAGCCGGCGAGTTCCAGATGTTGATGATGCCGGTGGCAGCCTTCAGTGTCGCGGTCTGATCCAGAATGGGCTCGGCCCAGCTCAAGTCGCTGGGCGCCGCACTGCTCACCCAGACCGCCCCGTAGCCCAGGTTCTCGATCTCAACGGCCACCTCGGGTGAGACCGGGTCGCCGCCCCACACGCCGAACGTGCCGAGGTTGGGTCTGGTCGTCGTCATGCCAGGGACTCCTTTGAATCGAATTCATCTGCAGCAGAACAACTGCGGGCCATCTCGCCCACAAGCGGATGGTCGTTTGACGCTTTCGCGGCGTTCAGCTCCATCGCGGCGTCCTCGTTGTCGTCCTGCCCGTTCACTGCGATGTCCACCCTCACTCCTGCACGTTTCACAGCTTGGCCCCCAAGGCAGTAGAAGGACGTAGTGCTTGGGTCAGGTCCACGCTGAACTCGTGACACCACGAAACTTCATTGGTCACCCGCAGCCGTTAGTGCGGGCAACTCTGATGCATCTGCTGTACTGTCGCTACAATTCCGAGACGATAATCTTAAAAAGGTGAACGAGAACCGCGCCTGAACTCTGTGCATCACTGCATGTTCGGTGGCGATGGTTCCAATTGGCTCAGCTGATGGTCCAGCCCGGAACTCCTCATACCGTCCGCCAATCGGGATGAGCCATCCAGCGCCAGTGTGCCGCGCGCTTGGTTGCACACCTTACCGGTGCGATCTCGGGTCGTCACCGAAACGAAGACCAGCGTCCGCCCGAGGCGATCGACGACCGCCTCGAAGGTCAGTGGCGGAAAGGCCGGGCGAAGGAAATCGCTGGTGAAAGTCGCAGTGGCCGGCACCAAGCCCTCCTCCAATACCGTCGCGGCGGCGGCACCGAATCCCTGGTCCGCACAGGCGATCACGATCCCTCCGTGGACGGCTCCGGTCGGGTTGAGCCAGTTGGGATCGTCAAACTCCAGAACGACCCGCCCGTGGGAGACCTCGGTGCACCGTATACCCAACTGCGTCGATATCGGCATGTGACTGATCCATGTCACCCAGTCGTGCCATGGCGCGCCGTACGGAATCGCATGCGGGTCGCTTGCCATTGTGGAACCCTCCCGGTCGAGGCGTCTCGATGATCGCGTCGAATCGCTCTCCCGCAAGCGTCTCATATTGAGATGCTGTGTATCAATAGTATGCCGGAGAGTGGCTGTCACAGGTTCTCGAGTTCCAGCAAGACGTACGCGGACACGAAGCCGGTCAACGCTTCCACGCCAATGCCCGACAGGGAGTTGTAGCCCTGGACGGCGATGGTTGGCGCATCACGTCCATCTGTGCCGTCGCTCCGGCCCCCCGGTCCGTGGCCGCCAAGCCGCGTCGTCTGTCCTTGGATGGGACGCCGCAGCACGGCTATGTGGCTCGGATCACAGCAAGCGGCCCACCGAAGAACCTCGCGCAGCGATAGCGCGATGTCAATGACCATTCACAACTCTGTGCCGCTGCATCGGGAATGACCGCTCGGGTAGGTCCGGTATCGCATGCTGAACCAGATTTCACCTGGGATAACACTCAATGACTCTCGGAGTTCTGCAAACTAGACGAGCCTGCATGGGACTTGCCAATGTGTGAACGATCGATCTATTGTGTCGTGGAGCATGCTGCAGTTCGCATCAGCGTCGAACGTGTCCGACGACACGCTCCTGCGGAATGGAACTGCAGGGAACCCGGGGCGCGGCGCTCTGGATTGCATCCGACATAGGAGGCGAAGACGTGGTGTCCCCACCGGTTGTATCGATCATCGGAGCAGGTTCGTGGGGCACAACGGTAGCCTCGCTCGTCGCAGCGAACACACTCACGACAATCTGGGCCCGCAGCGCCGAAACCGTGCGAGAGATCGAACGCGCGCACACCAACAGCGCTTACCTTCCTGGCGAAAGCCTGCACCCGCAGCTTCGCGCGACCACGCGAGTGGACGATGCGGTGCACTCCGCTGACGTTCTGGTGATGGCAATCCCCTCCAGTGGGTTCCGCGCGGTGCTCGCTGACGCAGCACCGTTCGTGCGGCCGATGATCCCCGTCGTTAGCCTCACTAAGGGCCTGGAACTGGGTACGGGATCGAGGATGACGCAGGTGGTAGCGGAAGTGCTGCCGGGTCATCCTGCTGGAGTGCTGAGCGGCCCGAACATCGCCAAGAAAGTCGTCAGGGGATTGGCCGCAGCGGCCGTGGTTGCGATGCCCGACCAACACATCGCACAGGCCCTGCAAGGGATCTTCCGCAGCCGCCTGTTTCGGGTGTACACATCGACCGACGTTGTCGGTGCCGAACTTGGTGGCGCGTTGAAGAACGTCGTCGCCATCGCCGCGGGAATGGCACAAGGCTTCGGCGCGGGGGACAACACGCGCGCGACTGTGATCGCAAGGAGTCTGGCGGAGATGAGTCGCCTGGGGGTCGCCATGGGTGGTCGCGTCGAGACGTTCGCAGGTCTGGCCGGCATGGGCGATCTGATCGCGACGTGCATCAGTCCGCATAGCCGCAATCGATACGTCGGCGAACAACTCGCGGGTGGACGTCGGATCGAAGACATCACCGAGCAGATGAACATGGTCGCAGAAGGCGTCAAGACGTCGAGCGTCGTTGCGCAACTCGCCGACGAGCACGACATCGATATGCCGATTTCACGTGAGGTGTATCGCGTGACCCACGGTCTGCAGCCGGCTCGGACCGCATTCCGTGGGCTGCTTCGAACCTTGCCGACGACGGAGCTGGCCGCGGGATGAGAATACTGACAACCGATCCGACAGATACTTGGCCGGCAGGCAGGACAGGATCCGCTCTTGTCCTGCGTTTCGACCGAACCCCCGCCGAGCGAGCGGTCCTCGACCGATGGATGAGCGATAACCTCCCGAAAGGTGTTGTCGCGGAATGCTTTTCCGTTGGCGATCTCGACTGGCATCGTCGGGTCGCAGAACAACCGGACGACATGATGATCGTTCCGATACGAATCGCATGGTCGGCGCCGACACAAATGGGGACATCACGGTGGACGGATGCGCTGGCGGCGCTCAATGCCCGCAAGCCATTGGCGGCGGTGCAGAAACGAATCCTGCACGACAATCCGGAACGGTGCACGGTGATCTGCGCAGAGCCCGGTTCGGTCAGAGATCTGCGGTCGCGCTTTCATTCGACAACGAGCGGCGACGGCAGCTTCGAAGCGTTCATTGGCCGTCAGGCGGAATTGGCGCTCGAACGAGCCGAGCGCGCGATCGGTAGTGGCCGATACAAAGTTCCGCGCCTCGTGTCGGAGGAAATCCGTTCCAGTCGCAGTTTCGTGACGGGTGCGAAAATGCTTGCCCAACAGACCGGTCACCGCGTCGATGAGATCGCACGGACCGCGGAAGGCTATCTCGATGAGATGGCAGCAGCGCACAGCAGACTCGCGATCGATCTGTTCGAACGTTTCGGCCGCTTCCTTATGCGCGCGTACGAAGTCGGTGTCGACCCCGAGCGACTCGAAGCACTTGTAGACCTCAACCGCACCCACTCACTTGTCTTCTTGCCCAATCATCGTTCCTACCTCGATCCGTTCGTGGTCAGGTCGATGCTGCTCGCGAACAGGTTTCCCGCCAACCACTGCTTCGCCGGCAACAACATGGCGTGGTGGCCGATGGGTGATTGGACCAGACGTACAGGCAACATCATTCTTCGCAGGTCGATCGGTGACGACCCGGTGTACAAATTCGTTCTCCGCGAGTATCTCGGTTACCTCACCACGAAGAGGCTCAACCTGGAGTGGTACATCGAGGGCGGACGGACACGGACCGGGAAATTGCGACCACCTCGATTCGGTCTGCTCACCTACCTGATCGACGCATTCGACCAACTCGGCGATACCGGCCGTGATGTATACCTGGTTCCGATGTCGATCGTCTACGACGGTCTGCCCGAAGTCGTGTCGCTGACCGCCGAGCAGCGCGGCGCTGCGAAGAAACCGGAGAGCATCGCGTGGCTTCTGCAGTATCCACGGGCAACCGGAAAAGGGTTCGGCAAGGTACACGTCTGCATCGGCGAACCTTTGTCCCTCCGTACTGCGCTCGGGATTAGCGAGGACGAATCCAAACGTCACCGGGTCGAAAAGGTTGCGTTCGAGGTCTGCCATCGGATCAACCGCGCGACCCCGATCACCGCGACAGCACTCGTCACGCTGGCATTGCTCGGTGTCGACGACCGTGCTCTCACACTCACCGAGATCGAGGTTGTCGTCGATCCCTTCGTGGCGTACTTCGCGCAACGAAGCTTGCCGATCACCGCAGATCTGACTCGACGCGGCGAACTTCGTCACACACTCGATTGGCTCAGCGATAACGGCGTCGTCGTTCGCTTCGCCGAAGGCAGCGAACCGGTCTGGGGCATCTCGCCCGACCGCCACCTCGAGGCAGCCTTCTACCGAAACAGTATCGTCCACCACCTGCTCGACCGGGCAATCGTAGAGCTGGTACTCGCCGCTGCAGCCGACGGCGCTATCTCACTCGAGAGCGAGGCCTGGGGCGAGGCGTTGCGGTTGCGCGACCTCCTGAAGTTCGAATTCTTCTTCCCCGACAAAGAGGAATACAGGAACAACCTCAAGTCCGAACTATCGTTCATCGCACCCGACTGGCGAGACCACATCTCCGATCCCGAATACTCCAAACGAATACTCGCCGAAGCCCGCCCGCATTTGGCGCACCGCGCCCTGCATTCGTTTGTCGAAACCTATTTCGTCACAGCCGATCGTCTGGCGGTCCGCTCGCCGTCCCGCAGCATCGACGAAGATGGGTTCATCACCGAGTGTGTCGGAATCGCGCGGCAACGCCGAATGCAGCAACGCTTGCGAAGTTCCGACTCGACCTCCACCGAGGTGTTCAGCTCCTCGCTCAAGCTCGCCGCCCACCGGGATCTCTTGGGGCCCGGCGGAAAGGAGCTCGTCGGGCGGAGGCGTCTTTTCGCGGCCGAATTAGCCGAACTGCTCGCACGAATCCAGGCGATGCGCGCGCTCGCGGCTTCCGAGGTCGAAAGTCGTTATCTCTGATGACGAATGCAGACATCGCAGCCGTTCTGGAGAAGATCGACTCTGGTCCCAGCGGTCCCTCGGTGGGTGCGCTTTTCGATCTGGACGGCACTATCGTGCCGGGGTTCACGGCGGCGGCGTTCTACGAGCACCGACTGAGGAAGGGCGACGTCCGGCCCAGTGATCTCGCTCGGACCCTCGTTCTGGCTGCCGACACCAAGCTCGGCGGCGACCAGGGACGGCTGGGAGACGTCGGTGTGGCCGGCCTGGCCGGTCAGGTCGAAGAAGACCTTGTCGAATTGGGCGAACGGCTGTTCGTTCAGCGCATCGGCGCCACCATCAGGCCGCAGGCACGCGAGTTGATCCGGGCGCATCAACGCATGCGGCACACAGTCGCAATCGCGTCGTCGGCCACGCACTTTCAGGTAGACCCCGTTGCACGAGATCTCGGCGTAGCACACGTTCTCTGTTCCCAAGTCGAGACCGAGAATGGGCTGCTCACGGGACGTCTTGCCGGCGGCATGCTGTGGGGTGAAGCCAAGGCCAGAGCTGCGCGGGAGTTTTCGCGAGCACATGCCGTCGACCCCGCCTGCAGTTACGCCTACGGAAACGGCGCCGAAGACGTTCCCTTCCTCTCATCGTTCGGACACCCGCACGCTGTGACGCCGCATTCGGGGCTGCTTCGCGTTGCGGAAAGACTGGGATGGCCAGTGCTTGCACTCGACGACCCTGGACACGTCGGTGTTCGTTCGATCCTTGGAACGGTCGGTGCTCTCGGTGCGCTGAATCTCGGCCTCGCGATCGGGCTCGGCGTCGGTTTGCTGCGGGGCGATCGTCGTCTCGGCGCCGATCTCGCCTGTGCCCTCGGATTCGAAGCCTTCCTTTCTGTTGCGGGAGTCAAGCTCAACGTCACTGGCGCATCAAACATCTGGGCCGAGCGTCCCGCCGTATTCGTCATGAACCACCAAAGTGGCCTGGACGCCATGATTGTCGGAGCACTACTCCATAGAGGATTCAGCGGGCTGGGCAAGGCCGAAGCGAAGCACTCGCCGGCCACGTTCCTTTTGGGCCGCGCGACCGAAGCCGTCTTCGTCGATCGATCCAACTCGACAGCCGGGCTAGCCGGGCAGGACATGCTCGTCGAGCGACTCCGCAGCGGCCTGTCGGTGTTCGTCGCACCTGAGGGCACGCGAAGCGCGACACCCGTGCTTGGTACGTTCAAAACCGGAGCGTTCCATGTGGCGATGAAAGCCGGCGTGCCGATTGTTCCGGTCATTCTGCGCAACTCCTACGACCTGATGCCCGGCTCAGCAAAAACAATCAAACCCGGGGTCGTCGACGTAGCGGTGCTCGAACCCGTCTCGACTAAAGGCTGGACGGCTGATGCAATCCGTGCCCACGTCGCGGACGTCCGCCAACAGTTCGTCCAAACACTCGAGAACTGGCCTGGGGACGCGCGGTGACAGCAGACGAACGTCCGACGAACGAAGCAGGTTGGGCGGCGCTACCCGAGTGGAGCACCAACGTTCGTATGAACGACCTCGAGGCGCTCATGTGGCGCGGCGAGCGACATCCGGAATTCTCCTCGATCGTAATCGTCGTCGAGGTACTCGACTCCGTGCCGGACTGGGACCGGTTCCGTGCAGCGCACGAGTGGGGAACTGCCATGGTCCGACGGCTGCGGCAACGAGTTGTCGAGCCAGTGATCCCGGTCGGACCCCCCGCATGGGTAGATGATCCCAATTTCGACCTGGACTATCACCTGCGGCGAACCAGCCTGCCGCAACCAGCCGGGATTCCCCAGCTTCTCGAGCTTGCCCAATTGATCGGCGAATCACCCTTGGATCGGGGCCGACCCCTCTGGACCGGCACGCTGGTCGGCAACCTCGACGGCGGACGGGCAGCGTACATCCTTCAATGCCACCACTGCCTCATGGATGGGGCCGGGGCCATCCAGCTGTTTTCGAATATGCACAGCAACCGCGCCGATGAGTCGCCGAGCAAACCGATACCCCCAATTACATCGGCAGCGGCAGTCGATCCGGTGACGCTCGCTCTCGACGATGTTGCCGAACATGTTCGACGAGCCCCACGGCTGGCGCTGCAGTCAATCGAGAAGCTGCGAGATGCTATTGCCTCACCGGCGTCGGCGCTCGAGTTTCTGGGATCGATGCGGCGAGTCCTCTCGCCGCCTGCCGGTACGTCCCCTTCTCCGTTGCTCGAGCGGCAGGTGGGACAGGCTTGGCGCTACGGCGTGCTCGAATGCTCGCTGGATGAGCTCAAGGCCGCAGGGCGTGCCGCTGGTGGTTCCGTCAACGACGCGTACATGGCTGCCCTGCTCGGCGGAATTCGCCGATATCACCAAGCGCAAGGAATAGAGCTCGGTGATATTCCCGTCGCCATGCCGTTGTCGATCCGGCGGCCCGACGACCCTCCCGGCGGAAATCGCTTCGCCGGCGCATTCTTCGCTGGGCCGGCAGGAACCGACGATCCGAGCGAGCGCATCGCGGCGATCAGAGGCGCGGTGTTGTCAGTTCGTGAGGAACCTGCGATCGACGTCCTAGGCATGCTGTCGCCGGTCTTGAGCCGGGTCCCGTCCGGACTGCTCGGTCTTGCGCTCGGCAGCGCCGCACCTCGCGTCGATCTCAGTGGAAGCAATGTGCCAGGGCTCACGGCCGACGCATACGCCGCGGGTGCCCGCGTCGATCGGATGTTCGTATTCGGCCCGCTTCCCGGGGCGTCCATGCTCGCGACTCTGGTGTCCTACGTCGGCACCTGTTGTATCGGAATCAACTGTGACGGAGCGGTGTTCGAGAACACGCCGGTGTTGTGGTCGTGTATGCAGGATGGGCTCGACGAGGTACTCGAACTCGGGCGATCCCACAATCAGGCTCAGACGTGCGCATCGTCTACCGGACGCTTCAACCGGACGCGTTCTGTCCAACCGCAGCGGGAAGGCTGACATGGCGGAGAGCGCATCACCGGATCCGGCGTTCATCGACACGAGGCGGTTCTGCGAGGGAGAGATACTCGGACGAGGCCGGGTGTCTCTGTACTGGCGAAGCTGGCTCCCCGTCGATGACCCGACGGCTGTGGTCGTGATAGCGCACGGAGGTCTCGAGCGCGGCGGCCGCTACCAACACGTAGCCAACAGGTTTGCTGCGGCGGGCTTCGCCACCTTCGCGATCGATTTTCGTGGCCACGGCCGGTCCGACGGTCGCACGGGGCAAATACCGCTGTTGGCGGAGGGTGTTTTCGTACCACATAGGCCCCAAGTCGACACTAAATCGCACGACGTCGGATCGGGCTGAGCCCGGTTGCGCAGCGGTCGGTCAGAGTCACTGCGCAGATAATTTGACCGCAATCACGTCGAGTTTTTGGCAGACGATCGGTCCCAGCTAGAGCGACGCGAGGTGGTGTCAGCCGAGGTCGTTCTGGCCCGGCCCCTCGGCTGCCTGCCGGTCGAGTGCACCCACGGCACGGAGCGCCGCTGACTCCAGGAGCTTCTTCAGGTTGGCCGATCGTGGTGCCGCGCCGGGACGCGATCCGTCCGACGTGATGATGGCGTGCGCCGCGCGCACCACGGCCGCGATGTCGGACGTCTTGTTGCCCGGGTAGCAGGCGTCGAGGCAGGCGATCCAGCGGTCGACGTAGGACTTCTGCCGCCGATGGACCCGGCGTTGGTAGGGCTCCGCCAGCGCGTGCTGCTCACGCATCCACACGGCGTTCAGGCGGTGCGAGCTCAAGGAGAACTCCACGTGCCCGCGGACGAGGTTCTTCAGCTGCTCGAACGGGTCGTCCACCTGAGCTGCCGTGTGTACCTGCAGTGCGTCGATGGCGCGATCGAACAACGTCGCAAGGATCTCGTCCTTGCTCTCGAAGTGACGATAAATCGCCGACGGGGTGATGCCTGCCCTCGCTCCGATGGCGGCCACGCCGACACCGTCGTAGCTGCGCTCGTAGAACTCGATCTCGGCAGCCTCGAGAATGGCGTCATAGCGGTTCGCGCGCGACGCGTTGGGCTCGGCCAGCTCGTCAGCCGCATCCGCTGTCCCGGCGTTCACAGCTCCCTCTCCACTAGGTTCGACGTCAATGATCGTTCACCGCCGGAGGCGGCACGGCGAGCGCAACCTTGGCATGTCGGAGAAATGTGCAGACGAGGTCCGCCGGGCGATGTGAACAGCATATGCGAGTTGCACGTCCGCGGGCCCGACCCCGCGAGACCGCCGGCGGCCACAGCCCGGACGTCCCTGCTCACC
>Ga0318536_10000086_pt1 | contig 19408 bp, 17 predicted proteins | sample GRESIP117b4f28_FD_203481 | JGI IMG/M metagenome (GOLD analysis project Ga0318536, IMG submission 203481) | Tropical soil microbial communities from Luquillo Experimental Forest, Puerto Rico - GRE.SIPMG.117b4f28 | ecosystem: Environmental > Terrestrial > Soil > Tropical forest > Bulk soil... | reverse complement strand
CGTGGCAGCACGGCATGGAGTTGCTCGCCCATGTCTGGGGTTCGGAGGAAAGCCTCGAGGGCATGAATGCCTTCCTCGCCGGACGCAAGCCCGACTTCCAGAAATTCCGCATGCGCAACAAACGCGAACTCGAAGACTATCTCGACGGCTGCGCCAAGGATCTCAACGCGCCGCCCTCCATGCGCAGGACATGACCATGCGCGAGAATGGCCCGCTCGCCGGGATCCGCGTGCTCGATCTGACTCGCATCCTGGCAGGCCCCCTCTGCACCATGATGCTCGGCGACATGGGCGCCGAGGTCATCAAGGTCGAGCCGCCCGATCGAGGCGACGATACCCGCGAGTGGGGTCCGCCCTTCGTGGCCGGCGAGGCGGTCTATTTTCTCGGCGTCAACCGCAACAAGCGTTCGCTGACGCTCAACATGGCGGTTCCGGCGGGGCAGAGAATCCTCGCCGGCTTGATCGAAAAAGCCGACGTTCTCATCGACAATTTCAGGTTGGGTACGCTTGAGAAGTGGGGGTTCACCGACGCCTGGTTCGAGCGCCATGCCCGGCACCTCGTGCGCTGTTCCATCACCGGTTACGGGTCGAGCGGTCCCAAGGCGGCGCTTCCAGGCTATGACTTCATCCTGCAGGCCGAATCCGGTCTCATGAGCATCTGCGGCGAGCCCGACGGCAAGCCGATGAAATACGGCGTGGCAATCGTCGACGTCTGCACCGGCATGCTCGCATCGAACTCCATCCTCGCCGCGCTCAACGCGCGCCACCGCACCGGCAAGGGCCAGAAGGTCGAGGTCTCGCTCTACGAAACGTCGCTGGCGATGCTCGTCAACGTGGCCGCGAGCTATCTCGCCGCCGGCCGCAACGCCGGCCGGTTCGGCAACGGGCATCCGAGCATCGTGCCGTATACGACCTATCAGGCCGCGGACGGAATGATCGCGCTCGGGATCGGAAACGAACGTCAGTTCGCGCGCATCGCCGAAGTGCTCGGCCATCCCGAATGGGCGAGGGATGAGCGTTTTGCCAGCAACCGCGCGCGGGTCGAGAACCGGGCGCTGGTCGACCGTATGATCGACGAGGCGGTGACGCACGATGACGCCGATGCGTGGCTCACCAAGCTCAAGGCGGTGGGAATTCCCTGCGGGAAGATCAACTCGGTCGCCGATGCGCTCGACGATCCGCAGACGGCCGCGCGCGCCATGATCGAGACCGTCAAGCATTCCACCGTCGGCGCCTTGAAGATGCTCGGGATTCCGTTCAAGTTCTCGGATACCGCCTGCTCCGTGCGGCGCCCGCCGCCGACGCTCGGTCAGCACAGCGACGAAATCCTCGCTGGCGAGCTTGGCCTCGACCACAAGGCAATCGCCGAATTGCGCCAAGCGAAGGTCATTTAGGGGCTTGTTCATGGTCACCGGACTGAGCCATGTCTCGATCGCCGTGCCGGACCTCGAAGCGGCGGCGCGTCAGCTCAACGACAAATACGGCCTTAGCGTCGGAGCGCGCATGGTCAACGCCGAGCAAGGCGTGCGCCTCGCCTATGTCGAGCTTGGCGCCGCCAAGATCGAGCTGATGGAGCCGTCGCGGCCTGATTCGCCGGTCGCCAAATTCCTCGAACGTAATCCGAAAGGCGGCATCCATCACTTCTGCCTCGGCGTCGACGATGTCGAGAAGGCCGCACATGCTTTCGCTCACAACGGCGTGCGCGTGCTCGGCGGCGGCCAACCGCAACGCAACGTCGCGGGCGAGCCGATCGCCTTCATCCATCCCGGCGATTTTCTCGGCGCATTGGTTGAGCTCGAAGAACAGAAGGGGTGAGGAGAGCCATGAAGATCAAACGCGTCGAGCCGATCGCGGTGAGCTTTCCCATGAAGAAGCCGGTCTTCATGGCGGGCGTCGAGATCAGACGGGCGGACAATGTGCTGGTCCGCATCGAAGCGGACAACGGCGTCGTCGGCTGGGGCGAGGCCGCATCCGCGCCGACCATGACCGGCGAGACGGTCGAGAGCATGATGGCGGCGATCGGCTATCTCACGCCCGCACTCGAGGGCCGGCCGGCCGAAGACATCGCCGGCGCGCTCGCGGCCATGGCCGCGCGCATGTACGCCAACAACGGCGCCAAGGCCGCGATCGAGATTGCGCTGCACGATCTCGTCGGCCGTGCCAGCAACCAGCCGGCCTATGCGCTGCTCGGCGGCAAGCAGCGCAGCCGCATGGCCGTGCTCGGCGTCATCAGCACCGGCGAGCTTAACTCCGACCTGCGCGATGCCGAAAAGAAGAAGTCGGATGGCTACGTCGCCTTCAAGATCAAGGTCGGCATCGACACGCCGCTGGTCGATGGCGAACGCAGCCGGCGGCTATGCCAACTGCTCGGGCGCGATGCGCTGATCTCATCCGACGCCAACCAGGGCTGGAGCGCGCAGGAGGCCGTGCAATACGTGCGCGCCGTCGCCGATGCGGGGCTTTCCTTCTTCGAGCAGCCGGTTCAGGCCGACGACATCGCGGGGATGGCAACGGTGGCGGCCGCGGCGGGCAACATCGCCATCGGCGCCGACGAAGGCATTCACTCCCTCGACGACATCCGCCGCCACCACGAGCGCAGCGCCGCGCGCGGGGCGAGCCTGAAAGCCATCAAGCTCGGCGGAATGCGCGGCGCGACCGAGGCCGGCCGCCTGTGCGATACGCTCGGGCTCAACGTCAATGTCTCGGCCAAGACCGGCGAATCGAGCATCGCCTGCGCGGCAGCGATGCACATCGCCGCGGCGCTGCCGCAGATCGCCTGGGGACTCACCCTCACCAACGAAGGATTGGCCGACGACGTGACGGCGCGACCCGTGCGCATCGCGCGCGGACACGTGGAGGTGTCCGACCGTCCGGGGCTCGGCATCGACGTCGACGAGGAGCGCGTGCGCCGCTATCGGCGCGACGTGGCGGTACGACAAGTGGCGTAGCGACGATCGCCGGCGCGGGACCGTTTAGGGGGCTGCGAATGAAGCAAGACAATATCGGCATTGCGGTCGTCGGCGCCGGCCGCATCGGCACGTTGCGCGCGCGCCTTGCCGCCAAGCATCCCGCCGTCCGGTTCCTCGCGATCTCCGATCGCGATCCCGCGCGCGCCCGCGCGCTCGCCGCTGAGGCCGGCGCCGACGTCCACAGCGGCAGCAATGACGAGGTAATCAGCCACCCGCAAGTCACCGCCGTGATCGTCTCAACGCCCGAGCAACAGCACACGCCGCCGATCCTCAAAGCCTTAGAGCTCGGCAAGCCGGTGCTGGTGGAGAAGCCGATCGGCTTTTCGCTGCGCGAGGCCGACAAGATCCTCGACACCTTGCGCGCCACCAAGGGCGAGCTTCGGGTCGGCTACAGCCGCCGCTACAAGGAGTGCTTCCTGCGCGCCAAGGAGCAGATGTTGCGCGGCCGCATCGGCAAAGTCGTCGGCGGCATGGCGCGCGTCTACAATTCGCGCGCGCAGGCATTCGCGATTCTCAAGCGCGATCCCCACGCGACCCCAGTGCTCGACGTGCTCACCTATTACGTCGATCTGATGTGCTGGTTCCTGGAAGGCAACCGGCCGGTGGAGGTGGTGGCGCGCGGGCAGCACGGCATTTTCAAGAACGCCGGTTATGGCGCCCACGACGTGACCTGGGCGATCCTAACCTTCGCCGACGGCGCGGTCATTAATCTCGGGGTGAGCTACGCGCTGCCCGCGCGCTATCCCACGCTGGGGCAATCCGACCGCGTGGAGCTCCTTGGCAGCGACGGCACCATGATCATCGACGACGATCATTTGGATCACCTGTTGTTCTCGGAAAAAGGCATTCCCCACGCCTACGTGCCCGCTCACACCGTCGACATGGCCTTTCTCGGCAGCAACACCGCGGGCGATTGGGCGGTCGGCGATTTCTGGGGTCCGCTCGGCAACGAGACGCGCGCCTGGCTCGATCATCTCGCGACCGGCGCGCCCACGATCCATACCACGCCGGAGCAGGCGCGCATCAATCTGGAAACGACGATCGCCATCGAGCGCGCGGCCGCCTCCGGGCAGACGGTGCGCCTGCCGCTGCAGATGGAAGAGTAAGACCAGCGGTCACTGGCACTACTGTCATTGCCGGGCTTGACACCGCAAGTCGGGTTTACCCGACTTGCGGCGCATAATACTGCGCAACTCGGGCAAGCCCGAGTTGCGATGCAATCCATCCATTTTCGTAAAGAGCTTCTCTCGAAGACGATGGATGCGCGGGTCATAAGCGCGTTCACGCGCGTCTTCGACGCGCTTCTGCCCGCGCATGACGCTTCCGCGACAATGGGATGCTACGCGCTCGCGCGGCGCTCCACGTTGGCGATGCGCTCGGGCACGCCGAACTCGCGCCGGCAGACGTCGGCGAGCACCGCGACGCCCTCGCGGATCGCCTGCGTCGAAGGATTGGCGAAGCAAAGCCGCAGCCGGCTCTTGCCGTAGTCCGCCTGCGTCGACCAATCGCGCCCCGGATTGATGGCGACGCCGGCCGCAAGCGCCGCTTGCGCGAGCTTTTGGGTGTCGACCGCGTCCGGCAGCTTGACCCACAAGAAGATGCCGCCCTTGGGGTCGTCGAACTCGGCCGACGTCCCGAATTGCTCGGCCAGCGCCTCCATCAGCGTCTCGAGCTTGGCGCGCAGCCCGCGCGTGAGCTTCGGCACGTGTTCGGCGAAATGGCTCGCGCAAAACTCGCCCAACACCATCTGCTCCAGCGCGCCTGAGCCAGCGTCGGTCTTGAGCGCGAGAATGCGGGAGAGAATGTCCCAGCGCGCGACGATGTAGCCGACGCGCAGCGCCGGCGCGATCGATTTGGAAAATGAACCGATGTGGATGACGCCTCCGGTCCCGCTCATGGCGTAGAGCGCGGGCGGCCGCCGGCCGTCCCAGATGAGGTCGGCGTAGCAATCGTCCTCGAAAATCGGCACGTGGTGGTCTTGCGACAAGCGCAACAGCTCGTGACGGCGCTGTTCGCTCAGGATCGTGCCGGTCGGATTCTGCACGGTCGGGATGGTGTAGATGTATTTGGCGCGGATGCCGCGGCGCTTGAGGTCGTCGAGCGCGGCGGCCACGGCATCGGTCCGCAGGCCGTCGCGGTCGAGCGGGATGCCCACGGCGTTGACACCCAAGCGCGCGAGCCGCGTCAGCGCGCCCTGGTAGCTTTCCCGCTCGATGAGCACGGTGTCTCCGCGCGCGAGCAGCGCGCCGTTGACGAGATCGAGCGCCTGCAGCGAGCCCGACGTGATCAGGATTTCGTCGGCCGTGCAGGAGATGCCCGCGGTGCGCTTGAGCTTGTCCGCCAGAAATTCCCGCAACGGACGGTAGCCGAGCGGTCCGCTCTCGAGGCCGTAGGTCGCAAGCGTCGAGCCTTCGCGCTTGAGCACCGCAGTCGCGGCCGCAATGAGACGATCGACCGGAACGTGGTCGGCATCGTTGTTGCCGCCGGTGAAATTGTATTTGGGAAACCCTGCCCACTTGGCCGCCGGCGCCGGCAAGGAGGGTGCCAACAGAGGCGCGAAGTCGAACGGTTCGGAGGCCATGCCGTCCTTCTTTCTTTAGCTCATTGCATCGCGGACGAGCGTCGCGTCATGGGTCATGCGGTCGCGAGCGCCGGCGCAGGTGAAGCCTCTTCGTAATTCATGGCTGCGAGCTGCGGCATGATCTCGCTTTTGAACAGCGCGAGCGAGCGCATTTCCTGCGCGTGCGTGAGCGAGCCGAAGGCCAGCATCAGCACGAGATAATTCTGCCGGATGCGCTCGGCCTGCGCGGTGAGAATGCGCCCGACCGTGTCGGGGCTTCCGACCACCAAAGTGCCCGCGGCCTTCGACTGGCCGTAGTCAGCCGAGATCGAGATCGGCGGGAACGAGGCGCGCTCGACCCACAGCCAGGCGAGGCTGTCGAACCAGCGCTTATAGGCCGGCCGCGCGATGCGCTCGGCCTCGGCGTCGGAATCGGCAACGAAGATCGCGCGCATCACGCCGCAATGGGGCGTCTCGACCGGCGATTGACGGCGCGCGCGGTCGGCCGCGTAGGTCCGCCAGTGCGCGCGGAAGGTCGCCAGCATGTTCGCGACCTTCTCGTCGGGGCCGAGCGTCACGCCGTGCATGCCGTGGCGCGCCGCAAACACCGGACCCTGATCGCCGCGCAGCCCGTACCACAACGGCGGATGCGGGCGCTGCAGCGGCCGGATCACGACTGGCACATCCTTGAAGGTGAAGCGATCGCAGCGGTAGTCGATGCGCTCCTGGGTGAAGCCCTGGTAGAGAATATTCAAAACGTGCTCGTAGTCGGCGCCCGCTTGCTCGAAATCGACGCCGTAGGCGTCGAACTCCATGGGCGAGATGCCGCGCCCCACGCCGATGTCGAGGCGGCCGCCGCTGAGATGATCGAGCATGCAGAGCTCTTCCAACAGCCGCAGCGGGTGGTAGAGCGGCAGGAGATAGAGCAGCGTGCCGAGGCGGATGCGCCGCGTTTCGCGCGCGGCGGCGGCCAGAAACACGCTCGGCGACGGCGTCATCGATAACGGTGTCGCGTGGTGCTCGGTGAGGTGATAGCCGTAGAAGCCAGCGGCCTCGGCCGCCTGCAGCAAGGCGAGCCGATCCTCGTAGGTCTTCTGCAGCGTCTCGCCGCGCGCGTCGATGTAATCGAAGATGCCGAACTTCATGTCGCGTTTCCCCCGACCTTAAGCCGGATTTTTGGCCGGAACCGATGCCGGCGAACGCAAAGCCTAGCATCGGTGCGGCACGCCGTCTAAGCCCTTCCCGCGGACCGCATCGACGGCCACAATGTGATGTCGAGCCGAAGAACACGGTATTATCCTTTATGGGTGCTGCGCCATCCGACCTGGCCGTGATCGTGACCGGCGGCGCGCGCGGCCTCGGGCGCGCCATGGCGCTTGGTCTCGCCAAGGACGGCGTGCGCGTGGCGGTCGCCGATCTGCCATCGAGCCAGGCCGACATGCGTGAGCTCGCCGAGCTCGCCCGCGCGCAACAGGTAGAGGAGCGGATCCATCCCATCGACTGCGACGTCACGCGCTGGGCCGATTGCACCGCGGCCGTGCGCAACGCGGTCGAGCACTTCGGCGCCGTGCACGGCCTCGTCAACAACGCCGGCGTCGGCATGCAGCATATCGGCAACGTGCTCGTCGGCGCGCGCAAAAAATTCTACGAGGTCGACGCCGACACCTGGCGCAACGCCATCGACGTCAACTTCAACGGGCCGTTCCTGATGGCCAAGGCCATTGCCCCGACATTGGTGGCGCAAGGCTGGGGACGCATCGTCAATATCGAGACCAGCAGCTACACCATGATGATGGAAGGGTTCTCGCCCTATGGGCCGTCGAAGGCCGCGCTCGAGGCTGCGACCGTGATTTGGGCGAAGGATCTCGCCGGCACCGGCGTGAGCGTCAACGCGCTCGCGCCCGGCGGGCCGGCCAACACGCGCATGATCCCGGCGACCGAAGTGGCCGACCGCTCGACCCTGATCCAGCCCGAGGTCATGATCGCGCCAATCGTCTGGCTGATGTCGCCGCGCTCGGACGGGGTCACCGGCCGCCGGATCATCGCCAAGGAATGGGACGCGGCTCGGCTGGCGAGCGAATCTCCGGAGAAGGTCGGAACGCCGGCGGGATGGTGAAGGAGAGAGAGCGATGGATACGCGCGACCTGCATGACAAAGGGTTGAAGCTTCGCCGGGAGATGTTCGGTCGCGACGCGGTCGAGCAGCGCATGACCGCGTTCGGCGCGTTCGGCGAGCCGCTGCAGAACATGATCAACGCTTATGCCTATGGCGATATCTGGAGCCGTCCCACGCTGCCGCTCAAGACCAAATCGCTGGCCGCGATCGCGATGACGGCGGCGATCGGGCGTGCGAACGAACTTCGCGTCCACGTCAACGGCGCGCTCACTAACGGCTGCACGGCGGAAGAGATTCGCGACATTCTGCTGCTGGTCGCGCTCTATTGCGGGATTCCGGGGCGATCGAGGGCCATCGCATCGCGCTCGACGTGCTGCGCGAGCGCGGGGCTGCGTGAGCCGTGTTCGCCGGCGGCATGTCAAGTGTCGCAAGTATTACCCTTGTTCCGGCCAGCCCATCGCACGAAATTTCGTTGAGGAGCACCGGCAGATGCCAGCAGTAACTCGCATTGTGTGCGCCGTTCTGATCGCCTTCCTTTCTGCAGTGACGGGCGCCGCCGCCCAAACGTCGGTAAAGGGGCCAGTGACGGTTTTCGATTTCACCTTTCCGGAAGAGATCGCGGGCGCCCAGCGCATCAGTTTCCGCGACTACCGGAGCATCCGGCCGGGACTTGGCTATAGCGCAGGCTACCAGCAAGGAAACCTGATAGGTACCGTCTACATCTACGACGACGGCAAGCAATCGATTCCCGACGACCCACAGTCGCCGCTCGTCAAGGCACAGCTCGAGCAGTCGCGCAGAGACGTCTTGGGTCTGAGGCAGGGGGTCCGTGTTAAAGTTGATGTCAAGGAAGACTTCACGATTGAGGACGCTGGCGGCCGGACACGATTGATTTGCACAGCATTCGCCATCACCGGGGAAGATGGCCGTGCGCGGGACTCTTTCTCGTGCCTGGGCGTAGCAAAAAGCAAGTTCCTCAAGTTTCGCATATCAGGCGTCTCGCAAGCCGAGGCCAGGCGGTTTGCAAATGCATGGATCGATCTGCTGTGGCCGCCATCCTGATCCGGCATCGTGCGGCGAGAGGGGAGTTAACTTTGGAATCCCTGCGCCCTCGCCGCCCGCGCGATGACGGCTCGACACGTTGGAGTTGCGCCATCCATTGTAGATAACAATCCGGAAACAATGCACCGGAGCCGGCGATCATTTCCTACACCTGCAGGTTGGTTCTTCGCTCGCCCAGCGGTCGCCACGAATGCTGGATCGCGGCGCTCTCGTGTCCCGGGCGCAGCGCAGCACCTCAAGGCCGTTCACGCCCGTCTTCGTGGGCTATGGTGGTGCGCTGCAGACACCGATCTCGGGTTTACCTGAGATCGGCACCCATATGCGCGCAAGTCAGGCAAGTCCGACTTGCGTGGACCGTTCCAGTCTGTGGCGGTCCCGGATCAGCAGTGCCATAGCGCGTCCTCAAGGGCGTTCACGCCCGTCTTCGACGGGCTATGGACGCGCGTAAACGCGCTTATGGCTCCACTTCGTTACGCGCTGCACCGCGTCCGGGACACGCGTCGGACGCGTTCGTAGCCTTATTCACTTTTCAAACAGCCCATCTCATTCCCGCGGCGCACTTTGCGTTCGGGGTTTGCATCGTTGCTTCACTCACCCCTAACCGAGGGGTGGGCGGAGCGCCGAGAAACGTTCGGGTGCGTGCGAGGCACCCGTTGGGCGTATCATGACGCGATACGCCAGGCGCTTGCGAGGCGCCTTGCGTCCCATAACGCGGGACGCTCGCCTCTCGGCGCTCCACCGTGGCGGTTTTGGGCCTCGGGGCCGCGCTTCCGTCTCCTTCGGCGCCCGCCGTCCTACAACGGCGGGCATTTGCCTTCCGGATCCGTGCAGCGAGCTCCTCGCAGCCAGGTCGTAGTGCCTGGCGGGCGGGGTCCCGGGCCTCCCGAGGCGAACAGTTACAAGCTGCCGCCGCAGGACGCCACGCCTCGCTCCGCCTTCAGGATGTCTCCGGACGACGCCCCTCGATGAGCAAGGCTGGGAATCTTATACCTTAACTTCAGTACGTAGTCAAGATATAAATGCAATATGCAGCCGTATACCGGCGATTTTCGGCCCACGCCTTTGTAAGGTTGCGCTAGTGGAAACGTGCCTACTGCTGCGGAATGCCCGCGGCCTCGCGCACCGCGTTCCAGCGCTTAAACTCGCGCGCCATGTGCGCCCCGAAGGCCTCGGCGGTCGAGCCGCGCACGACCACGCCGGCCTTGGTCAAGCGCGCCTGCACCGCGCCCTCCTTGAGGCTTTCGTTGATGACCGTGTTGAGCTTGGCGACGATCTCGCCCGGCACGCCACGCGGCGCGAACACGCCGTACCACGTCGTGACGTCGTAGCCGGGAAGCACGCCCGATTCGATCGCGGCCGGCACGTCCGGCACGGCCGGAAAGCGGTCCTTGCCGGTGACCGCGAGCGCCTTGAGCTGGCCCGACTGCACCTGCCCCAGCACCGCCGAGACCGTATCGAACAGCACGTCGACCTGCTTGCCGAGCACCGCGGCGATCGCCTCGGGCGAGGTGCGGAACGGCACGTGCAAGATGTTGACCCCCGCGGTCTGCCGGAACAATTCGCCGGTGAAGTGCTGCGTGGCGCCGAAGCCCGGGCTGGCGAAGGAGATCTTGCCGGGATTGGCCTTGGCGGCGGCGACCAATTGCTTGACGTCGTCGGCGGGGAAGTCCGGGCGCGTGACGATGATCAGCCCCGCGGTCGCGACCTGCGACACCGGATCGAACGCGGTGAGCGTGTCGTAGCGCAGCGACTTGCTCATCACCGCCGCGATGATCTGGCCCGCGGTCATGATCCCGAGCGTGTAGCCGTCCTTGTCGGCGCGGGCGACGGCCTCGTTGCCCAGCGTGCCGCCGGCGCCCGGCCGGTTCTCGATCACCACCGGCTGGCCGAGCTTTTCCTGCAGCGACTGCGCGACGATGCGGCCGATGATGTCGGCGCCGCCGCCGGGTCCGAACGGGACGATCACGCGCACGGGCCGCTGCGGCCAGTCCTGCGCCGCGGCGCCGGCCGCGCCGAAGAGCCATGCGGCGGAGACGGCGAGCAGGTTGCGTCGCGTGAGCATCAGCGTTCCTCCCCCGGCCCGAGGCGGCGAGCCCTCGGACGCGCGCGGCCACCGTTCATGACGTGGCCCATGTCTCGGCCTTCAAATTCTTTATACAGGCATCTTGCCGGGCCGGCCACGAGGGCGGGCTCAACCGCCGCAGCGGCGTACCCTGGGGCTCATTCCTTTCTTCAGTCCTTCTTCGGAAGATTGCCCCGGCGCACCGAATAGCCGATGGCGGCGGGCGTGTTGAGGGTCCGCAGTTCTTCCAGCATGTGGTCGAGCTTGCGCTCGATCTCGTCCAGGCGGCGCAGGATCAGCGAGAGACTGTCGTCGGAGGTCATGACTTCACAGCATCGGAGGAAGAGGCCCCAGCCGGAGGGGATGGGGGGCATGCCAGGCCGGGGCCTCAGTTAGCAGAGCGGATCGAACTCGGCCTCTTCACTCTGCGGCGGTGGGAGAAGTGTGCTGGTTTCTTTGCTTCTCCCACATCACCTTCGGGCCGATATCGCTTAGTCGCTTTGCCCACACCCGGAGACTTGCTCATCTGCGCCAAAGATTTGTTCGTCGATGCCACGACCGTATGAGCCAATCGATCACGCAAGGAGGCAGACAAGGGCCATTCCTCTTTACCGACCGACGCCCCACATTCGGAGGACTTGCCATCTGCTCACTAACGCCCGCAAAGCCGCAAACAATCCTAAGCCAGAATCCATCAAGCCGGGGTTGATGCAGTCCACGTGACTGTAGTGAGTAGCGAGCGTGAGTTAGGGTGCGCCCTTGCGTCGCCACAAGTACCTCGATTGGGACGGAGGTTCATGCATGTGTCGCGGCCGGTCCGGGAAAGCATCGCGGCAAGCCTTTCAAGAACCTTGGCCCAGTCGCAGCGCGCCTGCTGCCGTTCGAGCCTTCAGAAACCTCTCCCACTCTGGCTCGGGTGCAAACCGCTGGGCTAGGAAATCGACGAAAGTTCGGATCTTTGCTGAGAGCAGGGGCCTGTGCGGATAAAGCGCGTTGATCGGAAGCTCGCGCGAGCGCCAATCGGTCAGCAGCGGAATCAGTCGTCCTTCCGCAATGTCTGTGCCGAACGCAAAGCTCGGACCAATAACTACGCCATGTCCGGCTAGCGCCAGGCGATACAAGAATGCCGGATTCGTGGAAGTGAGCGGGCCGGAGACGCGCACTGTCTCAGCACGGCCGTCCGGACCCTGAAACCGCCAAGTATCAGGGGTCTCGACTTCCCGGTAGATGAGGCAGGCGTGTCTAGTGAGGTCGGTGGGGTTTTCCGGATGTCCCGCCCGCCGCAAATAGGCCGGCGCCGCGCAGACAATGAGATGGGCTGAAGTCAAGCGTCGCGCGATGAGATTGGATTCTTGTAGCTCGCCGATACGGATCGCCAAATCATATCCCTCTTCGATCAGGTTCACGTGTCGGTCTGAGACGGCGACGTCAAGCTTCACTTCGGGATAGCGAGTCATGTATTCGCCGACTGCCGGCGCAATGTGCAACACACCAAAGGTCACCGGGGCGGCGACACGAAGCAGGCCGCGCGGAGATGCTTGCAGCACGCCCACCTCGGCTTCGGCGTCCTGAATGTCCGCCAGGATCCGAGTACAACGTTCGTAGTAGATGCCGCCGGCTTCCGTCAGATTGAGTCGTCGTGTGCTGCGATTCAGTAGGCGCACTCCCAGATGCGTCTCCAATCCCCGCACATGATTCCCGGCCATTTCCGGTGAGATGCCTAAATAACGTGCAGCCGCAGCGAAGCTGCCGGCGTCAACGGTTTGCTTGAACACCGCCATACTGACCAGTCGGTCCATGTTGTTACTCCGAAATTTCGTTTCGGAAAGCCCGTAGCGTAACGCCGATTATCTCAATTGTCCGCATCACCAATTACGGCCTCAAGAGAGCCCGAGCCTGCGCTTTGACTGACTTCCGTTGAGGCACCGGCTCGTCAACTTGGAGAAAAGACAATGTCTACACACATAAAGAGACTAATGCGTTGGAAAGCGTGGGCTGCTTGCCTCGCATTCATGTTACTGACGGTCGACGCTGCGAAGCCCGCCGAGCAAGGTACCTCGGACCAGTATATCTGCGCCGAGCGGGAGGTATTGGTAGAGACGCTCCTCGAGGCCCACGGCGAAATGCCGAATGCCGGCTCGCCGGAATTGGCGGAGAGGAACGTCCTGATCGTGCAGGCAAGAGCGGCCTGCCACGACGGTCGCGTCAACGACGCACTGCTGGTCTATGATCGCCTGATCGCCAAGCTCCAGTCGGTGGTGACGTTCCGCGGACAGCGGGGATACGGCGCTGGAGACGCGAATCATTGGTAACTGGACGCGTGTTGCTGCTCGCTTAGAACGGAGGGCGTCATGCATGATATCCTTGAGCCGCCAAAGGCGGATCGCGCGAGCCAGTGTCCCGTCTCGCGCCGTCGTCTGCTCGAAGGGAGTGCCAGTGTGGTCGCCGCAGTTGGCGGCTTGGCCGCTACCACTCTCCTGCCGGGGCGCGCGAATGCTGCCGACCCCGCGCCGGGCGGCGGATCACCGCGCCAGCAGGCAGCCTTCCGCATGCGTCAGGCGGCGGCGCAGGCATATCTCGATGAGCCGCAGCCGTTGCATCGGTCGAACGGCGACGAGGACCGCTACGCAGACAAGCGCGCGAGCTTTACCAAGACGCTGCCCCACAACGACGCCGGCGAGGTCGATGCCGATGCCTTTGCGACGTTCGTGTCGGTCCTGTCCAGCGGCGATCCGAGCGGCTTCGAAACGATCCCGCGCGACCGCAACGCCGAGGTCGAGCTGAACGATCCGCAAGCGACCTACGCCTTCGATCTGGTCGGCCTCGACGGCGCCGCGACCAGCCTCGACCCGCCGCCAGCCTTTGCCAGCGCTCGCATGGGAACCGAGATGGCGGAGCTCTACTGGCGGGCGCTGACGCGGGACGTGCCTTTTAGGGAATATGAATCCTACCCGCTCGTCGCGGCGGCCGTCACCGACCTGAACGCCTTCAGCGAGCCGCTCACGTCGGGCAGCGGGGAGAAGCCGACGCCAGCGACGGTGTTCCGGGGCGAGAGCCGGAGCGACGTCATCGGCCCCTATCTCAGCCAGTTCCTGTGGCTCGAAGTCCCCTACGGGATCAAGACGATCGAGCAGCGCTACGCCGTGCCCAGCCGCGGGCAGAGCTTTCTCACCGACTACGCCGAATGGCTCGCCTGCCAGCGCGGCGCCAAGCCGCGATCGACGGCCGCGTTCGATGCGACTGCGCGCTTCATCTGCAGCGCTCGCGAGCTTGCCGAGTACGTCCATCGCGACTTTAGCTTTCAGGCCTACATGAACGCGGCGCTGATCATGCTCGCCTTGGGCAAAGACGCGCTTTCGCCGACCAATCCCTATCGTGGCTCGCGGACGCAATTCGGCGACATCACCTTGGGCAGCAAGAACGTGCTGTCGCTGGTCGCACAGGCAGCGCTGCTCGGGCAGAAGGGCGCCTACTTTCACAAATGGCAGGTCCACCGGCGCCTGCGGCCGGAGTGCTTCGCGGGACGGATCGAAACCCACGCGACCGGCCGCAGGCAATACGACATCCACGCCGACATCCTGCGGTGCGATGCCGTCGCGCGGGTCCGGTCGCAGCATGGGACACGGCTGCTGCCCGTCGCCTTCCCCGAAGGATGTCCCACGCATCCATCCTATCCGGCGGCCCATGCCTGCAATGCGGGCGCCTGCGCCACGATCCTCAAAGCCTTCTTCGACCCGGATTACGTCTTGCCGCATCCGGTCGAGGCGAGCGCGGACGGCTCGGCGCTGGATCCGTGGCGCGGCGCCGGTCTCAGCCTCGGCAACGAGATCGACAAGCTCGCCAGCAACATCGCGCTCGGCCGCGACGCCGCCGGCGTCCACTACCGCTCCGACAGCGTGCGCGGCCTCTTCGTCGGCGAGCAACAGGCGCTCGGGCTCTTGCGCGACTATAGCCGCACCTACAACGAGCGCTTCGACGGCTTCATCGTGAGAAAGTTCAACGGGGACAAGGTGAGGATCGCGAACGGCGAGGTCCGGCCGCTCTGAGCCGTGTGCTCATAAATCATCCAGCCTCGTCGGCCTTCGGGCAAACGGGACATCGAGCTGACAGTGCCGCTGTCGTGAACGCCCTAGCCCACCCGACAGTGCGGCAGCAGCTTATCTACCTCGATCAGGAAGTCCCGCCGCGCGACCAACAGACCCCAGAAGCACTCCGTGCTTTTCAAAAGGCCGAAATCGAGAAGTGGTGGCCGATCATCAGGCCGCGAGGTGGCTTGTGCATCACAGCAAAATTGGAATACAGCGTCCCGTTGGAGACGCCATCGCGTCCTAATGCGCCGCCGCAAAACAGCGAGCTATTCGATCATCTCGTCGGCGAGGAACAAGGATTAAATCCGGAAGACCACGCGACCGTGCACTATTTAGCATTAGCCAGCGCGGTGCCTAACGCTGCGAGGTTCTTTCTCGTTTCGTCGTCCTTTGACGCATCGTTAGCCTTAGCGAGCATACCGAGAATTGTAGGTCGGTCTCCGGGCAAGATGCCAGCGACCCACGCATCGCTGGTATCGCGAATAGCCGCGCTTAAAAGCCGCGCATTGGCAGGCTTCATACCCTGGGCAATCGTCACGAGGGCGCCAAGCACCGTTTCAGCACCGCCAACGCGCGCTTTGGTGAAGCCCTCTAGGCGTATCGGCGTACGCTGCGCGGGCGTGAGCTGGTCCATGAACAGAAACATGGCCTGGGTGGCACGCGCCGAGATGCGGATCATGAAACTCAGTGCCACCGCCTCCTGATCTTCATAGTCCGCGGCATTGCGCTTAATGGCGGCCTGATCCGCGAGCGGATCGGGAGGCGGAGCTATTCCAAAATAAAGAATCGACTTGAACGCCCCATTCGCGGTGATGGTCCAATCCATCAGCCAGGGCAGATCGCTTGCTTTGGGTGGTGGTAGTGCCGCCAATTCCCTCAGGTCAAAGATACGAGCGAACAGGTCGGATACCGGAGGTGTTGAAAAATCCGGCCGGCCGCCGGTCTTTGCGATGTAGTCGAGATAAAGCTGCAACTGATTTGCAACGTCCTTGACACCCGCGACGATGCCCGGCCCGTCCTGGGCGGGTGCCGAGTCGCCGACATACCAAGCGCAATAAGCGGCAGTCCCGCATTCGGTCGTCCATTCCCAATTAAGATTTGTTTCGCTGACGTTCGTGGCATTCTTCATCGCCTTGGCCGTGATCGTCTCAAAGGCTCGGCCATGGCGGTCAGTAATACGAACGGTGGCATGGATTTGCAGCCATTTGGCGCCGAAATCACAGGTGTAGGGTGACACTCGAACGCCGCCAAGATTTTTCCACGGACCCGGAAAGCGCATTCCGAGGCAGACCACACGGTGTTCCTTGTTGCCCTCGGAGAGCGCTTGGTTGATTTCTTGTTGCAGTCGGGCCGACTTAGCGATGACCGGCGTAAGATCGTCGAAAGGCAGAGTCCCAAACTGAATGAGCTTGCTGGTATCGAACGCGAGCGCGGAGGAGGTGCCGAGTAGTAGCGCGACTGGGACAAGTCTCAGTGTCATCGCAACTCTCCCGCTTCGCGATTGCCACACCATGGCCGCGGTCAGCGCAATGGCTGTGACCGCGCCGAGGGCGGGCATTTGCTTGCGCATGCTAGTCGGCTCAATTCGGATTATCGCTGCCAAGCCGCCTCGCTTGGTTTGCATCGGCGATGGCGCGAGCGAGGTCACCCTTGGCGAGCCACGCGTCGCGGCGGTTGTTGTAATAGGCGGCGTTTTTCGGGTTGAGTCGGATCGCCTTGTCGTAATCCGCTAGGGCGCGATCATCGTCGCCCCTGGCGTGCCAGGCATTGCCGCGGTTGTTGTAATAACTCGGGTCTTTCGGGTTGAGTCGGATCGCCTCGCTGTAGTCGTCAATGGCGCGATCATTGTCGCCCCCGCGGCGCCAGACGTTGCCGCGGTTGTTGAAGGCACCGTCGTTCTTCGGATTGAGGCGGATCGCCTCGTCGAAGTCGGCCATGGCGCGGTCGTTGTCACCCTTCATGCCATATGCGGTGCCGCGGCTGTAGAAGGTGTCATCGTCGTTCGGGTCAAGACGGATCGCCTCGCTGTAGTCGAGAATGGCGAGGTCGCGGTTCCCCTTGGCGGCGTAAGCCTTGCCGCGGTTGCGGTAGTAGGTCGCGTCGTTCGGGTCGAGGCGGATCGCCTCGTCGAAGTCGGAAATGGCGCGGTCGTTGTCGCCCTTCATGCCAAATGCGGTGCCGCGAGCGTAGAAACCATCCACTTTGGGGTTGAGCCGAATTGCCGCACTGTGGTCTGCAATGGCGCGATCGTAGTCGCCCTTGTCGGTCCAGGCGATGCCGCGGCGGTAGAAGGCAGCAGCGTAATTCGGGTTGAGGCGGATCGCCTCGTCGAAGTCGGAAATGGCGCGGTCGTTCTTGTCCTTGCTGCTCCACGCGATGCCGCGGTTGTAGAAGGGGCAGGGATCTTTGGGATTGAGGCGGATCGCCTCGTTATAGTCGACGATGGCGCGGTCGTTCTCGCCCTTGAGCTGCCAGGAGCTGCCGCGATTGTTGTAATAGTAGGGGTCTGTCGGGTTGAGCCGGATCGCCTCGCTGAAGTCGGCGAAGGCTCGGTCGTTCTCGCCCTTGGCAAGCCAGGCGGCGCCGCGGTCGTTGTATGTATCGGCGTCTGTCGGGTCGAGGTGGATTGCCGAGCTGAAATCGGCAATGGCGCGATCGTAGTCGCCCTTGTTGGCGTATTCGACCGCACGATCGTAATGGAGCTTTGCCAGGTCATGGCCCGCGTATCGGCCCGTGGCAATCGCACGCGTGCACGCCGCGATCGCCACGTCGCCGGACGCCTGATTGCACGTATTGGCATCGTCGCCGGCCACTGCTGCCGCCTGCACCGGCCGCGCGGCAGCCGAGGGAGCGGCGGCCGAAAGCATGCTGGCGAGGACGAAGGCAAGCATCGAGGCGCCGATTGCCCGACGGACGCTGGCGCATGTGCATGCGCGCCAAGAGATTCCGACGTCGCGCGGGTTCTGGGCCATTGCTTTCCCACTCCATGAACCTGCAGTAGTCGCGACTGCACCGCTGTTGGTTCAACGGATGTCGAGGAAAGCGGAAAAGTGCCAAGGAGCCCAATTTCGTAACGGCGCCGGTGTGACCGGGATCGATCCGGACGGTGTTGTTTCTTTTGCACGTGGCTTTGTTTCTTTTGCACGTCATAACGGGCCGACCGATGCCCCGCGATACTGACGATACACTTTGCCCGCCGCCGCGACATCGGTGCGATACGCACCATCCCTAAAAAGGCCTCGCTCGCAGTTGCTTGCAGAACGTGATCTCGGAAGCAGCTGTGGCACGTGTCTTGTGAGAGATGCAGCAACCATATGGAGGTGCCTGTGAAAGCTCTTGCGATCAGTCTAGTGGCCGGTGCTGCGCTGTGCGGCATCATGTCCGCGCCAGCATCGGCGCTGCCCATGAACAATCTCGCGGCCGCGGCGAATGACCTCGCGCTGGGCCAAAGCGTGAGCTATGTGTGCAATCAGTACCGATGCCGGTGGCGGCCGAATTACTATTACGGCTATGCACCCAGCTACTACGCCTGGTACGGCTACGCCCCGGGCTGGGGCTACCGCAGATTCTGGTGGTAGGCGACAGCCGGCCGGTTAATCTGAACGATCCCCCACGTTTCCTCGAAGGCTTAGCCCCGCGCTAGCGGGGCTTTGCTTTGGCCGCTCACGGATTATGCAGCCGAGCAGTGCACGTAAGCGAGCGCTTGTAATCCGTCGCGGCTGCGGCGGCCGGGCTTCGGTTGCTCACGCGGCGGCGTCGAAACCGCGCGCATCGAGCAGCGCCGCGATCCGCTTGCGGGCATGGAACATGCGGCTCTTCACGGTATTCTGCGGCGCGCCGATGATCTCGGCGACTTCGGCGACCGACTTTTCATGATAGTAGACGAGGTCGATGATCTCGCGCTGTGCCGGCGACAGCTGCGTCAGGCACTGCCGCAGAACCGCGCTCTCGCTCTCCTTCTGCAGGATCACCTCGGGACCGTCCGCGCTGTCGGGAATTTTGCACGCCACCTCATCGTCAAGCGGATCATTGGTGCGGCGGCGCAGTGCGGCCAGCGCCTTGTAGCGGGCGATCGAGAGTAGCCAGGTGGAAACCTGCGAACGTCCTTCGAAACGGCCGGCGTGCTTCCAGACCTCGAGAAACACCTCGCTCGTAAGGTCCTCGGCGGCGGCTGCGTCGTTCACGAACCGCAGCGCAAAACGATAGACTCGCACATGATGCCGTGCGTAGAGGATCTGCATGGCGAGTCTGTCGCCGGCGGCGGCGCGTTCGACGAGCCGCTCACAGGAACCGTGCCCGTCGGCGTGATGGGCGGAAAACTTCGAAAGCGAGCGATCATCCTGCATAATACCCCTCCCCCGTGGGTGCATTACCCGCCGCACTGCGCGGCAATGAGGCTGTTGAAGGCGTCAATCTCGGAGTCGAGCAGATCGAGATCCCGTTGGCGGTGGATGCCGTCCTCGCAGATAGAGGCGGCCTGGCGCGCCGTCACCGCATCGTAGAAATGAATGCGGTAGGCTCGGCATCTCTTCTCGTCCTGGGCCGCGTCCACG
>Ga0318536_10000079_pt1 | contig 19849 bp, 16 predicted proteins | sample GRESIP117b4f28_FD_203481 | JGI IMG/M metagenome (GOLD analysis project Ga0318536, IMG submission 203481) | Tropical soil microbial communities from Luquillo Experimental Forest, Puerto Rico - GRE.SIPMG.117b4f28 | ecosystem: Environmental > Terrestrial > Soil > Tropical forest > Bulk soil... | reverse complement strand
GTTGTACTGGCGAGTGCGCAAAGTGCCGAGGTGGAATAGGTCGTCCTCGGCTAGCCCGAAGTTCCCCCCGCTGTGTGGACGGGTTGGGGCGTTGACCTGGTGTTGTGGGGTGTGGCGGGTGTGGGTGTACTGACTACGCTAGGCCGTGGCGGTGGGAGACGTCGAGGAGTTCGAGGGCCCGTCGCTGCAGCGCGGTGGGGCTGGTGATCATGGTGAATGCCGGCATGTCGTCGGCGGGCTGAATCTGGTTGGCGCAGATGGTGGCCAGATCGGCCAGCAGGCTGGTGAAGCTGTGTACCGGGGTGTCCTCGTCGGTGCGTTTACGGGCCGCTTTGTTCAGGGCCTCATCGGAGCGTTGGGCGGCGGCGACGGGGCTGGTGCGTTTGGCTGCGGCGGCGGGTTTGTCGTTGTCGACGAACAGGATTGGCGCCAGTGCGGCTTTCATGTGCCAGACCAGGTAGTAGGACAGCATGCGCAAGAACATGTGGGCGCGCACCCGGTCGGCCAGCCGGTGGCGGATGGGGCGCACGTCGAGTTCGCTGTTGAGGGTGCGAAAGAACCGCTCGACGTCTTCGAGCCCCTTGTAGCGCAACACCACATCGTCTGTGGCGAGGGTGTCTTTGGGCAGGCTGGTGCGCAGCACATAGATGCCGTCGAGGGCGGCCTCGGCGGCGATGGCCTCGTGGTTGCGGGTGAAGGTGAACGAGTCCTCGGTGATGGTGAGGGTGAAGTGTTTGGCCATCTTGTAGTGGTTGATCACCTTGCCGACCCGCAGGGCGATCTTGTCCTTGCCGCGCAGCGGCCGTTTGGCGCGGCTGGTGGCCGCGGCGATGGGGGATAGCTCTTTTTCGGTGGCCACCAACAGATCCTGGCGTTTACGGGCCCGCTCGGCGGCCAGGACGGGGTTAAGGCAGCACACCAGCCGCTCGCCGGGAAACTCCGGGGAGCTGATCTCGACGAGGTCCTGCTCATCAAACAGCGACAGCTGCAACGCGCCCTCATCGACCAACGCCTTGATCTGCGGGGCCCGCAACGCGGAAAGCCAGTTCAGCTGCGCGGGGCGCACCTCGTCGCGGATGCGCGCATCGGTGAGCATGCCGCGATCCCCGACCAGACACACCCGAGAAAGCCTGAACCGGTCCTTGATCTTGGCGATCTGGGCGGCCAGGGTTTTCGGGTCGGCGGTGTTGCCCTCGAACACCTCGATGGCCACCGGTATCCCGGCGGGGGTGCACAGCAACCCGTAGACGATCTGCAACCGGCCCTTGACCCCGTCACGGGGGTGCCCGATCGCCCCCAGCGGGCAGGTGCGGCCCTCAAACGCCGCCGAGGACACGTCATAGAGCACCAGTGTCCCATTTGTTAAATGCCGTGCAGCCAAGGCGTTTTCGATCGCTTCCTTGCGGGCCAGCACCCAGTCCATCGCGGCATACAAGTCATCCTCGTCACAGCCGGCCACCCCGAGTATCTGCCCCAGGGAGCTGGTCGCGGTCTCGGCGCGCAGCCCCCGCGCGAACGCCAGCTTGGAGCCCGGGGCGATCACCTGGGCCACGAGCATCGCGACCACCAGATCGCGTTTGCGGGACGGTGCCGGGTCGATCAGCTCCTCCATGCCCAGCGCCCGCGCGGTGCCCAGCACCGCGGCCACATGCCCGTGCGGCAGGCTGCGGATGATCTCAAACGCCTCACACAAATCCAGCTTCGGCGGCTGCCCTTTGAGCGTGCGCGCCAACGCATCGACCTTGTGCTCGGGCCAGTGCGACAGGTTGGCCAGCGTGCGGTTTTTCACCTTGCCGCCCTCGCGGTAGCTCTGCCGCAACAGGACGGCTGGCGGTGACCCCCGATTCGGAATCCGCGCCACGTACATGTCTACTTAATACCACAACTACCGGTGCTATTCACCAATATCGCTGTATGACACGCCGACCATATCAGCACAAAACATGTCTACGTATCTAACCGCGCCTGGGCCCAAACCGCCCGCTCATCAACACAAACGAGGGTTCCGACCCGCCCTACAGGGGGAACTTCGGGCTAGCCGCACGTAGCCATCAGCTGCCTTGTCGAGGTTGTACACATCGCCGAAATTCATCCAGAAATGGCCGAGTGTCCCATCCATCGTTTCACGCAGTCGATCCCCCATGACCGGATCGTTGCACCAAGAGGCCGAAGGCGGCACGCGCGACACACCACCCGACCCGGGCCGCGCGCCCCGTAGCTAAACAGCCGCCCCGCAAGACTCACCGGCTGCCAGAGATGTGAGCGCGCTGAATGCGTCATGCTCTTCTGCGGTCGTCCTGTGCTCGCTCCGCACGAGCACCACGGTGACACCCCGCGGCATAGCACCGCAATGGGATATTCGCCGCTCCCGCCGTACGACAGATTTAGGACATCAACGCGATGCCCAACAGATATCAGCAAATTCAGAAAATCCACTCGGATCGAGTTCAGAGCGGATTTTCTTTATCTCTAGCTAACAAGTTGTGTTCGAGGGGGGACTTGTCCGCCTACGACACGAGTCGTGATCTTGCGACTGGGGTGCTGAAATCACTACGGCGATTGCGATAAACGAACCCCTCTGGGCCCTGTGTGGTTCGAGCTGCTGGCAGTCGATCTGTGTCGCACTCATCCGACTGAGCGACTACCTTCTGGATTTCGGTAGCCCGAATTGATTACGAGCGGCGGCGCCATCTCGACCATTTCAACGTTTTATCCGACGACGACTGGGAAGGCGACCTGCCGAGGTGCCGGCATTCTGGCTGGCGCCCGTTGCAACGGCGGCGCGGTGCGGCCGTACATGATTGAGGAACTCAGCGGAATACGTGCGTCCGAATCCAGGCAAAATTCCGAGGAGTAAACGAGAACGCCTCGAGAAAGCTCATCCGCTATTTTCTGAGCACGATGATGCCTGCGTCGCTAAATCTCAAGCGGCGCACGCACGTGATTTCCTCGCCTACAACGACATTCACGAGCCTGTGGCGTGGCATCCTCGGCTTGACCTCTTAATCAATGTAGGGTCTGCCGGCGCCAGATACAACCTGAGTGGGTGGCATGAGCCGGCGCTCGGAGCTCAGTGATCGACGTAGCGAAGGGGGAAGCTCGCTTCCCGTTCGGCGAGCTGCTGGCTCCGTCCGCGAGGCGTGATCTCTGGCGTGCCGGGTGGGAGCGCCTTCTCCAGGTCGCGGAGCTTCACGAGCTCGCCTCGGACCCAAAGTGAGCTATCCGAGCCGGGAACAACGGGCATAGCGTGCCATCGGTTCATGATGCGCGGGTCGTGAACGCCCGTGGTGTCGATCCAGTTGTGGATGCCTGGGTCGGTGTGCGAAAGCACGTAGGTATAGGTGCCGTCCGGGTTCGGTGCGCTTTGACTGGTGTTGAGGCTGGTCGTGGGGCGCCAGTCCATCGCGCACATCCAGTAGTCGTAAAGCGTCAGCACCTGGACCTTCGAACCCCCACTGGGCAGGGTGATCACGTAGGCTTCGTCGTCGGCGATTTTGAAATGTGCCTGGATGATGCCCTGCGAAACCAAGCCACCGATGGCGCCGGTGTTGAATGGCTTCGGCATCACATTCGCCGGCGGAGTCGTCGGGGTGACCATGAACCAATGGTTGGAGGCGACATCCTCCACAGTCCATTGCACGGCGTAGTCGATCATCTGCTCGATGGTCAGCGGCGGCGCGAGGGGCTTGCTGAGGCGTTCGATGGTGTAAGCGTTAGGTACCTGGCGCCAATCGCTGCGGGTGTCGCGAATGAGCAGGTAGCAGGCGCCGAGCTTCGTCTGCAGATGGTTGTTGCGGCGACCGTTCACCCGTTTGGCCGGCTCGGGACTGATGGTGATGACGAAGCTGCCGTTCTCGGCGACGTCTAGTTCCTGTAGGGCAATACTGTCGAGTGTCAGCGCCACGCCGATGTTGGCCATGATGCTGAATGAGACGTCGGCGACGGGCGGGTCCATCCGTTGGCCGCGCAGCTCGAAAGTGCCGTACTGGTCGACCGGAAGAACGGTGTAGGTGTTGTCCCAGTTCTCGCCGCCGAAGGTGCGATTGCCAGGCACGCTGAGCCCGAACCATTCATGCTCGGGTTCCCAATAGTTGCGCACGATTTTGGGGTTGTTGGCGTCCGAGTTCAGCGCCATCAGCACATAGTGGAAGGCCCATTCGAGCATCGTGATGTCCAACCGATGTGCGACTTCGGTTGGGATTCCACTGTCGCGGCAGAGCAGCAGCAGCCGATCGGTCGCACGCTCGCGGGCTCTGACCATCGCGGGCAGCTCCATGATCTCCAGCGCTTGTGCCTCGACGCTGCGCTGGGTCTCGGTAGCGATCGGGTTGCGGGCCGACAAATACTCGCCTTGCTGATGGGCGGTCGTCACAGTTCCTCCGGGACGTTGAAGTATTCCGTGTACTCCTTGAAAGCCGCGCGCTCGAGCTGGATCTCCTCCGCGGTACCCAGGTCGTAGTCATGGCCCGGGCGACCGCTGCGCGGGTGTTCCTCCATGTATGTCCGCATCGCCGAGCGGGCCTCATCGGTCATATCGGACCCGAAGAACCGGTAGATCTGCTCAATCGTCGAGATCGGGTCCCGAACGAAATCCCGGTAGTGGACATTGCACAGACATTCCCGTGGCAGCGTGCCGTCCTCAAGCCAGCGAATGGGCTGGCTCATCACGCCGGCCACGACGCTCGAGTCGGTGAGTACGCTGAGGTCGTCGCCCTGATGCGGGTGGTCGCTCCGGATCCAGTACAGGGTGCCGGTCAGGTTCACCACGGATGCCACCGCTCTGACCGGGTCACGATGAGTCCAGATGAAGCCCATGTCCGGGAACGCTTCTCGAACGGTCGGCAGGTGATTCAGAGCCAGCGGCGACTTCAAGACCCACTGCTTGCGGGGATTGCGCCACTGCAGCAACTTCATCAAGCGCTTCTCGTAGCGGTAACCGTCCGCCAGGTTCTTGTCGGCGAAGTAGTTGACGAAGCTGGGCAAGTACCCCCAGAGTGGGTCAGGCCACCACGGCATCCGAAAGCTGATCACTTGGGCCCAGATGCTCTCGGCCGGGCCCCACCCGGTGAAGTCGTGCATCGAGCGAAGCTCGGGCGTGACTCGCGACCACATGCCGATCAGGCCCTCGGCCTGCCCGATACGGGGGTCCGTTCGGTAGGTCGCCGCCTCGGGTGGCGGACAGGGCCGCTGCACCTCCCACGCGCGCTCGGTCCCGCGCTGGGGATCCTCCGCGATCAGGTTCTGCAGGGCCGAGGTTCCGCTCCGACCCTGTCCGATGATCATGAGCGGACTAACGATCTCTTCGTCATCGATCTCGGGGTGTTGTTTGTAGGTGTCCTCGATTCGCAGCCGTGCCTCCAGGGCGAGTAGCACCTCTTGCCTCGTCATCAGACGACCGACCAGAGTGAGCTTGGCCTCTTCCTCCAGCGACCGGCACAGCACCTGGAACGGCTGGTACCACTCGTCTTCGCCAAAGTCGCTTAGACCCGTGTTCTCGGTTGCCGTGGCGATCAGCGACTTGGCGTTGAGCGGGATGACGCTTGGCAAATCGAGGTGTTCACCCTCGGCGTTGATCCGCTGCACCCACTCCGGTCGAGGTGGCGGCTGCCACCGTTGGACCCGCGCGCTGCCCTGTGAGCGTGTCATCGCGCCCTCCGTAGTTGAGACGACTTTGTCATCGACAACTTAGTACCGTACTAAGTTCGATCTTGTCAATACCCACCCTCCATTAGATTCGATCGCACAGAGCGCGCCCACCCGCTTCTTGGCATCTGCCGAGGTATGGTCCCGCCCCTACGCAGGAAGGTCATCCTGAGGATGCCGCAGACTACCCCCGGAGAAGCAGCTCCCAGGCTCCGCGCTCCTCGCGGCCGCGCCAGTTCGCGACAGCAGGTGCTGGCCACCGCACTGGAGCTCATCGACGACGAAGGTATGGAAGCGCTCACGATCCGTCGGCTGGCAGCCGAATTGAGCATCGGCGTCACGACGGTCTACGGCTACGTTCGAACAAAGGAGGAGATCCTCGACGGAGTTACAAGTCTCGCGCTAGAAGCTGTGCGGCTCGACCCTGCCCGGCAACCGCAGTGGCCCAACGCCATTCGCGCCTACCTGCACGCGTTGTACTCGGCGCTGCGCGCACATCCGGGGGCGACGCAGGTCATCGCCAGCGGACGGACCCCTGGTGCCCCATTCGACGACTTCCGGGAAGCGGGAATTAGCGCGCTGGAAGCCGCCGGCTTTCCCAAACGCGACGCCGTGACATCACTTAGCGCCCTGTACAGCTATGTGGTCGGCTTCGCGGCGACGGCGGGGGATCCTGCCGGCCGGCAGACACAGGACCTCGCCCGAGTCAAATCCCTGCCATCAGAACGCTATCCCGCGCTCATCGACGCCGCGGCCGAGTTCTCCAGTCGATTCTCGAACGAGGCCTTTGAGTTCGGGCTGGACCGGCTCCTGGAGGGACTTCTCGCCTGGCGCAGCCAGGCGGACGCCAACTAGACGTCGGAGCCCTGACGTTGCCCTCCGAAAGAGCCCCAAACCGACTGGTCAACTACGAGGTCGAGCAGCTCTTCTTCCCGCTGACATGGCCAGCAGATCGCGGTATGTGTGACGTCCAGTTCGACCGACAACCTCCGCAGGGTGGGCTTGTCGCCACCCTTCACTGTTGACGCGGCGGGTGATCGAACGTAGTACCGTACTAAGTTCGATTCGTTGTATAGTGTCCGCGTGCCGGCTCGGGACCACTCGAACCGCCTGGTGGTTCGCGGCACAGGTGATCAACCTTCGACGACGGGAGGGCTATGAGCCAGCTGCCACTGGAGGTGTCCGACGTCACAGCCGACTGGCTGAGCGCCGCACTGTCGCTGCAGCGTCCAGGCCTGCAGGTGCGCAGACTGAGCGTAGACAACGTCATATGGGGCACTGCGACGAAGGTGTTCGTGACGGCCGAGTATGAGCAAACCCAACCGGCGCCGGAACTGCCGAGCCGACTGTGTATCAAAGGTGGATTTACCCCGGAGCTTCGGCCCGCTATGGCCTCCGGCTACCAGACCGAATCTTACTTCTACCGCGACCTGGCGCCCGAGCTGTCCGCCGGGCTGCCGGCCTGTTACTACGCCGGCGTCGATCTGGAGCACGACCAAGGGATCGTCGTGCTGGCGGACCTGCGAGCGACTCGCGGTACATTCCTCGACCCGCTGGCGCCGTTGAAGGTGGACCTCGTGGCCGACGGGTTGGCCACAATGGCCGAATGGCATGCCCGCACTGCCGCCGACCATGGCTGGATGACCGCGCCCTCGCCGCTGCGCCCCGTGATGCGCGGGCTTTTCCGGACTGATCACTGGGCGGAGTACACCGGCCGGCTCCAGGGCGAGGCCATGGCGCGGGTGTTCGCGGATCGGGAGCGAACCGCTGTCGCGCTGGAGCGGATGTGGCAACTTGAGGACGGCGGGCCTCGATCGCTGAGCCACGGCGACGCCAACGTCACCAACGTCTATGTCGACGGTGAGGGTTGCCCACGATTCTTGGACTGGCAGTTCGCCCGGTTCGGCTCCTGGGCCGGTGACGTCGCACTGTTCATGATCAGCGCCTTGAGCGTGGAGGATCGCCGAGCCCACGCCGAAGAATTGATGCGCGACTACCTCGCCCGCAAGCAGGCCCGGGGAGGCCCGAGCCAGCCATGGGGCCAGGCGTGGAGCTTATTTGCAACCAGTGCCCTCTATGGCGCCATGTACGCGATTGTGCCGGACGAAATGCAGCCGGCGGCGGTGCGCATCCCGCTCGCGGAGCGTTTCGTCGCGGCCGTCGACGACTATCGCACGCTTGACCTGCTCAGCAGGTGACTGTCATCCAAACCGACTGATTCCACCTCTCCCCGAGCACCCCCAAGGAGACCCGATGAAGGTATCGACTCAACCACCGGAAACGGACCTGATCCTGCCGACGCCCGACGGCGCGGACTGGGACGGGCTGACCATCCACACCCACTATTTCGGCTTCTCCATCCCGCAGCAGGCCCTCTCCGCATTCATCTACCTGCGCGCACAACCGGTGTATGGCCTGTGTTCCGGCGGGGTCTGCCTATTCCGCGGCCTCGACAACCAACGCCCCCTGGACTGCGAGCACATCGACTACCGCAACACGATGCCGTGGCCGACTATGACCGCCAACTCCTTCACCACCCAGAACGGCCTGCGGATCGAGTTCACGGAGCCCGGATCGGCGGTCGATGTGAGCTACCGCAGCATCGAGCGCGACGTAAGTTTCGACCTTCGGCTTACCGCGATCACGTCGCTGCTGGTCCGCGGCCACGTCATGCCTGGTGAGGACCGCGACAGCGACCGGGCCGCAGCGCCTGGCGGGAGCGAGCAGTTCATGCACTGCACCGGGACGTTGACCCTGGGCGAGGCCAATTACAGCGTCGACTGCTACCCCATCCGTGACCGGTCCTGGCGCCAGGTCCGCACCGAGGCCCCAAACGATTACCCGCCGGTCGGCTGGACGCCGATGTGCTTCGGGCCGGACCTGATGTTCAACCAAGTCGGGTTCGAGGACCCGGCCGGCGACCCGCCCCCCATCTGGAAGAGCCACTTCACCCTTCCTGCGGACGGGCCTCTCCATTACTTCGGCTACGTCGTCGTCGACGGCGAAGAGCGACAGTTGACGTCCGTGCAGCGCACCGTGCTCGAGCGCCACCCAGACATTGGTGGTGCAACGCGGCAGGTCGTAGTCGCCCGCGACGAGGTAGGGGTCACGCACATCTTTCACGGTGAGGCCCTCGCCATGGCCCACCTGCCGTCATGGCCCAACAACACCTTCATCGACAGCCTCTATCGCTGGACCGACGCGGTCGGACGGGTGGCTCACTGCACCTACCAGGAGACCTGGTACCAGCGCTTCCAGCACGTGCTGAAGACTCGCCGCACCCACCGATGACCAGCACTACAACCCACCGGCCCTAGGAGGAGCTCGCATGGGCGCCGGGATTACCCGAAATAGAGAGGATTACAAATGAACTCGACGTTGCGTTCGGCGGACGTGGTGGTCGTCGGAGCGGGCCACAACGGGCTGGTGTCGGCGGCGTATCTGGCCAAGGCCGGGCTGGATGTTCTGGTGGTCGAGGCATACAAGACTCCGGGCGGCATGACCTCGACCAACCCGATGGCCCCGGAGGCCCCAGAGTACACGATCAACGAGGCGTCGTTGCAGGCGTCGCTGCTGCGCACCACTTCGATCGTGAAGGACCTCAAGCTCGACTCCCGCTACGGGCTCAAGCAGCGAGTGATCGACCCGGCTCACGTGCAACTGAATTACGACGGCTCGTCGCTGGCGCTGTGGCGGGACCCGCGGCGCACCGCCGAGGAGCTCAAGCACTTCTCCCCGCGTGACGCCGAGGCGCTGATCGAGCTGTACCGGGTGATCGACTCGGCGGTCGCCATCGGCCTGCCGATGATGCAGACGCACCCCACCCGGCCCGCGCTGTCCGCGGTGCTCAGGACGGCGAAGGCGGCGGCGAAGGGGCGCAAGGAGCTGTTGGCGATCGCGAACTGGGCGACCTCCTCACACGCCGAGGCATTAGACGAGTATTTCGAGCACGACGTGATCAAGGCGGCGCTTCTCATCGGGCTGCCGTTCATGCCGTTCAATGCCGACCTCGGCGGCTGGGCGCTCATCTACCTCGGAGTGCTCTCTAAGTACGGCGTCGCCATGTTCGAAGGCGGCACCGGCTCGTTCCCGAAGGCCCTCATCGACTGCATCGCGGAGCACGGCGGCCGCGTCCGCTGCGGCGCGCCCGTCGACGAGCTGATCGTGAACAATGGCCGGGTCACCGGTGTACGGATCAAGGGCACCGGTGAGGAGATCCACGCCCGACGCGCAGTGCTTACCGCGTTCAGCCCGGCCAGTACGCTGAAGCATCTGCTGCCGCGCGGCGTGCTGGCGGAGAAGCTGCAGAATCGGGTGGACCACATCCCGACCAAGGGTCGGGGGATCAGCGACTACAAGCTGAACGTCGCGCTCTCCGGCGAGATCACCATGCCGGCGCACGAGAAGTGGCGCGGCGACGGCCTGGACCTGCGGTTGCCGTGCAACTCCTACCACGACTACCAGGAGACGCTGCAGGCCGCGCGGGACTGCGCCCGGGGTGAGGTACCGCAGCACGTACCCGGTTTGGCGCTAGCCCCGAGCGCATTCGACAAGTCGATGGCGCCCCCCGGCTGCGACATGTTCTGGTTCTGGTCCGGCCTCACCCCCGCCGACCCGAAGATCGGCTGGGACAAGGCCCGCGACGAGATCACCGAGACGGTCATCAGGGACAGCGCGCACTACTACAAGGGCGTCGACACCTTGGAGGTCGCCCGTCGGCCGTTGGCTCAGCCGGACATTGCCCAGCGGTTCTCCGCGATTGACGGAAACGTCTACCACGTGGATCCGATCATCACCCGATTCGGCCCGCGCCGTCCGGCGCCGGGGCTGTCCGGCTACCGCACCCCGGTGGCCGGGTTGTGGCTCACTGGGTCTGGTACCCACCCGATCGCGGGAATCAACGGCATGCCCGGCAAAAACGCCGCCGACACAATGCTCAAGTACTTCCGCAAGGAGGATAAGGATGGCAAGGCCCAGCACGCGATGGCCGAGTCGCGGGCCCGGGAGACCGCCGAAACGTAAGGTCGGGCGCGTGGGGAAGCAGGCCGGCTCGCGCGAGGGCTGACCTTCGTACTGGCGGTAGCACCAATATCAAAAGGGGTCTGGCGCGACGCGGACTATCCGCTTGCCGAGGTTCTCGCCAGCCAGCAGCCCGATCAGTGCTCGCGGCGCATTCTCGAGCCCGTCGATGATCTCCTCCACCGGCTTGAGCGCGCCCGCATCGATCCAACTCGCCATCTTCGCTTCCTCGGGCCAGCGTGCAATGTCATCGAGGACCACGAGCCCTTGGACTTCAAGGCGGAGCAGCTTCAGCGGACGTTCTCCAAAGCCCAGGTCGCCCACCGGCGCAAACGCCGCGACCTGTACGCCGAACTCGAACTCCCGGAAGCCTGGCAGGGGACACCACGCCTGTCGTGCACGACAAAGTCGAGATCTACGACGGACCTGTCTCAGGAATTCCGGCCAACGGCGGCCTCGTCGAGGGCACGCTGCGAGTGGTATCGGACAGCGGGGCTGAATTCCTGCCCGGCGAGATCCTGGTATGCCGCACCACCGATCCCACGTCGGCATCGCTCATGCTGCTGGCATCGGCAGTGATCGTGGATATCGGCGGCGCGCTCAGTCACGGCGCGATCGTGGCCCGAGAACTCGGAATTCCCTGCATAGTGAACACCAAGATCGGCACGAAGCGACTGGTCAGCGGCGACGTGGTCCGAGTCGACGGAGGGTCGGGAACTGTGGAGACAATCGCGGTCGCCTTATCGTCGAGGCAGTGAAGAGAGGGCACCATGGACGTGGTCGCCGAGGGACTCGTGACGTTGACCGACCAGGCGCCCGACATCAGCGGCTCGCCTTAAGACCGGAAACCTTCACCCAGCGATACCTCCTCTGACCACCAAGACAGGCGACAAGGCGACCGCCTTATCAGCACCGATCGATGCTTGATACCAGTAACGAAAATTCTCACCAAGTCGGCCTGACAGTTCCGTCTGCTCGCCATTCCGCCATAGGGATCGGCGGGCGGCGCCGTCAGCGGCGCTCACGTTCGGCGCGGACCGCGCGGTGATCCTCCTGACAGAGACTTCTCATACCGCAGGCCAGAGCCGGTTCTTGGGCTCCTTGGGTGGCGCTGGCCGGTCTGTTGGGCGGCGGCGGACGGGAGCGGCCAAGCGGACGGTAGCCGCCGCCCCTGGCTTAGTCGGCTATTGCGGTGCGGTGAGGATGTTCAGGAGGGTTTCGGCGCTGCGTCCAAGGTGGTCGAGGGTTTTTCTGCCCTTGGTGGCGGTGGCGCGGCTGGGGTAACCGATGACGCCGCTGTCGGTATATGCGGCGATGCCGAGGGTCGTCAGGTAGCGGCGGTCGTCGGCGGTGTGGTCCGCGTCAGCCCAGCCGTCTCGCAGATATTCGGGGTAGGCCGCCAGCAGTATCGAAGTTTCGAGTTCACCGGCGTGCATGTCGTCATGGCTGCTGCTTGTTATGTCGGCGGCTTCGCGGGCTTCGGTCCAGTCGTCACGGCTGGGGTACAGGCCGAGTCGGATCGGTGCGCCGGTGTGGTTGGCTTGCTGGATAACGTTGGTCAGGACAGCGTTGCCACCATGGGCGTTAACGATCATTAGCCCGCGGACATGTTGCTCGGCCAGGGAGTGGGCAATGTCGCCGATAACAGCAGCCAGGGTGGTGGCCGTGATGCTGACAGTTCCGGCGAATGCGGCATGTTCGTGGGAGCAGCCGAAAGTGACGGGAGGAAGCTGAAAAATGTTGTGATGTGCGCTGATTGAGGTTGCAATGGCGACGGCAATGAGGGTGTCGGTGCCAAGTGGCAGGTAGCGGCCGTGTTGCTCGAACGAGCCGACCGGCAGGACCGCAAGATCGGCTCGGGGGTGGTCGCTGGCCGTGGTGATATTGGGGATGACGGTGTCGGTCATAGGGCGATTCCTTCGGTTGCGTCCTTGATCTGTCCGAAAAGTTGTTGCAGCAGTGGGCTTTTGTCGTGTCGGCGCCGATCACGCAGGAGGGTCGCGCAGCTGGCAAGGTGTCGCCGTGCGCGTTGGGATGGTGCTGCCAAGTAGCCGCGCAGGGCTTCGGCGGCGTGGGCGCAGGCGAGTTGATACTCGCGGATCACAACGAGAGCGTGCAGTAGCCGGATGTCGGCGACGGCCCGGTCGCGATGCTGATGAGAGGTCCAGGACGGTCGGTGCCGGGTGAGCAGCTCGACGGCCTGCCGTGGGTGGCCCAGTTCCAGGTATCCCGCGGCGATATCGCTGGCGACGAACCCAGCGTGGGCGTAGGTGGCGCGATCATCGACGGCGGGGTCGATATCGCCGAGTTCGAGTGCATGCGCGGCGTGACGCAAGAACCCGCGTTTGTCCTCGTTGGCGATCGCAGCGAGGGCCTGTTGACGGGCGATGCTGGCTTGCAGCCGTCCTACTTCGTGGCCGTCGATCAATCGTGCGGCATCGGCAGCGAGTTCGACGGCCAGGTCGGGGTCCTGGCTGGCGATGATGTTGGATTTGCGCATCCAGACCATGGCGCGCAGTTCAGGGGCGGCGGCCCGTAGGTGATCGGTGGCTCGATCGGTCAGTTCCCGCGCTTTGGGGTGGTCGCCGAGGTCTTGCGCTATCCAGCCGGCGACTTCGGCGATGGTTCCTGCTACCTCGCGTACCTGGGTGCGCAGCTCGGCGGGCGTGGATTTGATGAGCGCTTCCACGGTCTGCAAATCGCGTTCCACCAGCGGCTGGGCGTACTCCGGGCCGAAGGTATGTTCGGCCCGGACGTGGACTGCGCGCTGGTCAGCGATCACGGTCAGGACATCACGGTCAACCGGAAGCTGCAGCAGAAGTGGGCGCGGCAAACTGGTTTCGATTGTCAGCCCGAACAGCTCGGCAGGATCGATGCCTAACGCTTCGGCGAGGTCGCCTCGCCACATCGGCCCCGCACTGCCGCCGCCTTCGATCCGAACGATCTGCTGGCGCAACGTAGCCCGCTCCGGTGGTGTGTCGCCGCGCTGCTTGCGGACCTTCTCGACTCTGGCCGCCAGATCGTTCAGGCTCATCTTGGCGTCCTCGCGCGCATGATGAACCCGTAGTCCGCTCTGGCGGCGAGCAGGGTCGGTCAAGGCCATACAACGATCATGCATGAACAACGCCGCAGGCCCGGGCATATCTGCGCGTTCGCAGTGTTCCTTGCTGTTCCTAGCAGCCGCTATCGCCGCTCCGCCCGATCGCGCTGTCCTAGATCCAGTCACTACACATCGGTGACAACGATCGGAAAGGACAGAACAGATGAAACTCAAAATCGACACCAGTGCTGTGTCGTTCATGTGCACGAAAAACCCGGAGCCGCGAACCGATTTCGGCACCGGGCAGCCCAAGATCGATAAGGCCACGGGCGCGGTGCTGCATACGGTGCAGTTGATGGCGCTGGACGTCGATGGCGGGGATGTGTTGTCTGTGACCGTGCCTGGTGCACCGAAAGTCGCCGTGGGCCAGCAGGTATCGGTGACTGGTTTGGTGGCACTGCCGTGGTCGCAGGACGGCCGCAGCGGTATTGCGTTCCGCGCCGAGACGATCACCACCACCGAGGGTGGCAAGCCGGGTTCCACGCCGCGCCCGTAACCGCCAGGGAACCATCCCGGCGACCACTAATTGCTCACGTTGGTTTTGAGCGCTGCCGGGGTGGTTTCCCCACTCCCACATTCTTTTTCATGAAAGGCAGAAATGGTCGTGTCGAGCACAAACAACAAGAACAACACCCAATCCTCTGGTGAGGATTGGGTCGGTGAACTTATCTGGTCAATCCTGGTAGCGGCCGGGCGGCTGCTGTGGTGGGGTGCAAGGTTCCCGCTGCTCGGCGCCCCGGTCGCTGTCGCGGCCGGCGTGGCGTGCTGGCAGGGCATAAACGCCGGATTCCTCACCCTCGTAGGTTTCATCGCGTTGTACGCGCTGTGGGGATTCGTCGACGAGAACAGTCTGCAGCGGTGGGTGATCGATCCGCCCACCCACAACGCGCAGACCTGGTGGCGCTACCGGCGCCGCTGGGAACACATCTGCAGCCTGCACGGGTTAACTGCCAAACTCGGTGACCGCCAACTTATTCCAGCATTACTCGGGGTGCATATCGGCGACCACACCGACATACTTGCGGTGCGGGTGGTCACTGGCCAATCGATCAGCCACTGGCAGCGCCAAGCCGACGCGTTGGCCGCCGCGTGGACGGCCGACCGGATCACCATCATCGCCACCGCACCCGGTGAAATCCGGATCACCATCATGCGCGGCGATGTGCTCGCCGAACCCGTCGCCCTGCCGATGCCCGAACCCGGTGCGACTGTGGACTTGTTGGCCATCGGTGTCGGGGTCACCGAGAACCGGGGGGTGTGGCGGCTGCCGATCCTCGGGCATCACCTGCTGGTGGCTGGAGCCACCGGCGCGGGTAAGGGCAGTGTGTTGTGGTCACTGATCGCCGGTCTAGCCCCGGATGTGAAGACCGGGCGGGTCAGGTTGTGCGTGATCGACCCCAAGGGCGGCATGGAACTCGGTCCCGGTGCGTCGATGTTTTCGTTCTTCGCCCACGACGCCACCGGCCAAACCCTGGAACTGCTGCGAGCGTTGGTCACGCTGATGCATGAACGCGCCAACCGGCTACGCGGGCACGCCCGCCTACACACGCCGACCACGGCTGATCCGTTGTTCGTGGTCGTCATCGATGAAATCGCGGCTCTGACCGCCTACGTCACCGACCGCAAGATCAAGGCCGAAATCGAACAACTGCTAGGGCTGCTGCTCTCGCAAGGCCGCGCGGTGGGTATCTCGGTGGTGGCGGCGGTGCAGGACCCGTCCAAAGACACCCTGCCCGTGCGGCAGCTTTTCACGGTGCGGATCGGGTTGCGGCTGACCGAGGCATCGCAAACCGCCATGGTCCTCGGCCAAGGTGCCCGCGATGCCGGGGCCGAATGCGATCTGATCCCCGACGGCACACGCGGGGTCGGCTACGTGATGATCGATGGCACCGCCCACCCGGTCCGCGTGCGCGCCTTCTGGGTCACCGACGCCGATATCGCCTATCTGGTGCGCGCCTTCCCCGCGTTGCGCACACGCTCATCCCAGGCTAGGGAGGCCGACAGCGAGAACACCACCGGCACAGACGGCGACAGCGGCAACCGTGCGGGGCGCCAGTGAGCGCCGTCCACGAGGCACGGAGCCCGGCAATCGCGCTGCCGGGTCTTCCCGCCGACATCGACCACCACCGCGTGATCACGCAGATGGTACGCCGCGCTTGCTCGCCGGGATTCGACGCCTGGTGGCGGCGCGCCGGATCAGTCGGTTTCTGCGCCAACCCGATCCAACTCATCGGCACCGACGAGTTCGGCCGCGAAAGAATCGTGTGGATGCGGTGCAACAACCGCCGCGCCACCGTTTGCCCCTCCTGCTCAGACCTGTACGCCCGTGACACTTGGCAACTTGTCGTCGCAGGAACCACCGGAGGACGCCACAACATCACCCCCGCCGTGGCCGACCGGCCCCAGGTATTCGCCACGTTGACCGCGCCCAGCTTCGGCCCGGTCCATGGCGGCACAGGCAGCGTCTGCCGTGACCACAGGACGATGGGTGGCCACAAGCGATGCCCACACGGAAAACCCCTGTGGTGCAGCACCATCCACGACCGCACGGAAACCACGGTCGGGCAACCGCTGTGCGCCGAGTGCTACGACTACCTGGGGCACGTCATGTTCACATGGCACCTGCCCGAACTATGGCGGCGTTTCACCATCGCCCTACGACGCAATCTCGCCAAACACCTCAAAGCTGCTGGCATTGCACCTGGTTCGGTTAAAGCCAGTTTCATCAAGGTCGTCGAAATGCAGGCCCGCGCCATCCCCCACATCCACGCTCTCATCCGGCTCGATCCACCCGACGATCCCACCGGTACCGCCGCCGCCGGCTCACGTGACCACAACGATCACGGCCCCGCCGCCACATGTGGTGGTGAGGAGCCCCGTTCGGCAACCGGCCCTGTCTGGGAGTCGCCGGTGTCTGCCGCCGAACTCGCCGCCTTTATCCAGCAGGCTGCCCGCACCGTCACTCTCGACGTCCTGCACCCCGACACCAACCGCCAATCCGACAACCCCAACAAGTCTCACGACACTGCGCCACTGGTGGTCCGGTTCGGCACGCAGATCGATACCCAGCCACTGGGAATCCAAAACCATGCGGTCCCAACAGAATCAGACACACACGTCGCCATGAGTCGGACGTCGCCGCGCCGAGTCGCCGGATACCTGGCCAAATATGTCACGAAATCCCTACAAGACTTCGGTATCGCTGCTCGCCGCCTATCCGCTGAAGCCATCGGGGGCCTGGACGTCACCGACCACGTCCGGGCGATCCTGACCACCATCGCCCACCTGGCAGACCAAGCCCACACCCTCGGTATCGATGCCTTGGTGGGGATCGGGCGTTGGCTACACACCCTGGGCTACCGGGGACACGTCACCACCAAATCCCGCCGCTACTCGGTCACCATGGGAGCACTCCGTGCCATCCGCGCCACCTGGAGTCGACAACACGCCGCCAAAGGCTGTTCGCCACAACACTATTCGCCATTCGATCTAGCCGAGCAAAGCGACGAAGTGTGGTGGGAGTTCGACCGTGCCGGACACGCCACCCCCGGCGACCGCACCCTCGTCTACTCTGCCGCCCTCCAACACATCGACACCCGCCGCATCGGACTGGTAGAGGCCCGTCGCCAAGCCCGTGACGAACAATCGTATCCGCCAGGGGGACCCGATGACTGACAACTCCCGAACAGCACATTCTGGCTCCGAGTGCGGCGCTCGACTCGATGCGCCGACCATGTCACAGGAGGGTGTTGAAATTGTCGTGCCCGACCACTATCGACTTCCGCGCGAGGCCAACCGCGCGCTGGTACACGTCATAATGGCTGTGCGGGACCGGATGCTTGGATCAGGGAGGGGAGTGGCGTGAGCCTGAGGTTCGCCTTCTATGGCCGAGTGAGCACGGAGGACGCTCAAGACCCGGAGGCGAGCCGCAGCTGGCAGAAGCGGCGTGCCATGGACCTGATCACTCCGCACGGCGGAGTCCTCGCCGCTGACTACTTCGATGTGGGACAGAGCCGTTCGCTGCCGTGGAAGCGCAGGCCAGAGGCATCACGTCTCCTTGCCGATGTCGCCGCTAGTGACCGTAGTTTCGATGCCGTAGTGATCGGGGAACCCGCCCGTGCATTCTACGGGCCGCAGTTCGCGCTCACTTTCCCGGTGCTCACGCACTACGGAGTCGGCCTGTGGGTGCCCGAGGTCGGCGGAGCGGTCGATCCCGGCTCCGAGGCACACGACCTAGTGATGACTCTTTTCGGCGGCATGAGCAAGGGAGAGCGCGCTCGAATCCAGATGCGTGTCCGTGCGGCGATGTCGGCACTCGCGCAGGACACGGCCAGATATCTCGGTGGTCGACCACCGTACGGTTACCGGCTTGTCGATGCCGGCCCGCACCCGAACGTTGCCAAGGCAAATCTTGGTCAGCGACTTCGCCGGCTTGAACCTGACCCCGCAACATCTTCGGTCGTCGAGCGGATCTACCGCATGTACGCGGACGGCGCGGGCCTGCGCTACATTGCGCAACGGCTCACTGACGATGGTGTGCCGTCACCGAGCCAGTATGACCCGGCGCGGAATCGTCACCGTGACCCGCGAGGTTGGTCTCATTCGGCGATCCGCGCCATACTCGACAACCCGACATATCTCGGTGTCCGCGTTTGGGGCAAGCAGGAGAAATACGAGGTCCTGGTCGACCCTGAGGATGTCGCTGCCGGGTATGAGACACGTATGCGGTGGCGTGATCAGGCAGACTGGATCGCACCGGACCGCCGCACACACGAAGCGCTGATCCCTGAAGATTTGGCTCAGGCTGTTCGTCTTCGCACGCAGGCGCGGCGTGGTCCCGGTCTCGTCTGCAGCAGAGAATCGACGATGCCGTACGCGCTTCGCGGGCTGCTGTTCTGTGCCATATGTGGACGGCGGATGCAGGGCGCCGCCCGGGTGGGGAAGCGAGCAACCCGCATCCTCTATCGTTGCGAGCTGGGTAGGTCGCGTTCCGTACCGGCGGAACTGACTGATCACCCGCGTACGGTCTACCTCCGCGAGGACGCCGTGACACCTCGACTCGACGAATGGATCGCAACCCTGGCCGATCTGGAAGACCTGGCGCGCGGGCAGGAGGTGGACCCGGCAGCGGGAGCCGGCTACGCCGCCTTGCGGCGCCAGCTCAGCGAGGCGAATGGCAAGGTTGCTGCTTTGGTTGCCGCAGTGGAGTCTGGTGTGGCCGTTGAGGATTTGACCGCGGCATTGCTTCGCCGCACCGCCGAGCGCGACGAGCTGAAGGCCCTTCTTGAGCGAGCCGAGAGACCCTGCGCCATGTCTGCCGCACAGATCAGCGAGTTGGTCGAGGAGTTGGGCGGGCTGTCAGCAGTGCTTGGTGAGGCAACCGGGCTGGAACGCGCTCAGGTGTACGCGAGCCTGGGTCTGCGTCTTGATTACGACCCCCATCTGCGACGAATCAAGGCGACGGCCGACTTGAGTCGTGTCGCCGGTTGTGTCCGAGGGGGGACTTGAACCCCCACGCCCATTAGTAGGGCACTAGCACCTCAAGCTAGCGCGTCTGCCATTCCGCCACTCGGACAAGACCAAACGAGAGCTGGCAGCTAAGGCTATCGGATCCGCCCGCGCGGACCCAAGCCAGCTCGCCGACGAGGCGGCCCAGGCAGTGGTAGGAAAGGGGGTTGTGACCCTTGACAGCGGGGCGACGGAGCCCCGGACCAATCTCGGCGACGATGTGGTCGAGGTTGTCAGCAGGTTGATCCGGTTCGACACCACCAACACCGGCGAACCCGAGACCACGCGAGGCGAGGCCGAGTGCGCGCACTGGGTCGCCGAGCAGCTCCAAGAGGTCGGCTATCAGCCTCAATACGTCGAATCCGGTGCACCCGGCCGCGGCAATGTGTTCGCCCGCCTCGCGGGAGCGGACAGCTCGCGTGGCGCACTGCTGATCCACGGGCATCTCGACGTGGTGCCGGCCGAGCCGGCCGAATGGAGCGTGCACCCGTTTTCCGGAGCGGTCAAAGACGGCTTCGTCTGGGGCCGCGGCGCGGTCGACATGAAGGACATGGTCGGGATGATTATCGTGGTCGCCCG